>ERZ1023626.73-NODE-73-length-32926-cov-103.761309_pt1 | contig 32926 bp, 26 predicted proteins | sample MGYA00380331_ERZ1023626 | MGnify/ENA primary metagenome ERZ1023626 (study PRJEB33179, sample SAMN07448974) | human gut metagenome | biome: Human-gut; feature: Human associated habitat; material: Faeces | host: Homo sapiens | place: India: Bhopal | collected...
TTCTTTCGATTGCCGGTGCAAAGATACAACATTTTCGGGCAGAATGCAAGCTTTCCCCCTGACTTTCTATGTGAGAAAAGCTATAAGTAGCTGTAATACAATAAGTTCTATTGGTTTTTTATCTGAACTTTATTGCAGAAACAATGAAAAAGCAAGAAAAGACTCGGAAGTAGCTGAAGAAATGAAAAGGGGTCATTTGGTGTCAATGTCATTTAGGGTCATTTGAAAAAGTAAATGTCACTTTCACTGCTATAGTATATATAAATATTTATTTATATATATCTATAGTGACTTTTTAACTCTCGGAAAACATAATGACCCTAAATGACTTTGACCTAATGACCCACTAAATGTAATGCTTGAATGGGTTGTTTGCTAGAGTATGTGATAGTTCTAAATTGCTTGTGTATGAGGTAATTATGAAAGTTTATATCAGTTGTACTTCATTTGTATGCGTATAATAATAATCTACATTCTCTGATGTGAAATACTGCACATTACGCCGCTCTAGTGTTCATTTTTTTATATCCACAATTCATTGTATTTGTCAAAAATACCTACCTTTGGAGCATGATTTCACGTCCGAGGAGGGGCATTTTTTGCCCATACTAGAGGGGATAAAACATCTTCCTAACCCCCATATTTTGCATTTTTCAGTTAAATAACGTGATAAAATTCTTTGGTTTGCCAACTTTTTATTATCTTTGCTATCAATTAACAAAATATTGACGTAGCAATAGTCTGGAAAGCTAGAAACTACATAATAACAATACTAAGATGAAAAGGTGTAACTTCTTGACGTACAAAGCTTTAGGGGGGGGTAATTTTGCTCAGGCAAAGTTAGCCCAATATCATCATGTTCTTATCCGCAGGCGAATATTATCTTATTTTTATATGATAATAGTCGCTTTTTTTATGCTTTCTTCCACCGCCTGTTCTAGCGACGAAGAAACAGAAAAATCAGAGGATTTTCATTACGAAACCACATTTTTAGCCCACGAATGGCAGATTTCAGCCCTTTATCAGCGCGTTGGAAGTATCTTTATCGACGTAAAAGAGGCTCCTTTGTTCTGCAGTTTCACCTCAGATGCTATTTCTTTCTCCGAAACGACGGAAGTGAACCACTTCGACGAAGGCGGTAAAATAACCCAAACTACCACCGAAAACGTTGCTTGCGGTCAGTACACCTATTTAATAAAGGAGAACAAAATACAGATAGATAATCAGATATTCACCATTACGGACAACAACGGGACCCTCGTTCTGCAGAATGAGGACTGGAAGCTTGTGCTCGTAGAAAAATAAACATATTATGGCTAAGAAACAAGATACAATCAGCATAGGTTTTGAAGAGAAAATATGGAAGGCTGCCGATATTCTGAGAGGCAACATTGACGCCGCTCAGTATAAAGGAGTTGTACTTGAACTTATCTTTCTGAAATACATCAGCGACCGCTTCGACCAGAAGTTTCAGGAGCTGCAGGGCGACGAATACGCCGACCCGGAAGATAAGGACGAATACACCGCCGAGAACATCTTCTTCGTGCCTGCTGAAGCCCGATGGAGCAAGATTAGTGCAGCTGCCCGCACACCAGAAATTGGCATTGTGATAGATGAAGCGTTGGTAGCGATAGAACGTGAAAACGAAAGACTGAAGGGTATTCTGACCAAAAACTTCGCTCGTCCGGAGCTTGACAAGCGCCGTCTTGGCGATGTGGTAGAGCTCTTTACGAATATTGAAATGCAAGATGCAAGCGAGGAAAATGACGTGTTGGGTAGAACTTATGAATACTGCCTTCAGAAGTTTGCTTCACTTGAAGGTAAAAATGCTGGCGAGTTCTATACGCCTTCCTGCATTGTCCGCACGCTGGTAGAGATTCTGGAACCTTACGAGGGTAGAGTCTTTGACCCTTGCTGTGGTTCGGGCGGTATGTTTGTGCAAAGCGCCAAGTTCATCAAGCGTCATCAGGGTAATCTTCGCAAGATTAGTATCTATGGACAGGAAAGCAACCCTGAGACATGGAAGATTGCGCACATGAACCTTGCCATCCATGGTTTGGAAGCGAATTTGGGTAGTGTATATGCTGACAGTTTCTTCGATGATCAGCACCCTACATTGAAGGCAGATTTTGTTCTTGCCAATCCTCCTTTTAATAAAAATGAATGGGGGCAGAGTGCGCTTCAGGAAGATGTGCGCTGGCAGTATGGTTTGCCACCAGCTGGCAACGCCAACTTTGCGTGGATGCAGCACATGATTCACCATCTGGCACCTAACGGAAAGATTGGTTTGGTGCTGGCGAATGGTGCGCTTTCGAGTCAGAGTGGCGGCGAGGGACAGATTCGCCAAGCCATCATCGAAGCCGACCTGGTAGAGGGAATTGTGGCTTTGCCTTCGCAGCTGTTCTACAGTACGGGCATTCCTGTAAGTCTTTGGTTTATCAGCCGCAATAAGGCGCAGAAGGGCAAGACCGTGTTTATCGACGCCCGCAATCTGGGCACGATGGTTACTCGTAAGCTTCGTGAACTGATGCCTGATACGGATATTAAAAAAATCTCTGACACCTTCCATGCTTTCCTGCAGGGAACGCTGGAGGATGAAAAGGGTTTCTGTGCCGTATGCACCACCGAGCAGATAGCTGCTCAGGACTTCATCCTGACACCGGGCAGATACGTAGGAATCGCCGAAGACGAAGGCGACGGAGTGCCTTTCGAGGAGAAAATGACGAATCTTACCGGTGAGCTGAAGCAGCTGTTTGAGGAAAGCAAGAAGCAGGAAGAGGAGATCAGATTGCAGTTGAAGAAAATTGGATGGGAGGTGTAAAGTATGGAGTGGAAAGAAGTAAGACTGGGGGATGTAATAGACTATAAAAAGGGCTTTGCTTTTAAGTCATCAATGTACAAAAGTACTGGGACTTATATTGTCAGAGTTTCTGATACAACAGCCAATTCGGTTGATGTATCATTATGCAATTGCATTTCTCCTGAATTAGCGCATCAATATACTGATTATTCTTTAAAAACAAAAGATATAATAATTGCTACAGTAGGTTCATGGCCAACCAATCCTGCTTCTATTGTTGGTAAAGTAGTAAGAGTTCCTGAATCTGCGAATAATGCGTTATTAAATCAAAATGCGGTAAGAATAAGAAGTAACGGAATAGTTGATAGTGACTATCTTTATTATCTTTTGAAGGAAGAACATTTTTCAAAATATTTAGTTGGGACAGCACAAGGAAGTGCTAACCAGGCTAGTATAACATTGAAAGATATTTTCGGATATAGTTTTAGTGCGCCTTCTGAGATTAAAGACCAGCACCGCATTGCCTCCATCCTTTCTTCTCTCGACCGGAAGATAGAGTTGAACAACAAGATTAATGCTGATTTGGAGGAGATGGCACAGGCTATTTTCAAGAATTGGTTCGTTGACTTTGAGCCTTTCAAGGATGGTAAGTTCGTGGATAGTGAATTGGGAATGATTCCGGAAGGATGGAAAGTAGGAAGCCCATATGAATATGTAAAAGTGGTTTATGGTGCTCCTTATAAATCAGCTAAGTTCAATGATCATGGAGAAGGTCTTCCTTTAATTAGAATTAGGGATTTAAAAGATTGCAATCCGCAATTCTATACACCGGAAATACTTCCGCAAACAGAATATGTTAATAAAGGAGACATTGTTGCTGGTATGGATGCAGAATTTGTCCCTCATATTTGGAAAGGTAATACAGGATTGCTGAATCAGCGAGTGTGCAAATTTATGCCACAGCAGACATCAATCAGCAATTTGTTTGTTCTTTATTTAATGAAACCAGAGTTAGAATTTGTTCAGTCGTATAAAACGGGAACAACTGTGAGTCATTTGGGTAAAGCAGACATAGATAAGTTTGTTGTTGTTCTTCCTCCTTTGGAAGTAGTAGAAGAATGTAGTAAAATACTTGATTCAATACTTCAAAGAATAAAGAACCTATCAGCTGAGTCCTCCCGCCTCTCCCTTCTCCGAGACACCCTTCTCCCTCGCTTAATGTCAGGCGAGATAGAAGTCCCGGAATAACGGGAGCAACGAAAGAAAATAACGAGAAAGAAAATATAAAATATTAACATTATGGCAGACGACAAGAAATTCACCGAAGACGCATACGAGCAAACGCTCATTGCCCTGTTCCGGGACGAACTCGGCTATGCGTACGAATGTGGCTACGACGTGGAGCGCGACTATAAGGAGCCCTTCTATCGTGCCGATTTGGTCGCCTCGATGCGACGGCTTAATCCTCAACTGCCAGCCGATGCAATGGATGAAGGAATCAAGCAAATCGCCAACATCAGCATCGGTACTTTAGAACAGAACAACGAGCAGTTTACACTCTGGATGCAAAACGGTCTGGAGGTGGGATTCCTGGAAGATGGCGAAGAACGCACAGCCCTGATGAGGCTCATCGACTTCGACCATCCCGAAAGAAACCTCTTCAAGGTGGTGAACCAGTGGCGAGTAGAAGAGTATAAGAACAAGCGCTGCGACATGGTGGTGATGGTCAACGGATTGCCCCTCGTGGTGGTGGAGCTGAAAAGCGCCATTTCCGAAGATGCAACCGTAGAAGATGCCTACAAGCAGATCAAGAACTATCAGCAGAGCATTCCAAGCCTCTTCAGCTACAACGCCTTCAACGTAGTCAGCGACATGAGCGAGACCCGTGCCGGAACCATCACCGCCAAGCTGGAACGCTACATGGAATGGAAGACCATAGACGGCTCATACGAGTCAACCCTCTTCGCCGACTATCGCACCTTCTTCCTCGGTATGTTCCAGCAGCAGCGACTGCTCGATATTCTGCAGAACTTCATCTGCTTCGACAAGAACCAGGGCAAATACGCCAAGATTCTAACCGCCTACCATCAGTACTACGCCGTGGGCAAAGCTCTGCAGCGCACCCGTACCGCAGTGGAAGGCAACGGAAAAATCGGCGTGTTCTGGCACACGCAGGGTTCGGGCAAGAGCCTCTCCATGGTGTTCTACGCCCACCAGCTGGTGCAACGGTTGCCCGAAGTAACCATCGTGGTAGTAACCGACCGCAAGGACCTTGACAACCAGCTCTTCGGTCAGTTCTGCCGCTGCCAGGACTTCCTTCGTCAGGAACCACAGAACGCCCAGAGCCGTGAAGACCTGGGTAATCTGCTCCGTAACCGAAAGAGTGGGGGAATCATCTTCACCACCATTCAGAAGTTTGAAGAAGGCGACTCGGCACTCTCCACCCGCCGCAACATCATCGTGATGACCGATGAGGCGCACCGCTCGCAATACGGCGAAGAGCACTGGGACAACAAGAGCCTGACGATGAAGAAGGGATTCAGCCAGAAGATGAGAGAAGCCCTGCCAGGCGCCTCATTTATCGGCTTCACCGGAACGCCTATCAGCGACCGCGACAGAGACACGGAGGAAGTGTTCGGCAACTACATCGACGTTTACGACATGAGTCAGGCGGTAGATGATGGAGCCACCCGTCCGGTCTATTACGAGAGCCGTGTGGTGAACCTGAACCTCGACGAAGACACGATGAACCTGCTGAACGATGAGTTCGACAACCTAGCCGATGAGGGAGCCACCGAGGAGCAGATCAGGCAGGCAAAGCAGGAGCATAGCCGGCTGGAAGTGCTCCTGGGTGAAGACGCCACCATCGACACGCTGGTAAGGGACATCATCCAGCACTACGAGCAGAACCGTGCGCAGGAACTCACCGGCAAGGCAATGATTGTAGCGCTGACCCGAAGCATCGCCATCAAAATCTACCGCAAGATGCTGGAACTTCGCCCCCAGTGGACGGAGAAGGTAAAGGTAGTGATGAGCGGTTCGAACCAGGACCCCGAAGACTGGCAGCCGATTATCGGCAACGAAGCCTACAAGAAGGAACTGGCAAGAAAATTCAAGGACAACGACGATGAGATGAAAATCGCCATCGTAAGAGATATGTGGCTCACGGGCTTCGATGTTCCGTCGCTCGCCACCATGTACGTATATAAGCCGATGAGCGGTCATAACCTGATGCAGGCAATAGCCCGTGTGAACCGAGTGTTCCCGGGCAAGGAAGGCGGACTGATAGTGGATTACGTAGGCATTGCGCAGGCGCTGAAGAGTGCCATGCAGCAGTACACCAACCGTGACCGCCGCCGCTTCGGAGACCCAGACATCGCCAAGACCGCCCTGGTGAAATGGAAGGAAGAGATGGAAATCTGCCGAGACCAGCTTCATGGTTTCGACTATTCCGGCTTCTTCGAACAGGACAACTCGAAGCGGGCACTCGCCATTACGAGCGGAGCCAACTTCCTGAGTTCTCCAGCCATGGTTCAGCGCAAGAAGAATTTCATGGAGCACAGCAATCTGCTTCACAACGCCACCACGCTCTGCCGTTCGCTTCTGGATGAGCAGCAGAAGGCGGAGGTGTGCTACATGGATGCGCTGCGCGTGATGATGCTCAAACTCTCGCAGAAGGGCAAGATCAGCCGCCATGAAATCAACGAGCGCATCGGTGAGCTGCTCCGTCAGAGTGTGAAGACCGACGGAGTCATCAATCTCTTCGGCGACCGCCAGATAGAGTTCTCGCTCTTTGACGACGCCTTCATCCAGGAGGTGAAGAACATGAAGGAGCGCAACCTGGCGGTGGAACTGCTCACCAAACTGATGAAAGAAAAAATCAAGCAGCAGCAGAAGACCAACGTGGTTCAGAGCGACCTCTTCTCCGACATGCTCAGCCAGAGTCTCTCCAACTATCTGAAAGGCTTGCTCACCAACGAGGAAGTGATAGAGGAACTGTTGAAGATGGCTCAGCAGATGAAGCAGGCGGAGGAAGAGGGCAACGACCTGGGACTTTCGCCCGAGGAGAAGGCATTCTATGATGCGCTCTCCACGCCCGAAGGAGTGCGGCAGGCTTACTCCGACGAGGAGTTTGTGGCACTGACCCGTGAACTGACGGAAGTACTGCACCGCAACCGCACCATCGACTGGAACCGCAAGGAATCGGCGAGGGCGAAGATGCGAGTGATGGTGAAGCGACTGCTCAAAAAGTATAAGTATCCACCAGAGGGTGCAGAAAAGGCGCTGGAAACTGTGATGCGCCAATGCGACCACTGGGCGGATGATGAAGAAAACGTAGTATAAACCCTTTAAAATTTGAAGTAAGAAACAGAAAGTAAACAAGAGAAAATAACATATAGATATTGACGCTGATTATCTGCACTTCTACAGTATTTAGAACCTGCAAAATTCAAAAACGACAAGAAGAAGGTGACAGCAAGGCGTCCACTCCTCTACGGCGTGGGCAGTACTTGTTTGTACCTTGTCGTAGGTTCTTGCAGGTACCTTAATACTGGTACTTACAGGGAACCCCATGCCGCTTATTAATAACAATTCAAACCTAGAAATGTAATATGCAGACAGAGGAAATACCCAATACTGACAATAACTACAATTCTCTTCTGAAGATTTCATCAGAAGAAGATCTTTTTGTGGAAGATGAAGTAACAGGAGTCAAGAAATACACTCCAGTAACAACTACTGATGTGGGTCAGTTTAAGAGAGAGGCAGAACATTTGTATAAGGAGATTCAGCATGCTAAGGATGAATTTCTATGGAATGCAGGAAAGCATAAAGGTCTTACCTGTTATTATCATATTTACCTGAATCTTGCCGAGCAGTTGACAGATTTTCTTAAATATATTCATACGCTCCATAAGAAAGTCTACATTTCCATCTACAAGAGCTACGATGATGAATTCATGGGGATTTATACTGATGTTTTAGAGAAGGTGCTCCAGGATATTCAGACCATCGCCCGGAAGCATTCAGACTATTTGCTCGATAAGGAAGAGGAGTATGGTCAGATTCCCTATGCTAAGGCTATTTACGAGCAATGCGAGAAGCTTAAAGTTCCTGCCGGAGACGATTATCCGCGTTTTGATTCCCATTACAAGAACTTTGTCTCTATGGGGTTGAAGATGGCTTTGGCTAAAACCATCTCCACAGTAAGTACTATTTGTGCCGATTTCCTAGCCTTATACAGAACCCGCCTTTTCCGCACCGACCATGAGGCTGTGATTATTTACCATTATATCAAGCGAATTTTCGACGAGGGCACGCTACCTGACCATCTGAAACGTGAGGTAAAGGTAAAGAAACGTCATCTGAGAGAGAGAAGAATAGATATTACCACTTTGAGCTTGCAGAAAGTAATGAATGATATTGAAGGGAAATACAACAATTATACGCTTTGTTCTGACTGGTTTGAGCGAGAGGAGGATGAGGAAGAAGAACTTGTCCGTACGCTAGTCAGGGAGCAGGCTTCGCCCGAGGATTTTGAAACGCTATTCAAGTATCAGGGTGAGCATAAAATGTGGGAGGCTGAAATAGCCAGGGCTGATGATTTTGAGCGTAACAGCGACTCTTTCTTTGTGAACTGGGTAGATTCCATAAAGTTGGAGGAGAAGTTGAAGTTCTGGATAAAAGGCAACATTACGTCTCAGCAAAGCTGGTACATAGTCTGGTGCCTGATGAAATATACGTTCCACATGGTGCGTGATAATCAGGACAAGGCAGCCTTTGCCGCCCGCATGAACCTGATGTTTCCGGATGCAGAAAAGAAATGTGTGGTGGAGTCGTTCCGCAAGCAGGAAACGCAGAAGAACCACAACCACCATTTTTCGGAATGGCTTGAGGGTTCAGACCCCGATTATCATACCGCCCAGGATCTGTATTATAAGCTAGCGAAAAGGGATGGTTATATGAGAAGTATTTGAGTTGGTATAGGAAAGTAGAGAGGAAGATTTAGAGATAACTATCGTCCCTGGGTATAAAACAAGGATAATTCTGGTAATATTCTACGGCTTTTTTGAAAATATTCCGTAGAATATTACCGCTTTTCAAAAAAATATTGTATTTTTGCAGCGAAATGATATTAATATAAATGTGATATGGACAATATAGTTTGTAAAGTGGAAGCACTAGGAGGCACAATCTCTACTACTGATATTCCTCATATAGCAGAGTATAAGCGATTGTTGAGAGCTAAGGAACGTGGCGACTTGATCAAGTTGCGCCAGGGCATTTATGCTGTTCCGGAAGCCCTGCTGAATACAATGATAGATGTGGAGCGGATTGTACCTAAAGGTGTTGTGTGTCTATACAATGCCTGGGCTTATCATCAGCTTTCGACAACTGTTCCACCAGCTTTTTGCATTGCCATCGACAATAAAAGGAAAGTAGAGATTCCTGAAACGCTTCCGATAGAATTGTATTATTGGAAGAAGGAGAATCTGGAGTTTGGCATTATGGAAGCAGAAATATCCGGTTTCCATGTTCGCATAACCGACTTGGAGCGAAGTGTTTGTGATGCAGTGAAATACAGAAACAAATTGGGGCTGGATGTTTGTGCGGAAGTAATTCGTTCTTATTTGAGAAAGCCCAATCGCAATCTCAGTCGTTTGCAGGATTACGCCAAACGCCTCAGAGTATTCAATACATTGAAAAATTATGTTGAAATAGCTATAGAATAAGATGGGAAAGAAAAACTACGGTAAGTCTGTTAAGACCCGCTTGCTCAATCTGATGAATGAGACAGGCTATAAATATATGTATCTCTTGGCAAGATATTTCAACGAGAGGTTGCTTTACAGAGTATCTGTAAGCCAATATAAGGACAATTTTTTGCTGAAAGGTGGCTCTTTGCTTTATGCTATGAACGGACTTGAGGCACGTCCTACAGTAGATGTTGATTTCATGGCAGATAGAATTAGCCGTGATAGGGATTTCCTTGCGCACGTGTTCCAGGAAATTTTGGGCATTGTATGCGATGAGGATGGAGTATCGTTTGATGTTAACAGCATTAAGTTGGAGCCTATAACTGTTGAAAAGAAGTATCCTGGCACAAGATTTTACTTTACGGCCCACATGGATACTATCGCTTACAACATGTCTGTTGACATTGGCTTTGGTGATGTTGTAACTCCATATCCAACAACTATTGACTTCCCATTGCTTTTGCCTGACATTCCATCTGTGAACATACAGGCATATTCCTTGGAGACTGTTGTTGCCGAGAAATTCCATACGATGATAGACCGAGATGTGCTCAACAGTCGCATGAAAGATTTCTTCGACTGTTACCAACTCCTGACAAAGAGAGACTTGTCTGATGACACATTATATGATGCGATTAAGGCGACTTTCGATAATAGGGGACTTACATACAATCCCGAATTGCAGTTGTTCACTGAAAGTTTTGCGACAGACGCAGCACGTATAGTTCGCTGGAAGGCATTTCTGAAAAAGATTCAATGGAAAGAATCTCTTGATTTCAAGACTGTTATGGAAGTAATAAAGGAAAGGTTGCAGCCTATGGCAGAAAGATATTGGGGAAAGTAGTGCGTTGTGGAGTCGTTCCGCAAGCAGGAAACGCAGAAGAACCACAAACACCATTTTTCGGAGTGGCTTGCAGGCTCCGATCCCGATTATCATACCGCCCCGGATCTGTATTATAAGCTGGCGAAAAGGGATGGTTATATGAGAAGTATTTGAGAGAGAAGATTGGAGGGAAGGTGCGATGGGAGGGCACCTTCCTACATTCTACTTATCCTCATTGTGGCCTTTAAAATATTTCTTATACTTACCAACCAAACCGTTAGACTTTAGATGAGACCATGCATTATGATGGAAATCTTTCAATTCTCTCATATTATAGACATGTGATAGGATATTTATAATTTCGTTCTCGTCCCACTTGTGTCTATGATATTTCATGTGTGAACATATTTCGTTCAACTCGCCCTTGGATCTTGCAACATCATATGCTTGAGGAAATCTTTCTTTAAATTCTTTTCGTGTATTGCATTTTTGAGCTACTTCCTTTCTTTTTTCAAAAGTCCATTTTACAGGTTGCTTTTTTTTCTTTTCAGGAGCAATGCCATCAAGCATATCTGCTTTACGGAGCATCTCATAAGCTTTGCCATGTTTCTTTTTAAGCTCCGTTCTATCCGAACAACGTTTTGCAATATCAATGGCATCTTCAATAGAAGTACATTCATGTTTTTGAGGCTTCTTCATATGATCGCATACCTCATCAAGAATTTTTAATCTGACAGCAGCAGAGTAAGCTTTATGTGACTTTACTGCAAAGTCATGTCTGTTATCGTATTTTAGAGCTTCAGCTTTGATAGTATCTTTATTCCACAACCTATTACGAGGAATTCCAAAAAACTTATCAAGTAAGCCTTCATTTTTTAGGAACTCATATCCTCCAGGATATTTTTTTGCAAAATCACTACGAGAGTTACATTTCTTAGCATATTTTTCAGCTGTTTGTAAGTTCCATGATATTTTTTTTTTCATGTGCTCACAAATTTCATCTTTAATGCCCAGTCTTATTGCCGCATGATAAACTGCACTTTTCTCCTTCATGAATACTTTCAGTTCTTTATAAGGTTTAGAGATACGTCTACAATCGTCCTCTGTATAGCCTAAATGTGTTTTGGCATTACACAAAAGTCTTATCTCGTCCCAATAGTCACTTCTGTATCCAGCTTCATAATAACCAGCATCATTCAGTCTAAAATCAGTAAGATTATCATATTTTGAAGCTTTTTCTATAACTTCGTTCTTTGAGTAGCCATTGTTGCCTCCTAAAGCACCTGTGTTTGCTCGATTAAGCATGATCCATCCCTGTTTTTCATATTTTTCTTTGTAAACACCTTCTTTTATTTTTGCTTCTTCAGCAGGCATGAAATCAGTCAATTTTGTAAAAGTAGGCTTTAGACCTGTTTCCTTTATGTGCAGCAATACAGATGATTCTTCATCTCGAAGATGGTCTCTCCATCTTTTCTTTGTATTATAGGTAAGTCCTACATAGGCATGGTTATCCGGAAATGTTGCAACATAAATGCAACGCTTTTTCCTATTACCATTTTGATTCATATCTTTACAAAGTTCATCCAGCCATCCCATTTTGTGGGCATAAGTATAATATCTTTTGTCTATACTCTTCATCCATTCTGTTCTGCTTTTATATAGAGAAGCTTTTTTTTGACAGTTTTCAAAATTAAATGTTTCATCATATTTTTGGTAAACTTTGCGCTTTACTGTCATATGAGAACAGATGTCGTCCAGGATACCACGTTTTTTGGCAACGCTGTAGGCATTGACTTCTTTTTTGCGAAAATCAGAAAAAATATCATATCCTTTAGCTATCTTTGCAAGATCCTCATTTGAATATGTTTTATGCCGATTCTTCATATGGGAGCAACATATTTTTGTCCATTTATGTTTTACAATGCTAGCATAGCACGATTCTTCATTGGTAATTAATTCTTTCGTAGTAGTATATTTTTTAGCTGTTTCTTTGCAGTGCTCAATATCATCCCACCAGCCTGCTTTTCTTTTGATTCTACCAGTCATATGAGAACAGACTTCATTTAGCCAACCTGCATTACATGCTTTATCATAGATTCTTCTACTGTATTTACGAAATTCGCCTCTTTTAGTATACAATAAAGCTGTCGCTTGACAGACTTCTTTAGTATATGCGTGATTAAATACGGTCATATTCGCACAAACCTCATCATGCCATCCGTTCATTATGGAAGCTTTAGCCTCTAGGGGGAATCTTTTGTAAAACTCCAATTCTGTAGAACATAAAGCACCTGCCTCCATACATCTGTCAAAATCAATAATATTCTCCATTCTTTATTTTTATGTTATGTACCCATACAAGCACATCGTAAAGATGGGCACATTAAATTATAATATACACTATTTCAGAGAGAAACCAATGCCGCCCCAAATACAATGTTTGGTAAGACCAAAACTCAATTTCAGACAGCAGTCTGTATGATTGTCTCTTACCTTGCCGAAATCATAAGAAATAATAGCTCCATAATCTTGGCTACTTTCTCTGTCTTCAACATTAAAAGAGTTGATTATATTTCCTTCATTATCTACAGAATAGTCATAACCATCTACTGTACCTATTTCCATAGTTGCTCTTCCTATAATTGGAGTTATTGCAAAATTCCGATACTTAATCTGTAGCCAAGTGGAAAGTTGAACCAGTCTTTTCTTCTTTCTGAGAATACATTGGGATTACTAATAACATTTGAATCCATGTTACAATTGTTTTCTTCATTATGTCCGCACATTGATATTTTTAACCTCTTCGAGTACTGCTGACTTTTTGCTCTTAGAGATCTATTTTTTTTAACTGCATATAAATATCCGGAATAGTTTATTAACGAATATATTTCAATTCATTCTTATTTATATGAATAGTACTACCATCCATGTATTCTATGTCAATTCCTGTAAGAACCAACTTCTTTGCAGAATAATTATACCATAAGCATTCCCAATAAGTATTACGTCCATCAGTTGCACCTGGTTTGATTGGACCAGTAACCTTACCACCACTCTCAGTAATTCCGCGAATTTCACATGCAACTGCATCACCAACTGCATTTATCGGATAACCGCTCCAAGTTAAGTATTTTATGGTTTTATCAGAAACATTTTTCCAAATAAAATGAGCATCTACACCCCCTGCGGTGTTTGGAGCAGACAGATAAGCCTTTATGATTTTTATTGAATGTTTGACCTTATCTATTCTGTTTGCCTTTTTGATGCTATCAATACGAATAGACTCATCATCCTTTTGAATGTTTTCTTTTGTGGCTGGTTCTTGCTCTTTTTTAGGTGTATGGTCTATATTCGCGAGAATAGCTATTAAAGCAATAAGTATAATAATACATAAACCAACTATGCCTTTTTGTATAAGTTTATCAGATTTACTTTTCTCATTTTCCCATTCGTTTGCTTCTGGAGTATTAATTATATCTGTCTCAACTCTAGCCTGCTCTGCTGCAATGCTTTCTTGAGCAGCAAGTTTAGCTTGTCTTTCAGCCTCTTCCTCCTCCCTTTTCTTCTTCTCGGCTTTCCACTGCTGGAATTCCTCGAACTCTTTCTTCTCTTCTTCTGTCATAATTGAATTAGTGTAAAGTTGTTTTTATGTTATTGTTAATGCAAATATTATACGTTGTCGTATTTTATCGGCATTACTATTCATTTATTGAATGCAAAAATAAGCATTTTTTACGAAATAGAAACATTTGGAGTGTTAAAATGTAGAATGAAAGATGATTTTTAAAGCTTTTGCCCTTACAGGGCGTAAGGCTGATTGCTGGTTTACCCAGGGCGAGTGCCCTGGGCTAGGAGCTTCTGCCCCTTCAGGGCGAGTGGGGGCATGGACTATGTTTTTTACTAAATTACCATTTTCCCAAGAAACATGGGATTTTTCCCAATAATGCCTCGATTTTTCCCAAGAAAGCCCCGATTTTTCCCAAATACAGCAGTTTATCGGGAAAAGTGTGGGGGAAGGCTTGCAGGAAAATGAGGGTGTTTTATTGGCTTTTTGTTAATATTTTGCGATTTTTCATTGTTTTTTCCCTACTGAGCGAGTAGGCCATTTGTTTTTCCCAAGCAATGCCCGATTTTTCCCAAATACGTGGGTTTTTCGGGGAAGTTGTGGGAAAGGGATTGTTTTGCCTTTGTTTTCGCAGTACTTTTGCAGCGTCGAAGAAACAAGACAACGCTGAATTGTTTAGTGTTCTTGAATCCCCTTCGTACATTTATATTATATGTATACTCAGATTATGAGAGTGGTGCAGCAGGGCGAGACCTTCGCTGTGCAGAGTCAGAAAAGTGAGAACGGACAGATGATGAAATGTAACATCGTTCTCCAGGAGATGGGCGGCAAATATGAGAACCAGTACGCTGCGGCAATGCTCGGCAATATGGCGCAATGTAAGTATGCTCCGGGCGAGCTGGTGGCGGTAACGCTCCGCTTTACTACCCATGAGCACAATGGTCAGGTTTATCAGGATATTCTGGTTACGGACATTGAAAAGGTAAAAGGGTAAAAAGGCTTTTTAAAGGTAAAAGGGTAAAAAAGTAAAAAGGTAAAAGAACCTTAACCCTTTCCGCCCCCGTTCCCCCGTTAAAGGCTAAAAGGAGGCAAAAAAGTAAAAAACTGAGTTGAAACTGAGGAGGATTTTCCATGGTAAAGCGCGCAACAATCCGGATGTTTCTTCTCCTAAAATTCAATTCAGATTATGGTTAAGAAAGTAAACAAGGTTCAGAACAATGCTCAGAATAATGTTCAGAACCAGCAGGTGAATAATAATGACTGCCAGCATGTGCAGTTGGGTGGAATGGCTTACTATGATGCTAAGCAGTATTTCCTCTTCAGTCCTCAGGAATCGGGGGTGAATAAGGTTCCTCGATTCCGTTCGATGGGCGTGGCTCAGCAAATGCCTGACGGAACGTTTGATTTCGTGGTTCAGCACCGCCTCAGAACTCAGTCGGAACTGATTAAGAAACTGGCGCATGGTCGTGTGAGCAAGACCAAGGACGGTGCTGTTCAGCTTACCTTGAAGGTGTTCTGCCATGAGGGAATCAACATCGCCCGAACGTTGGCTGTTGAGGCAGCTGAAGGTGCTGATGCGGTAGTGGATTACCAACTGAAACATTAGGATTTTGTATTCAACTTAAAACGATAAGTAGAAACAGATAGATGAGTTGTTATTTAATAAAGGTGGAGAATGGGCACAAGGTTGCCCGCTCCATCACTTCGGAAGAGGAGTATAAGCAGCTGCGTGGAAGCAATGAGCAGAAGGCGAATCTTCGTCTGGCTCGTGCCGGAAACGATGCTGCGAAACGGAGACTGGTGCAGTTTAATTATTCCGGCCATTATCCGCAAGGGGTAGTGAAGGGAATGAAACTGCCAAGCGGTGCTTTCGGGTTTGATATGGATGAGCCGGAGGCTTTTGCCAAGGCTGCCAAGCTGCTGCTGAAGGAACCGGATAAGTACGGACTTCTGATGCTGGAACGTAGCGCACGACAAGGCGGACATGCGGTGTTTGAACGCGAAAAGGGCAAGACGGTTCTGGAGAATCAGGTGAGGATTGCTACGATGCTCAAGTGCGAAATGGATACTTCGGCTCACGATATTAATCGGGTTTACTTCACTACCACATCGGATGACGAAGATTTGCTCTTCCTTTCGCCACGGCTCTTCAAGGATGAATATGATGAGGCTGCCGTGGCAGCTGAAGGGAAGGTCCTGGAAGAGCGTGAAAGATACGGACAGGAGGAACTGCCGGAAGGGGCGCACAAGGCAAACAAGCATTATGAGCCTTGGAAGGAAGAATTCAAGAAGGATTCTCAAGGGGTTTTTAAGGGGCAGGAATTTAAGAATTCGAGAATTTCTACTTCTGCTGCTTCTGCCTCTACTGCGTCAACTTCTTCTACTTCAACTACTTCTGCTGCTCAGGACAATTATCTTGGGATTCCTTATGGGGAAATCATTAAGAAGTGGTGGCAGATGTATAATGATGGGCAGGAGCCGATGCGTTCCAACCGCAATACGTTGACCTTTGAGCTGGCTGTGAACCTGCGCCACATCTGTGGTTTTGACCGCAATCTGCTGGCTCAGATTATTCCCTGCTACGATGGGTTTCCCGAACAGGAAAAGATGGCTTGCATCAACTCGGCATTGAACGAGAAAATCACGCAAATGCCTAAGCGACTGAAGGATGTGCTGGCTGCCATCCGTCAGGAACGAATGAAGCAGGGAAATGCGGGTGGTGGTTCGGCGGCTGACAATGAGGCGCTGGTAAATGCGCTGGACGAGGCTAACGCCAAGGATGATCTGTTCTATTATAATGCGCTGCCTAAGTTGCCGCAAGGCATTCGGGATTCCATCAGCGCAGTGGGTCCGGCACTGGCACTGCCTGTAATCACAGCCATCTGTCCTGCCATCGGAATGCTCGCAACGGGCGTGAAGGTTTCCGTTCACGGCAAGATGAACTCGCTGAACCTCATCTCCTACATCGCCGGTGATTTTGCATCTGGCAAGGGAAGTATTGACCCCGTGATTGACGCATGGACTTCGGAAGTGAAGGAAATGGACAAAATGTATCAGCAGAAGGAGGATGAATGGCGAGCCAAGAAACGTGCAGCCAAGAACAAGAAGGAGCAGCCGGAAGAGCCGAAACTGCCTGTAAGATGCTTGACACTGAACAATACGGTGGCAAATCTGGCTGAACGACTGGCTAACACAGAAGGCAAGCACGCCTTCTCGTTTACTCCGGAAGCTGACACCGTAGCGCAGAAGTGGAAATCGGCGATGAGCGACTTTTCCGTTATGTTAAGACAGGCTTACGACGGAACAAGCTATGAGCGTGAAGCAAGAAGTGCGGATGCAGTGAATGTTCATATAGACAGACTGTTATGGAACGTGGTGATGTGTGGAACGCCTGATGCGCTCTATCGAGTGGTAAGCAATTATACGGATGGTTTCCAGAGCCGTATCATCGTGGCAAAAACGCCCGATAATACCTTCACTCCACTTTCTGACAACATGTATGTAATGAACGAACGTCAGCGCGACCGCATTATTCAGATAGCTCATCTGCTGCCGCTGATGTCGGGTGAGGTAGTGCTGCCGAAGCTGGAGGAAAAGGGTAGAAAATGGCTGGAACAGATCAGACTGGAGACGATGAAAAATGACGACAAGGTGAAAGCCCGCCAGCGTTTCCGTATCTGTCCAACCACGATGAGAATGATGACCTGCATCATGCTCTGCAAGGTTCTGGAAACGCTGATTCAGAAGCATGGTTTCAATGGAGCCGAGAAACAGCTGAAGGAGTCGCCTGATTTGTGGAAGGGAATGCTCGTAAAGACGCAGACACCAACCATGCTGAATGTCTTTGATGTACTGGCTGACTATCAGCTGGATAATGCACTTTACTTCTTCCGTAATCGTATTGAAGAGGCTTTCTCATCAAAGGATTATTGCTGCCAATCTGCTTGGGACCGTTGTCGTCGGGGTAAGAATGATTCCATCTTCGAACGTTTGGACGTAACCTTCACCTTCGAACAGGCAGAGCAGCAGAGCGTTGCTGTTAAGGGGGCAAGTGCCACTCATGAATCAGTGAAACAGATGCTGAAAAACTGGAAACGCCAGGGCTTAATCAGCGTATTGCCAGACAGACATTATCAGAAAGTTTCGCCTACCATATAATTTTGGGGGGTTATTAAGGGTCAAGGTCACTAAGTGTCATTAAGTTTTCGGTTCTTAAATCAGCCTTAATGGCCGGCCTTGATCCAATTATTCATTATCAATTATTAATTGTAAATTATCATGAACATCAATATATTCCGCCGTCGCTTCACTCCATGGAGTGTGGATGGCACAATGGTTATAGGTGGCAAGATTTTCTGTGACACCTTAGAACGTCCTAACCGTCATTTGCCAGCAGGACGTTATAAGATTTCTCTCATTCCTACCAAGCAAAAGAAGGTGTCGGAGACAAAGAAGAAAAATAAGTATGAAAGAGGAAAATATGAAATTGTTATCAAGCCTGTTATTCTGTTAAGATCCAATTACGTGCCTCGTACTGTTAGTCGCAGAGCTCGCTTCGTGCCTGGCAACGGTCCGCTACGTCTGAGAAACAAGAGTATCATTCTGGGCAAGTCTCATTACACCGGAATCGTTACGCAATCAGAAAAATGCTATAATGAATTTTGCCAGTTGTTGGATGAGGAATTCAAGAGGATGAAGAAAAAGCATCTACCGTGCAGAATCAATCTGTTTATCAGGGATTGGGGTGTTGACGAAATCCCCCTTAATTATCTGCTTATTTTTCAATAATTAATATTCAATATCATGCGTAAGATAAAGGAAATCATCATTCATTGCAGTGCGACCAAGGAAGGTCGCAACTTCACCGTAGCGGATATTGACCGCTGGCACCGGGAGCGCGGAATGCGCTGCATAGGTTATCATTTCGTGATTTATCGTGACGGCAGCATTCATGTAGGCCGTGCGATAGAGGAGGTTGGCGCCCATTGCAAGGGCCATAATTCCATCAGTATAGGCATTTGCTACATCGGCGGCTTATCAAAGAAAGGCAAGCCGAAGGATACAAGAACCCGAGACCAGAAAGCGGCAATGCAATCGCTCATCGAGCAGCTGAAGGAGGAATATCCATTAGCCACGATTCATGGTCATAATGAATTTGCCAACAAAGCCTGTCCCTGCTTTGATGTAAAGAAGGAGTGGGGGAAGGAGTAAACAAAAAAAATAGCGGATCTGTCACAGACCCGCTATTTCCTATCATTTAAAATTTTTAAACAATGTTTATTGTTAATTTTCTAGCCTTATACAATGCCCTGAGCCATCATAGCCTTAGCTACCTTCAGGAAGCCGGCTACGTTTGCACCCTTTACGTAATTTACGTAACCGTCTGGCTCAGTACCATACTTCACGCAGTTAGCGTGAATATCGTTCATGATGTCGTGGAGCTTAGCATCAACCTCCTCACGAGACCACTTCAGACGCTCTGAGTTCTGGCTCATCTCAAGACCTGATACAGCAACACCACCTGCGTTGGCTGCCTTACCTGGAGAGTAGAGAATCTTAGCATCCTGGAATACCTTGATAGCCTCTGGAGTAGAAGGCATGTTAGCACCCTCGCTTACTGCGATTACGCCGTTGGCGATGAGAGCCTTAGCTGCCTCCTCGTTGATTTCGTTCTGAGTAGCTGATGGGAGAGCGATGTCTGCCTTCTCAAACCAAGGCTTAGCACCCGCAACATATTTTACACCATACTTCTCTGCATACTCCTTGATACGGCCACGCTCTACGTTCTTGAGCTCCATGATGTAATCGAGCTTCTCGCGGTCGATTCCGTCTGGGTCGTAGATGTAACCGTCTGAATCTGAACATGTAACTGGCTTAGCACCCAACTGGAGCAACTTCTCCATAGTGTACTGCGCTACATTACCTGAACCTGAAACCAAAACGGTCTTGCCCTTGATGTCAATACCCTTGGTAGCGAGCATGTTGCAGAGGAAGTATACGTTACCGTAACCTGTAGCCTCAGGACGGATCAATGAACCACCGAACTCCTGACCCTTACCGGTCAAGACGCCCTGGAACTGGTGTGTCAATTTCTTGTACATTCCGAAGAGGTAACCTACCTCACGGCCACCTACACCGATGTCACCAGCTGGAACATCCTCGTCTGGACCCATGTGACGGTAAAGCTCTGTCATGAAAGCCTGGCAGAAACGCATTACCTCGTTGTTGCTCTTGCCACGTGGAGAGAAGTCGGAACCACCCTTAGCACCACCCATTGGGAGAGTAGTAAGAGAGTTCTTGAATGTCTGCTCGAAAGCCAAGAACTTCAAAATACCCAAGTTTACTGACTTGTGGTAGCGAAGACCTCCCTTGTAAGGGCCAATCGCGTTGTTGTGCTGTACGCGGTAACCCATGTTAGTCTGTACGTTGCCCTTATCATCTACCCAAGATACGCGGAACTGGATGATGCGGTCTGGAATGCAGAGACGCTCGATGAGGTTTGCCTTCTCAAACTCTGGGTGCTTGTTGTACTCTTCCTCGATAGTACCGAGAACCTGACTAACTGCCTGAATGTACTCAGGCTCGTTTGGGAATCTTCTTTGGAGATTCGCGATTACTTCAGATGCTTTCATAATCTTTAATCTTTTATTGTGTTTAAATTCTTATTTTTAATTTCTGCTTGCAAAGATACATGTTTTTCTTGAAAACACCAACAAAAAGAAAGAAAAAATGCAGAAAAAGTAGAAAAAAGTCATTTTTTAACATTTTTAGCCACGTTTTGTAGCGCTTTTGTGTACGCACACCTTATTATATAAGAGACGTTTTTCGGGGTTAAGCCTTTATTTCTGTTTTGGGAATTTTGCATTCTGACGACTTCTGTTTATCTATCCTGCGCCATAGGGCATAAATGAGCAGGATGATAGCGTAGAGACCGATTACCTGAGGCAGACTGATTCTTACGTTTTCGATGCTTGCTCCAGGCAGCATGCTGATCAGTTTTATGGCTGTATTCAAAAACTGGGTGATGCTGGTCAGGGCGCCTGATGTAAAGCTGATGAGTGGGGCGACAACCGGTGCTATGGGCGCCCATAACGTGAGTGGGGAGAACAGGATTAATGCTGCTCCAAGATATAGGATGAGGGTTGCTGCGGGAATGGCGATGTAATTGGTGAGAAGTGAATAGCACGATATTCTGCCGAAGGTGTAGACGATGACCGGAAGGGTTCCTATCTGGGCTGCCAGTGAAACGCAAAGGAGTCCCCATGCCCAACGGATGAAACGGCTGCGGATGGGGAGGAGGGTGTAAAGGGGTGTGAAGAACAGCAGAATGGAGGCTACTGCCAGGAACGAAAGCTGGAAACTCAACTCGAAAAGGTAGAGCGGACTGATGAAGAGCATAAATATATAAGCTGAGGCTAAGGTGTTGAGCGGCAGACCGGTACGATGGAAAGCTAAACTTAAGCTGTAGGCTGAAAGCATGATGGCTGCACGGACTGCACTTGCCGGCAATCCTATGAGAAAAACGTAGGTCCAGATGGAGATGAGGGACAGGATGATGGTGTAAACTGAGTACTTTCTGCCGCCTAGCAGAAAGATGAAAAGCTGGAAGATTATGCCTATATGAAGTCCGCTTACTGCCAAAATGTGACTGGCTCCGGAAATGGAGTAACTGTTTCGGGTGTTCGAGTCGAGTGCGCTCTTGTCGCCCAGCGCCATGGCTGCGATGACTGCATAGTCTTGCTGTTTTACGTGAAGGGAAACCAGTTTGCTTTCAATATTGCTTTTATAGCGTTCGGTATTGATTTTTGCCCGTGTGAGGTAAGACAGTTCCTGCCAGTTCTTCAGTTGTGTAGAGGTTTGGGAATCAGCTATTTGCTTACAGGTAAGAAAAGCCCCAAGGCTCAGGATGCATAAATGAATCATCACGCATTGGGAGTAGATGAGAAACTGGTGGCTCCTGCTGAAGTAAGTTTTTTGGCTTAAGAACTCAGTAAGGAAAAAGATGATGCTGCCAAGGGCGCATGAAATGATGGAGATGATGAGCCAGAAGCGCATGTTGAAATCATCATAGCCCCATTTGGCTATGATGATTCCGATCGTCAGTGTGAGGCTGATGGTCATGAGCGGGGTGAGGGGTAGCTCTTTCATCATTCCTCTTTCCTTTTTTAAAAAGATGATTATTTACCTATTTCTTGAATCCGAAGATGCGCTTGATGAATGTCTTCACAGCGTTTTCTTTCTTCTGTGGATTTACGATAGGGGTGTGCTTGCGTGCCGCCGGCTTGTCGCCCTTTTTCTGGGCTACGCCTCTGCCACGGCCGTTGCTGCCTGGACGAACATTGTTCTCGGTGCCTGGGCGCTGCTGGTTGCTGTTATTGCTGTTATTGCGGCGCTTCTGGCTGTTGCTGTTCTTTGGCTGCTCGCCTGACTGGGCTGGCTTTCTGTTCTGCTGCTTTGCGTTCTGCTGTCTGTTACCCTGCTGAGGCTGCTGCTTTGCGTTCTGCTGCCTGTTGCCCTGCTGTGGCTGCTGCTTTGTGTTCTGCTGCCTGTTGCCTTGCTGTGGCTGCTGTTCGTTGTTGCGTGGCGCTTTTTCCTGACGCTCGTTTGGCTTGTTTGGCTTGCGCTTGTGAGAAGTCTGGTCGCGGTCTTTCTGTCGGCGGTTCTTGGCGCTGTTCTTTCCGGCCTCGCCGTTTCCGCCGTTACCGCGTCTGTTGTTTCTTCCGTTTGCGCCTTTCTTCTTCGGCTTGTTGAGCTTGATGTATTCAGGACCTTCGCCGCATCCCTCAGGGAGAGGCATCTTGTCTACCACCTTCTCCAGGAACTTCTCTATCTGCTGGAACCAGTACTGGTCTTCTTCGCTCACGAAGGTGATGGCTCTACCATCGCGGTTGGCACGGGCTGTACGGCCGATGCGGTGAACGTAATCTTCTGTATCGTGAGGAACATCGTAATTGATGACCATCTCAATATCATCGATGTCGATTCCGCGCGCCACAATGTCGGTAGCTACGAGAACATCATACTGTCCGCTCTTGAACTTGAACATCACATCGTCGCGCTCAGCCTGTTCCAGGTCGCTGTGCATGGCTCCGCAGTTTACTCCAATCTGCTGGAGAGAAGCTGCGAGTTGCTTCACCTTGAATTTGCTGCCGCTGAAGACGATGACACGCTTCAGGTCGCCTGCCTTGAAGATGTCCTTGATGATGGTCATCTTCTGGGTTTCGTAGCATACGTATGCTTCCTGCTTGATTTTCTCGGCTGGCTTGCTGACGGCAAGTTTGATTTCTACCGGATTCTTGAGCAGGGTCTTAGCCAGTTCTTCTATCTTCTCAGGCATGGTTGCCGAGAACATGATGGTCTGGCAGGTCTTTGGCAGTTTTGCCGCGATGGTCTTGATGTCGTCAGAGAAACCCATGTCGAGCATGCGGTCGGCCTCGTCGAGAATGAAGAAGCTTACCTTGCTGAGGTCTACATTGCCCAGGGAGATATGGGAGATGAGGCGGCCCGGGGTGGCGATGACTACATCGGCGCCCATGCGGAGGCTGCGCAACTCCTGATCGTAACGGTTGCCGTCGTTGCCGCCGTATACGGCTACGCTGCTCACGCCCTGCAGGTAATAGCCGAAGCCTTGCATCGCCTGGTCTATCTGCTGGGCGAGCTCGCGGGTTGGTGACATGATGACGCAGTTGATGGCGTCTTTAGGATAACCGCCGTCATCGAGCTTGCTCAATACTGGCAGCAGATAGGCTGCGGTTTTGCCGGTTCCGGTCTGGGCTACACCCAAGACATCGTGACCTTCTAATATCTCTGGAATGCACTTTTCCTGTACAGGAGTGCATGTGTCGAAGCGCATGTCGTATAATGCGTCGAGCACGTTGTCGTTTAAATCTAATTCGTCGAAATACATTCTTCTATAATTTATAGTTTATTCAAGTTTCGCAAGTGAGTTCCACACGCCCTAAAAGGGCAGAAGCCCCTAGCCCAGGGCAGCGCCCTGGGTAATTACGGACGCAAACCTGTCGCCCTGTAAGGGCAAAAGCTTTAAAACTCCAGACAAAACATAAAGCTTTTGCCCTTACAGGGCGCCTTACTGATTGCCATTATACCCAGGGCGATGCCCTGGGCTAGGAGCTTCTGCCCTTTCAGGGCGTGCTGCTTCTGGAGCTTTTGGGCCTTCAGCCCGTACTTGAACCACATGCGAAAGTTCAGTTAATTGATAATTACCTCGGTGCCTTACGGTAGCAGAAGTAGGCTACGATGGCGAAGAGGAAGTTTGGAAGCCACGCTGCCAGAACAGGCGGGAAATTGGCCTGGATGGCGAAGGTGGCAGAAACCGTCTGCAGCATGATGTAGCCGAAACTCAGCGCAAGTCCTACGCCCAATGCTGCTCCCATGCCGCCCTTGCGCTTGCGGGCTGAGAGGGAGACGCCGATGATGGTGAGGATGAACGAGGCGAAGGATGAGGCGATGCGCTTGTGGTATTCTACCTTGTACTGCACTACGTTGCCCGAACCGCGGTTGATCTGCTTGGAGATGTAATCGCGGAGCTCAGGACTGGTGAAGGTTTCCTGCTGACCCTTGGAATAGACCAGGTCGGTAGGTTCCATCGCGATGATGGTGTCCTTCTGGGCTCCGCTGGTAATATGCTCCTTCATGCCCTGGAGCTTGCGGATTTTCCAGTTGCTCAGTTTCCAGTGATACTTGCTGTCGGAAATGGTGTCGTACTGGATGTCCATCGCTGTGAGGTGGCTTACGAGTTTCTTGTCCTGGAACTTGTCGAGACAGAATCCGTATCCGCGTTTCATGCTGTTGTCGTAATGCTGCATATAGGCAATCACTCCCTTGTCTACCTGCAGCTGTACATTCTCGGCACTGGTATTCTTCTTCTTGTTCTTGTACATCGTCTCGAAGTTCTGCCTGATGACGGTTCCGTGGGGAATGACGTAGGCTGAGAGCCCGAAGGAGAGGGCTGAGAGCAGCACGCAGGTAATCATGTATGGGCGGAGGAGACGCTTGAAGGATACTCCCGACGCCAGGATGGCGATGATTTCGGAATTGCTTGCCAGCTTGGTGGTGAAGAGAATGACCGCCACGAACACGAACAGCGCACTGAAGAGGTTGGCAAAATAGGGCACGAAGTTGGCATAGTAATCGAAGATGATTGCGCGCGCCGGTGCATGGTGCTCTGTGAATTTTGACAGGTTCTCGTTGAAGTCGAAGACGATGGCGATGGAGATGATCAGGGCGATGGAGAAGAAATAGTAGCCCAGAAACTTCTTGATAATGTACCAGTCGAGCTTCTTGATGTACCTGAACGGGTTAAGAAACCGGAATATGCGCAGGAACCGGAGCTTGTGAGCCAGCCAGCGCACAGCCCTGATGAGCCACCCGAACTTGCGGGAAGCCCATCGGCCGGTGCGGTAGAGCCGGCGGTGTTTTCTTATTTTCTTAAAATCTTTCATGATGCTTGCTTACTTAAATTCTTCGGCCAAGCTGGTCGATGATGGAATTCTTCCATGCCACGAAATCGCCCTGCTCGATATGATGGCGGGCATCGGTCACGAGGCGCAGATAGAAAGAGAGGTTGTGGATGCTGGCTATCTGCATCGCCAGCAGCTCCTGGGCCTTGAAGAGGTGGTGGAGGTAGGCCTTCGTGGTTACGAGGTCGATGTCGCAGCCGTCTGGATCTACCGGACTGAAATCTTTCTCCCACTTCTTGTTGCGCATGTTCATCGTGCCCTGATAGGTGAAGAGCATGGCGTTGCGGCCGTTGCGGGTCGGCATTACGCAGTCGAACATGTCTACGCCGCGCTCGATGGCTTCGAGGATGTTCTGCGGGGTTCCTACGCCCATCAGATATCTCGGCTTGTCTTTCGGCAGGATTTCGTTCACTACTTCTATCATCTCATACATCACCTCGGTAGGCTCTCCTACGGCAAGTCCGCCGATGGCATTTCCGTCGGCTCCCTTGTCGGCAATGTATTTGGCTGCTTCGCGGCGCAGGTCCGGGAAGGTGCAGCCCTGAACGATAGGGAAGAGACTCTGCTGATAGCCGTAGAGGGGCTCGGTTTCGTTGAACCGCTTGATGCAGCGGTCTAGCCAGCGCTGGGTGAGCATGAGGCTGTTCTTGGCGTACTGGTAATCGCTCTGTCCCGGTGGGCATTCATCGAAGGCCATCATGATGTCGGCTCCGATGACGCGCTCGGTGTCCATCACATTTTCCGGTGTAAAGAAGTGCTTGCTGCCATCGATGTGGGAGCGGAACTCGCAGCCTTCTTCCTTGAGCTTGCGGATGCCGGTGAGCGAGAAGACCTGGAAGCCGCCGCTGTCGGTGAGGATAGGACGGTCCCAGCCGTTGAACTTGTGCAGTCCGCCTACTGCCCTGATGACGTCAAGACCTGGGCGCAGGTAGAGGTGATAGGTGTTTCCGAGGATAATCTGTGCCATGACCTGCTTCTTGAGTTCCTCGAAGTGGACGCCCTTCACGCTTCCTACGGTTCCTACGGGCATGAAGATTGGGGTCTTGATCTGTCCGTGGTCGGTGGTGATGATGCCTGTACGCGCATCGCTTGCTTTATCTGTTACTTGTAATTCAAATTTCATTTCTATTCTTTTTTATCATTTTCCTCAATGCTGAAGTCTGCTGGGTTTTTCACCTTCTCATCGGTCAGCGCGAACTGCCAGACGTCAGCCACATTCTCTACATAGTGGAAGTCTACGCCCTTGAGATATTTCTCCGGTATTTCCTCTACGTTCTTCTGGTTCTCCCTGCACATCACGATGTGCTTGATTCCTGCCCGCTTGGCTGCCAGAATCTTCTCCTTGATTCCGCCTACCGGGAGCACTTTGCCGCGGAGGGTTATCTCGCCGGTCATGGCTGTGTTGGCACGCACCTTGCGCTGGGTGATGGCTGAGGCGATGCTGGTGGCGATGGTGATTCCGGCAGAAGGACCGTCTTTCGGGGTGGCTCCCTCAGGCACATGGATGTGGATGTTCCACTGCTCGAAGATGCGGTAGTCTACCTGCAGCAGGTCGATGTGCGACTTGACGTATTCCAGTGCGATAATGGCTGATTCCTTCATCACGTCGCCCAGATTTCCGGTCAGGGTGAGCTTGCCTGCCTTGCCCTTGCTGAGCGAGGTTTCGATGTAGAGGATTTCGCCGCCTACTGAGGTCCAGGCCAGTCCGGTTACCACTCCTGCATAGTCGTTGCCCTGGTAGATGTCGCGGTTGAACGGCGGATTGCCCAGCAGGTCTTTTACTTCGGCAGGGGTGATGGTGTAGTTCTCCAGCTCCTGGTTGCAGGCAAGTTTGTAAGCCATCTTTCGCAGACTCTTGTCAATCTGTTTCTTCAGCTGTCTTACGCCGCTCTCCCGGGTATAGTGCTCGATGATGAACTCGAGGGCATTCTTGTTGAAGCTTACCTTCGGCGAAACCTTGTCGAGTCCGGTGCTTTCCAGCTCTTCCGGTACGAGATGGCGCTTGGCAATCTCTGTCTTCTCTTCGGTGATGTAGCCGCCTACTTCTATCAGCTCCATACGGTCGAGGAGCGGACGCGGAATGACGCTCAGGTCATTGGCTGTGGCGATGAAGAGCACCTTGGAGAGGTCGTAATCCATATCGAGATAGTTGTCGTGGAAGGCATTGTTCTGTTCCGGGTCCAGCACTTCGAGCAGGGCTGATGCTGGGTCGCCGTTGAAATTGCTCTGCGCCACCTTGTCAATCTCGTCGAGGATGAATACCGGATTGCTGCTGCCTGCCTTCAGCATGTTCTTGATGATGCGGCCCGGCATGGCTCCCACATAGGTGCGGCGGTGACCGCGGATTTCGGCTTCATCGTGCAGACCGCCCAGCGACATGCGTACATACTTGCGCTTCATGGCTGCTGCGATGCTCTTGCCCAGACTGGTCTTTCCTACGCCCGGAGGACCGTAGAGGCAGAGGATAGGACTCTTGCCGCCGCCGTTCAGTGCTCTTACGGCGAGGAATTCCAGGATGCGCTCCTTCACATTCTCCATGCCGTAGTGGTCGTGGTTCAGGATGCGCTTGGCACGGGTCAGACTGAGGTCGTCCTGGGTGTAGGAGTTCCAAGGCAAATCTACCATGGTCTGCAGGAATCCTATCTGTATCGAATAGTCAGGACTCTGCGGGTTCAGGGTGTCGAGCTTGGCAATTTCTTTCTTGAAGATTTTGGCAGTTTCTTCGCTCCAGTTCTTCTGTTTCGCCTTCTCCAGAATCTCCTTCTTCTCCGGACTGGCGTTGCCTTCTCCCAGTTCTTCCCTGATGTTCTTAATCTGCTGCTTGAGGAAGTATTCCTTCTGCTGCTCATCAAGGTCGTAGTGGGTTTTGTTCTCAATCTCTGTCTGGATGCGTAGCAGATGGCGCACCTTGTTCAGGGATCTGATGGCAATCATGATGCGCTCGCTGAGATTTTCCTCTTTCAGCATCTTGATTTTATCCTCGATGGAGAAAGGGAGGAGGGAGCACATGAAGTTGCACTGCATGTGAATGCTCGAGAGTTCGTTGATGGCCTGGATGGCCTCATCAGTATAGTTGGCGTTTGATTTGATATAGTCTGTCGCTTCGTAATGGAAGTTCTCGTAGAGCATTCTGAAGAGTTCATCGTTGTTCTCGTCAGGCCATTTCTCCGGAAGACTTTTTACGTCAATTACTGTGTAAGGCTCTTTTTGAACGAGATGTTTCATCTGACATCTGCCCAGACCCTGGATGATGATGCTCATCTGCTCTGTGCCAGGCATCTTGATAACCTTGATGAGTTTGGCGAAGACGCCTACAGGGTAAAGGTCTTCTTCGTAGGGCAATTCTGTGTCTTTATTCTTCTGGCAGAATACACAGAATGTGGTGTCTGGCTTCTTTTCCAGCATCCGGACGAGATTCAGACTTTCCTTTCTGCCCACAACGATAGGGGTCATATTGGTAGGGAAAACTACAATATCTCGCATGCAGAGGGTAGGGTACAAACCTTCTTCCTGGTCTTCAATCAGGGTTTTCGGGTCGCCCTCGTAATCTGCAATCATTTGTATTCGGGTACTTGTTCTTCTATTATCCATTTTTGTTATGATTTCTATTTTCCGTGCAAAGGTACTCATTTTTTGTGAAATATCGTGGAAGATGATAGATTATTTAATAATAAAATTGCTTTTTCTATATATTAGTACCCGTTTTTATAGATGTAAGTAGCTGCTTTTGCAGGTGGAAGTGGCAATTTCTGCTGCTTGCGATAAAATAAATCGGCGACGGCTTCGTTTTCTTCTGTAAAGAGACAGAAGAATTTATGGGTAATTTTCGATTTAAACAGTTTGAGATAGAGCAAGACCGTTGTGCCATGAAAGTGGGAACTGACGGCGTTTTGCTGGGTGCATGGGCGCAAGGTGGCAGGCGGATTCTGGACATTGGTTCCGGAACGGGACTGATTTCGCTCATGATGGCGCAGCGTTTTCCTGAAGCTGAGGTAGTGGGGATTGATATGGATGCTGATGCCTGCGGACAGGCGAGGGAGAATGTGATGGCAAGTCCGTTTCGCGACAGGGTGGAAATAGAATGCTGCAGACTGCAGGATTTCGGGGGAGCTTCGGAAGCTGCTGAGGCTTCGGAAGCTGCTGAAGGTTTGAATGCTGCCGGTGTTTTTGATGCGATAGTGAGCAATCCTCCGTTCTTTGTAGATAGCTTGAAAAATCCGGACAGTAAGAGGACGATGGCGAGACATACGGACAGTCTTCCGTTCCGCGATTTGTTTGCGGGTGTAAAACGGCTGCTTTCTGATGACGGTATTTTCTCTGCAATTGTTCCCATAGAAGTAGTGGAGCAGTTTGTTGCAGAGTCTTGTATATTAGGTTTTTATCTTATACGGAAGTGTGGTGTAAAGACGGTGGAGCGCAAGCAGCCAAAACGCTTTATGCTGAGTTTTGCCAAGCATCGCATTTCGCCTTATGAAGAGCGCGTTGAAACAATGATGGATTCGCAGGGAAACCGCTCGGAATGGTATAGGAAAATAACGGAAGAATTCTACCTTTTCTAGGAGTGTTGAATGTTGAGTGTTGAATGTTGAATGAACACTCCCTCTAAATTCAACACTCAACATTCAACACTCAACATTCCCTCAAAGGTTCAGCTTCTTCTGTACCAGTTTGCTGATAGCTTCTACTCTTTTGCTCTGGCGCTGGATGTCTTTATGAATATCATCGCGCACGGCATTGATGTCGTTGAAGAAATCGGCAAAGGCAGACTGAATCATGTTCGGCTTGCGGTCGTTCTTGTTGGCAAATGGGTTCACCAGCATCTTGATTCCCTTTTCTTCCAGGTGAACATCAATCTCTGCCCCCGTCATCACAGGGTCGCCATCATAATGGATTACGCCTGGCTGACTGCGGGTGATATGGAGCTTCTTGCAGCGGAACGACTTGATCTTCGAGTTCTTGTCCAGCGTCTTGTTGAACATGTCGAAACTTACCTGAGGCGCCTCGATTACATCGAATGGTTCCATGATGACGACATCCATCAAACCGTCGCTCATGGATGCTTGAGGGGCAATATAGGCATTGTTGCCATACTGAGATGCGTTGGCACAGGAAATGAGGAACGCCTTATACTGCTTGGTGCCCGTCTCGTCCTCCAGCGTGTAAGTCTCAGGCTTATACTTCAATCCCTCGCGCAGGATATTTTCAGCATAAGTGATAGGGCCACGCTTGCCACTCTCGGCAAACTTCATGCTGACGAAAGCGTCAAAGCCCATGCCGCAGGTGCAGAAGAACGGGTGGTCGTTGATGACACCATAATCCAGATCTCTAATCTGGCATTGGTTGATGACCTCTATGCATTTCTTCAGGTTCATCGGGAGCAGCAGATGTCTTGCCAATCCGTTGCCCGAACCGCAAGGCAGAATGCCGAGGGCAGTATCGGAGTGAACCAGTGAGCGGGCCACCTCGTTGACGGTTCCGTCACCACCAACCGCCACAACCACATCTACATGGTTGTTCTTCGCTTCGGTAGCAATTTCCGAAGCGTGCCCAGCTCTTTCAGTCATTCTTATCTCGTACTCAAAAAGCTCTTTGTCCAAAACAGAATCTATCAGACTGGGAACTGCCGCCTTACTGGCTGTTCCTGAAATCGGATTCATGATGAAAAGTATCTTTTTCTTCATTATATAGTCAAGAGTTTGTAAAATTTAGGCTACAAAAGTAATAAAAATACCCAAAATAACAAGAAATATCGATTAAAAAAACTATAAAAGTAAACTTTCTTATAAAAAAAGCCGTTTATTGAGTTCTTTTTTGTATCTTTGCACCCTGAAAGTTAGAAAAGTATAAAAAAAGAAAATAAAGTACACCTATTAATAATGGGACAATTACAAGAAAGATACAAGAATTATCGTGAACCTCAGAAGTATATGGCTGCCGGTGTGTATCCATATTTCCGCGAGATCACAAGTAAGCAGATGACAGAGGTAACCGACATCGATGGTCATAAGATTCTGATGTTCGGTTCTAATGCTTATCAGGGTTTGACTAATGACCAGCGTGTTATTGATGCAGCAAAGGCTGCGCTCGACAAGTATGGTTCTGGTTGTGCAGGAAGCCGTTTCCTCAATGGTACGCTCGATTTGCACGTGCAGCTCGAAAAGGAGCTTGCTGAGTTTATGGGCAAGGATGAAACTTTGTGTTTCTCTACAGGATTCTCTGTAAACCAGGGTGTCTTGGCTTGCGTAGTAGGTCGTAACGACTATATTATCTGCGATGACCGCGACCACGCAAGTATCGTAGATGGCCGCCGCCTCTCATTCGCTACCCAGCTCCACTACAAGCACAACGATATGGAAGATTTGGAGCGCGTGCTCTCTAAGCTCCCTCAGGAGGCTATCAAGCTCATCGTTGTTGACGGTGTGTTCTCTATGGAGGGCGACCTGGCTAACTTGCCTGAAATCGTTAAGCTCAAGCATAAGTACAACTGCTCTATCATGGTAGACGAGGCTCATGGTCTTGGCGTATTCGGCAAGCAGGGTCGTGGTGTATGCGACCACTTCGGTCTGACCGACGAGGTAGACCTCATCATGGGTACATTCTCTAAGAGTCTGGCTTCTATCGGCGGTTTCATCGCATCAGACAAGGATACAATTAACTTCCTCCGTCACAACTGCCGTACTTACATCTTCAGCGCCTCTAACACTCCAGCTGCCACAGCAGCAGCTCTCGAGGCTCTCCACATCATTCAGAATGAGCCAGAGCGTTTCGAGAATCTCTGGGATGTAACCAACTATGCCTTGAAGCGTTTCCGCGAGGAAGGTTTCGAGATTGGCGAGACAGAGAGTCCTATCATTCCTCTCTACGTACGCGATGCTGAGAAGACATTCGTTGTTACCAAGATGGCTTACGATGCAGGTGTGTTCATCAACCCTGTTATTCCTCCAGCTTGTGCTCCTCAGGATACATTGGTACGTTTCGCACTCATGGCTACTCATACAAGAGAGCAGGTTGAGCGGGCTGTCCAGATCTTGAAGAAGATTTTCGTAGAAGAGGGAATCATCAAGTAAAATCAGATTTCTGATTTAAAAGTTCAGCAAGTATGGTTGCGGTTCTTTGCCGCTACTATATATATAATAAGGTATAAGGGCAATTCCGGATAGGGGTTGCCCTTATTTTGTGCCCGGTTTTCTAGGATTTTGCATTAAAATGCATATTTTTTTGAAAAAAGTTAGGTAAAAATTTGGTGGAATCGAAAAAATGTAGTACCTTTGCACTCGCAATTCAGAAATGATGCTTAAAGCAATGCTTAAGAGGTATCGTAGAGATGAGTAGGCGGGGTGTAGCGCAGCCCGGTAGCGCTCCTGTTTTGGGAACAGGTGGTCGCAGGTTCGAATCCTGTCGCCCCGACTCTATTTTCTCTCACTCAAACCTTTAGCAAAGCACAAGCGGGGTGTAGCGCAGCCCGGTAGCGCTCCTGTTTTGGGAACAGGTGGTCGCAGG
>ERZ1023626.83-NODE-83-length-30400-cov-136.328127_pt1 | contig 30400 bp, 30 predicted proteins | sample MGYA00380331_ERZ1023626 | MGnify/ENA primary metagenome ERZ1023626 (study PRJEB33179, sample SAMN07448974) | human gut metagenome | biome: Human-gut; feature: Human associated habitat; material: Faeces | host: Homo sapiens | place: India: Bhopal | collected...
TTTGTATTTATTAACACAAAAAGTTGCTCAAAAATTTGGCTATGTCTTAGGAATCAAAAAAACAGACTTAGATTGTAATCCAGAGTTGAAGAAAAGCATGGAACAAGCTTATGCTTATTATATTGATAAACGAACCGCATCCTTCCATATTGACAGAACAGCAATAGAAACGTCGACGGTTCTTTCTTACGATGCAGCAGTGGAAATAGTCGAAGAGTCGCTAAAGCGCATTAATAATATTTGCAAAAATTGGTGAGATTATGTGTGATTCATATGTTATTATAGAACAGCCAGATAGAAAGGCTATATATGTAGCTGTGCTGACAAAAGAAGGAACAGGTGCTTTTTGGAATGAACTTTCAAAAGAAATTGCTCGATTACATCGACCAAATTCAAAAGTTTATTTTGATTATCTTTTCCGTAATGGATTGAAAAATCGAATATTTGCTTCACATACTGATGAATACAGCCATTGTAGTTTGGCGCTAGAACCTGTCATAGATGATATGCATTTTGATATAGACGTGTTCAATCATTATTATCAAGAGAATTCGGAATACATCATAAATAGCCGTTTGACATCTATTCAAAAACATGTTTTTCAGTATATTCTAAATATTTTCTAAATCACGAATAAGTCAAATTATTAATTATGTCAACTCAAACATCAGATAATAATAAAAGAATAGCGAAGAATACGATACTTTTGTATTTCCGTATGATATTTATGATGGCTGTACAACTTTATACCAGTCGAGTTGTCTTGAATACATTGGGAGTAGAAGATTATGGTATTTATAACGTAGTCGGTGGTGTTGTAGCTATGTTTAGCTTTCTCAATAGTGCGATGACAGCTTCCACTCAACGATATATAACTTTTGAATTGGGAAAAGGTAATGCTAATAGATTGAAGCAGATTTTTTCGACGAGTGTTAATATTCATGTTTTGATATCAATTCTTGTAGTCATTTTGGGTGAAACTATCGGTTTGTGGTTCCTCAACCATAAGTTGGTAATACCTGAGGAACGCATGACAGCAGCTTTTATAGTTTATCAAGCTAGTATTCTAACAACAGTATTTGCTATTATGAGTTATCCATTTAATGCAGATATTGTTGCGCATGAAAAAATGTCAGCTTTTGCCTATATCTCTATTTTGGAGGCATCCTTAAAATTGGCAGTTGTCTTTTTGCTCGTACTAGGCAATTTTGATAAGTTGATATTATATGCCTATTTGATAGTCGCAGTACAGTTATGTATATGCCTTTGTTATATTTTATATTGTAGGTGTAATTTTACGGAATCGAGGTATCATTTTTGCCTAGATAAACCATTATTTAAGGAAATGTTAAACTTTGCTGGCTGGAATTTGTGGGGAAACTTGGCTGCAATATTGATGACTCAAGGTGTTAACTTGTTGTTAAATATGTTCTTTGGTCCTGCAGTTAATGCAGCCAGGGCAGTAAGTGTACAAGTGCAAAGTGCTATCAATCAGTTCTCTTCAAATTTTCAGATGGCTTTAAATCCTCAAATTACTAAGACGTATGCTTCTGGAAAATTAGGAGAAATGCATAAACTCATATATAGAAGTAGTAAGTTTACTTTCTTCATGTTATTTACTCTGTGTCTTCCTGTATTTTTTGAGGCTCCATTAATCTTAAAGATATGGCTGAAAATCGTACCAGATTATACTGTTATATTCTTAAGATTCATGATATTGATATTATTGATAGATTCAACGGCTAACCCTTTGATGGTTTCTGCATCAGCAACAGGTAAAGTTAAGGTTTATCAGTCCGTAATTGGTGGTATGCTCTTACTTATTCTTCCTTTTTCTTATATTGCTTTGAAGTTGGGAGGACAACCGTGGATTGTTTTTGCAGTACACTTATCAATCTGTATTATCGCATTTATAACTAGATTATTTATCATACGTCCGTTAATCAATTTGAATTTAAGATATTTTGTGAAACAAGTGATATTTAGATGTTCTTTTGTCGCAGTTGTTTCTTTAATAGTTCCAGCTGTTGTTTACATCTTGTTAGATGATAAATATTTTAGTTTCATATTAGTTGTTTGTGCAAGCATATTAAGTTCTTCTATTATGAGTTTCTATCTTGGATTAGATGCTCATGAAAGATATGTAGTGGTGCAGAAAATACAAACATATAGTATCAAATTTAAACGAAGTAAAGTGTAATGAAGTCATTTGCTATAACTAAAGATGAAAGTAATATGATAAAAGGAATTGCTATAATCTTAATGATGATTCATCATTTTTGGAGTAGCATGCAACCAATTCCTGTTAAGATAGTTGTTATGGGGGGGGCAAATTTCGAATATTGAACTAATGATAGGATATATGTGTAAAATTTGCGTAAGCTTATTTGCTTTTTTGACAGGATGGGTTCTTTATTTGAATCCAAAATTTAAGTCATATTTATATAATTTTAGGAAAGCTAAGAGTTTTATTCTCAACTATTGGATAGCCGAATTGATATTCATCATAGTTGGTTTCATGTTCTGCTTGAAACTACCCTCATTTTCTATTTTGTTGGCTAACTTGTTTGGCTTTGAAACAGGAGCATATGAAATAATGGGTTATGATTATGTTAATGTTACGTTTGCCTGGTATGTACGGTTCTATTTATTTTTGTTACTTTCGTTTCCCATTCTTTTTCGCTGTTTGAATCTAGCAAGTAAGGTACGCCCGTTACTATCTTTTATTGGCTTCATATTGTTCTTTGGTATAATGTGCTATTTATGTAGAATAAGTGATAATTATTTTGTTAGGAAGTTACTGGCTGTATATTTTGAATGGATACCATGTGTAGTAGTTGGGTATTATTTCAACCGATATGGTTGGTTTCGATACTTTAAAAGAATAAATACAAAGTTATTATGCATATTTTTTATATTGTACCTCTTGTTACGCTACAAGTTTTCGGTAGACTATAATTTTGATTGGTTTAGCGCTATAATTCTTGTTTGGTTATGTATGAAGGCTATTCATCGTATACATACCAAAGTTCTTGTTCGTTTAGGAAAAGCCAGTATGTTTATATGGTTTATACATGGATTGTTTTTCTTACCAACCAAACCATTAGAACCGCTAATTCTAATTAATGGTAATACTATAGCATTGTTGCTTTTAGGTGTTTTTTGGAGTATTATATTTTCTTTTATGGTTTTATATTTGAAAGATGTTACTTTAAAAGTATTTAGTAGAATATGAATAATATTTCGAAATTAGATAAAGATTTTTGTACAGGATGTTCTGCATGTCAACAGACGTGTCCAAAAGGTTGTATTGAAATGATACCAGGGGAAAATGGTTTTCTGTATCCTTCAATTGATACCAATATTTGTATTGATTGTGGTAAATGTTTGAAAGTTTGCCCTGCTCATAATAAGATGGAACCTCGTACGCCACTTCACTGTTATGCTGCTTATAACAAAGATGAAGATTTGAGACTTAAAAGTTCATCAGGTGGTGTGTTTATTGAAATAGCTAAGTATGTTATCAATCTTGGGGGAGTAGTTTTTGGAGCAGTTTTCGATGATACATGGAATGTACATCATGTTGCAGCACAAACTATAGAGGAAGTTTATCCTATGATGGGTAGTAAGTATGTACAAAGTAGGATAGAAAATACGTTTATAGAGGCTAGAAAGTATTTAAAAGAAGGTAGGTATGTTCTTTTTTCAGGAACACCTTGTCAGATAGCAGGATTAAATAGATTCTTAGTTAAGGATTATTCAAATCTAATAACTATGGACATGGTGTGTCATGGTGTACCAGGTATAAAACAATGGAATGCTTATTTAGATGAACTTAAGGGATATTTTTTAGCAAAATATCGTAGTAATAATTTGAAATTCTCTAATATATCTTTTAGAGATAAAAGAGATTCATGGGAAAAGTTTCATTTGTCATTCAGAATTAGTGTTGGAAAACAAACAATTGATTTCTCTCATGACACAAGCACTGATGCATATTTGAAAGGTTTCTTGTCAGATTTGTATTTACGTGAATCTTGTTATACCTGTCCTTCAAAAAGTTTATCATCTCGAAGTGACTTCATGGTTGGAGATTTATGGGGATATCGAGGGATTTTATCTTCTTCGTATAATATAAAAAATGGGTATAGTGTATTTATCGTAAATTCTTATAAGGGCGCAAATATTTTAGAAAAAATCACATCTTTATCTTTGCTTGAAGTTTCATTTGAGCAAGTTTTAAATAGTAATCCGAATATAATTAAGCAGGCAGTTAAAAATAAATATTTAGTAGATCGTTTCTCAAAAAGAAAAGAATTATTTACAATGGCTGTTAAAAAAACATTAGAAGTGCCACTTTGGTATAGAATAATAAATAAAATAAAGAGACTATGTATAAAATAGGAATTCAAACACCTCATTATGCTCCAAATTATGGAGCACAGTTACAAGCTTTTGCTTTGGGAGCTGCAATAAAGCAGATGGGGTATCAAATAGAATATATTAATAGGAGACCTAATTTTGAGAAAAAAGAGAGCTTTCTAGCAAAGTTCCTTTTTTATCTTGAGAAGAGAACCAAATTAAAAGGTTTTGGTGAATTTGAAAAGAAATATCTCCAGCCTCAAACTTTTCCGTTTTATTCTAATGATGATTACTCAAAAATAGATGTTAATAGTTATTATGCCTTTGTTGTAGGAAGTGATCAGATTTGGCGCGATGACTATTTTCATTCTTCTTTTGAATATGCTCCTTATCTTTATTATGTTCCAAAAGGTGGAGCCAAAAAGATAGCATATGCAGCTTCTTTTGGTAAGGAGAATTGTATTCATCCATTAGATAGAAATGAAAAGATTAGTAATTTGATGTCTGATTTTAAAGCTATATCTGTAAGAGAGAAATCTGGAGTTGATATTTTAAAAGACACTTTTGGCATAAATGGAGGTACTTGGGTTGCAGATCCTACTTTACTTCACGAAGGTGACTTTTATGTTAAAACTTTCCTGTTGAAGGAAAAACCATCTTCAGTTCTTGTAACTTATATTCTTGGACGAGACGTAAATAAAATGAATAAAGTTAAGCAAATAGCTGATAACTTAAATATTAAGGTGTCAAATATTTACCAGCTTGATTTTTCGGCCTTCTTGGGACAAAGATTGAGTGGAATACTAAACAGACTAATGAAGGTTCCATCTGTTACAAAATGGTTAGAATTAATTCTAAATGCAGAGTATGTAATAACTGATTCCTTTCATGGTATGGTCTTTTGTATTTTGTTTCACAAACAATTTGTTGTGCTTAATAACACAAAAGGAGGAACTGAGAGATACACGTCACTCTTGGGCAAGTTAGGTATTATAGATAGACTATTAAACTGGAACGTTGGTGAGCAAGAGATACAGAAGAAACTTCGAGAACCAATCAATTATTCCATAGTAGATAGAAAAATAAAAGATTTTAGAGAATTCTCTAGATTATTTCTAAAAGAAGCATTAGATTGATATGATACAAATAGCTTTACTTTTTTTGCTCTGTTGTAACTTCTTTGGTGTAATAGAAATACCGCATGCCCTAAAAGCTGTAGTTTTGATAGTTATAGCCTCATGGGGTATAAAGAAAAAAACACCATATAAGACAGCTTTTATATTTATATTTGGTGGATTATTATGTTCTTTTATCTCAAGTTATATTAATAGAGGGCAAACTTTTATAGAGTCATTTATGGCTATTCCATATTATCTTGGTATTTTATTCTATTTTTATTTAAAGTATAAAGATAAAAGTTATCAAGATATGGAGCGGTTGCTAGTTAAATTTATTTTAGTGTATGATTTGATGTTTATATGTCAGCATTTTCTATATAGTATGGGCATTAATTTTATGCATATTCCAAAATGGTCTGAAGGTGAGCAATTGCGTATGAGAGCTATAGCTAGTGGATTTTATAGTTTAGGATTGTTTCTAGGTCTTGTAAAACTAGAATGTAAGTGTTATAATAAACGACTCAAATGGCAATACCTTGCAATGGTAATAATGGGGCTTTTTTGTATGATATTAACTGCCTATAGACAATTTTTTGTAAGTTTTGCTTTAGCTTTTGGTATTTATCTCTTTATTAAAAATAAAGGTATAAGTAAAAAAAACGTTTTTACTATTTTGGGAGGTCTAATCCTTTTGCTAATATTATGGCAATTACCAATAGTCCAGGAACAGATTGGGGGAATATTTGATCGGCAAGATTCTGGTGAAACTCTTGATAATAAAGATTATATTCGTATTGTACAATGGGATTTTTATATGAATGGACATTTTTTCAAAAATGGCTGGGAACATTTTTTTGGTGCAGGATTACCATATTTCGGCAATGCTTACGGGCATTATATAAATCATGAATTAGCTCCTCTAGGTCTATTATATGTAGATTGGGGATTAATTGGTCAAACTTGGGTTTTAGGTACATTGACGGTTATTGGTTATCTTTTGATGTCTTTAAAAGCATGTTTTATGAAAGTCAGTCCAGAATATGTTTATATTAGATTGTGGTATATATTTTTATTATTATCTGTAACTAACGCAGAGTTTACTCGCGATGGTAATTTTTTAATTCATGCTTATGTAATATATATGGCAGAGATAGCTGCTAAAGAATATAAAATAAAGAAGGCGTTGTTATGTCAAAGAAAGTAGCTTTTTATTTTGATAATTCTCGTATATCACAAGTTGATTGTAGAGATATAGAATCAGGTAATCCAGGTATAGGAGGTACTGAATATCTTTTTTTTCTTATATCTACTTTATTAACAAAAAGTGATAATGATATAGATATTGCAGTATTTAATACATCTAAAGGATGTGTACCTGAATGTTTGGAAGTACAAATATTTAATAGTATAAACGATGCTTATGTATATGCAGATAGTCATGGCTATGATTATTTTGTATTTAGACCTCAAATAGGTGAAACATTTGAAGAAAAGTTGAAATCTTCGTCTTTTCATGGAAAGACTAAATTGATTCCGTGGTGTCATAATTTTCTGACGTATAAACAATTGTCTTTGTATTCCAAGTCAGATATGATTGCGAGGATAATATGTGTAGGACGTGAACAGATGGATTTATATATGGATTTACCTGCATACAATAAATCTGACTATATATATAATTGTTTTGATATAGATGAAGATACTATAGCTGCGGTTAGGAATAATTCTTTTTCTGAACGAAAGAATATAGTGACCTATATAGGTAGCATTGTTCCTGCTAAAGGTTTTCATATCTTGGCAAAAGCATGGCCTGAGATAGAAAAAAGTATTCCTGACGCTCAATTATATATTATAGGTTCAGGTCAACTCTATGATAGAGATGCCGTAATGGGATCTTTTAATATTGCTGAGAATACTTATGAGTCCATGTTTATGCGTTATCTGACAAATGGAGGAAAAATTAAAGATAACGTACATTTTATGGGTATTATGGGTAAGGAAAAAGAGTCTATATTATTAAAAACAAAAGTTGGCGTACCAAATCCTTCTGGTAATACAGAAACATTTGGTTTAACGGCATTAGAATTTCAAAGCAACGGAGCAAAAGTTATAACGAAAAAGTGTGCTGGTTATATGGATACGGTCTTCAATGGCAACCTTTATTCTGACGAAAAGAATATTGCAAAATTAATTATCAACGCATTAAAGAGCAAAGATTTGGATTATGCTTGTTTTGTGAAAATGAATAATGCTGTTTTTTCTAAGGTTGTGGTAATTAAGCAATGGGAAAAACTATTTAAAGATGGTTATGTGTTGGAGCCTGAAGACAAGTCTTTCTTACAGATTCCAAATAAGAAATTCCGACTGAAATGGCTTAAATATTTAATTCATAAGTTCTCATATGGTTTATTTTTAGAGGGATTTTTTCCTCCAATTGATAGATTCGTAAATTTTTATAATAAATACATAAATTGTAGGTTTACTTAAGTCAAGTTTTCTGATTTTAAAGTTAAAGAAAACTATTTTTTTACATGAACGATAAATAGAAAAGTTGCTATTTATTAGGGTAATAGCCTTCTGTTTAAATATCAGGTAACAAGTTGCTTGATTTTAATAGTTTTCATTGGCAAAATTTTGATTTGCTTAGTGACTATTGGGTAAATATCATCCGAAAGAGAAAAGCTCAATGGGGCTACCCTTTTTTAAAAGGAGGTTGCGATTGGTAATTTTAATTTAAGTATATGATTTCTGTAATTATACCCCTATATAATAAGGAAAAAACGATACTTTCTACATTAAACTCAATTAGAAATCAAACGTTGAGAAATTGGGAGTGTATCGTAGTTGATGATGGCTCTAGTGATAATTCTTGCAAAATTATTGAAGAATTGCACGATGAGCGCATCAGACTTATAAAAAAAGAAAATGGCGGTCCTTCGTCTGCCAGAAACTTTGGTTTACAATATGCCAAGGGCGAGTGGATTATATATATGGATGCAGATGACGTCTTTTTTGATAATGCATTTGATATTTTTGAAGGCTTAATTAAGTCTCATTCTTCTATAAAGTGTTTTTGTGCCAATTTTAAATTATTGGTAGGAAAAAGACATCGTTTGTACTCGCGAAATACTATAGATGGTTTAGTTGATAATCCATTTAAACGCTTTTTATTTCAAGAAATTTCTCCTAGAGCTGGAACATTGATGTTGCATAAATCGATTGCAGGAAAGTATAAGTTTCCTGAGCAGATGAGAAGGAATGAAGATGTTAAATATATCTTTGATGTATTGAAGAATGAAAAAGTATTTTCTTCTTCTAGATACGTCATGTTATATAACCAAAACACATTGGCAGCGAGTGGTATATTGAATGATATCAAAAAGGATTATTTAGGTTATTTGCCTCATTATTCAACTGATAAATGGGAGTCCGTAGCTTATTATAATTTATATAAACAAGCATACCGAAATTATTTGAATGAAGCCAATAATCTTTATCCGGGAAATGTTTTCGCAACTCCATCTACAAAACTTCGTTCTAGGATCCTTTATATTATTTTGCTGATTAGGCGCATTATTGATAAGTTTTTATTTACTATACATTTATGAATAATTCTGTATTTATTGCTATGTTTCTCCTTCTTATGGGGGGGGTAATTTTGTTATATGCACATAAAATTGAAATTAAATGTCTTTTGAAGGCGTTTGTTATCCGTTTTCTCAATCGTGGTAAGGGCGTAAAAATTGCATATTCTGCTGATGTCAATATAAAAGTAGATGCAGAAGGTATGTGTATGTTTCATCCTCATAGTACTTTTAGAGGGCACATTGGTATAGGTTCCTATGTAGGTCCTTATTCAGAATTGAGTGCCTATATTGGACGTTTTTGCAGCATTGCACCATTCGTAAGATCAAACTCGGGACGACATCCTTATAAAGAGCCATTTGTAACGACATCTCCATGTTTCTTTTCTCTAAATCCGTTTAAAGAGCAGTGTGGTACCACGTTTGCTAAAGAGCAAATGTTTGTCGAAAACCGCATGTCTGCTAAAAATGAAAACTACCCTTTGTGGAGGAAATGATGTTTGGATTGGAGAGGGAGCTTTTTTGGCTGGTGGCATAACGGTAGGAGATGGTGCTATGATTTTAGCTCGTGCTGTAGTTGTACAAGATGTTCCACCATATGCTATAGTTGGTGGTGTACCAGCTAAAGTTATTAGTTTTTGCTATGACGAGGATACTATTAATTGGTTGCTAGATATTCAATGGTGGAATCTTGAGCCAACTTGGTTAAAAGAGAATTGGAAACTTCTCTGTGATATAGACAAGATGAAATCATATTTTAAGAATCATTCTCAAGAGGTTTAAAATTAGATGATATTATATGAATTTAAATAAGTTGTTGTTGTTAAGGCGTAAATTACGCTATTGTTATTATAGCCATTATAATAAAATCGCATTGAAATTAAGTGGGGCATATATTGGTGATAATTTTACTAGTTTAGGGAAAATACATTTAGAGATATGTAAAGGAGCTGTTCTTAAAATTGGTAACAGTTGTAGCATTGTCAGTGGTGATAACTTCAATCCTCTTGCTCGAAATATTAATGCGGGTATATGGTTGGAGAGGCCAGAGTCCAATGTTACTTTTGGTAATTATGTTGGTATATCTTCTTCATGTATTTGGGCAAAAAGTAGTATTACCATCGGTAATAGGGTGAATATTGGTGGAGATTGTATTATCATGGATTCTGATGCACATAGCTTAGATTATAAAGTTCGTGCATCTCGAATTAATGATATTTCTTCTGCAAAAACATTGCCAATTAAAATATGTGATGATGTTTTTATTGGTTGTAGATCAATCATTTTAAAAGGTGTTACAATTGGCGCAAGAAGTATTATTGCTGCAGGAAGTGTTGTAACAAAAAATGTGCCTGCTGATGAGATATGGGGGGGCAATCCTGCACAGTTTATCAAGAAGATAAATATATAATATAGCAAAATAGTTTAACTATTTCTAGCTTTATGATGTGAAATTTAAAGAGTTAATATATGAATAAAGTTCTTTTTTCTATAGTTACTGTCTGTTATAATTGTGAATCCAGTTTAGAAAAAACGATGAAATCTGTTCTTGGTCAAGAATTCAAGGATTATGAATATATTATTGTTGATGGTGCTTCAAAGGACAAGACTGTAGATGTAATTAAGCGCTATTTACCTCAGTTTGAAGGTAGAATGCGTTATGTTAGTGAACCAGACAAGGGCATATATGATGCTTTTACCAAAGGTGTTAATATGGCTACAGGTACTTATGTTTGGATTGTCAATAGTGATGACTATATTGAACCTGGTGCTTTAGATCAATTAGCTGATATCATTACAAGGCAGGATAAAGATGATTTGCCAATAATTAGTTGCGCAATGAACTTTGTTGACGATAATGGTCATGTGATAGTAAAATGTAAGTCTGAAGCATCTAATCTCATGAAAGCTTATGAAAAAGATGACATTGGCGTGACTCATCCTGCAACATTGGTTCCCAAAAGCATATATGATAAATTTGGTGCTTTTGATATTAGATATAAGCTTTCTGGTGATGTTGATTGGTTTCATCGAGTTTGTGCTGCTGGCTGTAAATTTAAGTTTTTTGATATAATTATCACAAATATGACTGATGGAGGTATTTCTTCAATGTACACATGGAAAAGATATAAGATAAGCTTAAAGGACCGAAAGTTATATTTTTCAAAGTTTTATTCAAGTAAAACTTCTAAGATTAGACATTTCTTGTTATGGCAGTATTGCATATCAAAATTGTTACTCAAAGGATACATAAAAAGATTTATTAAATAATTATGAAAGATAATGAACTTATAAGTATATTGGTGCCATTATATAATGTTGCACCATATCTTTCGACTTGCATTGATAGTATTGTAAATCAAACTTATTCGAATCTAGAGATTTTATTAGTTGATGATGGAAGTACTGATGAAAGTGGAAGTATTTGTGACAGTTATGCTGCCAAGGATAAGCGTATAAAAGTTATACACAAAAAAAACGAAGGTCAGGCTGTTGCTAGAAATTTGTGTATTAATTATGCCTCAGGAGAATACCTTCTTTTTGTAGATAGCGATGATATAATAACTCCGGATCATGTTGAAACACTATATAACCTTGTAAAAAAATACAAATGCAAGGTATCTTTGGCAATTCTTCAAACGTTCAAAGAAGGTGAACCTATTAAAGTCGTTCCTGCTAAGTATGAAGAAGAACTACTTTCACCATCTAAAGCCGTTGAATATATGAACTATCAAGTAAAATTTGATACATGGCCTGTATGTAAATTATATCATAAGTCTATATTTAAATCTGGTATCCGTTATCCTGTTGGGAAAATCTTTGAGGATTTTGCTATTACTTATCTTCTCCTTTTTCAGAGTGATAAGGTCGCATATTGTAATAAAGTCATTTATTACTATCTTTTACGCTCAAATAGTACTGAAGGGGCCGGCTTTAGCGAAAAGAAAATGGATGGAGCTTTAGAAGTCTTGGATTCATTTAATAGACATATGGATTTGATAAGACCAATAATGAAATCATATCAATGTCGAATGGTTAGTTTTGCTTGTCATCTCCTATTGAAAATGCCAAAGAATTATAGTAAACGCTATATTATTGAGGACTTATTATATAAAAATCGAAGAACAGTTTTGTTGGATAATCTAGCACGTCCAAAAGCTAGATTGGCATGCTTAATTTCATATTTTGGCTTTTCTGCATTAAAATTTATTTTTAAATTTGTAGATAGAAGAAAATAATTATGAAGAAAGTTACAGTTATTACACTTCAGAACGTAAGAAATTATGGTTCTGTTCTACAGGCTGTGGCGACACAGAAGGTATTTGAAGATTTAGGCTGTCAGGTTGATTTTATTAACTATGTAAAGGACGGTCTTCTTTCTTCAAAATATCAACGAATTAAACTATGGGTAGAAAAAAGAAATATCTTTTTAAAGGTTATATATGGAATTTTGTTATATCCTACTTTTGTAAGAGAGGATAGAATGTTTCCGCGTTTCTTAAATAAATATTTGAACCAGCAAGATAAGGTTTATGGAACAGAAGAAAGTTTCAAAAAATTCAAAATTGATTCTGATATTTATTGTACTGGTAGTGATCAAGTTTGGAACTCTGGATGGAATGGTGGTATATTGAAGCCTCTTTTTCTTAGTTTTGTTCCTGAAAACGTAAAAAAAATAGCGTATTCTGCTAGCTTTGGTAAACCACAACTTGATGAATGGGAGAAAGAAGAAACTCGTTTATTGCTTCAACGTTATTCTGCAATTTCTGTAAGAGAAAAAAGTGCAGTTAAGATTTGTGAAGATTTAGGCTTGCCGTCTGTAACACATGTCTTGGATCCTACGTTGCAAGTTAATAAGGATTTTTGGATGTCTTTGTTAACAGAATCACAGCGTGTAAGAAAAGATAAAGGGAAGTATGTCTTAGTTTACCAATTGAATTCTAATCGCGAATTTGATCAATATGCTAAGGAATTTGCAAAAAGAAAGGGTTGGAAATTGGTGCGTTTCTGTCTGAGATATGACCAAATTGTGAGACCTGGCAAATCTATTATTATTCCCGAAGTAACAGATTTTATTAGTTTAATTGCCAATGCAGGTTGTGTTATTACCGATTCATTTCATGGAACAGCATTCTGCTGTAACTTGAATACACCAATGATATGTATATATCCACATGAGTTTAGTAGCAGATTGGCAAGTTTGCTTCAACTAACGGGGTTGGAAGATAGGCATTTAAAAACTTATAATGACTTCTCTTATGTAGAGAATACTGATATTGATTTTGATAAAATAAATATAATTCTTGAAAGAGAACGTGAAAAAGGACGATTGTTTTTAAAAAATTCAATAGAATAAGTTATGAATTATGATAGTATAAAAGTATCAATAATATTACCGATTTATAATGTTGGTGCATTTTTTAATGAATGTATGAATTCGGTTTTGAATCAATTTCATAAAAACTTAGAAGTTTTATTGATTGATGATGGATCAACTGATGATTCTGGCAAAATTGCTGATTCGTATGCAATAAAAGATAATCGTGTGAAAGTTGTACACCAAGATAATTCTGGTGTTAGTAGAGCAAGAAATGTTGGTATATCAATGGCTACAGGTAAATATATATGTTTTTCTGATCCCGATGATGTATTAAAGCCCGATTACGTTTCTTACATGCTTGCTTTATGTGAAGATAATAAAGCGGAAGTAGGTGTTTGTGCAGAGGTCTTTACAACTTTCATGCCTTCACAACGAAAGCCGAATTTACAAATTGTTGATGGTGAAGAGGCTGCAGCACAAATCTTATATGGCAAAATAACTGTGGGTTGCTATAGTAAAATGTATAATAGGGAATTCCTTAAAAAAAACAAACTTCATTTTTTTGAAGATGTTTATATTGGTGAAGGATTTAATTTTAATGTTCATACATTTTGTTCTGCTTTAAAAGTTGCAATAAGTCAACATAAGGTTTACTATTATAGATTGGATAATTCTACAAGTGCCATGAACAAATTTAATGCAGAAAAATGTAAAATGGGATTGGAGGCTATAAATATTATAAGAAAGAATTTACGTATTAAAACAGATAAAATTTACAGAGCAGTAGATTATGCTGATTGGAATACGCATGGAAGTATGTATGATTGGATGGTAATGGCTCGTGTTAAGGGTTTATATCCTGAGATGTATAATTTATGTTTGCATAAAACACAATCGTTATCATTTAGAGCTATATTTGCACCGACTACTTCAAGACTGAGAGTTACAGCTTTTTTGAGAATGATACATCCCTATTTATGGGCCTATGCAAGAGTCTTAGTTCGTAAAATCGCAAATTTTAAGGAGCATTTTTTGCTAAAAAGCATTTTAATTTAATGGTAGCTTATATGCCTTGATAATGAAAGGACCAGTGTCGTAAGTTTATTTATTATAGAAGATATTGATTCGTATGCTTTTTTTATCAAGGTGTGTATTGGAATTTTTATTCCTTTATATGTTGTAAAAATAAGTAGTTTTATATATGATTAAAGTAGCAGTTATAGGTGGTCCTATCTTGTCTGGCGGTAAGAAGAATCTTATCATGGAGTACTTCCGCCATATTGATAAGACCCAAGTGCAGATGGACATCGTATGCAACGATGACTCTAATGCCATTCCTCAGGAGGAGATTGAAGCATTAGGTGGTCGTGTGTTTATTGTTCCATCTTTCAAAAAACTCAAGGGACATACTGATGCCTTGTATGAACTCTTCAAGAAAGAAAAGTATGATGTGGTTCATGCTTACAACAGTATGATGAATTTCTTCCCAATGTATGCTGCCAAGAAAGCTGGCGTAAAGGTTCGTATCTCTGAGTCTTTATCAATGGCAGCTCCTGGTGAGTGGAAGACATACGTAAAGTATATGCTTCGTCCGCTTTCTCATCTCTATGCCACTCATTACATGGCATGTGGAGAGGATTGTGGTATTTTCCAGTTCGGTAAGAAGGCTTTTGATGAAGGAAAGATTGCAATCTTCAAAACGGCTATCAATACTGAGTTTAATTCTTATCAGCCAGAACTTCGTAACGAGACCCGCAAGAAGTATGGTTGGGAGGATAAAGTGGTATATGGCTTTATCGGAAGATTTGAGCATCAGAAGAATCCTCTGTTCCTGATAGATGTGATGAGTGAAATCTATAAGCGTCAGAAAAAAGCCCAGTTTGTTATCATTGGTGCTGGCGTTTTAGAGGAGAAGATGAAAGAGCGTATCAAGGAAACTGGTATTAAACCTGCTATGTCCTGGCTTGGAAGAAGAGAGGATATCCAGCAGTTCTATAACGCTTTCGATGCCTTCCTGTTGCCTTCCCGCTATGAGGGATTGCCTGTTGTGGGATTGGAAAGCCAAAGTTGTGGTTTGCCTATGTTCTTTTCAACGGCTGTTACTCCAGAAGCTAGTGCTTGTGAACTGGGACATTTTTTCAATTTGGATGATGGTGCAGCAGCGTGGGCAGAGAAGATTATCCCTATTGTTGAGAAGAATATTCCTGTTCGCAGAAGTCATGCCAAGGAAGTGGCTGATGCAGGATTTGATTCAAAGACTGAAGCTGAAAAGATGCTTCAATATTACTTGAATGCATTAAAGGGTTAGAGTTCTTTCTGACCGGTTATACGAAAATATATGGAGAGAATAAAGGCAAGAGACTTCGCAAACACATCTTGGATGCGTTCGGATAAGTTCTTCTTTATGTCTTTGTTTTGCTTCATATTTGATAAACGCAATATCTTTCAAAATATTGTGTTCACGTGCAATTTGTAAATAATATTAAATTTTTATAAGTTATGATTCCATTTAACAAACCCTATTTCTCTGGAAGAGAATTGAAGTATTTGGAGGAAGTTTGCCATTCAACAACCATGAGTGGCAATGGTGATTTTACCAAGAAGTGTCATACCTTCTTTGAGCAGAAGTATGGTTTCAAGAAGTGTCTTCTTGGTACATCTGGTACTGATGCATTGGAGATGTGCGCCATGCTTTGCAATTTGAAGCCTGGCGATGAGGTAATCGTACCTTCTTATACATTTGTATCTACAGCATTGGCATTCCTTCGTGAAGGTGCAAAGGTTGTATTTGCTGACAGCTCTGCTGAAAATCCTAATATGGAGGTTGAGCAGATTGAGCCATTGATCAATGAAAAGACCAAGGTAATTGCTGTTGTTCACTATGCAGGTGTTGCCTGTGATATGGATGCTATAATGGCTCTTGCAGAGAAGCATAATTTGCTGGTAGTTGAGGATGCGGCTCATTGCATAGATTCATTCTATAAAGGCCGTCCATTGGGTAGCATCGGTCATTTGGGCGCTTTCTCTTTCCATGAGACCAAGAACATCAGTAGTGGTGAAGGTGGTATGTGCGTTATCAATGACGAGCGTTTTGTTCGTCGTGCCGAGATTATCTGGGAAAAGGGTACCAACCGTGCCGAGTTCTATCGTGGAATGGTCAACAAGTATGGTTGGGTAGATATGGGTTCTTCATTCTTGCCGTCAGAGTTCAATGCTGCATATCTTTGGGCTCAGTTGGAACAGCTTGATGATATTCAGGGCAAGCGCAAGCATATCTGGAACCGTTATTTCGAGGGGTTGAATGGTAAGATTGGCAATGAAGTGAAGTTGCCATATATCCCTGAGTATGCTACCAATAATGCTCACATGTTCTATCTACTCTGTCCAAGTTTGGAGTATCGTACTGCCTTGATGAAGTTCTTGAAGGAGAATGATGTGCAGACTACATTCCATTACCTGCCATTGCATAGCAGCAAGTATTATGAGGACAAGCATGATGGTCGAGAGTTGCCAAATTGTGACAGATATGGTGATACCTTGGTGAGATTGCCATTGTTCTATGAATTGACAGATTGGGAAATTGACAAGATTGTGAAACTGATTGTGGAGTTCTGCAATAAGTAAAAAATAATTGGGTGAGCCACTTGGCTCACCCGAAAAAGATATTTTAAAATGGCTATTATAATTAAAGCCAAATATCCTGATAGGCTTATTTTTAAGATTAAAAAAGCTATCATTACTAATGAAATTGATGCATGGATTTGCGATGAAGATGGAGATTTTACGTATGAATCACAACCATGGAGATTTCAGGCTTGGATAAGACCAATAATTAAGGATGAACATACCGTAATCTTTGCTATTGTTGGTAGAAATGATCAAAAACTAACCACTCTAGCTTATGCTATCTATCATAGTAGATTTATAGAAATGGTTCTTGCTCTTTTTGATTATGAGTGTACAGAAATTTATGTAACTCCTTTTGCGTCTGATTCAGATTACTTAGGAGGTAATAATAATCAATAATGATTTAAAATATGGAAAAGCAGAGACTTTATGCAATTATCTTTCACTGTAATTGGCTTATTATACTCTCCGTAATTGCGCTGAATTTGGTAAACTTGCTGTTCGGTAATGGTTCTTATTGGGGTATAGATTTGGCAGTGACTATTTTACTTTGTCTACTATTTGTTATAGACTTCTTGCTGTATAAAATTATAAGGTGGTTGATAGGATTTTTTGGTCATAAAGAGAAATGTAATTTTTCAAGTAAGGATTTGTGTCCATATAGTTCTTCTGATGATTGTCCTTACGATGTAAGAGCTTGCTATGTTTATCAAGATATTAGGCCAACAAGGAAACGCCAATATGTGATAAGTTTCTTTCTCTTTCTTTCAATAGCCATTTCTATTATTGCAGAATTATTAAGAGAAGATGGTACGCTAATAAATATTGTTTATGACAGATATAGTTTATTGACATTAGCAAAAATCTTGCAGCCAATTGCTCAATCTGTTATAGCCGCAATTATTATATCATTAATCATAGATATACCTGAACGTATTAAAGAATATAAGAGTTTCTTTGTTGATATACTTACTTCTTATGATTATTTAAAGACTATGGATGAAGAAAGACTTACAAATCTAAGAAAACGAGTTACTCGACAGCTTCATGTGAAAGATTTCCCGCACATGGCTGAAGGGTTAATAGATTTAGATGAACGCTTTTGCAAGATGCTGAAACATCCATATTTTAGCGAATATTCACAAATCGTTAATGTTCAAGAATTTCCTAAAGAAGAAATTGAAAAGTATAAAAAAGCATCACACAATTCAGCTGATGGGAGCGATAATGACAATAAGCAATCTCAGGATGAAGAAGAGTTTAAATTCGAATCATTCTTTATGAAGTCCCATAAAACAGAGTATGTGGCCATAAATCCAATGCATACAAATTCGTTTGTAAAAATGGATATTGGGCAAAACAGTTGTGTGAGGTTTCAAGGGAAAGATTATATAAAAGAAGCAAAAATGATTTTTAAACTTAAAAAGTTTACGATTATTTTTGATGATGATAAGCAAGAGTATGACTTAACTCCTTATGTTTGTATCGCTGTTTCTACTGAGCCTATGGAGGGCTTGATTTATAATGGTATTGTATCTATTAGACCAATAGATGAGGTAAGTAATAAAGAAAATCCTTTTTCTCCTTCCTTTATTAAGCAAAAGGAAAAAGAGCAAAGCAATAAGCCTAAAGCCAAAGAAGCAGAAAATGGAAAATCTGCAGATGTGCAGCATAATTATAAACCAATTGAGAAAACGGCACAAGTTGGGCTATGGGCTTCTTTTTGCAAAAAGATACAAGTAAAGCTAGAATTTGATATAGCTGTACCTAAAGTAGATGTAAGCTATACTAAGCGACTTCGTTACCCGGTAAAATTGTTTAATTTAGATTATTCTTTAGGGAAAGATGTTGATGGTTATACTGTTGTCGGGCAAATGATGGGCACACTAATTGATCAGCAGGATGTTTCTACAAATTTATCCTCAGATCATAAAAGAATTACAATGCGAACACATGATTGGCTATTGCCAAAGAATGGTGCAGTTGTTGTACATTGCAAAGACTGATTTATGCAAAATTATTAATATTTAGTTTCACTTTCATAATAAAAGTGAAATATATAGGAAAATATTTGTTTATATCAAATATAATTTTTAAATTTGCAGTGCCTATCAAAGGTAATAACTAATTAAATTATGGGATTATGGCAGTACGTGAAATTGATTTTTAGTAATTCTTAATTCGATAGAATTCGGAATTCAGAGTTAGTCCAATGCTTATAGCATAAGTTTCTAACCAAATAAAAGGGTCATGTAGTTAAGTAATTATCTACATGACTTCTTTTGTAGAATTTTTGTAGCTATTAATGGCATTAGCAAAATAGAGATAAAACAACTTCAATATATTTAATGGTAATACTCCATTGTAATGAGGCAAAATGCTTTAATTAATTGTCTCTAAGTGTTAGTTGATACTTATGATTTTGCAGTTCTTTTAGATAGCTACCAGAAAAATGAGCTTCTTCACTTAGTTTAATGTATTATGAGTTGAAGAAATTGAGTTCAAATTGTTTATAGACTCACGAATAAATTTATTCTAAATATCGTGGTTAGTTAGTGTCCTCAATATAAAGTGGATGCTAGCCAACCCTATAAATCCTTATTTTTATGAAAGGAATCGTATTAGCAGGTGGCAGCGGTACACGTTTGTATCCTATCACAAAGGGTATCAGCAAGCAGCTGATACCAATCTTTGATAAACCGATGATATATTATCCTATCTCGGTTTTGATGTTGGCAGGTATACGAGAGATACTGATTATCTCAACACCATTCGATTTGCCTGGTTTCAAGCGATTGCTTGGTGATGGTAGCCAACTGGGTGTGAAATTTGAGTATGCTGAGCAGCCTTCACCAGATGGCTTGGCACAGGCCTTCATAATCGGTGAGAAGTTCATCGGTAATGATTCTGCTTGCCTTGTTTTGGGTGATAACATCTTCTATGGTGCTGGTTTGAACCAGATGTTGCATCAGGCAGTAGTAGATGCAGAGCAGAATAACAAAGCTACTGTATTTGGTTATCGAGTAAGTGATCCAGAACGTTATGGCGTGGCAGAGTTTGATGAGCAAGGCAATTGCCTGAGTATCGAAGAGAAGCCTCAGCATCCAAAGAGCAATTATGCTGTAGTGGGCTTATACTTCTATCCTAATAAGGTGGTGGAAGTAGCTAAGCATATCAAGCCTTCTGCTCGTGGTGAGTTGGAAATCACAACAGTAAACCAGGTGTTTCTGAAGGATAAGCAGCTGAAGGTACAGACCATGGCAAGAGGATTCGCCTGGCTTGATACCGGAACCCATGATTCCCTTTCTGAGGCATCTACCTTTATCGAAGTCTTAGAGAAGCGCCAGGGCTTGAAGGTTGCTTGCTTGGAAGGTATTGCTTATCGCCAAGGATGGATAGATAGTGATACGTTGCGTGAGAATGCTCAGCCAATGCTGAAGAATGACTATGGCAAGTATCTCCTTTCAATCCTTGAAGAGAAAGAGCAAACTTTAAAGAAGAATTTAGAATATTAATTTTTTTGAACACGAATCTTACGAATAACACGAATATAGAGGTTATAGTTTCTCCTGAATGATTCGTGTAATTTGTGTTCGAATATATACATTGATTAGAATGAAGAATATTGTAATCACGGGCGGTGCTGGTTTCATCGGCTCACACGTAGTAAGACTTTTCGTGAACAAATATCCTGAGTATCACATCATCAACCTCGACAAGTTGACATACGCAGGCAACCTGGCTAACCTCAAGGACATCGAGGACAAGCCTAACTATACTTTCGTTAAGGGTGATATCTGTGATTTCGACCTGATGTTGAAGCTGATGCAGGACTACAAGGTGGATGGCATCATCCATCTCGCTGCCGAGAGCCATGTAGATAGAAGTATCAAGGATCCATTCACTTTCGCTCAGACCAACGTGATGGGTACCCTGTCTCTACTCCAGGCGGCCAAGATTTACTGGGAGAGTCTTCCTGAGGGATACGAGGGCAAGCGCTTCTACCACATCTCTACCGATGAGGTATATGGTGCTTTGCAGATGACTCATCCTGAGGGCATTCCTGCTCCTTTCACTACCAAGGCATCCAGCGATAAGAACCATGAGGCTTACGGCGAGGAGTTCTTCCTGGAGACAACCAAGTACAATCCTCACTCTCCATATTCTGCATCCAAGGCAAGCTCAGACCACTTCGTCCGTGCTTTCCACGATACATACGGTATGCCAACCATCGTGACCAACTGCTCTAACAACTACGGTCCATACCAGTTCCCTGAGAAGTTGATTCCGCTGTTTATCAACAACATCCGTCATCGCAAGCCATTGCCAGTATATGGTAAGGGTGAGAACGTGCGCGACTGGTTGTATGTAGTAGATCATGCCCGTGCCATCGATATGATTTTCCACAAGGGTAAGATAGCCGAGACCTATAACATCGGCGGTTTCAACGAGTGGAAGAACATCGATATCATCAAGGTGGTAATCAAGACCGTGGATAGATTGCTCGGCAGAAAGGAAGGCGAGGATATGGATCTCATCACTTATGTAACAGACAGAAAGGGTCACGATATGCGTTATGCTATTGACTCTAGAAAGCTTCAGAAGGAACTCGGCTGGGAGCCATCTCTCCAGTTTGAGGAGGGAATCGAGGAGACTGTGAAGTGGTATCTCGAGAACCAGGAATGGATGGATCATGTTACTTCTGGGGAGTATCAGAAGTATTATGAGGAAATGTATTGTAAATAGACCCTCCTGTCCCTCCCTTGAGGGAGGGTCCTTACCCTATACCCAAGCCCTAAATCCCTACCATAGGGATTAGGGATGTAACCGCCCTCCGTGCTCGGAACCGCTACGCTCTAAGGTTGGCGGGGCATCAAAGCCCTCGCCATGGTTTTGCGGGCTGGGACCGCCTGAGGAAAGCTTGTGTGTTGTGTGTCATATAGCTGTAAGTTATGCTAAAAGATATAGCTATCTGTAAGTTCCTATATCTCTTTTTAAAAAGGTGAATACCTTTATTACCAGGAACAATAAGTTTAATTCAAATATTCAAGATAGTATGGAATCAAAAAGTTTATGTATGTGGAATTTGGGTTCAATAATCTTGGAACAATCAAGTGAAATTCTACCAAAATATTATGCTCTTTTTCATTATGTAACAAGCGATGAGTGCACAATTGATGCTAACAAAAAACAGTTGTTCCAACAAATTGTGTCTTTGGAATTGTTTTTGAACTATTTCTATTCAATTTATATCGTTTCTTTGAGAGGAGCTTTACTTGCTATGAATGAGAAAAAACAGAAAGCTAATTTGAAATATGTTAATGCCTATATCATAGAGGGATATAAAGCTTTATGGGGATTTACAAAACACAATCAGAGTTTATGGGGACAATTCATCAAGTTATATTCTAAAGAAAAGAATACAGATACTTTCGATGAAATGTTAGACGAAATTACTCGTGCTCTAAAAGAGTATGGAGATAATGCCATAACAGATAAAGATGAAAGGTGCTTAGCCATGCATTACCAAATAGATAAAAATGGTAACCCGCAGGAATTATTGAAACTTGATGAAATAACTATAGAGAAAGAGCAAGAAAGGTATTATCAGTTTAGTCCTATATATCATAAAATGATAGATTGTTTGGTCGAATTGCTTAATTATTATTTGTTTAAGCCTTATCGTACAGAAATTCTTAAAATTCAACCTTTGCTTCCTGAATTAAATATAGTGGACCAGTTAGTCTGGCATGATAAAATCAATGAAATAAATTTTGCAATCACCAAGAACATAGAAGCACAGGCTAGTTCTTTTGAAAATTGCAAAGATATGTTACATAAGTATCCTCTTATGTTTAAGGAAATTAGCAGAAAATATAACGTTGATTTAAGCGATTGTAAAGAACTGCTTAGATCGTCCGAGGCAATGTTGGCTATTTCTTATTTTTCCATAGATTTGTGTAGTATCTTAAAGGTCTATTTTAATTCAACGATACCTTTGGAAAGAAATATAGCCTTATCCAGAATGAATATTATATGTCATTCTATCATTGATAGGGTTTATGGTTATAGAGATCGCAAAGGATCATATTGGGAGCAGTATATTACTAAGCCATACTTTAATATGGAACTTCCTGACACCGTGGTAAATATCAGAAATGTTATGGAGTCTTTGATTGCTTCTAATACCTATACTCAAGAAAAGCGGTCTTCCTTTGTTCATTTGAAAAAGGATAATTATATTCGGGCAATTAAATATTTATATTCTAATAGTCCATTGGTAGAGATTCAAAACTCGGAAGCAATAATTAAAATACTTCCAGAGATTCAGAAAGCTATAGTAGGCGTGGTGAAGCAGGTTGATTCAAATATAAAATGTAGTTATGCAAGAAAGAATTCATGGATAGATGAGGATTTGAAAAAGATAGCACCTTATAGAAATCAGCCTAGAGTAAAATCGGTTTACGAATCTCTTTTGCTATTAAAGAAAGGAGAAATAATGGAAGCAATTAAAATATTGAAGGATATTTAATAGAAGACTTTATAAAAAGACTACCATATAAGGTCCTCTATGCTTCATGATTTGTACACATGTAGAGGAGTACAAGGAAAAAGAAATAATGGAGTAGTAAGTATATAAAATTTAATTTGTCAGATATGATTGATAAAAATAAAATCAAAAGAGTTTTTGAATTATACGAATACATCTGCCTGGAAGAGAAAGAAGACTATATCGTATATGCTGTTGGTCGCAATCTTTATCCTGGAGTAGAAATAGTTTGTTTTGATGATGTAGATGATGCCAAAATAGAAAGTTTGGTGTCGTCCTTTAGGCTGCAAAATTATTCGGTACGGGTATGCAAAAAGGAACAGGTATCTAATATAGAGGATTATCTCTTTGATTGGTTCTTTCAGGTTGAGCAATCAAATAAAAAAATTAAAAATAGATATGCAGAATATACATCTGCTGTAATGCGGGCTTATGGTTTAGATGAAGCACAAATGTCTTCAACAGAGTATGAGTATGTAAAATGCCCATATTTAATTGAAAGAAACTATGGACATGTTGAATTCGATAATGGAGTATCCATTGTAAGTGCATTGAGACAAGAACTTATAACGGATGGGGCAAAACTAATTATTGTAGAAGCTCCTGCTGGTTATGGTAAAACTTCAACAGCAATGGAGTTATTGAACAGCTATTCTGATGTCACTTCTAAGGTACGTCCCTTTTATATGGAACTTTCTCTTGATCGCCAAGCTCCGACCTTCTATTACTTATTGATTTCTCAAATTAATAAAACTTTTAATGTTTTACTAGGGGATACAATAGTAATGCATAATATAAAGGAAGGCAGAATTCCCTTGATTATTGATGGTTTTGATGAGTTGTTGAATGAAGATTTGGATGCAGGAAATTCAAATTTTGATAGAAATAAAGGAAAAACTATGTTAGAGACTATAGCCGACTTATTAGAAGGTAATGCTAAAATTGTTCTTACAACTAGAAAAACTGCGATTTTGTCAGGACCGGAGTTTTATGATTGGTATGAGAAAAAAACATCAGTTAAGCATGACATTAACATAGTTAGATATAAATTGGATCAACCAAGAATTGAAGATTGGCTGAATGAGAAAAAAATGCGCAATTTGCCTGCTCACATTCAAGAGTTATCTAATCCCGTTATTTTAGGTTATCTCCATTTTCTTAATGAAATAGAATTTGAAAAGGAAGCACAATCTGATTCCCTCGTTCAAAGTTATGTTAGTAAATTGTTGAACCGTGAAATAACAAGACAGCAATTACCTTTCTCTGATATTAAAGAGCAGCAATTGATTTATGAGCGTTTGGCCTCATCCTTTGCGTATGATAATATTACATCTGATTTGCGTAAAAATATTAAGGACAATATTTTGTTGATGTCGTCTGATATTCTTGATAAATATTCAACACCTAGTAAAGACACAGACAGCATTGCTAATAGTTTGACTAATCATGCTCTTTTAGATAGGAAGGGAGCTAATAACATAGGGTTTATCAATGATTTCGTTCTTGGACTCTTTATTGGGTATTCACTAATAGATACCGAGAATGATGAACTTCGTGGTTATTATTGCAATATGTCATATCAGTTTCTGGAAAAAGTTATAGTTTCGATATCTGCATGTGATGAAGAAAAAAGAGAGTATGCTTGTATGCAATTAGAGGATCAGTGTACTAAGATGACCCCAAACTTACAATTGCTCTCAGAGATTAAACTACTACATCAGCCTAAGTCTCATTTCAAAGAGACTTATATGGAAAATTTATTGTTAAGAAATACTGTTTTTGGGGCTCCTGCTCAATTTCAAAATTGTCACTTTGTTAATATTGAATTTGTAAAGGGCAATATTGATTTTGATATTTTTAGCAATTGTATGTTTATTGGATGTAAGTTTAATCAAGTAGAAATCTCTGGAGTAACAAATGGAATAGATTTCTTTGAATGTATTAAGGATGGATTACCTTTTGATCCAAATGCTCAAGAAGAATTTATAGATGGCGAATCTTTAGAGCAAAAGGAATCTTTAGATTTAGAAATTCTAAGAAAATATATACCTAAAGGTGGAAAAGGAAGAAAAATGCAAATCATTTCACGTTTAAAAAATGAGTTTGATGATGGGAAAGCTTTTAAAAAGGTTTTCTGTTCTCTGGTTGCCAGTGGTTTAATTCTTACAAATGGAGACCAATCTCATATTTCCGATGCAGGTTTAGAATATCTCACCAAACATTTTTAATATATGGACACTATAAGAACAAATATAGAGAATCGTATTATTCCGATTCTTGATAAGGCAGGAATGTATTATAGAATTTTTTCGCGTGTAAAGTCAACATCTTCAATCAATCGCAAACTATCCAAGAAAGCGATAGAGTATAGAGAAAAAGGAAAGAAAATGCAAGATATCATTGGTATTCGTATTATCTTCTATTTTCAAGAAGATGTTAATATTTTCTACGAAAAACTCAAATGCATGGAAGGATATGATAAGAATAATGAGTCAAATTCATTAGAAGAACTGAAAGAATTATCTGATATTATAGAAGGTTTAGATGGAAAAGATTCTAATCAAGGTATGTTGAAAAAGTTATTGCCGTTTCATGATAAAATATTCATGCCCCAACGCTTGAATATAGTTATGAATATGAACGAACAAGAGAAAAATGCCTTTCAGTTTTTATTACCCACTTTAGGAGATTATGCTGATTTGATAGATTCTACATATGAAATTCAATTAAGAACGGTTTTGTCGGAAGGCTGGCATGAAATAGAACATGATTTGCGCTATAAAACTAAAGACGAAACATGGTGGAATTTTTGTACGGAAGAGTCACGCATGTTAAATGGTATATATGCTGCACTTGAAACTAATGAAAGAGCGTTGTCGCAAATGATAGAAGAACTTACTTATAAAAACTATAAAAATCATTCATGGGATGCCATGATAAGATTCCATTTTTGCAAAAGAATGACAGAAGATAAGCTTTCTCCTGATATATGTTCTATACTTGATGATGATGATAGGGTTGCGAAGGATATATTGCATGTTACACGGGCTGAATTTACAGAGTGGTTATGGGCAATACCTCACAAAATCTCCTTGTCTACACAATTTGCATTGTTTCTTATTAATAGGAAAAAGTTAAACAATGGTACTATCTTAAGCATAGAACCTGAACCGATACGAATGATATTGGACAAGTTGGGGTAGTTTTATAAGATATGATCAGTAAACCACCGTAGCGGCGTAAGTAAAGTAGGTGAAAGCCGTATTGTGTGCCTAGATGGGTATTTCGATTAATATCCGGTCACTTATTTCGGTGATATTCTTTCAGTACATTAGTAATCCTCTGCATTGTTAGGGATGTCACAAATACTGCGTAAAATAATAATATATTAAGTATATTATCCGTAGGCATAGCCCAATCAATGGGCTATACAGATGAGTTTACTACCTAGAGTTGTTTCTATACGAGCAATGGTTTGAGTCGTGAAGTTATGTCTGCCTGTTAGCCATTTGGAGATTTCTGAGTCTCGCTTGTTGAGCAAGCGGGCGAAATTCTTTTGGGTGAGACCCTTGGCTTTCAGAATCTCACTAATGCGCTCGGCAATACCGAAAGACAAATCGAACTCAGCCTTTTGCTCGGTTGGTATCGCAGCGAGGCAATCACGGAATAATTTGTTCTGTATCATGACGCTTAAATATAAAATGCGTTTATAGTTCGTTGTCTAGGATTTTCATCATTTCCGCTGCTGTAATCACTTGCGGTTCTTTTGGGAAGTGTTTGAGATTACCTGTTACTAAGAAGGAATCTTCCTTGCTTAGGCAGACTTCATAGAAGACTCGGTTGTCCTCATCTGGCATGGTGCCATCATAAGGAAAACGAGAAGAATCAATGCCGTATTGCTTAAAAAAGTTCAATAACTCATGGATTTTGATTTCACTTAGATGAAATTTTGACCTATTTAGTACATCAAAGTACTCATCCAAGATTTCTTCATTATACAATGGCTTAATTTTACCACTGAGCATACTATTAATGACCCTTCTTGTTGCTGAAGAAGGGTTCTTGGTTATAAACGAGGACACAATAATGTTCGTATCAATGACTGCATATACCATTGCGTTCTTTTCTTAATCGTCTGACTTCTCTGATTTCTTCATTGATCTCATCAAGTGACATATCAATGTTATTCTCTCTTGCTGTGTCACACATATACTGGAACGCAGCTTTTGCTTTTGCAGTCACTTCATCTTCTTCTTCATTCTTTGCTTGAATGGAGAATGGAATGCTCTTACTGCGAATTACGGCCTTAACAAAGATGTTAATGGCGGTATTCGCACTCATACCGAACTGTTCGCAGAGTTTATCAAACTGTGCTTTCTGCTGGTTGTCCATACGGACTGTCATTGCTGTCTGTGCCATAAGCCTAAAATGTTTAATTAATAATCATTCTGATTGCAAATATACATCATTATGACGTAATTAGGTGCGATAGTATTAATAATTTAATAAAGATTAATAGTTGAATGAATGATATAACTGCAATTTTCGCTTTTCTGAAGTATTGCCTTGGAAGTAAGGAGGATATGAGTAGGGTGATTGCTGGTATGAACTGGCAGCAGCTATATTCTTTCGCTTCTAAACAGGCGATACTGGGGCTTTGCTTTGAGGGTATAGAGCGATTGGGAAAGGAGTATCCTGAGGAGTTAAGGCAGAACCCGATAGGGAGGGAACTGCTGATGACTTGGATGGGTAAGGCGCAACAGATTCGCAGGCAGAACATGAAGGTGAATGCTGTGGCGAGCAAGCTCTTCTCGATGCTGAGAGAGGATGGGTTGAGGTGCTGCATTCTGAAAGGGCAGGGGAATGCCTTGATGTATCCGAATGCGTATTCTCGTAATCCTGGGGATATTGATGTTTGGATTGATGCTAGTAGGGAGAGGATTATGGAGTATGCTCAAAAGAAGTTTGAACTGGGGGATGATATCAGACTGCAGCATCTGGAGACTTCTCTTGATGGTGTTCCGGTGGAGCTGCATTTTTTTCCTTGCTCTATGAATAATCCTATCTATCATGCCAGGTTGCAGAAATGGTTTCGAAGGAATGCGGATCTGCAATGTTCGCATATTGTGGGGCTGCCTGATGGGGCAGGGGATATCGCTATTCCTACATCGTCTTTCAATGTTGTTTATCAGCTGACGCATCTGTATCACCATTTCTTCGATGAAGGGATTGGAATGAGGCAAATCATTGACTATTTTCTTGTAGTCAATGATTTCTCAAAAAATGTATTTTTGGATACTGATTTTTCGAATCACCCCGTCAATTTTTCGAATCACCCCGTCCCTCTTTCCAAAGAGGGCTCCACTTTCTCCCCAAGCCCCTCTTCCTCAGGAAGCGGGGATGTAACCGCACCTTCTCGGTGCTCGGAACCGCTACGCTCTAAGGTTGGCGGGGCATCAAAGCCCTCGCCAGGTTGTGCGGGATGGGACCGCCGGGGTGTTAGTGGGGATACGAGTTCTGTTTCCTGTTCTTCTGCTCCTGGTTCTTCTATCACTTCTGTCAGTTCTGCTTCCACAACTGATTCTTCTGCCTCTACTGCTTTGGATGTGGTGCAGAGAGAACTGAAGTATTTGGGATTGTGGAAGTTCGCAGGGGCGGTGATGTATGTTCTGAAGGAGGTGCTTGGATTGTCTGAGGATAAGATGATTGTGCCAATGGATGAGAAGCGGGGGAGGTTGCTGTTGGCAGAGATTCTGGATGGCGGTAACTTCGGGAGGCATTTCTCTAAGTATGGTGGGTTTACGCATCAGAGTATGGGAAAGAAGTATTTCCTGAAGATATGGAGAAATATGCACTTTGTAAGATATTATCCTGCAGAAGCTCTTTGTGAACCATTGTTCCGTACTTGGCACTTCTTCTGGAGGCTAAAATATAAAAAATAAATTAATTAAATAATTAATTGAAATAACTCTGTTTATGTTTATCGAGATGCAGATAGGTAATCTGCTAGATGAGGATGACTATCTGCACTTCGATTATCAATGATAATCATAATGAAGAAAAAAGTTTTTGTAAGCGGTTGCTATGACCTGCTACATTCCGGTCATGTGGAGTTTTTCCAGCAGGCATCACAGTATGGTGACCTGTATGTGGGTATCGGATCGGATGCTACTTATCTGGAGTATAAGCATCGCAAGCCTATGTTTCCACAGGAGGAAAGGCTATTCATGGTCAAGAATATCAAGGCGGTGAAGGATGCGTATATCAATGAGGGAAGCGGAGTCATCGATTTCCTGCCTACTCTTGATAAGGTGAAACCGGACGTGTTTGTGGTGAACGCTGAAGGTGGGTCTGATGAGAAACGTAGGATCTGTAAGGAAAGGGGCATAGAATATATCGAACTCCAGCGCACGCCTCATGCGGGTTTGAAAGCGCGGTCTTCTTCTGGCTTGAAGAAGGCGTTATTGAACGTATCTGATAATTCGGCACAGGAGGCGGGGATTCCTACCCGTCTGGATCTGGCTGGTACTTGGATTGATCAGCCTTATGTAAGCATGTATCATCCGGGATGGGCGATTACCATCTCGCTGGAACCGACCTTTGAGGTGCGCGACCGCTGCGGTCTGTCTACCTCTACCCGTAAGATGATTCAGAAGATATGGCCGGTCAAGTTGCCGAAGATGGATCCGGAGATGCTTGCCCGACTGGTATTCTGCTTTGAGAACAATCCGGAGCGTCACGATGGTATCATCTCGGGTGCCCAGGATTCTATCGGTATCTGTGTTCCCGATTCCTAAGACATAGCCAAATTTTTGAGCAACTTTTTGTGTTAATAAAT
>ERZ1023626.87-NODE-87-length-29959-cov-8.918439_pt1 | contig 29959 bp, 26 predicted proteins | sample MGYA00380331_ERZ1023626 | MGnify/ENA primary metagenome ERZ1023626 (study PRJEB33179, sample SAMN07448974) | human gut metagenome | biome: Human-gut; feature: Human associated habitat; material: Faeces | host: Homo sapiens | place: India: Bhopal | collected...
CCTGCCTTAGTGTAATAGGTGCAAAACGTTTGCACATTCCAATCTTCCACATGGAGGCTGGCAACCGTTGTAAGGACGAATGTCTGCCAGAAGAAACCAACCGCCGCATCGTTGATATAATCTCCGATGTTAATATGGCATATTCAGAACACGCAAGAAGATACCTTGCGGACTGTGGATTGCCCAAAGAACGTACCTACGTTACAGGCTCACCAATGGCAGAAGTGCTGCACAATAATCTCGCTGAGATTGAGGCAAGCAACGTGCATCAGCGTCTCGGTTTGGAGAAAGGCAAATACATTCTCCTTTCTGCTCACCGTGAGGAGAATATTGATACAGAAAAGAACTTTATGTCACTTTTCAACGCCATAAACAAAATGGCAGAGAAATACGACATGCCTATACTCTACTCTTGTCACCCACGTAGCCGAAACCGTCTTGCTGCAAGTGGCTTCAAACTTGACCCACGTGTCATTCAGCACGAGCCTCTTGGTTTCCACGACTACAACTGCTTACAGATGAATGCTTTTGCAGTGGTTAGTGATAGTGGTACACTCCCAGAAGAAAGCAGTTTCTTCACAAGTGTTGGTCATCCTTTCCCAGCCGTCTGCATTCGCACATCGACAGAGCGTCCTGAAGCTATTGATAAAGGCGATTTTATTATCGCAGGTATTGATGAAAAGTCATTGCTCCAAGCCGTTGATACTGCGGTTGAACTATGCAAAGATGATCAGCATGGCATTCCAGTGCCAGATTATGTAGACGAGAATGTCAGCACAAAGGTTGTGAAGATTGTGCAGTCATACGTTGGCATTGTCAATAAAATGGTGTGGCGCAAGTTCTAAAGACATGGAAGCTGTTGTACAGGTAGTTCTGCAAAGGATGTGGTTCGATACCACCAACAGCTACGAATAAGAATTAAATCAAAATAATATGCGTGATTTTAAAGACATAAAAGTCGCAGTAGCAGGAACAGGCTATGTGGGACTGAGTATAGCTACATTGCTATCGCAACATCATCATGTAACAGCAGTAGATGTTATACCCGAAAAAGTAGAGAAACTGAACAACAAGATTTCTCCTATACAAGATGATTATATAGAGAAGTATTTGGCAGAGAAACCTCTAAACCTTGTTGCTACTCTTGATGGCAAAACAGCTTATGCCGATGCCGATTTTGTAGTCATAGCAGCTCCAACCAATTATGACCCTGTGAAGAACTATTTTGACACAAGTCATGTAGAAGAAGTTATAGACTTTGTATTGGAGGTAAATCCTAATGCCGTTATGGTTATTAAATCAACCATACCTGTTGGCTATACACGCAATCTTTATCTGAAGTATGCACAGAAAGGCGTGAAGAAGTTCAATCTCCTTTTCTCGCCTGAGTTCTTACGTGAGAGTAAGGCTCTCTATGATAATCTCTACCCCAGTCGTATCATTGTTGGCTATCCTAAGATTATCAACAAGCCAGAGTTTGAGGAGGAGAATAAAGCGATAGAATCAGTAACAGATGTAGAAAATCTGAAGCAAGCCGCCAAGACATTTGCCGCACTCTTACAGGAAGGAGCGATAAAAGAGAACATCGACACCCTCTTCATGGGTATGAAGGAAGCCGAAGCTGTTAAACTCTTTGCCAACACATACCTCGCACTCCGCGTTTCTTACTTTAATGAACTTGATACATACGCAGAAGTAAAAGGACTTGATTCAAAAGCCATCATCGAAGGTGTAGGTCTTGACCCACGTATCGGCACACACTATAATAATCCTTCATTCGGCTATGGTGGTTACTGTCTCCCCAAAGATACCAAACAGCTTCTTGCCAACTACCAAGATGTACCCCAAAACATGATGTCTGCTATTGTTGAATCAAACAAAACACGTAAAGACTACATAGCAGATGCTGTATTACGCAAGGCTGGTTGGTATGATTATTCAAGTAATAATCAATATGGAGCAGAGCCAAACAATTGCGTTATTGGTGTGTATCGTTTGACAATGAAGTCAAATTCAGACAACTTCCGTCAGTCAGCCATTCAAGGCATTATGAAACGTATCAAGGCAAAAGGTGCAGAGGTTATTATTTATGAACCCACTCTTGAAGATGGAACAACATTCTTTGGTAGCAAAATCGTGAACGACTTGTCAAAGTTCAAAGCAAATAGCCATGCAATCATAGCCAACCGTTATGATGCTTGTCTTGATGACGTTAGTGGTAAGGTTTATACACGCGACATTTTCAGAAGAGATTAAAAGAAACAATATAAAACAATGAGCATTTTTGCGGGCAAGATTCTTATGACCATCAGTGGTACAGATTCTTTCGGTAATGCCGTGTTGAATCATTTCCTCCGTACTGATATTGGTGAAATCTGTATTTTCTCGCGTGACGAAAAGAAGTAGGACAATATTCGTCATAAGTATCAAGAGAAATATCTTGATGTGGCAAGCAGGATAAATTCTTCATCGATGATGTGTGTGACTTGCAGTCGTGTTGTAATGCCATGTATAGTGTTGATTATATCTTCTATCAGCGGCGTTGAAACAGGTTTCTTTGTGCGAGTTTTTCCTTATGGAAACCGTAAATACAAATATTGTTGATACTGATATGCTATGGTGTAATATTTAATGCTTAATAAAATTTAATTGATATGAAAACAATTATGCTTGTTTTCGGAACTCGTCCGGAGGCTATAAAAATGTGTCCTTTGGTAAAGGAGTTCCAAAAACACCTGGATAAATTTAAAACCGTTGTGTGTGTAACAGGTCAGCATCGTGAAATGCTCGACCAAGTGCTGACTATATTTGATGTGAAGGCAGATTTTGACTTAAACATCATGAAACAGGGACAGGACTTATATGATGTGACAGCTCGTGTTCTTACAGGTATGCGTGATGTATTTAAGGTATGTAAGCCTGACATGGTATTGGTACATGGTGACACGACAACTTCAACAGCTGCAGCACTTGCTGCTTTCTATCAGCAAGTGCCAGTAGGTCATGTTGAGGCAGGACTTCGTACACATGACATCTATAGTCCGTGGCCAGAGGAAATGAACCGTCAAATTACAGGACGTATTGCTACTTATAATTTCTCCCCAACACCATTGTCGGAGAAAAACCTTTTGGAAGAAAAGGCACATGGAAAGGTGTATGTCACAGGTAATACAGTGATTGACGCACTCCATAGGGTTGTAGAGAAACTGACTAAAGATAAGGCACTTGCAGATGAACAGATGAAAATACTTGCAACAGCAGGATATGACATCACAAGATTGGAGGGAGGAAAAAAACTTGTGCTTATCACAGGACATCGCCGCGAGAACTTTGGCGAAGGATTTATTCATATGGTTACAGCTATCCGTGATTTGAAGAACAAATATCCAGAAGTAGACTTTGTATATCCTATGCACCTTAATCCCAATGTGCGTAAGCCTATCCATGAGGTGTTTGGTGAGGATTTGAGTAACTTAGGTAATATGTTCTTTATAGAACCACTGCAATATTTGGAATTTGTTTATCTCATGTCAAAAGCAAATATAGTACTTACAGACTCAGGTGGTATACAAGAGGAAGCACCAGGGCTTGGCAAGCCTGTTCTTGTGATGCGTGACACAACAGAGCGTCCAGAGGCTTTGGTAAGTGGTACTGTTCATCTTGTTGGTACAGATTATAACAAGATCGTTAATGAGGTTAGTCTCTTGCTTGAAGATGCTGATGCTTATAACAAAATGTCCAAAGCAGTCAATCCATACGGAGATGGAAAGGCCTGCAATCGTATTGTTCGCATCCTCAATGGAGAGGAAGTAGAACGTTATGAAACAAAATAAATTATAATTATAATTAAAAAATAACGAAAACGATGATTAATGTAATTGGATTGGGCTATATAGGTCTTCCGACAGCCCTTATGATGGCTGCACATGGTGTAGAAGTAATTGGTACAGACTATAACAAGGAACTTGTTGACACGCTGAACGCAGGTCACACAACATTTAAGGAGGATGGTCTTGATGAGCTTTTCCAGAATGCGCTGAAGGCTGGCATCAAGTTCACTACTGAGTATCAGAAGACAGATATGTACATCGTGTCTGTTCCAACACCTTATGACAAATTCTCCAAAAAGGTTGATGCTTGCTATGTTGTAGCAGCCGTAAAAGATGTTATGAAAGTGTGTCCTAAAGGAGCGACTGTTGTTATCGAGTCAACGGTAAGTCCTGGCACTATAGACAAATTCGTCCGTCCAGTAATTGAAGAGAACGGATTTGTGATTGGTGAAGATATCAATCTTGTTCATGCACCAGAGCGAATTATTCCTGGTAATATGGTATATGAGTTGCTACACAACAATCGTACTATCGGTGCGGACAAGAAAGAGATAGGCGAAAAAGTAAAGCAGTATTATGCAAGTTTCTGTCAGGGAGAAATCGTTGTTACAGACATTCGTTCTGCCGAAATGACAAAGGTGGTGGAAAACACCTTCCGTGCAGTGAATATTGCTTTTGCCAACGAACTTTCTCGTATTTGTCGCCACGATAATATGGATGTATATGAAATCATTAAGATTTGTAATATGCATCCACGTGTAAACATCCTTCAGCCCGGTCCAGGTGTAGGAGGGCACTGCATTTCTGTAGATCCTTGGTTCCTTGTAGGTGACTATCCCCAGTTGGCAAAGGTTATCGATGAGTCAATGAAGACAAACGATAGCCAGCCAACATTTGTTCTCAATCGTATCTATGAGATAATGAAAGAGAACAACATAACAGACAATCGTCGTGTAGGTTTGTATGGCTTGACTTACAAAGAAAATGTAGATGATTTCCGTGAATCTCCAACCCTTCAGCTTCTTGAAACACAGGAACGTCATCTTGCACGTCCATTGAAGTGCTATGACCCATTCTTGGAGAACCATAAGATTGCAGAAAATCAGTTCTCAGACTTTGATGATTTCTTGAAAGATATTGACATGGTAGTTATAATGGTTAAACACGATCATATTAAGCAGAATTGGGATAAGCTGAAAGGTAAGGTTATTATGGACTGTTTCAATATTTGTCCGTTGAAAGGGGTTTATCATATCTAATATAAGGTCTAGTGCGTGCACAGGTGAAGTGTATACTATTGGTTCGATACCAACACGCACTTCAAATCAAAACTAACACTTACGTATTGAGGGTAATACACAATTACCTGTAGAATACATTTAAGAGTGTTATGAGTGAAAGAACATGAAATAACAAACTGAAAATGAAAGCAATCAAAAACATTATAAAGTTATTAATTCCGTTTTATAATTCTTATTTAAAATCTGCGAGTACACCACTTCATAAGACGGCTGTTGCCAAAGATTTAAAACTCTCAATAATAGTGTAAAGCCGAAAATTGGGGGGCGCTAGAATCCAATTCATCCAACGTGTACAATAGCCAATATTCGAAAGGTTTATGTTGGTTGTAATGCAACAATAGCCCGTCCTGGATGTTACATTCAAGGGGCTGGTACTGTATATTTTGGCGATTATGTGCAATTAGGTCCAAATGTTGGTATTCTTAGTGCTAATCATGATTTGTATGATCAACGTAAGTTTAAAGAATCTCCTATTGTAATAGGTGACTATTCTTGGATAGGAATGAATAGTGTTATTACAGCCGGTGTAACACTTGGAACGCGGACAATAGTGGCGGCAGGAGCTGTAGTTACAAAAAGCTTTCCTGATGGATATTGTGTATTAGCTGGTGTTCCAGCAAAAATAATTAAATATCTTGACAAAGAAGAATTTAAACCATGGCATATGGAAAATGAGTACTATGGATACATACCAAAGAAAGAATTTGAATCCAAACGAAAGAAATATTTAGATATTTAAGAATGTTAAACGAACAAACATCAAATTCCAAACAAGCTGCTTGGGTTGCGATAGGCAGTTTCTTTTCATTTCTTGTTGGTATAGTTAGTCCGATGATTCTGAGTCGATTTTTCAGCAAAGGTGACTATGGAACATATAAGCAAGTTATGTATGTATATAACACGCTACTCTCTGTCTTTACCCTTGGTTTACCAAAGGCTTACGCTTACTTCCTTCCGAAATATGCAATAGAGTATTCGCGTGATATTATTTCCAAGGTAACGAAGATATTTTTTATTCTTGGAAGTATTTTTTCTTTGTTCTTACTTTGTTGTGCAGGACTAATAGCTGATGTGATGAACAATCCAGATTTAAAGTTGGCTTTAATTGTTTTCTCGCCAACTCCTTTTCTTTTACTTCCGACAATGGGATTAGATGCCATTTATGCATCATTCAAAAAGACGAAGTATTTAGCATATTACACTATTGCAACTCGGGTGCTTACGATAATTTGCATAGTACTCCCTGTTTTATTGTTTTCGGGCAATTATATTTATGCTATTATAGGATTTGATATCGCTTCATTTATTACATTTATCCTTGCATTATATTTGAAATCATTACCAATTAAGCATATAACACCTAAAAAGAGTAATCTAAAATACAGAGAAATATTTCATTTCGCGTTGCCGTTACTTTATGCTTCTTTGTGGGGAATGATTATTGCATCAGCCAATCAGTTTTTTATCAGCAGATATTATGGAAACGAGATCTTTGCAGAATTCTCCAATGGATTTATGGAATTGCCGTTTGTAGGTATGATTTTAGGATCTATTTCCGCTGTTCTTCTACCTGTTTTTTCTGGTATGGATAAAGGAGATGGTATGGGGGAAGAAACTATTAAAGTTTGGAATTCTGCTCTATCGAAATCTGCTAAATTAATCTTTCCGATTCTTATTTTCAGCATTTTTTTTGCAGAACCTATTATGACCTGCATGTATGGAAATGAATACGCTCATTCGGCAATATTTTTTGTAATAAAGAATTTAAGTGGATTGTTTTTTATCATTCCATTCTACCCAATAATACTTGCTATTGGCAAAACAAAGGAATACGCGAATATACATATGGTGATGGCTTTTATAGTTGTTATATCTGAGTATGTCGTGTGTAAAACTTGTGATACAGCAGTTTATGTTGCCATCACATCAGAAGTCTGTCAGCTAATAAAGATATGGTTACTAATGCGTGTAATTGCTGATTATGCACAAAAAAAAATCACGGATTTAATTTCCATTAAATTATTAGGATTACTCATTATTGTTCCAGTATTAGCTTCATTTCCACCATACTTACTGATTGATTCTTTCAAATTAAACAAGTGGATCACTTTATTCGTAAGTTTAGGATTTTTTCTCACCAACTATTATGTCTTATGTTGGGTATTCAAGGTCAGCTATCGTGATATACTTGCCGGCTTGCTTTGTAAGAAAATAGGCTCTTCTGTTTTTGCGAGATTAATACCTTGACAAAAGCTTTATTTGAAACGAAATAGGAAATTAAATATATTGATAATATGCAGAAAAACAAAATAGCAAGTAAGGCTATTCTATTATTCTTGAACCCTTTTTTATCGGGAGTTTCATCGCTGAGGAATATTAGAGATGGAGTTTCCCATTATTTATTATACTTGTGGTTCTTGATTTTTGGAATTGGATTTTGTGCTCAAAACAAAATGGCTGATTCTTATAGATATGTAGAGGATTTCATGGAAGAACATAACTACTCATGGAGTCAGTATGTTAATGTTGTGAAAGATTGGTTTACTTTTGAGTCAAATATTAAAGATATTTATACATTAACTGTAAATGTACTTGTTGGACAATTTACAAGTAATTATCATTGGACTTACCTTATTTATGCAACAATATTTGGATTCTTCTATATTAAATCGCTGCGTGTTTTTGTTGAGAATCAAAATATTACTAATAACTTCGTATTTTATGCGTTGCTGTTCATTTTTTGTTTTAGTAATCCTATCTTCAATATAAATGGAGTTAGATTTTGGACTTCAGCTTGGGTTGGTGTTTATGTGGCTCTTTGCTTATTTGTGAAGAATGATTATAGCAAACTGCCATTGCTTATTTTGATGCCATTGATGCATGGCTCATCTGTTATTTGGATAGTTGTAATAGTGGTAGCCTTGTTGCTAAGTCGTTTTCAGAAAATAGTAATTGTATTATATGTTGCATCAGCTTTTGTTTCTGCTGTATCATTCTTGAATGTTCTTAGTGATTATTCTGATTGGTTGCCACAGTTTATGCAGGATCAAATTTGGTCATATACAGAGTCTGATTACGCAATGGAGAGAATGTCTGGAGCTGTCCAAAATGGAGCAGCTTATGCAGATTTTCTTTTGGCATTACCAGGATACTTTCATATATTACTTTCATTATTACTTATTATAAATAGAAAAAAAATTAACAAGAATAAAACTTCTGGTAATTTACTCACTATAATGCTTGCGCTTGCAACCATCACTAATTTTCTTTCAGGAATTCCATCTGTAGGTAGGTTTAAGTTTTTAGTGATTCCGTTTCTTGTTATAGTTTGGGCAAGCAATCATTTCGTTTTGCGTAGATATGATAAATGCTTTTATATTGTTCCTCTTGTTTATGCCTACTCTTTCCTTTATTGGTATCGAAACATGAGCAGTGTAACTGAATGGTATCTTTATATATTCCCTACTCCAATAACAATAATAAAATATTTATTTTTATGAGAATCTTAATTATATCAAATCATGCATACCCTAAGCAAGGACCACGTGCTTTTAGGACTACTGAACTTTCTGAACAGTTGGTAAAAATGGGGCATGAAGTAGTATTATATACTGTACATGGTAAGTATGATTACGCTCAGTATGAAAAAGAAACAGGGGTGAAAATGTGCGATATCAATCCCAAATTTTCTACCGATGCAAATGACGGAACACAGCGATATAATCTATTTGATAAGTTTATGTTCCATTTTTTTCATCGTCTGCTGTTTTGGCCTCTATGTGAATTCCATTTTGCTGTAGAGAAAATCATAAAAAAGAACCCTAATATGGACATGCTCATTACTATAGCATACCCCCATTCTATTCATTCGGGTGCAGCACGCGCAAAATTGAAACATCCTGAGATTTTCCCTAAGACATGGATATGTGATTGTGGAGATCCGTTTATGCTGAATCCATTTTTTAATCCGCCCAAATTTATGAAGAAGTATGAGGATTTGTGGTGCTCTCAGTGCGACTATATAACGGTTCCAACAAATGAAAGCTATAAGGGATATTATGAACAATATTGGAATAAAATTCGTGTAATTCCTCAAGGTTTTAATTTTGAGAAGACACCTATTACAGTTTATAAAAAGAATGATATACCAACATTTCTTTTCATGGGCTCTATTTATCCAGGTGTAAGAGATACTCATTCTTTTATGGATTATCTTTTGACATTTGAAAAGCCCTATAAATTTATCATGATGATGCGTTCACCACTTGAAGAAAAATATGTGAAAGAATCTGGTGGTCAGATTGAATACATTATAGGTAAAGGACGTAAAGAAGTAGTGTGGGAATGTAGCAAAGCTGATTTTTTAATAAATATTACAAACCCTACTTCTGTTCAAACTCCAAGTAAGTTGATAGATTATGGCATAGCCAATCGTCCTATTTTGGACATAGAAAACACATTTGTTGATCCTACAGCTTTCTTAAAATTCTATGCTGGGGATTACTCTGATGAACATAAAGTGGATTTTCTAGGTAACTATCGTATAGAAAACGTAGCGCGTAAATTTGTTGAACTGGCAAAAGAATAAATAATGAAAATTCATGGTAAGGAAATGACACTAATGCAAACTATATGCTTGGGGTTATATTATGGTTTAGCCCAATATTTGCCTAAATCTGGGACATATGGTAATATAGGGGGGGGTAATTCGTTATTTTTTATGTAAACGGATATTTCGAAAATGTGGGAAACATGTTAATATTGAAAGGAAAGCAAATTTTGCCTCCGGAGTTGATATTGAGATTGGTGATTATTCAGGTATTGGTATCAATGCTCATATTCCTAATGGAACAATCATTGGAAATTATGTAATGATGGGACCTAATTGCTTTATTCTTGATGTCAATCACGAAACATCTGATATCGACAATCCTATGTGTTTTCAAGGCATGACAAGGAAAAAAATTACTCGAATAGGGAATGATGTTTGGATTGGGCGAGATGTTCATATTACAGCAGGAAGAACAATCGCAGATGGCTCTATCATAGCCATGTGCAGTGTTTTGACTAAGGATTTTCAGCCTTACTCTGTTGTTGGAGGTAATCCTGCAAAAATGATAAAAAATAGAAAATCTGAATAAACTTGTGTTTAAACGTTAGATCTATAATATGCATATTTTATTGTTATCATCCACTTTTGGTGGAGGTGGTATATCTTCCTATGCGCATGAGCTTATAAATTGTTTGTATAGGAAGCATGATATTACAATTATCTTAGGAGATGATAGTACATCGCGTATAGATAAAAAAAAGGCAAAAGTCATTTATGTTGACAACGATGATCTTTCTATATCCAATGCATCAAAATTAGTGTGTTTAATAAACAACCAATTGAAGCCTGATGTTGTGATAAATAGTAGATCAACGATATTCCCTTTAATTGTTCCTTATTTGAATAATAACATAAAGGCTATATCTATAAGTCATTCTCTAAAGTATGTTGAAGCTGATATAGCAGGTTTTAATAGTAAATATGTAGACACTGTTATTGCTTTGTCAAAATATGGTCAGAGGTATTTAGAGAAAACCTATAAAAAAACAAAGAAAAAGATTGTCGTAGTTCCCAATTCTGTGCAGAAATTAAATGATTCACATTCAATTTGTAAGAAAAAACAAGACAGCAAATGTATATCAATAGTTTTCCCTGGAGGTACTAATGCTCCCAAAACTCCAGAAATAGTTGCTCAGATTGTCAGAAAATTACTTTTAACCGACTTGAATTTCAAATTTTATTGGATGGGAAATACAATATGCCCTCTGAGTCGAATATCCTTTTTAAAGGATATTCGACAATTGTTCGATAAAGATTCAAGATTAATTATTACTGGATTGATATCAAGACAAGAAGCAACATCCTATATGACCAATGCTAATATACTGTTATTACCATCTCGACGTGAAGGTTCTTCTGTTTCATTATTAGAAGCAGTTAGAGGTGGAACGATCCCCATAGTAGCAGATTATAATAATTCAAATAAAGAAGTTATTGAAGAATTTAATTGTGGCTATTTTGTCAATCATAATGATATTGATGGTTTCGTATATCGTATCTCAGATGTTATAAGAGATAATGATTCTTATGCTACCATGTATGAAAAGGCTATATATGATTTTGAAAATTACATGTCTTATGATATATGGCTCAAGTCGATGTCTTCTATTACAGAAAGCAAACAATTAAACCATTCGGCTCGCAAACGAAATTTTTCCAAATTGTTATTTAAAAGAGATCGAATTTTGCAGTCGTTAGTTCATAAGTATCATTACTATTTGTCTTTATTACAAGAAAGTGTTCCTACAGCATTTAGCCTTTCAGTGCTATATTTTAAACATAAATATCTCAAAAAATGAATGAAATTAAAGATTACGGTAATTGGAGGAATAGGATTAATTCCAAAATAGCTCCAATATTAGCAAATGTATTTGGGAAAAAGCTCAATTTTATTATAAGGTATTATAGTCATCGTCACAGACTTCCAGATTTCAAAAATCCAAAGGATCTTTCAGAACGAATTTTAGCAGCTATGCTCAAGAAAGATTTTATGAAAATGGCAGAATTTGCCGATAAAGTCAAAGTTCGAGAATATGTCGAGAAAAAGGGTCTAAAACATATTCTTTTGAAACAATATGGTGCTTGGGAGAATGCAAGTCAGATACCTTTTGATTCTTTGCCCAAAAAATATATTTTAAAAGCAAATAATGGTAGCGGTGGACATATAATATGTACCGATAAGTCAGCTTTGAATATCCCTGAAGTTATTGACAAAATGAACAATACTTTGGTAGAAGAGGCTGATACCCTCAGAAATACAGAACCTCATTATAGTGCCATAAAACCAATGATTTTAGCAGAAGAATTAATGGGTGATGGTACTAATCTTCCTGTTGATTATAAATTTTTCTGTGTTCAAGGTAAAGTTGTCCTCATTTTTTTAGTGATAGACCGAGAACATGGTTCAAAATATTGTACTCTAAATCTTGACTGGAAACCGCTTGATTATATATGTGACGAAAAAGCTACTACATCAATACCACCAAAACCTAAAAATATCGGTGAAATGATAAAAGTGGCAGAAATATTATCTTCAGACTTTGATTTTGTAAGAGTTGATTTGTATGATTACAATGGTGAAGTACGTTTTGGTGAATTAACTTTTACACCAGAAGGTGGTATTATGTCATATTTTAAGGATCAAGCAATTAAAGAACTAGGGGAAAAATTTAATGACAAATAATGACAAAGAGAATAGCGATGCTTTTTCCCTATACTCCATCATATAGGGAAGCTATATATAAATTGATGGATCAAGAACTTGATGTAGATTGGTTCTTTTGTGGAGATGCCAAGCGAAATCTGAAGATGTTTGATTATTCCTTGTTAAGAAATTGCAATCTTTCAATGAAGGAAAAGAAAATATTCGGTCCTGTTGTCTATTATAAAGGTATTAAAGATTTAAATCTTCAACAATATGATGTAATTATTTGTGCGGGGGTAATACGCAGCATATCCGAATGGTGGCTACTTCAGAAGTGGGGAAAAGGCATGAAAAAGCCAAGAATATACCTTTGGACTCATGGATGGTATGGTAAAGAAAACTATATACAGAAAGTTATAAAGAAATTCTTTTTCAGAAAAGTAGATGGCTTTTTTCTATACGGAGATTATGCACGAAAAGAAATGCTGAAAGAAGGTTTTGACGCAAAGAGACTGCATGTAATAAAAAACTCTTTAGATTATGACAAGCAAATGGAGTTGCGCAAGTCAATTGTTCCATCAGATATTTATAGGAAACACTTCAATAATAATAATCATACCATAGTATTCATAGGTCGCCTTACGCCTGTCAAAAAGTTGGATTTGTTGGTGAAAGCTATTGGCAAACTAAAGGCAAATGGAGAAAACTATAATATAGTGTTTGTTGGAGACGGTGAAATGCGAGAAGAGATAGCCTCTGTCGCAAAAGACTGCAATCTAACAGATTGTGTGTGGTTTTATGGAGCTTGTTATGATGAGGCAGAAAATGCGAATCTTGTATACAATGCCGACCTTTGTGTAGCTCCTGGCAATATTGGTCTTACAGCCATGCATGTTATGATGTTCGGTTGTCCCGCTATTTCTCACAATGATTTTAAATGGCAAATGCCCGAATTTGAATCCATTATTCCATGCAAAACAGGAAATTTCTTTAAGCATGACAACGTTGATGACTTGGCTCGCAGTATTTCAAAATGGTTTGCTTCAAAGAGTAAATATAGAGAAGAGGTACGGAAAGCATGTTATAAGGAGATAGACGAGCATTGGAATCCTCACTATCAATTGAATGTCATAAAGAAGGCACTTGGTATATGAAGAATATTGCTAAACGCATTATCGGTAAGTGCTGTCATATATTCCATATTAGCATTGCCAGATTCTTTAATGTAAGAGGAATGGTCTTAATGTTGCATTGGGTCGGAGATGAAGTGCAAGACAAAGAAACTGAACATTTTCGTGTTTCCACAGAGCAATTCAAACAACTTCGTAAGCAGTCAAATTAGGGCTTACCTCTGAAGTTTATATCTTTGCGCTGAACAAAAATTAAAAAAATATGTACAGCAACGAAGATTTAGAACGCTTTTATTTCAAGTACCAAACAGAGGCTTTACCTCATGGTCAATCCCTTCAGTCGTTTTGTCTAAACAATAATGTACCTTACAATATCTTTTCAAAATGGTACAAAGATAGTGCAAACCGAGAGCAGGACATCAAGCTCGCTTGAATGTTATGCCGAGGTGCAGCCTATCTTATACAAAGATACTCGTCGTAAGGTTGTTGCAGTTCAGATTGATGGTCGCCCGTCTGAAAGTTGTGCGGAAGAATCTGTACAATCAGTTCGTGATGGAAATATAGATACAAAACTATCCGAGAAGAGTCCCTTGTCTGAGGACAAGGTTCATTGCTCAACAGTTCGTATATGGTTGGAGCTGCGTATGAGTAATGGCTTGTATCTTTCAAGAAAGAATTTAAGCTATCAAGAGCTAAGTAGCATGATAGAGAAGTTGGAGGGCTTATGTTAAACATATCAGGTCTTAACAACTTCTACTACATTCGTAATTTTACGGATATGAGGTGTAAATACGATTGCGTGTTATCCATAGTCCGCGAACAACTTCATCGTGAGCCAGATCAAGGTGATGTTTTTATTATGATGTCAAAGAACCGCCGTTTGGTCCGCATGTTTATGTACGATAAAGTTGGCAGTATGCTTTTTGATAAGAAATTTCATACAGGTTATCAGTTTATGAAAGTGGTCAGGACTGGTGATGAGGAAGTGTATCGAATCAACTGGAAAGATGTAGTTTTACTATTAGAAAATCCAGTTGTAAAATCATTGAAAATCAGGTGATTTTATTGTGTCGCAAATGCATTTATGTCAATTATTTTTCGTAACTTTACTACGTAAAACAAAGGCATAATGACAGACGATTTGCAGCACATAATATCCTCTAAACGAGAGTTGTTGGCACGGGGTGATGCCCCGCGCCCAGCTGTGAATTATACAGAAGGTATGCCGAGTGATCAAAAAGATCGTTTTATAGAATATCTGATAGAACAGAACGAAAGTCAGAAATTAGACTTGCGAGCCATGCAGGCTGTTCTTATAGATATGAAAGAAGAGTTGGCAAAGTCTAATGAGTCATTGAATGAGTTTCGTTCAGAAATATCGTCTTTACACTCTGAACTCCAACAAGAGCGCAAAGAACGTAAATCATTGGAACGCAAGAATGCTCGTCTTCAAGAAAAATTAGAATTTGCGAACAAGAATCGCTTTGGTTCAAAGAGTCAGAAATCGAATAAGCCAAAGTCTGCTACAGCAGAGTCTGAGACTCAAGCAAGTGCAGACAGGAGCAAAGAGGAGGATAATTTTGATGGTACATCGGGTAGTATTGAAAAAGAAGTTAGTGTACAACCAGATGAAACAAAGCGCATAGCAAAAGATCGAGACTTGTCGAATCGGCCAAACAATTATTCAACGATGGGAATCAGAAATGGTAATGTAGAGGTTCATATGACGGATCGTTCCTAAGTACCGGGTCATATTATAAGTTCTGATGATAGCAAGTTGGTCAAGGTCTTTAGCTTAGAAATGTGCTTGGTAGAACATCGCTTTGAACTTGTGCATTATGCCGAAAAAGGTAAAACACCCAAGTGGGGATATTTTCCTCAGAAAGGGCATCCCGGATTGGTTACAAAATTAGATGGAACCAAGGCGACTCCAGAGTTTATGCAAGCCATAGCCTATGAGGTTTATGTAAAGAACGTAACGTTCGGTCTACTTCATCAATGGTTGACAGACATGGGAATGTCCATATCTCGCAACACCTTGCATAACTGGCTGAAGAAAGGCAAGGCTTATTTAGATGAATTGGTGAAAGTGCTGAAAGATGTAGCATTAGAAAAGGACAGCATCGTAAATTGTGATGAAACTTGGTGTAAAGTACGCAAGTACGACCATTACAAAAAATGCTACATGTGGGTATTGGTGAACAAAGCCGAAAAAGTGGCCATATTCTTTTACGACAATGGTTCGCGTGGTCGTGAAGTGTTGACCGACTTTATAGGTGACGCAGAATTGAAGGCTCTAATGTCTGATGGTTACAATGCTTATACGTTTATAGGTAACGAACTAAAGAGTGAGAACTTGAAGGACACGATACATTTAGTTTGTTTGGCACATCTTAGGGCCAAGTTTCAAAAAGCCTTGGAACAAGGAAAGGACGAAAATGCACGTGTACTTTTAGATGTCATTAATCGTTTGTATACTCTTGAGCGTAGTTATGATGCAGAAGGCATAACCAATGAAGAACGCACAATGCGTCGTAGTAGCCTTGAGACCAAATCACTTTTAATAGATTTGCGTCAGCATTTAGATTTAGAATTAGCAAAACCAGAGGAGCAACGAAGTGGTTATCTGACGGAAGCACTCAACTATCTGAACCACTTTTGGACAGAGTTGACAGCCTATACACAGGATGGGGCTTTCCCAATAGATAATAATATGGCAGAACGAACCGTGCGTTGTTTAACCATAGCACGCAACAACTCATTTCATTTTGGAAGTGATTTAGGTGCTCAAATGGCAGCTACTTACCATAGTATCATTAGTACGGTGAAGCTTCATGGCAGCTCAGTTTGGAGCTACCTTGGTAAATTTTTCAAAAAAATCTTTGAGGGGTGCAGGGATTATCCTTCACTCTTACCCTCTTGTATCGGACTGGAGTAGTCCACAATGTTAATTTACAATCGAATTTTTAACAAAGTCAATAAAGGTAGGCACTGAAAAGTGCCTACTCTTTGGGGTATGCCCTAAATTGACTGCTTACATAAAAAATCCTGTTTTATGAAATTATTAAGACGTGTTATAGGTAAATGTTTTCATGTCTTTCATGTCAATATTGCCAAATGCTTTGAGGTACAAGGTAGGGTGTTGATGTTGCATTGGGTTGGAGATAAGCCTCAAAATGAGGAAACTGAACCTTTTCGAATTTCTACGCAACAATGTCGAAAGCTCCTACAGTGGTTAAAGACGAAAAATGTTATTCGACTTGAGAATTGTGAAAAAGAAAAAGATTTCTATGCACTTACCATAGATGACGTTCCTGAAAGTTTTTACTATAACGCATTCCCCTTATTGAAGGAGGCAGAAATACCGTTTACTCTTTTTGTTAATCTTTCCCTTTTAGATAAGGAGGGCTTTATTACAAGAGAGCAACTTATTGAGATGGCACATTGTGAACTATGTACTATTGGTTCACATGGAATGAGCCATGGCGAGTATACAATGCTTAATAGACAACAAGCCATATATGATTTGGAGGAATCCCAAAAAGAATTAGAATGTATGATAGGATGTAAGGTAGAATTGTTTGCATATCCTTACGGTTCTTATTATGCTTGTGGCTACACTCATAAGCATTTGGCTGGAACAATATATAAATATGCTTTCGGTACAGTGGCTTGCCCTATCACGAAGCCATCACTCTTAAAGAATTATTTTCTACCGAGAATAAATGCAGATGCAGATTATGTAAAAAAAATCACAGTATGAAAACAGTAAGTGTTATAATTCCATTTTATAGTCAGCTTAATTGGTTATACGAAGCAATTGAAAGCGTTTTGGCGCAAACCTACCCTATTCATGAAATAATCTTGATTGATGACGGATCAAAAGAAGATTTGACCACTTTTCTTGAAAAGTATGGAAATAAAATAAAGTACGTACGTCAAAAAAATGCAGGTCCTGCGACAGCCCGTAATAATGGTATACGAATGGCTACAGGTGATTACATCGCTTTTGAAGATTCTGATGATATTTGGTTTCCTACTAAAATAGAAAAGCAAGTGGCTTTTATGGAACAAATTGGTGCAAAATGGTGTCACACAGGTTTTTATTATTGGTGGCCAAACACCAACAAAGTAAAGAGGGTTAATGTATCAAGAGATTATGGTAATGTCTTTTTACAACGCCACATCTCCACCCAAATAGCTACGCCTGGAATAATGATTGACCGTTCTATTTATGCTGAGGGTGATTTCTTTTTTCCCGAAGGTGTCCGCAATGGAGAAGATGATCAACTATATACTAAATTATCTTCTGTTTTTCAATTGGGTCTGGTAGAAGAGCCTTTGTTAAAAGTACGTATGCGTGGGACGAATAGTCAAACACATGCAATTGAACGTTTTCATCTGCGTGCAAGCAATTACAGACGTTGGATAGAAGAAAAGCAACAGTTGACGTGGATGATTCATTTTATTTATTCTTTTTACTGCTTTTATGCTATAATATTTAGTTTAAAATCAAATAAAATGAAAAATTTTATAGCTAAATGTTTTTGGACTATTCCTTATATGCTTGAACGTATTTATGTGCGCTACTTATTTGCGCATATCCCAAAAGAGGAAAAGTATATTTTGCGTTATAAAGATAACAATCCTATAAAATAAATATTATGATAACAATAGAAAAAGCAAAGGCTTTGTCACAAGCTATAGCCAATCATGCTTGTAGCTATTTGAGTATAGATGAGGCATCAATACGGATAGTATTTGCGCCAAAGGTGGAGCCTATACATGGAGTTCCACAAAATGCAAAGGTATTGGTTGATGACACTATAGTTATAGGAGAGGATTTTCTTGATTTATGTTGCAACATTGGATTTACTATGTTGCGTAATGAATTGTATAAAAATCTAAGACTTATTGCTAAAAGGAAAGAAGCAAACGGCAATTTAGATTGGTCTATGGCTATGCATGATGCTATTTCGTTTAGTACAGCTTTATTACTTCTTGATGGCAATCAACTTCCATGTCCACTAGGATATGATGCAAACATATTCTTTAAAGCTGCTTTAAATATACTCTCAAATGAATTTGGTTTGGTCGGTACAATATTTAAAATGCCAACGCCTCCTTATTCTGGTGCACATTTTTATAAGATACGATTGTCTGAATCTTGTAGCAAAAACATATTATCAAAATACCAATCACTAGTTCCTTTCAGTGCTAAATATCCAAAAGATAATGAAAAAGGCACTTTAAATAATCCATTTGACAACATCAATGAGGCTGTAGACTATTTAAAAAGGATAGAACAAGAGGCGTACGAACAAGATGCAAGAATGCAAGATATTGCTAATATGCAATATTTCTATGATATTAGCCAGCAATCTTTTCGTATTTTATGGGCTTCTCCATACGTGGCACATCAAAAGAATTCTTATGCACAAAATTCATTTGTAATGTCGCAAATGGCTCCGCTGAATCCATTTAAGCCAAATGATTTCTTTTTCAGTATTAAGCCTAATCTTTATAAACATAAATTTTTATATAGAGGACAAAGTGATTACTACGATGGTAAGCCTTGCGTTCCCAATATGTTTAGGGATAAGACTCATAATGAGGAAAACTATTTCCTTGATTTCATGATTTTCTCACAAGAATTAGAACTGCTTATAAGGTCGCATCCTATTGTGAAAATGTTAGAGCGAGGAATTGAGATAAAACATGATTTATTTAGGATAAGGATGCATTATCCAGGATTGGCACAGCATTATTATAATAAGTCTACGTTCTTGGATTTTACATCAGATATTGATGTAATGAAGTTTTTTGCGACAACTGATTATGATTATAAAAATGACGAGTATTATCCAAACGAGGACTTAAAAAAGATAGGCGTCATTTATTATTATGAATTAAAGTTTCCCGAAGCATTTCAACAACATAAAGGATATGCATTGAAGAATATTGGAAAACAAGTTTTTTTAAGAAGTGGCTTACAAAGTGGTTTTTTGCTTGAAATGAGGAAAGGCGTAGATTTAAAAAAAGATGTTCCAGAAGTGCATGCCATATACTTCAAGCACGATAAAAAGATTTCAAAGGATATCTTTGATGAAAGTAAATCAGGAGAGAAATATTTTGCAGAAGATTTACTGCAGAAAGCATGGAAGGATAGATTGAAACAAAGATTTGAGGATAGGGTTGTATCCAGACAAGCTGTTTTGCTAAATGTTAGCAGAAACAAAGGAGAAAGCGAAAGTAGTATTACAAACAAATTATCCAAATTAGGAATAAAAGTTGATGACTTTAACCCCGCTTTTTCTGATGAAGAGTTAAAGGATTTCTATTCACATATAGATGAGTGGTGGTACAATTTCTGTGACGACATACATTTTCATGATGCTGAAGATGAAATCTATAGGCAAGAAATGAAAGATTTAATAAACAATTCTAAATATAGATGGGCGTTTGAATACAAATAAATTAGATTATGAAGAAAAAGAAAATACTCTTTGTATGCCAGTATTTCTATCCTGAAACATTTCGTGGAAACGATATCGCCTTTCATTTAGCTGAAGAGGGGCATGATGTGCATGTTGTGACAGGTATTCCCAATTATCCCAAAGGAAAGTTTTTTACTGGATATGGCCTTTTCAAGAAACGGCATGAAGTGATTAACGGAGTGCGTGTAACGCATTTGCCCATTATCCCTCGTGGAGAGGATAATAAAATTATGCTGATGCTCAATTATTTCAGTTTCCTTATTGTTGGATGGATATGGATGTTCTTCCATGCACTATGGCATAAATATGATATGGTATTCTGTCAGCAGCTATCGCCCGTAACGATGTCGAGTCCTGCAGTACTGTATAAGAAAATGAGGAAGGTGCCTCTTTATACCTGGGTACTTGACCTTTGGCCTGAAAGTTTGACGGCAGCAGGGGGTATTAACAATAAGTATATACTCGGCTTTTTCGATTGGTTTGTAAAGAGTGAATATAAGAATTCTGACAAAATTCTTACCTCTTCAAAGAGTTTTGACAAGAGCATCTTAAAGTATGGCGATTATAAGGATAAGATTATCTATTACCCTCAGTGGAGTGACGGAACATCTAGCAGTACTACGTCAGAATATACTCTTCCTAAGACGTTGCAGGAGCTGTCAAACGGTTCTAACTTTATCGTGATGTTTGCTGGTGCTGTAGGCGAGGCTCATGGTATGGAGTGCAACATGCAAGCAGCATTGAAGACAAAGGAATACAAAAACATAAAATGGGTGATTGTTGGTGATGGTAGACGCTTAGATTGGGTTCGTACTTTCGTAAAAGACAATGGTTTGGAGGACACAGTAATAACCCTTGGACGTTTCCCGCCAGAAACAATGCCTTTGTTCTTTGAAAAGGCTAATGTCATGCTTGTTTCCTTGACTGATTCTCCTTTATTCAATATGTATTCGCCTGCTAAGATAGCTTCTTATATGGCAGCTGAACGTCCTATTATAGCCGTACTAAATGGTGAAGGTGGCGAAGTCATAAAGGCTGCTGAATGTGGATGGAATGTTAATGCTGGCGACTCAACTGGCTTGGCTCAGTTGGTAGTAGAACTATCGCATACTGACCAGCAAGTATTAAAAGAAAAAGCACACAATGGCAAAAAGTATTATGAAGCATTTTTCGATAAGGAGAAATGCTTGAAGAAATTTGATGAAATAATAAATGCTTAGCTTGTGGTGAACCGTATAACAAAAATTATTCAAGTGCTAATTCAGATGGCACTTGGTACTTCCTCTTCAGTAGATACAAGTGTATTCGAAGACGTAAAATGGAAGGAGGTAATGAGTGTAGCTGCAGCTCAAGGTGTATTTGCGATTGTATTTGATGGTATTAAACTTTTGCCAGTAGAATGTAGACCTGATAAAAAGTTGCTGTTGCAATGGTTCGGACAGGTTTGTTATCAAGAAAAGATGTACGAACACAATTGGCAAGTGGCACAGAGCTTATCGGAGTCGTGGAAGAAAGAGGGTATTGAAACGTATGTTATAAAAGGTCGTTCCATTGCACAATATTATCCAATACCCGCTCACAGATATAGTTGTGATTTAGATGTGTTCATTGCTGAAGGGTGGGAGAAAGCCTGTCAACTATTAGAGCATCAAGGTATCAAACTTGTGTATGAGGTTTATAAGGAAGTTGAGTTTACGTTGGATAATGTGTACGTAGAATGTCATCGGTGTATAACTCCTTATCGTGGCAACAAGAAATTACGCAAAGTAGAAGCCTATTTAAGAAGACTGCTTGCTGAATGTCCCAAGCAAAGATTTGGTGATACGGCTCTACTTTGCCTTCCATTCATGTTTGTTGTAATGTTGTATATAGAACATGCACTTGGCGATTTGTTGCATGGACATCTTTCGCTAAAGCATGTCATAGATTGGATCATATTAAGAAAGCAGCGCTTTAATTTTAGCGTTTTAGAACTACATTGCAAAGAGTTTGGGTTTGAGAGATTTTTAATGCTTATAGACTCTTTGGCTGATGTGATAGAAGGGAAAACAGAGGTAGATAGTTTGCCTCCGTCCTATAAAGATGTATATAAAAGTTTATTTATAATCCCAACTGTTAGCCCTAAATCCAAGAGCTGGTTCAGTCGTCGCGTCTCTTTATTCTTTGAGATTATCAAGAACAGAAGAATGTATCAGCATTTTGGATATTGTTCAATGGAAAGTTTCCTCTTTAAATCAGTATGGTGTCATTTCTTTAATAAAGAGGTGGCGCATTTTTGAATATCCGTATTTATTTTTGGTATAAAAAAGCAAATACGACAAATCAATATAAACTAATTTAGAACACCTGCCTACAAATAATTAGTCGTATATGGAAAATCTCAAATCATTCTATAAAACGGTAGCTGAGCTATTACAAAACAAGGGATATAAAGATTTGTCTATGTTTTGTAATGAACGATATATGTCGGACTCTATTGTTGACCATGATAATTTGGATGGTGGCATAGATACATACGAAATCGAATTAGAAGTACCAGTCTCTACTTTTAGTAATTGGACAGCTGCAGAAGGAGGTATTGAAAACAAAGAAAGTATTATCAAACAGAATTTTGAAATCGCAGTTAAGGGGATTCGATATATATATATCGGTAATGTAATAATACGTCCTACTGCCGTTGGTCAAAATGAAATGCAACAAAATAAGAAACCTCTTGAAACGAAACTTCATTTTGAAGTACAAGTTAAACAAGGTAGAAGGGCTGATTATATAGACAGCGTAGAAGCACCAAAGCGTTATCCTTGTTTCATTCTTGTATTCAATTGGGATTGGACTGATTTTGATTATAGTACATGGTTTTGTTTGTTCTACTTTGCTTCAGAATATGATAAATGGAAAATAGGAGAATTGAAAATAATGAACTCTGCACATAAGAATACGATGGATGCTTTGCCAAAAGAATTTGACGAACCATTAGATGATTCGTTTTGTTCTGTGGGAATAGATTCAAACTATTATATTGGTTTAAGAGATGTCTTGAAAGATATAAATCTAATAAAAGAGGTGCAGCATTATCTTTGTGATTGTTCCTTTAATCCGACAATTTATGATCTTCATCGTGATGAAAGCATATTTAAAAAATCTTTGATGCGCGATTTTTCAACGAACGAAGCTTTTAATGAAGGACAGGCTTTAGTGATGGGAATAAACGAAAATGAGATGTATTCGTTTATTTATACGTTTCATCCTGAATATGACACGTCACTATTTGCTGATTGGAAAGTTTATGTTCCTTATAAACCTTTACCTTTTATGCGTACCATAGGTATTGTTGGTAATAATGGCGTTGGAAAGACACAAATTTTGTCGAAATTCGTAACGGATTTGCTCAAAAAGAACCAACCTAACTTTAAAACAAAGATTCCTTTATTTAAAAGTCTGCTTGTTATTTGTTCTACTCCTTTTGATAGTTATCCTAATGAATCGCAAAATTCAGGCGATATATATTATAAACTATGTTGCCTTGAACAAGACAAAGAAGAAACAATTACAAAACTAAAGGAGAATCTGAAAGAGGTTGAAAAACGTCCAACAATAGAAGGCGAGTCCATGCTTTCATTGTGGAAGGATTTAACAACAAACTATGTGGACAATACATTCGTTAATAATGTAACTAAAACACTGAAAGACAAAGATGATAATGAATATATAAAAATAGTTTTTGATGCATTGGAATATAATGTCAAAATATTGAGTTCTGGTCAGCTTCATATTTTGTCACTTATAACATATATCTGCGCAAACATTCATTATCGTTCTCTCCTGATTATTGACGAACCAGAGGTACATCTACATCCGCATATAACAATGGAGTTTATTGCTGTTTTAAGCGATTTGCTTGAGGTTTTTAAAAGCTATTCTATTATCGCAACACATACCCCTTTAGTGGTTCGCGAAATGGCTGGTAAGAATGTATATGTAATGCAGAAAATGCAAGAAGGTATTCCCCAAATTGCTCCTGTTGCTTTTGAAACTCTTGGTGAGGATGTTTCTACGCTCTATCGCAATTTGTTTGGTTATGATGAAAAGAGTTCTTACTTTATGAAAATGGTTGATAAACTTTGTCATAAAGGCAAAGATTACAAATATATTGTAAAATGGTTTCAGCGTGGTGTTAAATTGAATGTTAATGCTTTGCTGACTATACGTGATGCAATAGAGGCAAGAAATAATGCATAAATTTAAAAGGAACCCAATTAGTATTGATGACAATCTCGATTCTGTAAAAAAGGGATTGCATATTGACCAACGTACATTTTTTAATACTGAAAAAGCGAACCTGAAGAGTGCATTTCTAAATTATGATTTACACTCTACAACCAATCCTGTTTCCTTAGAAAACTTACATCCGATATGGGCTGAAGATATTGCAGATTCTCCTATTCAGAAGAAGAGTAAAAAAGAGAAGCAGGACAGGTCTTTTAACTTGTATGGTTCAAATCGTTCGTTTGTCAATAACCATTGGGAAGCACTAAAGACTGCTAATGGAAGTGATGTATTGATGTGTCCTATATGTGGATTGGAAGTATGTTCTGAAATGGATCATTATTTGCCTCGCTCTATTTTTCATGAATTTTCTTCGCACACAAATAATCTTATCCCACTTTGTCATGATTGTAATCATGATAAACATGAATATTGGTTGAATAGCAAAGGGGAACGCTACTTCTTCAATGCTTTCTTTGATCAGTTGCCCGCAAACATTATAGCTTGTTCGATAACGATAATGAACGGATTTCCACATGCTGAGATAAGTATTAGCAATAAACTTAATGAGGCTGATTATTACGACAGCATCGTATTACGTACCTTTAATAAACTTAAGCTTTTAAAAAAGATGCAGATGAATGCTGATGTTTTTATGCGAGGTGAAACGCGACGACTTATATCTGATTATTCACAACAGAAAGAGGTTTATCATAATGACAGAGCAAAGTTCTGGAAATCAAGAATAAGTTCTTATCAGGAATACATAAATCATCCTCAAAGTTTCTGTTTTATTGATGTTGAAATATATAAAGCCATGATTTCATCCAAGGAAATAAAAGATTGGGTTGAACATGGTAAAAATTTTACTTCATAATTACAATAAGGGGAATGGTAATTATTACCTAAGCCAAATCCACTCATCTGCTACATGAGACATGGAGGAAGGTTGTATTGTGAATACCATACATATGAAGTGAATTTTGTTCAATTTTGCATACCTAACTACCTTATTCTAACCCGAATAGGAGTGATGAGTTGTTAGAGATATGGAATTACCTGTGAAATTCTCCAGATTATAGACGACTTTGAATGAGTATGGACACTTTTGAATTTGTTGTAGTCATAAATTATACGCTTGTTTGGATTATAAATCAATTAGAATATGATAAATTACATCTTTATTTTAGTTCTGCTCCTTATCGCAGAGCTCGTATATTTCCGCATTGCGGATAAGTATAACATAACCGACAAGCCCAACCAAAGATCATCGCACTCAACGATAGTGTTAAGAGGCGGTGGCATTATCTTCCTAATTGGGGCATGGGTATGGAGCGCATTCTTCGGTTTTGAATATCCTTGGTTCTTAGCTGGACTGACGCTTGTGGCTGGGGTTAGCTTTGTGGATGATATTCGTTCGCTGCCTGATTCAGTGAGACTGGTAGCACAGTTCGCTGCAGCTGCTATGGCTTTTTATGAGTTGGGGATTTTGCATTGGTCGATGTGGTGGATTGTGTTGGTGGCTCTGATTGTTTATGTGGGAGCTACGAATGTGATTAACTTTATGGATGGAATAAATGGCATAACGGCAGGATATTCATTAGCTGTTTTACTTCCATTAGCTGCTTTAAATACTGACAATGAGTATGTGGCGCAATCGCTGATCTTTACAACAATTATTGCAGCAATAGTGTTTTGTATATTTAATTTCAGACCGAAGGGTAAGGCTAAGTGCTTTGCTGGTGATGTGGGTTCGATAGGTATTGCGTTCATTATGTTGTTCCTGTTAGGTAATGTTATTATCAAGACTGAAGATATAACATGGCTGATATTCTTATTAGTATATGGCGTGGATGGTTGTTTGACTATCATACATCGTATTATGTTGCATGAGAATTTAGGTGAGGCTCATAGAAAACATGCTTACCAGATTATGGCGAACGAGTTGAAGATTGGGCATGTAAAGGTTACGCTACTATATATGGCTATACAGTTGGCTGTATCGTTGGGATTTGTTTATCTATGTCCTAATACTGCGCTTTACCATTGGATGTATTTGATTGGAGCATTAGCTGTACTGGCTATCGCCTACGTATTATTCATGAAGAAATATTATCACTTGCATGAGGAATACCTTAATTCACTAAAGAAGTAATGAAGTCATCTAAACTTTTCTGACGAAGATTATATTTAAACTCTTATCTCTTCTAAATTCAATCTTTACCTTTCTTTTTGACCGCTTTTTGACCTTTCATCGGTCGTGTAGCTCGCTACACTCCCTCTTCAATGCCAAAAATCACTTCAAAAATAAAGGTAAATCTTGAACTTCATAAAAGTATAGACGACTTCAATATTTACAAATCTCAAAACATGAATTTCATAGGTTATATGAAACCCCTTTCGTATAATTTATGGGGTTCATGTTTTGTTCGTTTATAACAATTATGGAAATTAATAAAGACTTTTTAGGTAAGCTCTTTGAGCAAGCTGTTGTTAATCCTCGATTGCGGCAGAATTTGGATTTGCGAACATCAACTAATGATAATTCACAACGTATGCTGAATGCTCTGCTGCCAGGAACCGTTGTTCCTATCCATAGGCATCCACAAAGTACGGAGAATGTTTTTCTCTTGTGCGGTAAGATTGTGGAGGTTATCTGTGATGAAAACGGAAACGAGATAGAGCGTATTCATCTTGACCCCACGGTTGGTAACTATGGCTATGTTGTGCCACAAGGTGCATGGCATACAGTGGAAGTACTGGAACCAACGGTTATATACGAATCAAAGGACGGAAAATATGGGGAGGATGGCAGTGAGACGCTTGATGCTTTCAAAGCAAAGGAAGCGGAAAACAAGGAACAGGCTTCAGCTACATTCTCAAACAGTCTTGGCGATTTGAAAAAGAACATTGAGTATCTGATTGGTATGGAACGCCAGTCAGGAAGCATGGATGTCATTACTCCACTCTATGTTTCGCGGATGTTGAATGTGCCATTGAAAGAGGTGGAACGAGTGATGAAAGAGATGAACATCTAATCTTCTAAATTCATTTGTGTCCCGTTTTTAATGGGAAGCTAATGACTATATACTAAAATGAAGCAGAATAATTAGATGAAAGAATTTCCTGTAAATGGAAGAGATAAAGCGCATGAAATGGATTTGATGCGTAGATGATAATTTGTGGGAAAGACACAAATGAGAAAAGAAATACAGTTGTACAAATACCAGAAGGATATGTTACGGCAGATAGAGGATGCGTTTGTGACGCATCAATCTGTGATGGTGCAGATGCCTACTGGAACAGGAAAGACCGTTCTGATTTCGGAAGTTGTGAAGAGAGAAGAACGAAGAGTGAAGAATCCATGTGTGTGGATTGTGGTACATAGGCGTGAATTAGTAGAGCAGATAAAGGAAACGCTTGAAAGACGATTAGGTACTTCTCTTGATGCTGAGAGAGAAAAATCAAACGTTATAGAAGTTTTCTCTATACAGTGGTTGTCAAGACACTATCAAGAGCTGGAGGAAAGACCATCACTCATCGTGATAGACGAGGCACATCATGCCGTGGCTAAGACCTACGAAGAGGTGATGAACGCCTATCCCAATGCCAAGAAGTTGGGCGTGACCGCGACTCCATGCCGACTGACCAAACGAGGATTTACCGATTTGTTTGAAGTACTGCTGTGTTCCCACTCAATACCTAAATTTATCAAGGAAGGCTACCTGTCCGACTTTGACTATATATCGCTCAATCCTAATAGTGAAGACCAAAAGAAGATAGACGGATTAGAGAAGCGTGCCGCAGACGGTGACTATAACATTGCAGAGATGCAGGAGGTGCTGGACTGCAAGCCATCCATTGAGCGGTTGTATCAGACCATAAAGGATTTTGCATCAGGAAAGAAAGGCATCGTGTATGCCATCAATATAGAACATGCAGAGCATATAGCTGAATACTACAGAGAGCAAGGATTGGCAGCCGTGGCGATAAGTTCGAAGACACCGAAGGAGGAACGAAGGAGGATGATAGAACTGTTCAAGGAGGGAAGCGCAGGTGATAAGCCTTACTGTGCCTCACTAAGCCTTATTACGACTGTTGGACAAGACGAAACACCGAAAGAAATTCAAATATTGGTGAATGTGGACTTATTCGGTGAAGGCTTTGACTGTCCCGATGTGGAGTTTATCCAGTTGGCACGTCCAACGCTGTCGTTGGCGAAGTATCTGCAAATGGTGGGGCGCGGACTGCGTGTAGCAAAGGGCAAGGAGTGCTGCACGCTGTTGGACAACGTGGGGCTCTACCGCCTGTTCGGATTGCCCACCACTGACTGGGATTGGAGCGGTATGTTCTTGGGACGACAAGCAGGAAAAGGCGATATCGTTAGGGAACGAGATATGTCCATACGCATATTGGGGACATTCAGCAGCAAGTACAAGTCAGATGATATAACCAATGACCGCCATACCGAAATGGTGGTGATAGCGCGCCATGACGAGCCTGATGTATCACAACGTCTGAGAGAACTGCTATATGTGTTCCGCACTACGCCACACATGGAGAAGATGCGGAGCGGCTATATGGGGGGCGGACGCTATATCCGTACCGAAGAGCCGCAGGGACTGTATAATTCTACCAATAAAGTGCGCATGGGGTGGCAGTTAGTCAGTGAAGGTGAAAATGAAACCGCACGATATTGGCTATTGCACACCAACAATGAGCGCATGGTGTATGTGGGCAGGAAATATCCCTGGGACAGACAAACGGACGGCGTGACGGAGATGTACTGCTATGCCAACGAATACGCCTATAACGGATTGAAAGAGATATATGCCAATGAACCAGAATATATCACAGGTGGTAAGCGCAAGGTGCAGGAGCAGGGACTCATACGCAAAGACCGCTGGGGCGAGGAACACGTAGTGACTTATATGTACTACGGCGTGGGCAGAAACAAGGGCGAAGTGTTTAATGGTAAGGATGCCTATGTATGCGAACTTCTCAGTCAAGGTGAGTATGCCATCTGCAATAACAACCACCACATCATCCTCCACGGACTGAAACAGGTGCAACTATCGGACGACAACGTCGCCAAGGTAGTCTTTCTCGGTGAGGACGAAACGATATGGGTGAACCTATACACCATGCAGGAGTTTGACAAGCGTCCCACAGTGGAGCGTGTAGGTTTTATGGAGATGCTGCGTGTAGGCTTCAACTACTATTTTTACAAGAACCGCCAGTTGGCTGGAATACCCATACAAGACTGGAGTTGTGTAGCCAACGACCATGTGTTTCTGTTCATGGAGCGGTATGTGATACTGAAAGGACAGACAGATACCGTGTTTCGTGTGGAGGGAGAATACAGAAAGGGCAATCAGTGGATGATGAAACTGAGGAATATGGGTGTGGGAGGAGCGAAAGGTGACAAGGAGATTCCCTCGGCTTGGATGCCGAGAGGGAGGAATACATAAAATATCAGAGCTTTATATTAACAACAATAATGGGGGCTTTTCTGTCTGTTTTGAGAACACAGAACTGGAAACCCCACCGTTATATCCAAATATCACGAACCAAATCGTTACTAAAACATTAAGGCTCTGTAACGCTTCATGTGGGTAAACTCGGTTTAATAAACTGCAATTTATCTGCCTAATTGGGGGGCGGGTTTGTAACCCGCGG
>ERZ1023626.91-NODE-91-length-28659-cov-119.055167_pt1 | contig 28659 bp, 25 predicted proteins | sample MGYA00380331_ERZ1023626 | MGnify/ENA primary metagenome ERZ1023626 (study PRJEB33179, sample SAMN07448974) | human gut metagenome | biome: Human-gut; feature: Human associated habitat; material: Faeces | host: Homo sapiens | place: India: Bhopal | collected...
AATATGGTGGACGTAGTTCAGTTGGTTAGAGCGTCAGATTGTGGTTCTGAATGTCGTGGGTTCGAGTCCCACCTTCCACCCAAGATAAACCCTGCAAGATTCATTTCTTGCAGGGTTTCTTGTTATATATCCGTATTGAGCGGAAATTCTTTTTTGTCATATAAACGAATTGCAATAATACTTCTTTAAGTATATTATAGACTGAAAACATACAAAAAAGCCTGCTAAGGGAAGAAAATATCCCTCTAGCAGGCATTTCATATAGGATGAATTGAAAACTTATCTGATTACTTTCACTTCACCATCCTTAGCAATCTTAACGATGCTGGAAGGCTGATGAGGTTTATGCTCCTGACGGCGGCTCCAGCAAACATAATCTACAGCATTGAGGATTTCCTCGGAGATGTCGCGATAATTCTGTGCAGCAGGCTCACCACTCACATTAGCACTTGTACTTACAATAGGCTTCTGAAAACGGTAACAGAGTTGTTTGGAGAAAGGCTCATAGGTTATACGCATCGCCAGACTTCCATCCTCTGCTACCAGATTATTAGCCACTCCACTGGCATCATCAAGAATAACCGTAGTAGGCTTTACAGGCATGGCAGCATCGATGAAATCCCATGCCACCTGTGGCACATTGCGGAAATAACGCGCCATGCGGTCAGCAGAATCTATCAGGCAGATAAGCGCCTTAGAATCGTCACGTTTCTTTATTTCATAAACTTTCTTTACCGCTTCAGGGTTGGTGGCGTCGCATCCTATGCCCCATACGGTATCTGTAGGATAGAGTATCACTCCACCCTTTCGCATGCACTCTATAGCACGCTTGATGTCTTCTTCTACAGTCATAATACTATAAAACTAAAAATCAAAAATCTTTTGAATCTTAAAAATCGTCACTAACATCTTTCTTCAAACACTCATAATAAGCTATGTCCTTCATACCATTGAGAAAAGCAGAAGCATCCATGCGTTTCTTGCCACTGAGCTGCAACTCCTGAATAATGAGCCATTCATCAAGGCAGGCTACTTGTAACGACTTCCCCTCAACGCGGAGCGATCCCACAGGCGCATTACCACGCTTCATACATGAAAGACGGGTAGAAAATATCTTAAGTACCTGAATTTTCTGTGTACTCTGCTTATGGGATGGATGAGTTGTAGGCTCAGGGAACCTCACGTAATCATCATCTCCCTTAGGATCGTCAAATAATACTACTGTCTCCTTCTTCTTAATTTCAGTCCATGCACCAGGGTATGGAGAAAGACCGCGGATGAAATCATACACCTGTTTGGCAGGCTTGTGGAAGTCGATGCGGCAGGTATCTTTGAAGATTTTCGGAGCCGGCTTGAGTTCGGCACCCTGTCCTATCATTTCGCTCTGAGGAATGGAACCGATATTGCCATCGGCAGCGATGAGCGCATCAATGGTTTCCAGCGCCAATTCAGCACCAAGATGCATCAACCCGTCGTAAACATACTCCACATTTGCCGTCTCCGGAATAGGAAAACGTTTCTGCAGAATGATGCGACCGGTATCAATATCGTGGTCGAGGAAGAAGGTGGTAACACCCGTCTCCTTCTCGCCATTAATCACTGCCCAGTTGATAGGCGCCGCACCGCGATACTGCGGAAGGAGGGCTGCATGTACATTAAAAGTACCATATTTCGGCATCGCCCAAACCACCTCTGGCAGCATGCGGAAAGCAACTACCACCTGCAAGTCAGCCTGATAAGAACGCAATTGCTCCACAAAGTCAGGGTCCTTCATCTTTACAGGCTGCAGCACCGGTAAACCATGCTCTACGGCATACTGCTTAACCTGCGAAGGTTGCAGCGTATCCTGATGTCTGCCCACCGGTTTATCAGGCTGCGTAACCACAGCCACCACGTTGTAACCGCCCTCTACCAGGCGTTTGAGGGATTCCACCGCAAACTCCGGTGTTCCCATGAAAACAATTCTCAAATCCTTCTTCTCCATAAAATACTAATATTTTAAAATAAAACCAGCAAAGCCGTTGAATTCTTCACTCTTCGTTCTTCACTCTTCACTTAAAACTCCTACTCTGCCGACATATCCGCTACAATCTGCCTGTACATGGAATAGATTCTAGTACGGCTGATGTAACCCTTCAGTACGCCTGCCACATCAACCACTGGCAGTTGGGCGGCATCGGTTTTATCAAATTTCTGCATCACCTCGTCCATACTGTCATGTTCGGTAAGAACGGCAGAAGGCTGCATCATCAGCTGACGCACGGTGAAATGCTGATACAGTTCGGTGCGGAAGATGATGTGGCGAATCTTCGTAATATCTATTACTCCCAACAGCACACCCGCCTGATCTAAAACAGGCAGAAAGTTGTTGTTGCTGCGACTTATCTCACTCACCAGCTTGCTCATCGGCAGATCCGGACCTACCGGATGATAATCTTTCTCAATGACATCCTGCATGCCCAGCAGGGTGAGCGCAGCCTTGTCAATATGGTGGGTGAGCAGCTTACCCTCTCTAGCCAGACGCAGGGCGTAGATGCTGTGACTCTCAAAGATGCTGATGGTGAGCAGCGAAGAGATGCACACTATCATCAGCGGCATGAAGAGCTGGTAGCCGCCCGTGAGTTCGGCGATGAGGAAGATGCCCGTAAGCGGGGCATGCATCACACCCGTAATGAGGCCCGCCATGCCCAAGAGTGTAAAGTTTTGCTCAGGAATGTAGACGCCCACCTGGTTCACATTCCAGAGACGCGCAAAGAGGAAACCGGCAAAACCGCCAATGATGAGCGAAGGGGCAAAGGTACCACCGCATCCGCCACTGCCGTTGGTTGCCGAGGTGGCAAAAACCTTGGTAAAGGTTACCAGAGCGATGTAGAGGATGAGCAGCTGGTTGTGCCCGTAGAAGAGCGAACGGCTCATCACCTGCCCCCAGTCTTCCACATTCTGCCCCTTCAGCAGCACGTTGACTGCCGTATAGCCTTCGCCGTAGAGCGAAGGGAAGAGGAAGATGAGCGAACTCAGAATCAGTCCGCCAAACAGCAGTTTTACGTAGGGATAAGGCGAAAGCTTGGCAAAGAAGCCCTCGCACGCCGACATGGTGCGCATGAAATAAAGGCTCACCAAGCCGCAGAAAATGCCCAGCAAAAGGCAGGCAGGCACGCGGTCGAGCGCCCACGGACTGGTAAGCGTAAAATCGAAAAGACTCTTGGAGCTCATCAGAATGTAGGTAAAGCAAGTAGCTGTTACACAACTGATAAGGATAGGCAGCAAGGAAGCCATGCTCAAGTCTACCATCAGCACCTCAAGCGTAAACACGAGTCCGGCAATAGGCGCCTTAAAGATTCCAGCAATGGCTGCAGAGGCGCCACAGCCCACCAGCAGAATCATGGTTTTCTTGTCCATGCGGAAGATTTGTCCCAGGTTTGAGCCGATGGCCGAACCCGTGAGCACAATAGGAGCCTCGGCTCCCACGGAACCACCGAAACCGATGGTGATACCTGATGCCACCACCGATGACCAGCAGTTGTGGGCCTTGAGCTTGGAATTTTTGGTAGAAATGGCGTAAAGCACACGGGTGATACCGTGGGAAATATTATCTCTGACCACATATTTAATAAAGAGCATGGTGAGGTAAATGCCCACAATCGGGAAGAGCAGGAAGAGCAGGTTATAGGTGCCCTTGTTAAATCCCGAAGTGAGCAGCAACTGTATTTCGTGCACAATGCCGTGCAGGAAATATCCTGCCACCGACGCCAGAAGGCCGATGATAAAAGCCAGGATAAGGGTCATCTGGCGGTCAGAAATATGTTTTTTCTGCCAATCCACCATCTTACTGACCCATCCCTCTTTCTGCTCGTTGTAATCTAGAATTTCTTCATCCATCTTTTTTACATTGATTTAGAATTCCGATGTGAAATGGAACTTGATGTGTTCAAAATCCTGCTGCGCCATGCTCAACACGTAGCCCGAATCGGCAAGAAAGACATCGCGCCCCTCAATATCCTTGGCCATGTACTGGTACTTGCGCTTCTTGAAGTTCTCGAGTTCCTTCTCGTCATCTGCCTCTATCCAGCAAGCCTTGTGAAGATGCACTGGCTCCCAGCGGCACTTGGCATTGTACTCGTTCTCCAGGCGGTACTGGATAACCTCGAACTGCAGCTGACCCACGGTGCCCACGATGCGGCGGCCGTTGAACTGGTTGACGAAGAGCTGCGCCACACCCTCGTTCATGAGCTGCTCCAATCCCTTCTGGAACTGCTTGCTCTTCATCGGGTCATCATTCTCGATGTACTTGAAAAGGAGTGGAGAGAAGCTTGGCAAACCGCGAAAATGCATCTTCTCTCCCTCCGTCAACGTATCTCCTATCTTGAAAATACCGTTGTCTGGCAAACCTACAATGTCACCCGGATAAGCCTCGTCAATGGTACTCTTGCGCTGTGCCATGAACTGGGTAGGCGAAGAGAAACGCACGTTTTTATCCAAGCGCACGTGGTAATATGGCTGATTTCTCACAAACTTGCCCGAGCATATCTTACAGAAAGCGATGCAGGAGCGGTGGTTTGGATCAATATTGGCTGTAATCTTGAAGATGAAACCACTGAACTTAGGTTCTTCCGGCTTCACCAGTCGCTCCTCTGCCTGGGTGGGTCTAGGAGATGGAGCAATATGAACAAAACAGTCGAGGAGTTCCTGAACACCAAAATTGTTCAGTGCCGAACCGAAGAACACAGGTGCTACCTCGGCCGAACGGTAGGTTTCTTCCTCAAACTCAGGGTAAACACCATCTACCAGTTCCAGTTCCTCACGCAGTTGTGCAGCCTCACGTTCACCAACCCGCTCGTCGAGTTCTGAACTTTGGATGTCTACCTCTACCTTCTCGGTAACTCGCTGTTTGTTAGGGGTAAAGAGGTTCAGCTGATGCTCGTAAATGTTGTAAACGCCCTTGAAACGGGCGCCCTGACCGATAGGCCAGCTCAGCGGGCGAACCTTGATTTTGAGCTCTGCTTCCAACTCGTCGAGCACATCAAACGGGTCGCGTCCCTCACGGTCCATCTTGTTGATGAAGATGATTACCGGGGTATTTCTCATGCGGCACACCTCCATGAGTTTGCGGGTCTGTGCCTCCACACCCTTGGCAGAGTCAACCACGATGATGGCTGAATCTACGGCTGTAAGTGTGCGGTAGGTATCCTCACAGAAGTCCTGGTGACCTGGAGTATCCAGGATATTCACCTTATAAGGTTCTCCCTCCTGTCCGGCAGGGAGATAATCAAATTCCATTACAGATGTAGATACCGAGATACCACGCTGTTTCTCAATATCCATCCAGTCAGAAGTCGCAGTTTTGCGAATCTTGTTATTTTTTACGGCACCTGCCACCTGAATCTGTCCACCGAAAAGCAGAAACTTCTCGGTCAATGTTGTCTTACCAGCATCCGGGTGAGAGATAATAGCAAATGTTCTTCTTCTTTCTATTTCGTTCATCCTGTTGTAAATATATAATAATGTATATTCTTAAAAAGTAATCACTAATAACTAATCACTACATGTCGTCATCATCAAACTTGAGTCCCTCGGTTCGGTCTTTGATGTAATAATCGCTGAGCAGACCTATGAAGACGGTAATCTCCTTGATGGCCCTTTCGGTTTCGGGCGTAATTTCCTTCTTCTGCAGGCGCAGCATCATCACACCATAGAGGGCATCGAGGCAGGTTTCAATCTCGTTGAGATCCTTGTCGCCCCGCTGGCGCAGCTCTACGATGAAAGGCAGCACCTTGTAATATTCGGCATTGTAGATAGGAAACTTGGTGCTCTGCAGCAGCATGCCGTGCAGGTCAATGACGTCCTTGAGTATCACCTTATTAATATTAAGGTGTCCTCCCTCGCGCTTTCCCTCCTCGTTCATCATGCGAATCAGGTTGCCAAACCAGTCGAGTTCTTCCTCGCGCTGCTCAGGTGTAAAGTCGAACCGGTCTACATAATTTTTCTTGATGACAGGCAGCGAGCATCCGTAAGCTCGGATGATGTCCTCAATCTGCCACATATATAATAAGTATTCTGCGATACTTTTCTTTCTTAATTCTTGTGCTACAAACATAAACTTTGAACTGTTAACTTTTGAACTTTATGCTTTGCCTTCTTCTGATTGAAGGGGTGTTTAAAGACCTGTTTAAGGACTTTTAAAATTCCGGCAGATGATACAGATTGAAAATCGTGCCGAAGAGAGCGATCATGGAGAAGATGATGACCACGCTGCCTATTACCTTATTGATAATGACGATGCCGTTGGTATCAAACTTGTTCCTAATCTTGTCGACGAGCCAGGTGAGTCCGAACCACCACAGCAGGGCTCCGAAGACGATGCTGAGATACCCTACTCCCATTTCTACCGGCATATCCGGTACGACGAAAGCAAACTGCGCGAAGGTGGCCATGAAGAGGAACACGATGAGCGGATTGGAGAGTGTTACGAGGAACGCCGTGATGCCGTTGTGCATCAGGGTACCCTGCTTGTTGCTCGACTTGTGCATGTTCTTCATCGGGTCGCTTTTGAAGCAGTAGATTCCGAACACAAGGAGCATCAGACTGCCGAAAATCTGAAGATAGAACTTGTTCTCGGAGTTGCTCACAAAATCCATCACAAAACTCATGCCCAAGCCTGTAAACAGAGCATATACAATGTCGCTGCATGCGGCACCCACACCTGTTACAAACCCATACCAGCGACCCTTGTTGAGTGTACGCTGGATGCAAAGGATGCCTACCGGCCCCATAGGGGCTGAGGCAAGAACACCGATGACAATTCCTTTGAATATGAAGTCAAGGATGTTTATCTCAATTGGAAATGCTAAATTCATCTTAGTATCGTTACAATTTCTAACAGTCGGCAAAGTTACAAAATTTCGGGCACAAAGCACAATTTTTTCGCCTAAAAGTTCATTTTATATCCGTTTTTTATATTTTCGGGCACGGATAACACGGATTATGCGGATGTTCTGCATGAATATAAACAGGATTTAGGGCAACAGAGAAACTTCGGACAGCAAATCATCTGGCAGAAAAAAAAGAAAATTAAAATTTTTTATATTTAAAAATAAACGAGATTCAAAAGTTTTCAGTATCTTTGCCGAGAAATAAAATAATTCTAACTAATTTTAAATAATTAACATGACAGATAATACACTTAAACCGTACGTAATAGGCCTTGACCTCGGCGGTACAAATTCAGTTTTCGGCATCGTAGATGCTCGCGGAGAGATCAAAGCAACAACTGCCATCAAGACAGGCGGTTACGAAAAAGTTGAAGACTATGTGAAGGCAGCCGTAGAAGCTCTCCAGCCTATCATTGATACGGTAGGCGGCATTGACAAGATTAAGGCAATGGGTATCGGTGCGCCAAACGCAAACTATTATAATGGAACCATTGAATTCGCTCCAAATCTTCCTTGGGCACACGACGGAGTGGTACCATTGGCCAACTTGTTCAGCAAAGCCCTCGGCGGCTTGCCTGTAGGTATGACCAATGATGCCAACGCTGCTGCGCTCGGCGAGATGACATACGGTGTAGCAAGAGGCATGAAAAACTTCATCGACGTTACGCTCGGTACAGGCGTTGGCTCTGGTATCGTCATCAACGGACAGATGGTTTACGGCTGCGACGGATTCGCAGGCGAATTGGGTCACGTTACCATGGTACGTGGCAAAGAGGGTCGTATCTGCGGATGCGGCCGTACAGGATGTCTCGAAGCTTACTGCTCTGCCACTGGTGTGGCTCGCACAGCTCGCGAGTATCTCGAGAAGAGCGATGAGCCTTCATTGCTCCACGAGATGAACCCTGAGAATATTACATCTTATGATGTGAGCGTTGCTGCAGGCAAGGGCGACAAACTGGCACTGCGTGTATACGAGTTTACCGGCAAGATGCTCGGTGAGGCTTGTGCTGATTTCGCAGCCTTCTCTTCACCAGAGGCTTTCGTCTTCTTCGGTGGTCTGACCAAGGCTGGCGACCTCATCATGAAACCTATCCAGAAGGCTTATGATGAGCACGTGCTCCGCACCTTCAAGGGCAAGGCTAAATTCCTTGTTTCTACCCTTGATGGTAGTTCTGCTGCCGTACTCGGTGCGAGTGCTGTGGCTTGGGATATGTAAAAAGGTTTTACAAAAAGAAATATTTTCATCTTCCCATTATGGGAAATGATTTAGTTTTAGGTTAGTATTTCTCGTGAAACCTCGTGAGAGGCATGTAGCGAGGGTTATATAAAAGCCTGGCACTCGAGAGAGCGTCAGGCTTTGCTTTTTTCTTATCATAAACAAAAAACCTCAACAACCACCATGCGGTCATGGTGGTCATTAAGGTCATTAAGCTTTTTCCAACCAGTTTCTCACCATCTTCTTGCCGTCTGGCGTCAGCACGCTTTCCGGATGAAACTGGATACCATGAATATCATAGTTCTTATGCTTCAGACCCATGATGCAACCATCATCGCTTACCGCCGTAACGTCCAGGCAGTCAGGGAATCCCGAGCGGTCTACCACCCAAGAGTGGTATCTGCCAATCTCTATGCGCTTGTCCAACCCGTCGAAAATAACATCGTTGCCAAACTGGGTGCAAGGGGTTGCCACTCCATGATACACCTCAGAAAGATTGGTAAGCTTGGCTCCAAACGCCTCGCCTATAGCCTGATGACCCAGGCATACGCCCAGCATCGGCTTGCGGCCTGCATACTTACGGATAACATCCATCAGCAGTCCCGCCTCCGACGGAATGCCCGGACCCGGACTCAGAATGATCTTGTCGAAGCATTCCAGCTCCGGCAACTGGAACTGGTCGTTGCGGAACACCGTAACGTCAGCTCCCAACTCCTTTACCAGATGGGCCAGATTATAGGTAAAGGAATCGTAATTATCTATGATTACTACTTTCATCTTTTGTTATTTATTATTGATTAGTGAGTAGTGAGTACAATCAGCGAGAAATAATCACTAATCACTAATAATTAATCACTATTACAACTCTTCAGCAATGTGAATCGCCTTGGTCAGCGCACCGAGCTTGTTGTTACACTCTTCTAGCTCATACTCATCATTGCTCTTTGCCACTACTCCACTACCCGCCTGGAACCAGAGTTCGCCGTTTCGGCTAATGAAGGTACGTATCACGATGGCCTGATTCAGGTCGCCGTTCAGACCGATGAAGCCGATACAGCCTCCGTAGGCACCGCGGTTGTGAGGCTCCAGCTCTGATATAATCTGCATCGCTCTCACCTTAGGCGCACCGCTCAGCGTGCCGGCAGGGAAGGTATCAATAAACTCCTTGATGTGGTCGGCATGCTCATCCAACTCTCCGCTCACACGGCTCACGAGATGGATAACATGACTGTAGAACTGCATGTCCTTGTAGAAATCTACTTTCACCCCATGACAGTTGCGGCTCAGATCATTGCGCGCCAGGTCTACCAGCATCACGTGCTCGGCATTCTCCTTCGGGTCGTTGCGCAGGAATTCGGCAGCCTTGCGGTCCTGCTCCATATCTCCTGTGCGTCGGGTGGTTCCGGCAATCGGGTCAATGAACGCCTTGTTGCCCACGATGCGGTTATGGGTTTCAGGCGAAGAACCGAAGATGCGGAAACCGCCGAAGTCGAAATAGAAGAGGTAAGGCGAAGGGTTGATGCTGCGCAGCGCACGGTAGAGTTTGAAATCATCGCCCTCATATTTCTGTACGAAGCGGCGACTCACCACAATCTGGAACACATCTCCGCGCAGGCAGTGCTGTATGCATCGGCGTATGTTTGCCTTGTGCTCCTCATCGGTGAGCGTAGAGGTGGTTTCGCCCACCGGGTGGAAATCATAAGGTTTCACATTTGCCTTGTTCACCGCCTTGAGCAGTTCGTCGAGCTCTGGAAGTGAAGAGTGAGGATCTTCACTTTCCTGGAGCGCAATGAGCTCCATGGTGTTGTTGAAATGGTCGAAGACGATGATGTCCTTATACATGATGTAATAGATGTCGGGCGCATCATTCTTCTCCATGGTGGTATCCTTGACAGGGATGTTCTCAAAATATCTCACCGCATTGAAGGTGGTGAATCCATAGAGTCCGCAAAACTCCTTGCTCTCGCCCTCTACATGGAAGGAAGAGATGAAGTCGTTGATACTCTTTGAGATGGCGAGTTTGCATTCCTCGCCCTGACCGGCACCGAAGGCAGGAAGCTGCTCTTTCTCTACTCTTCCGTCGGGATAGGTCTTGATGACCTCACCATGACTCACGGCGATGCTTGCCAGCGGATGCACCCCGATGAAGGAGCGCGAATTCTCGGAGCCATGATAGTCGGAACTCTCCATCAGAGCCGACTGCGGATAAATATCTCTCAGTCGCATGTAGACTCCCACCGGCGTATAGAGGTCGGCGAGAATCTTGCGGGTAACTGTCTTGTAATTAAACTTCATTTAATTTATGATTTACTGTATATAGTTTACAGCTTACAGTTTATAGCATAAACCGCTTTGACAATCGTGCTCAACGGCGCAGCCTCTGTTAACTATTAACTATAAACTATTAACTAATTAAAAATTGCCGTATTCTCCTGCCATTTCCTTATGGCTCAAATATGTTTCTACATCCTTGTCGCCACGGCCTGATACGGTGAGCACCACCACATCATCCTTCTTGAACTTCATCTTCTTCAGGGCTGCCACGGCGTGCGCACTCTCAATAGCCGGAATGATGCCCTCCATGCGGGTGAGCTCGTAACCGGCGTAGATAGCCTCATCGTCCTTAATGGCGAGCACATGGCTCCTGCCCGATGTGGCAAGGTCGGCGTGCATAGGGCCGATGCCCGGATAGTCGAGACCGGCACTGATGGTAAAGGCTTCCTCTATCTGTCCGTCCTCGGTCTGCATCACGAGGGTGCGTGCTCCGTGGATGATGCCCTCTGTACCGCAGTGCATGGTGGCAGCGGTGTAGTCGGTATCTATTCCGTGACCGGCAGCCTCAGCCAGGTAAATCTTCACGCGGTCATCATCAATGTAGTGGTAGATGGTTCCGGCAGCATTGCTTCCGCCACCCACACAGGCGATGAGGTAATCAGGATAGTCGCGGCCAATCTTCTCCTCAAGCTGCCATTTCAGTTCTTCAGAGATTACACTCTGCATCTTGGCAACAATGTCTGGATAAGGGTGCGGACCCATGGTAGAACCTACGATATAGAAGGTATCCTGTGGGTGGCAGCACCAGTCGCGTATGGCCTCAGAGCAGGCATCGCTCAGCGTCATGTTGCCGGTGCACACAGGGTTCACCTTGGCTCCCAGCATCTTCATACGCTCTACGTTGGTATGCTGGCGTTCCACATCGGTGGCACCCATGAAAATCTCACACTTCATGTTCATCAGGGCGCATACCGTAGCGGTAGCCACACCGTGCTGTCCGGCTCCGGTTTCGGCAATGATGCGGGTCTTGCCCATCTTCTTGGCCATGAGAATCTGACCGATGGTGTTGTTAATTTTGTGTGCACCGGTATGGTTCAGGTCCTCGCGCTTCAGATAGAGCTGGCATCCGTACTTCTCGCTCATGCGCTTGGCATAATAAAGATGTGAAGGACGGCCCACATAATCTTTCAGCAGCGCACGGTATTCCTTCTTGAACTCCTCGCTCTCAATGATTGGCTTGTAAGCCTGCTGCAACTCGGTTACACATTTATATAATATCTCAGGAACATAAGCTCCTCCGAATTTTCCAAAAAATCCTTTTTCGTCAACTTGATACATAATACTTTGAATTTTGAACTTTGAACTTTGAACTTTGAACTTTATGATATGCTGTCTTGGTAATCATAAAGTTCAATGTTAATGTTTGAGTGCCTCGAAAAGCCCATCCAGTGCCTTATCCGGATCACCGATTTCATTGAGCAGGGTTACAAACTTGCTGCCGATGATGGCTCCCGCCGCATTATCCTGCGCACTGGTAAGGGTCTGCTTGTTGCTGATGCCGAAACCTATCATGCGTGGGTTGCGCAGATTCATGCCGTTGATGTGGTTGAAATAAGCCAGCTTGGCATCGCCGAAACTGCTCTGGGCGCCCGTGATGCTCGCGGAGCTGACCATGTAGATGAAACCATCGGTATGCTCATCGATGAAACGGATGCGCTCCTCGCTGGTTTCAGGGGTAATCATCATGATGACACGGATGTCATACTTGTCGGCTATGGGTTTTACCACCTTCAGATAATCATCAAAGGGAAGGTCTGGGATGATGGTGCCGCTCACTCCGCTCTCTACGCAGCTCTTGAAGAAAGCCTCAATGCCGTAGTGCATGATTGGGTTCAGGTATCCCATCAGCACGAGTGGAAGCTGCACTTCATCCTTGATTTCCTTCAACTGAGCGAAGAGTTTCTTCACCGTCATTCCGTTCTTCAGAGCCACGGTTCCGGCACTCTGGATAACAGGACCATCAGCCAACGGATCACTGAAAGGGATTCCTACCTCAATCATATCTATCCCCTTGCGCTCCATCGCCTTAATTACATCACCGGTACCTTCCAAAGTTGGGCATCCGGCGCAGAAATACAAGCTTAAAAGCTTGCGGTCTTTATTGTGTGCAAATAATGCATTTATCTTATTCATTTTTTTACTTTTTTATTTTTTTACCTTTTTACTTTTTTACCTTTAAAAGGAATTCCTTGAGTTTCTCTACATCCTTCAGTCCCGGTTCTATCTCAAACCTGGAGTTGAGGTCGATTCCTACGCATCGGGGATGATGGAAAGACAGAATGCGGGAAGCATCTTCCGGACCGATGCCGCCACTCAACAGGAATGGAACATCGCCATCATATTCATCCAGTACCTGCCAGTCAAACTGCTGACCACTTCCGCCCACCGTCTTACATTTGGTGTCGAAAAGGAAGTAGTCAACAGCGCCTACATACTCCTTATATTTCTGAATGTCCCCAGCATTGGAAACACTAATGGCTTTGATTATCTTCATATTCCCCTTTGCTGCACGCAGCTGCTCACACAGTTCCCTGCTCTCGCTTCCATGCATCTGCACCGCATTCAGAGAGAATGAATGAATCTTATCCAACATATTGGAAATGGAATCATTCACGAAGACTCCCACTCGGCACACATTGCGGTCAGCATCAGAGCGAGCCACCCCATGACTGGCATACCGTGGAGACTTAGGATAAAAGATAAATCCCATCATATCAACGCCGAGTTGCGCAACCTGCTTTACATTACCAGGTTCACGCATTCCACAAACCTTTACAAACATTTTCTTTATTGTTTCAACTGCTTAATAAATTCTGCAAGCGCCACGCCCGGGTCTGCCTGTTTCATGAACTGTTCGCCCATCAGGAAACCTCTGAAGCCGCCTTCTTCTCTCAACCGGAGAACCGTCTGCGGGTTGGAGATACCACTCTCGCTCACCCTGCACACATCCTTCGGAAGTTTCTCTGCCAATCTGAAGCTGTTCTCCACATCCGTAAAGAAGGTTCCGAGATTTCGGTTGTTGATGCCGTACATATCCGGTTCCAGTTCAGCATACTCGAAGTCGCGCTCATTATGCATCTCGAGCAGTACCTCCATGCCCAGCTGGTGTGCCATGTTCATGAGTTGCTTACACTCCTCCTTGGTCAGGCAGGCCGCAATGAGCAGCACGGCAGAAGCTCCGCAGTATCTCGCCTGCAGCAGCTGGTATTCCTCTACCACGAAGTTCTTATATAAGATAGGTAGGGTAACGCCCACATGGCGCGCCTCCTGAATATACTCATCATATCCTCCGAAGTAATCAATGTCGGTGAGGATGCTGAGCGCCGAGGCTCCGTTCTGCTGGTAGGCGAGCGGGATGATGCTCGGCTTACCTTCCTGTTTGATCCAGCCCTTGGAAGGCGATTTGCGCTTGAATTCAGCGATGATTCCCGTCTCCGAGTTCATCAGCGACTCCTTCATGCTTCCGCCCGGCACCTTTCCCCCATCTTCCTGCATTTTCTGCTCGGTGAGGGTTATCATCTGCCGTGGCTGGATAAAGCGCTTGCGCTGCTCAATCTCGATTCTTTTATGAGCCACAATTTCCTCTAAAATATCAGCCATTTTTTCGTTTTTTTATTTAAGATAAAGACTTGGGGAACCAGCGATGGAATCGCTGGGAACGGGGGGACAAAGGGGGACAAAGGGGTTAAGGCTTTTTTTACCTTTTTACCCTTTTACCTTTTTACCTTTAAAGCCCCTTTAACTGTTGATCTCTACGAATTTCTTGAAGGTAGCGAGTGCCTTACCCGAGTCAATGCTCTCTCTTGCTATCTCCACACATTCCTCTATGCTCTTCTGTCCCTTCTCCATTACCTGGATGCCGAAGGCTGCATTGGCGAGAACGATGTTCTTCTGGGCTGGGAGGGCACGGTTTTCAAGCACTGCATCAAAGATGTCCTTAGCCTCTTCCTCGGTTGCTCCGCCTCGCACCTCTTCCGGTTTGGCTATCTCGAAACCGAGATCCTGAGGCTTGAAGATCTTCTCATAGTTGTTGGTGGTTACCTTGAAGTCGCTGGTGAGTGAAATTTCATCATATCCGTCGATGCTGTTCACAATGCCGTAGTCGATGCCCAACTTCTGGTAAACCTGGTTGTAGAGGCGCATCTGGTCGAGATTGGCTACACCCAGCAACTGGCACTTAGGCTGACTAGGATTTACAAGAGGACCTAACAGGTTGAACACGGTAGGAAACTGCAAAGCCTTGCGGATAGGACCTACAAACTTCATTGCCTTGGCGAAGAGCTGGGCATGAAGATAAACGATGCCTGCCTCGTTGATGCTGCGGTTCAGCTTGTCTATATCATCGGTAAACTGAACACCGTGGTTCTTGATGACGTTGCTGGCACCACTCACCGAAGTAGCCGCATAGTTGCCGTGCTTTGCCACCTTGTAACCCGCACCCGCAATGACGAAGCAGGAGGTGGTAGAAATGTTAAAGGTATTCTTGCGGTCACCACCTGTTCCCACCACGTCAATGTAGCGGTCGCAATCTAGGATGGCTGGCACGCCTGTGGCAAGAATTCCGTCACGGAAACCGAGCAGTTCATCTACCGTTACGCCTCTCATCTGCAAACCGGTGAGCAGGGCTGTAATCTGTTCCTCAGGAAATTCACTCTTGGTGATTCCTACAATGATGTCTCGGGTTTCCTCACGGGAAAGTTCCTCGTGGTTCAACATTCTGTTCAAAATGTCCTTCATTTCCATAGTTAATATCTCCTATATTTTTATTTTTCGTTGTAAAAAGAAAAAGGGGCCTGTCGTAAGTTACGGCAGGCCCCTAGTATATTATGTTGTTCACATCCACATACGGCGTCTCGACTCACGACTTTTGGAATCTTGAGTTACGCCACCACCATGATGTAGATACGAATGTATTCATATTGCTTTTTCTTTTAATTGTTTGTTACTACTAAAACGAGGCGTTTCTTTCTTTTTAACGAAAAGATTCTCCTTCGTTCTTCATTTCTACTGCAAAAGTACAGTTTTTCTTTTAAACTACAAACTTTTTGTCGAGAAATTTTAAGATTTAACACTATTTTATCATCCAACGTCCCTTTTTCCCCACTTTCGTCTCACGTTTTCTCCACTATACCTTATTATATATAGGGAGAAAGAAAAAGAAAAAATTATTTCGCCGGAATGTAATAAATTTCCCAACACGCCGTTATTTATTTAGAGAACAGGTTACGGAAAGAGGAAAACTCATCCTCAATACATGCCCGTTCTGAAATCAACAAATAACAAGAAGTATTATTCAAATTTAAAGATTCACGCCTATGAAGCAAGTATTTACACCAAAGAAAATGAGACCTTCGGCTCAGACCATCTACTTCATCAAGCAGATAGCCTACTCCTATCATACCATGGTGCAAAATGGGAAGCTAAAGGTGTGCTATCCTAACTAAAAGAAGAAGAAAGATGAAAACAATGGTATCCCCTTCATTGCTCTCAGCCAACTTCATTGACCTGAAGAGTGATATAGAGATGATTAACAAGAGTGAGGCCGACTGGCTCCACCTCGATGTGATGGATGGTGTCTTCGTGCCCAACATCTCGTTCGGCTTCCCTGTGATAGAAGCCGTGAGCAAGGTGTGCACCAAGCCCCTCGACGTCCACTTTATGATACAGCACCCGGAAAATTACATTGAGCAGACTGCCAAGCTCGGTGCCATGATGATGAACGTGCACTACGAGGCCTGCACCCATCTGCACCGCACCATCCAGCAGATTCATGCAGCAGGCATGAAGGCAGGAGTTACCCTCAACCCTTCTACCCCGGTATGTGTGCTGGAAGACATCATCTGCGATGTAGACATGGTACTTTTGATGAGCGTTAACCCAGGCTTCGGCGGACAGAAATTCATCGAGAACACCATCAAGAAGATAGGCCGTCTGCGCCAGCTCATCAAAGAGAGCGGAAGCCAGGCACTCATCGAGGTAGATGGCGGCGTGCAGGCAGAAACTGCTCCAAGACTGGTAAAAGCCGGAGTAGACGTGCTAGTAAGCGGAAGTTATGTATTCAAGAGCACAGACCCTTATGCTACCATCCATGCCTTGAAAGAACTCCACTAATCAAGATTCAGATAGATATTGTGCTCCTTAGCCATCTTGCGGAGGTTAAGGAGCGCATAACGCATTCTTCCCAGACTCGTATTGATACTCACATTGGTACACTCGGCTATATCCTTGAAAGACATCTGCTGATAAAAACGCATATAAACCACTTCGCGTTGTGGAGCCGGCAGAAAGTCTACCAGTTTCTTCACATCACGGAGCACCTGTTTGCGTACCATCTCCTGCTCAGCACAGTCTGCCTGAAAATCTTCGCCTCGCAGACAGGAAAGATCATTATCGTTCCCCTGTTCTACCATGCGGAACACACACTGACTGCGATAACCGTCTATGATGACATTATGCGCTATGCGCATTAACCACGAAATAAATTTGCCCGAACTGGAATACTGGCCAGCATGTAAACGACTGATTGCCTTTACGAATGTCTCCTGGAAGATATCATTCGCCAGATCCTCATCGTGAACCACGAAAAGGATATAAGAGAAAAGTTTCACCTCGTTGCGGGAAAGCAACAGGTCAAAGGCTCTGTTGTCGCCCCCGACATAAGCTAGGGCCAACTCTTCGTCTGTCATTTCATTGAGTTTACTCATTTTCTTAATTTTATTTTATTCATTAAGTAAATGTCTATCTAATAGGCTACCCAGTATTTATTGCGTTAATAATGTTAATTATCGTTGCAAAGGTAACATTTTATTTTCAAAACACCAAACATTTTTCCAAAAACATTTAATTTTAACATTACCAGCACCTGTTTTACAAATAAAATTCGTATCTTTGCAGCGATGTGTTAAACGTAAGACCCGACTAACGAATAAAACAGATCAATACAAACGAATTCATAAATACAAATAATCATAAAACTAGAACAAAGACAATGAAGAAATTCTTTAAGACCTTACTCGTTGCTCTGCTCCTCATCCCAGCCTGCGCTTGGGCCAACGGATGGAACGATGCTGAATATCAGCGCATTGAACAGAGCATACAGTTGCCAGGCATCAAGCAGGCAGCTAAGAAGTATGCTATTTCTGCCTATGGAGCCAAGCAGAACGCTTCGGCTGCACAGAACCAGAAGGCTATCAACAAGCTCATCGCCCTCGTTTCTAAAAAAGGTGGCGGTACTGTAGTCATCCCGAAGGGTACCTGGCGCACAGGAGCCATTGAGATGAAGAGCTTCGTAGAACTGAATCTCGAAGAGGGTGCCGTACTGCAGTTTGCCTTCGAACCGAAACTCTATCCGCTGGTACGCACATCATGGGAGGGCATCGCATGCTGGAACTATTCTCCATGCATCTATGCCTACAAGGTTACCGACATCGCCATCACTGGTAAAGGTACCATCGATGGAGGTGGTAACAACGATACATGGTGGCCAATGAACGGTAATGCCAGATTCGGATATAAGGAGGGCGTAACCAAGGAACACCAGAAGATGGGATCACGTGCCAGACTGCTGAAGATGGCTGAAGACGGTGTGCCTTTTGACGAACGCAAGTTCGGCATGGGAAAGGGTCTCCGCCCTCAGCTCGTCAACTTCGTACGCTCTGAGCGCATCCTCATCAAGGATGTCAAGATGATCAATTCACCTTTCTGGGTGATGCACCCTCTGCTCTGCAAGAACATCACAGTAGACGGCGTAACCGTATGGAACGAAGGACCTAACGGAGACGGATGCGACCCTGAGGCATGCGAGAATGTACTCATCCAGAACTGTATCTTCCACACCGGCGACGACTGCATCGCCATCAAGAGCGGACGAAACAACGACGGTCGTCTCTGGAACCAACCATCGAGAAACATCATCATCCGCAACTGCCGGATGGAAGACGGACATGGTGGCGTAGTCATCGGTTCCGAGATTTCAGGCGGATGCGAGAATGTATACGCCGAAAACTGCGAGATGGACTCTCCTCATCTGGAGCGCATCCTCCGCATCAAGACCAACAACTGCCGCGGCGGACTCATCCAGAACATCCACATGCGCAAGGTTACCGTAGGCCAGTGCAAGGAAGCCGTGCTCAAGATCAACCTCGACTATGAGCCAAAAGAGGCTTGCTACCGCGGATTTGAACCTACTGTGCGCAACGTGAGCATGGAAGATGTTACCTGCCAGAAGAGCAACTACGGTGTGCTCATCATCGGTGGAAACAAAATAGAAAACGTATACGATATCCATGTAAAGAACTGTAAGTTCGATGGTGTCATCAAGCAGCCTGTCAAGATGACCGGCAAGACCCGCGATGTGAAGTTCGACAACCTTTTCATCAACGGTTCCCTGGTTCTCAACAAGGAAGACCGTCCTTACCAGACCTATTCAGAGTGGCTCACCCACAGCGAGATGCAGCGCACTCCCCACCCATACAACCTCGACTTCAGCCCGAAGAAACCTCGCTGGAGCTACGTGATGGGCATTGAGATGGAAGGCATGCTCGACACCTACCTCCATTACAAAGACGGGAAGAGCACCTTCAAGGGAGCTGATGCCGAAGCCAACAACGAGGCTATCATCAACTACCTGAAAGAATATCCAGCCAAGATGATTGACGAAAAAGGAAACATCACAGGCTACAAATATGAGGATTTCAACCTCGACAACGTGCGCACCGCGAAGTTCATCCTCCGCATGCACAACCTCTTTCCTAGCAAGAGCAGCGAACTGGCACTGAAGACGCTCTTCAAGCAGCTGCAGAACCAACCTCGCACCAAGGAAGGCGTTTACTGGCACAAGGCTATTTACGCCAACCAGGTTTGGCTCGACGGCATCTTCATGGGACTGCCTTTCTACTGCAACTACGCCGTACAGAACCTCAAGCCTAAGAAGGCGAAGAAGATTCTCGACGATGCGGTAGACCAGATTGTGAAGACCGACCTTCGTACCTACGATGAGAAAACCCAGCTCTGGAAGCATGCATGGGACGAAACCCACAGCCAGTTCTGGGCAAACAAGGAAGACGGAAAGAGCCAGCATACCTGGGCAAGAGCCCTCGGATGGTACGTCATGGCGATGACCGAATGCCTTGATGCCATGCCTGAAGATTATGCTCGCCGCAGCGAAATCATCACCTTATTAAATAAGGCAATGAAGAGCGTGGTGAAATATCAGGATAAGAAGACGGGTGTATGGTACGATGTGATGGACGTAAAGGATCCTCGCAACTACCTCGAGAGCACCGCTTCAAGCATGTTTGCCTATGTTCTCCTCAAGGGTTACCGCAAGGGATACCTCGGCAAGGAATATCAGGAAGCAGGTATCAAGGCTTATGAGGGAATCCTGAACAACTTCATCCAGGTAAATCCTGACAAGACCATCAGCCTTACACGCTGCTGTGCTGTCAGCGGACTCGGTCCTGGCCCTGGTCCATACGTCAAGAAGCCAAACTTCAAGCGCGACGGCAGTTTCGACTATTACATGAGCGAGCCAATCCGCGACAATGATGCCAAGGGCGTAGGTCCTTTCATCTGGGCTAGTCTGGAAATGGAAATGCAGGGACTGAATAAGTAAACTGCTAAGATTTGAATACATCATTTTTAAAATGAATAACAAGAAGATATTAACAAGTATGGCAGCAGCACTTATGAGTGCTGCTGCTTTAGCACAAGCCCCAGCCTTTCCGGGCGCAGAAGGTCACGGAAGATACGTAACGGGCGGAAGAGGCGGAAGAGTAGTACACGTAACCAACCTCAACGACAGCGGAACGGGTTCTTTCAGAGAGGCTGTCAAGTCGGGCAAAAGAATCATCGTCTTCGATGTGGCTGGCGTCATCGCCCTGAAGTCTGATCTCAAGATAGGTGACAACATCACCATTCTCGGACAGACAGCCCCATCTCCGGGCATCACCCTCAGATATTACACCGTTCAACCGGGCAACAACAACATCATCCGTTTCCTCCGCATACGCCGCGGAGAGGAGAAGGATATCAATGACGGTGCGGATGCTACCTGGCAGCGCAACAAGACTGGCATCATCTTCGACCACTGTTCCTTCAGCTGGAGCATCGATGAGGTAGCTTCGTTCTACGACAACAACAATTTCACCATGCAGTGGTGTACCGTTGCCGAGAGTCTCACCAATCCGGGCCACTCTAAGGGAGCACATGGTTACGGAGGCATCTGGGGCGGTAAGCTCGCCAGCTTCCACCACAACTTCGTAGGTCATCTCATGAACCGCGGTCCACGTTTTAATGGCGCAAGATACGGATGGACAGGCTACACCAGCAACAAGGATTATTCTACCTACCAGTGGAAGAACACCGTGCAGGCAGAAAACGTAGACTTCCGCAACTGCGTGATGTATAATGCGCAGGGTACCTGCTACGGAGGTCCGGGCGGCGGACAGATCAATATCGTCAACAATTACTACAAGGCTGGACCTAGTCAGGGACTTAAAGGAACTACTCTGAATGGTCTCAAGGTAGATGTAAGCACAGGCAAGGAACGTGGCAGCCAGGAACGTATCACCCTGGTAACCGTATCAACCAGCAGTAATTCTGACAAGAACCATCCAGAGTTCTACGAAATGACCAGCCGTTACTTCATCAACGGAAACACCACCGAAACCACCAAAGAATCTATTACAAAGAACAAAGACTGGAAGGGCGTAAGCTATGACAAGGGTACTTATACTTTAAATGATGAGATTTATTCAGCCGACAAGAAGAATCTTTATGGTGATGCGGTAGAACATAAGACCATCAACGGAGTTTCCTGTATCAAGATCAAGATGGACGCTCCTGCTCCAACAGGAGAGGTTACCACCCACTCTGCTGCCGAAGCATTACGTAAAGTACTGGCATACAGCGGAGCCTCACTCTACCGCGATGAGATTGATGCCCGCTACATGGAAGAAGCAAAGACAGGTACAGCCAAGTACAAGGGAAGTATTACCAAATCACCTGGCATCATCGACAAGGTATCAGATGTAAACGGTTACACCGAGGCAAACTTCGGCACCGCTTCTCGCCCAGCCGACTTCGACACCGATAAGGACGGAATCCCAGATGCATGGGAGATTGCCAACGGCTTAGATCCAAACGATGCCGCTGACGCCCTGACCTATTCGCTTGACAGCAAGGAGTACTACACCAACCTTGAGGTTTACGCCAATTCGCTGGTTGAGGACATCATGAAGCAGGGCAATGCCGATACAGAGAACAAGGTAGATGAATACTATCCTGCATGGAAGAATCCTACAGGTATCTCGCAGATCATCACCTCCAATCCCAGTGAATTAGCCGAAGTAAAGTATTACAGCCTCAACGGCACCCTCCTTTCTGCTCCTCAAAAAGGCATCAACATCCGCAAGATGCTGTTTCAGAACGGAAAGACCGTAGTGGATAAGGTAATAAAGGAATAAAACTTCTTATAAAACAAAAAGGGCATCCCCATGTTTGGGAATGCCCTTTTGTTTAATATGTATATACAATCTGTTACTTTACATACTTCTTACCGTTCTTGATAATCAAGCCCTTGGCAGAAGAAGAAACCTCCTGACCAGCCATATTATAGGTCTTACCATTCTTCTTGGCAGCAGCAGCGTTTACTGAAGAGATGCCGGTGCTAGTGCCTATCGTATACTTAAAGCCAAAGAAGCCCATTCTAGTACCTGCAGCAAGCACATAGTATGTACCACCAGCAGCAACGTTGAAGGTTACTATACCATTAGACTTTGCGGCAATAATATTTTCATTTTTCTCGTTCAGTGTGAATTTCTGAGATTCACCATTTGCGCTTGGCAAATTATAAGAATCAGGAGTCACCTCAGCAAAATCAGCATCCAAAATATGGAAACCTTTATTTGGTCCCATCTGTATAGCTACAGTTAAAGTTCCTGCATTTGCAGTCTTGAACTTATAAACACATCCAGTTGGCTCAGCTCCTTTCACCAACTTACCATTGTTCTTACCACATACGTAAGCAGTAAAATCACCATCAGCCCAATTATCGGTAGCCTTACCATCTACAAAAGCAGTACCATCATTCTCCATATAAGTCAAAGTGATGTTTTCTACTGATGTAATCCTATCACCAGCATTTACCTTGTCACCTACCTGCACAGCATAAGTTCCCTGAGCATTAACACTAGCAGCCAAAGCTACGGCTGCAATAAGAGTAAAGAATTTCTTCATAATCGTTTTATTTTAAGTTTATATATTATAGTTGTTGAATAACTTTATTTTAGTTTGATTCATTTGCTAGTTTATTTCGGTGGCAAAAATAATAAATCATTTTGAGAATCTCGGAAAAATGTGAATCAAAATGAGCCAAAACTACGAAAACGATTACGTAAATTCAAACGTCAAGTACCAGAATATAAGAGAATTTTAGCTAGCAGACACCAAACGGGCTGAAGAAACAGCAGTCCCTTCAGCCCGTTGCAAAACTATATACTAAAGTACAGTATTTTATCCTTCCTTTATCTTCCAATCACTAATTGTCCGCTGATTACTATCGTAATTAACACCAATTTTGAACAAGCGTTTACCATCAGCAGAATATGGAATCAGATATCCCTTTTCGAATATCATCATTAGGTACACCTATAGTATATACTCCAATAATAGGGTTATATTTTTTTATTGAGAGAATTCCAAATTGATAAAGGAAAGGAATTATGTCTGACTCCCCAAAAGGAATTTCAGGCAAATCCCCAATATTATAATTCTTAGCAACATCAAAATTACAAAGGTACTCATTTACTGTTTTATGGATGTATAAATCGGAAAACCAGTAAGGAGCAATATCCCGTGCATTCAGTGCCTTTACCAAGAGGGTGCGCCATAACTTATGACGCACCCTCTATATACCTTATAATGAAAGATGAGGAGAATTAATCCCAAAGACTGCCGTTGCTTGGACGGGCAAGAACATCATTTGCATCTTCAATTTTTTCACCAGATGGCGTAGGACTTAGAGTTCCACTACCTGCCAAGATAACACCAACCTCAACTTCTGTAATTTCCATAACTGGCTTAATATATTTTTTCATCTTTATTTTCTTTTAAAATTCAACGTGTTTGTTATAATAGTAAAGTTTAGTAAATAGCAAAGGCGATTACTTCTTGATCATCTTCTTGCCGTTGCAGATAACAATGCCCTTGTAGTTCGCGCCAACCTTCTGACCAGAAAGAGAGTACATGATGCCGTCTGCCTTTACACCATTCTGCTGGATAGCCTGAATGCCAGTAGTGTTTCCACCAATACCGATGGAATAATACTTAGCAGGGGTTGTTGCAGGAGTAGCAATTTCCAAATATGCCTTGTTTGCAGGAATTTTAACACTAGATGAAACCTGATAGAAACCTACGCCATTAGAAGCCTTATTTGCCAAGCAGTAAATGTTCTCTGCACCTGCCTTATTACCATCAGAAGTCTTCAAACCTGTCTCTGTAACAGTAGCAGGTTCAGAGCTAGACTCCAATACGTAATTACCATTTCCTTTCAAGATAACAGCCTTACCTGCTTCAACTACACCATCAATCTTTGTATAAGTAAGCTTGTTAGAAGAAGAGTTGTAACTTACAGAATAAGCCTCCAAGCCATCTCCTCTGTTTGAGTAATCTACTGCAAATTTAGAAGCATGAGTTGCGAAACCTGCATCACCGATGGTTACAGAAGAAGAAGATGATGATGGAATAAATCTCACACCTTGTAAAGCAACATCTGCACCATTTAATTCATCCTTATCATAGCCATCAAAAACAACTTTATACTCTTTAGCAGGATCCAAAATCAAAGAAACTACTGCAGAAGACTTCGGCGCAGTAAGAGAAGAAGCTACAACAGAATTACCTTCAGTTGGTGTTGCTGTTACTTTTATAACACGCGTATCAGTACCACTTGTTACAGCATAAGCTTTAAGATAACTGATATTTTTTACATAAAGAGTAAGAGTCTTCTTATTATTACCAGACTTTAATGTTATACCAGCCTCTGCATAATATTCTTCTTTATCTGTCGACGGATTAACACTTCCTGCCTTTCCTGTAGCAGGAGTAATTTGAGTTCCTGCTGATGCCCATCCTTCATTAATTGCTGATTGGACATTAGGTTGATCAGTAATCAAGACTGTTGTTTTCTCAAAAGTCTTGTAAGTCTGTGCATACACACTCGTCGCCATAAACAATGCGACAATAAAAGTAAATAAGTTCTTCATCTTTTAATAGTTTTTAATTTATTAATATAATTTGGTTTAGAATTCGTTTGTTTACACCTGCAAAAGTACGACTTAATTCTCATTTGGCAAAAGGAAAGAGAGATAAAAAGGCGGAAATGTACGAAAACGATTGCGTAGCTTTTACAACAAAATTGAAACAAAAAGTTCTTAAATAGAAATAATAAGTGTAATTTTGCACCAATAAACTTAATTATGTAAACAATAAAATAAAGTATAACAACCTAAAAGGCAAACAAATGAAAAAGAATCTACTCAGATTTGGGCTCTCACTCATAGCCCTGTTTGTTATGGTAGTAGCAAATGCACAAACCTACCAGAACGAAGAAGCTAGTGTTTCATGGCCGTTTAATGACGCCAACTACGCTACGCAGTACACTAAATCACCAGAAAATGGTTTCAGTCTGGTTTCCGTAAACACCGGTGACTTGAAGTATTTTCTCAAGACATCACAGACTACAAAAGACAAAGACGGAAACCCGATGGTCATGGCAGGTTTCAGACCTGTTGGTTCAACAAAAGCCGTAGAATGGACCGTTAAACCAAGCAAGGGTCTTACATTCACCCCAACATCTATCAGTACCTATGTAAACCGATTCGGTACAGATTCAGAAAATGGAGTAACCGTAACCGCAAAACTTAGCGACGGAACTTCTGTAGACTTGGGTAATTTCACGGCATTAAGAGAGAGCAAGACAACAGAGACTGACAAGTTTTCGAAAAATGAAAACCTGACCAACCATATCGTCATCCAGCTCACTGCCGAGCAGCAAGCTCAACTGACATCAGCTGAAGGCTTCACGCTAAGTTGCACCGTCGGCGTTGCCTCTGGTAAGGAGCAAGGCTTTGCCGATGTACACATCAATGGTCTCTTGAACGGAACCGTTCAGCAGGTTGAACAGTACACCCTGTCGGCTGCCGTTTCAACCGTAGGAGCAGGAACAGTCAAAGTATCTCCTGCAGGAACCGTATTTGATGCAGAGACATCAATCACCGTAACAGCAACAAAGAATTTCGGCTACAAGTTTATCAACTGGACAGATGCCAACAACCAGGTGGTATCTACAGATGAAGCATACACCTTCTCTATCTCAACCAACACAGCATTGAAGGCAAACTTTGAGAAGATAAACACCTACGCTTTGAATTACAAGGTTGAAGGTGGAGCAAAAGACTATATGATAAGTGCCTCTCCTGTCCCAACCGTTGTTGAAGGAAAGAATATGTATGAAGAGGGAACAGAAGTAACCCTCACAGCCAGCAGCAACGACATCCTCACCTTTACCAACTGGAATGATGGTGAAACAGGAGCAGAACGCAAAATAAACATGAACACCGACCAGTCATACACTGCTGCATATTCTGCAAAAGACTTCATCGCAGGCTGGGACTTCTATAAGTCAGCAAGAGAAGGTCGTACAGCAGACTTCGCTGCAGAAGACAACGATGTAGACCAGCTCATCCTGCGCGATGCTGACGGAAACGCATACGGTTGGCTCGACAAGAGCAACAGCGCAGGCGGCTACGAAGGAAAGAATGCAGCTGTAAACTGGACCTCCAAGAAAACCAAGCCACTGGGCGAAACCTACTGGCAGACCAAGGTCAACGCAACAGCCTTTACCGACATCAAGGTAAAGAGCAGCATGCTCTACAATTATAACGCATACGAAACATATAATGTAGAATACTCTCTCAACGGAACCGACTGGACCAAAGTAGGTGCCATCAATATGCCAGGAGCCAAAGCCTGGACAGACGGAGAGTTCACTCTCCCAGCCGATGCAAACAACAAGGCAGAAGTATACATCCGCTGGATTGCCGACAAGACTTCTTCCATCAAGGGAGCAACAGGCGACAATGACGGAATCTCTATCACAAATATCTACATCACAGGTACTGCCCAGCTCGTAAACGACGGCAAGGCACCTGTACTCGTAAACACCGTACCAGCAGAAGGCGCAACCAACGCATCTGCCAACGGCAAGATTGTACTGACTTTCGATGAGAAGGTAAAACTCACCGGCAACGCAGCCGCTACACTCGGCACACAAAAGATTGAAGGAGCCGTATCCGGCAAGACCATCACCTTTGCATACAAAGGTTTGAACTACGCTACGGCTTATACCTTCAAACTCGCTGCAGGCTCGGTAGCCGACCTGACAGACAATGCCACAGACCAGGCAATCGTTCTGAACTTCACTACCAAGACCAAGCCAGCTGTAACCAAGGCACTCTACGACTTCATCGTCCCAACCGACGGCGACTTCAAGGCAGCACTTGCAGCAGCAGCCAAGCGCACAGATACCAGCAAGCGTTTCCGCATCTTCATCAAGCAGGGCGACTACAAGATTCCTGCTGACGAAAACAGCAAGGTAACTGGCGGTGACGGTAAGAGTTATGCCAACCCAACCATTTATATGAATACACCAAACGTATCTATTATCGGTGAGGGCATGGACAACACCTCTCTGACCAACACCGTTCCTAATGCAGAATATAAGAACGAGAACAAGAAGACCCCAGCCAACGTATTGGAAGGTATCGGCAAGGGCGACGTACTCTGCCTGCAGAAGAAAGCTACGGGTACCTACTTCCAGGATCTGAAGATGTACAGCAGCATGGGCGACGACAAGGGTCGCGACATCGTACTCAACGACCAGAGCAACAAGACCATCTGCAAGAACGTAAACCTCTGGGCTTACCAGGATACCTACGTATCAAACAACCAGAATGGTAAATTCTACTTCGAAGACGGAATCCTTCGTGGTCGTACCGACTACCTTTGCGGTAAGGGTGACGTATATTATAATAATGTAGAACTCTGGATTTGCGAAAAGGGAGGCTACCTCGCCGTTCCTTCTCAACCAAAGAAGTATGGCTACATCTTCAAAGACTGTACCATCAAGGATGCTACTGAGGCAAAAGACCTGAATGGTAACTACACCTTAGGTCGTCCATGGGGCAAGGGAACACCTATCGCGCTCTACATTGACACCAAGATGGAAGCCATCCCTTCAGCAGCAGGATGGGATGAAATGAGTGGCGGATATCCTAAGCGTTTCGCAGAGTACAACTCTACCACATCAACAGGTAGTACAGTTGACCTCAAGGACAGAAAGAAAGTTTATGATGCCTACGACTCAAAGAATGGTGACAATTATGTAAACCGTCGCAATGAAACAGCAGAAAGTCCTATCCTCGCAGCAGAGGAAGCTGCGTTCTACACTGTTGAAAACATAATGGGCCAGGATGATGACTGGGATCCTACAGCAGCCACCGAGCAGGCTTCAGCTCCAACCAACGTAAAGTTGAACGGCACAACCCTTGCTTGGGACAATAACGACTACGCGCTTCTCTGGGCAGTATGCAAGAACGGCAAGGTAGTAGACTTCACCATCACTCCTAGCTATATCGTTGATGACGCCTCTGCAACATGGAGCGTACGTGCAGCCAACGAGATGGGCGGTTTGAGCGAAGCTACAGTTGTTGGTCAGGGCACCGGCATCCGCAACATCACCTCAGCTACAGCAGCAGTCATCAAGACCGCCATTTATGCAGCCGACGGCACCCAGCTCTCAAATCTTCAGAAGGGTATCAACATCATTGTGAAGACCCTGGCAGATGGTAGCAAGAAGACAAACAAGGTCATCGTAAAGTAAAGAAGCTGAGACCATAAGTAATTAGATTGACAGATAACATTCGGAGTGCAATATCCCCATCCTCTTTCAGAAGGGTGCCGGATATTGCACTTTTTTGTTCCCTCAGCTTCTGAAACAGCAGAAACGGGAACTGAGAAAACAGACCGTCGAAATGTAAAAAACAGAGTATTTACGAAAAAATCTGTAAACGTTTACGTAATTTTTTACCCCCAATATACCTATATTCTCATATTTTTTAT
>ERZ1023626.94-NODE-94-length-27941-cov-127.581726_pt1 | contig 27941 bp, 30 predicted proteins | sample MGYA00380331_ERZ1023626 | MGnify/ENA primary metagenome ERZ1023626 (study PRJEB33179, sample SAMN07448974) | human gut metagenome | biome: Human-gut; feature: Human associated habitat; material: Faeces | host: Homo sapiens | place: India: Bhopal | collected...
AAATGCAAATAAACTGCATTAAACTATAACAGTGATAGCATGACACAGTTTAGCTAACACTCTCGTTACTTGACATACAAATTCCGAGATGATATTTGTATAATAATTTATAAAATATAGTGTACGGGCATGGCTTTATGAGATAAAAGCCTTACCTTTGCAGTCGGAAATATTTGCAATGATTCTGACCAAAAGTAAAGATAGAAAGCTATGCAAGAAGCTGTAGTAAATAAGATTAATTGTATTGAGATATTACTTGATTATTTATTCAAAAATTCTAAACAGACCATACATTATAGACACAAAACCAACAACATATCCTTTAAGATAATCAATATAGTTTCTTGTAAAACTCGGTGGGAAATTACGCCTGTCTTTGTATGTGATATTTAGGAATGTAATACCAAAGGATATTGCACAAATACTATCATATCTTTTAAATAAGATGGTTGTTATTCCTAAGCATATCATCAAAATTGAAAAAATCAAGTAAGTGCCATATTTTACGGCACTTACCGACTTTTTGTGCTTAATAACTGAAAACATTATTGCAATTCCTGTTATAGACGCTAATATTCCCCAAAAACAAATATAGTTCATATTGTTTTGCTTTTATGTTATAACTAACGACTGGATATTGAATTTATTGCATTGAATTGCAGTATTAATCAGAAAACGCACAATGATATGTCTATCAATGCTTTTCCATTGTCTCCCCAAGCGGGGACAACTTGGCGCACGCATATTCAAGTCATATATATTTTTCCGCCAAAGGTGCGTCTCTGCAATCCTGCTCTCCATCCAGCTTCTGTCGAGCCATTCAAATAGGCTGATAACTATGATACTTCCTACGACGTTGAGCAAGTTGCAGCATATTTAGTGCATTGTTGATATTTGTCAGATTCTTTGCGTTATTTCGTTTTTTAACGGACTATTGTATAGTAATCATCATATAAAATCCGCAGATAGAAACTTACTATCTACGGATTTTAATGAGTTTTAAATAAAAAACTAAGACCATAGAGTGTAATACATTTCTGTAAAACGTACTATTACATCCTATATTTCTTCATAGACTACTCTTCTATAGATTCGTCTGTTTGTGAAAGTTTTATAGTCTTAACAACTTTTCCATTCTGATTCGTCCATACTTTTATACGGCACTCTACAGCTCCCATTCCAGTAGAAGAAATCGTATAGACTGAGTGAGCCTTTAAGTTTATCTTTCCACTTCTTGATGGTAGTCCACCACGACTAATTGTATACCCTCTTGGAATATTGCTCAATTTAATTTTTTTTGGAGGAACGCATGTAGAATCTTCCCAAATTAGCAATAAAGCTCCTTCGTATAGTTTCCCATCAGAAGTAACAGAATCATTCTCAAAACAAATGTCGTAAAAATAGCCATCATTGATAGTCAGAGATTGAGTTTGAGTGTCAAAATCAAAATCAGCAACCCTTCTACATCCTAATAATAGAAAAAAGGAAAGGCAATATAGTACTCTTTTCATCTTTCGTTGTTTGAGTTTGAATCGTTATACATTTTCCACCACTGATCAATTTTTTCTATTATTTGATCTTGAGAATTGTTTTTGTTGTAGAACAATCTCTTTAAACCATTTTTTTGAATTTTGCTATTTATAAAATTATTAAAAAATCTTTTCTCCATTGTCTGCTTCTTTTTCTAGATATAAACATAGTGAATTCATATTTCTCCTTCCGAAGTTTTTTTATAGCAAAGTTGAAATTTGCAACATATACTATTTGAAATCATTTTCACAAGACGCATTATAATTACATGTTAATCGCCATCCATCTTCCAATAAAGATAACACCTCTTGAGATACAAAGATGTTATTTTTCCTGGTAAAACATTTATTCATAGCTCTCAATATTTCTTTATAGATTTGCATGGCTTCGATTGAGCTATCAGTAAAGACTGCAACACGACCTGCTATTAAAACATTTTCTTCATTGTCGTATATTCCTCCAGTACTTAACTCAACACCTGTAGGATTAGATGCAAGATCTACGATGTAATGAAAAGAGCCATTTCTTTGTTTCTCAATTCTATACTTCACCTCATTATTTAAGGGTAGCACCATGTATCTATTATCCAAAGAAATCCAATTGGCATAGCCTGTATGACCAAGTTTAGAAAAATTTGATATGGTGTTTTCTCTTCTTATCGCCTCCTGTTTAAATGCCCCCATCAGGGTATATTCTATTGGAATTCTTATTTCAACCATAGACATCATCTTGACTATATCTGATTTTGTCAGAAAGAATATTTGCTGCTTACTTTTCATCCGTCCATCATTCATCAGCCTTTTATCCCCTTTCCTATTTTGTACAAACAGGACATATAACCCACCAATTAATAATAGAAAGAAACTTCCAACCCACAGGTAGTAACCTGCTGCCATAGTAATCATTTGTGTATGACCAGATTCGTCTATTTTAGCCTCAGGGCAAAAAGCAAACAAAAGACTCAATCCAAATGTAATAGAACTCAATGTTAAGAAACACTTATATTTATCTTTTATCAAAGACCTAATCGCAAAAATGTATGTTATATTAGAATACCATGCCAAGAAGTAGACTTTCAAAAATCCTTCATGAAAGAGTATTCCTGCCCATCCCAAAAGTAAGCAAAACAGACTCCCAAATAAATAATTTTCGGTTGGCGGCATATTAGAATAGTAGAATGGCGTAAATATACAAGCCATTAAATAGCACAAAAGACTAAGTACTATTACAACTTTCTTACCTATAAATTTTCTATATTTTTCCATTCTACCTCCGTTTTTTAAGTGTTCTATTTTGGATCAAATAACAAAGGACGTTTACTGGCGATGCGCCTTAATACTATATATCTCCATCTTGGAGAAGCCAAACAGCTTTTTGCCTAAGTCCTTAATGGATGCACCTATGTGATAAACACAGTTCGCTGCTCTCTTTTTTCTATTTTATCTGTCATATTTATATTCATTTTTCCAAAATCACAAATTGTGACTTTGAACATTACCATATTTAACAGCATTCAAAGGTAGTGCTTTTAGCCTTTAAGCCACTATTGCACAACCCCTTTTTGAAAAGAACGTAAAATTAATAGTTTTATTGCTGTGATTGTAGTTTTATTAACTCACCCTGAAAGGGATATGCATAGTGTGTTGTATGCATTCCCTTCCAGGGTGATTTTTTATGGTTCATCCAGAAATTCGATGATTTCTGCTACTTGTTGCCGGGTGTAGAAGTGGAAAAACTATACTGAACAAAATGCAAATAAACTGCATTAATCTATAACAGTGATAGCATGACACAGTTTAGCTTACACTCTCTTAATTTCTAGGTTGTACTATATATTTGAAAATGCAATCAAAAACTCCAGCCAAGAAAAATTCTATGAGTTCTTGATTGCATTTTTTATAGAACGCTTACAGCATATTATATATAATACCTCTCAAGGCAAAAGGTTTTATTAAAAACTTTACCAAAAGAGAATATGTTATAATTCCACAAACTATGGATAATGGAAGAACCACGAAAAAACACCAATCAGGAATCTTATAATTATAACCATTCCCTTCGAATTTTTTATTTATCAACCATATCTTTTTGTTAGGGAAAAATCTTAAATAAGAGTATATTAATATCATTAGTAGATAAATGGATAACAAATATCCATCATTTCTATGGTATGAATCCCTTAATAGTTCGCACAAAAATAATGCGAATGGGAAAAAGAGAAACGCAAAGACCATTGCCATATACAATGGGCTAAGAAACTTTGCGGACTCTCTTTTTTTGTTATAAGCCCAATATACTCTATAAAATATATAATCTATCATATTACCATTCTAATAATACACCATTATCTATATCATAACGCTCTTCAATGGCTGCATCGAGGTGCTCTCCAATATTTTTCCCGTAGAGAGTCTTGTTACAATATCAGCCCCAAAATGCATGTATTTCAAATGTTGTCCGCGTCCTTCGTTTAAGGTCGCAATTTGCGACCTTAAACATTCGTCCTTGGTCAATTGAAACATGAAATCTTCTGGAAATCGTTTAATATTACGTTTTACTTGCTCATTAAGACGCTTTGTTTCAACGCCATAAAGTGTGGCAAGGTCACGGTCAAGCATAACTTGTTGTCCTCTAATGATTTTTATTAAAGGCTCTATATTATCAACACCAACCAACTGGTCACTTTCTGTGGTCAGTTCGCTGCTCTCCTTTTTTTCTATTTTATCTGTCATATTTATATTCATTTTTTAAAAATCACAAATTGTGACTTTGAACATTACCATATTTAACAGCATTCAAAGGTAGTGCTTTTAGCCTTTAAGCCACTATTGCACAACCCCTTTCTTTGAAAAGAACGTAAAAATAATAGTTTTATTGCGATGATTGTACTGTTAGTAATTGCTTAACTCGTTGCACCGTACTCACGCCCTTGCATTCTGATTTTATGATAGCGGATTCGGAAAATTTTACATTCTTTCTTTGTCCTCTTCATTAGAAAATTCCTTATCATGCCGAATTGCGCGTTTTGCGCCTACTGAGAAATTAAACGTTACACTGACAAAAAACTTTCGTGAAAGAAAATCAAATTCTGAATGGTGCTCAAAATCACCATTTCTAAAGATTTGCTTGTTCTTTCCCCTACAGTTAAGCAGGTCTTTTACGCCAAAATTGACATTCACCCTATCCTTACAGCAATTGTAATTGCCCTCAACATCTACACCGATGTAATCTGTCTTCTGGATAAGGTAGAGTTGCTTGTAATGTCTGACATAACGTAGGTTTGACATCGCTGTAAGTTGTTTTGACAACCTGATGCGATTATAACTGGACAAAACTACACCAAAGTCGTTGACACAATTGGCACTATTCTGGTACCAACTCTGACTTAACTCTACATTGTTTCTGCAATTCCAAATTCCCCATGTGAAAGGTATGCCCATGTACAGCGTCAACCTCTTCGTTGTGCCGTTGTTTCTTAACATGTAACGAGTTTGATACTCTCCAATCTGCTCATATATCTCATTGATTTTCCTGTCGATGAAGAGAGCTGACAAAGAGAATATATATTTAGATTTCAGCATGAATTGTAAGCCTGCGTTGTATAGCAACTCTCCTTTTAAATCAGGATTACCTTCTTTGTAAGAGGTCTCTGACAGATGAAAAACGAACGGATTCACCATTTGATACAACGGACGATTGATTGATTGTGTATAACTCAGCGATAAAGAATTGCCATCTCCCATTTCTCTGCTCACAAAGAAAGAAGGGAAGAGAATGTTATCATTTCTTTTGGTATACAATTGATTCTTCACACGTTGCCTTGTTTCCCATTCTGTGTATTCATTACGCAATCCCACTTGAACTTCCCATAACTGTGATGTATACTTATACATCCCGTATACAGCTAATCGTTTTTCAAAATATTTGAAATCGTCTCTTTGGTCTATATCTTCAGACAACACTCCTGCCAAGGTCGTGTTTCCAAGATTCAATCTGCTATTGTATCCGATGTCAGCATAGACATACTTGGCACCGAAGGCAAACTGATGAAGTTTTAAAGACTTGGTGAAACCTACCTGGGCGCTATAAATATCTATACTCTCTAAAGAGGGTTGCGACTTGGAAATGATGCTGTCCGAGCCAATGCCTAAAGTATATTGGTTCTCATATTCATACAAATCATGCTCTCTTTTTCCTGCATAATCAGCTATAACATTCAACTTGCTACCCAATGAGTCTACAGTCCATTCATAGTTTAAGGTAACGTTGTTGGTGTTGTCCTTTAATAAGTATGGGGCAAAGGTCTTTATATTTGTTGGATAATTGTTCTTGTCCGTAATCGTAGAATTTAACCAACAAGCATTGGAGTAGTCTTTTAAGTAGCTTCCCGACCACTCGACACCCAAATATTGTTTGTGAGAGATATTGAAGTCAAGACCAAACTTTGGCATATAGTATTGCCCTTTATCATTGCTTCTCGAATTGCTGCCAACAGTTAGGTCTCGTCCATAGTCATTTTCATAGGTTACACTTTTACTTTCCGACTGTCCAAAAATCATATTGGCATAAAGGGCGAGCTTACCCCATGAATACGTCAATCCAGTAAATTCAGAGTATGAATTTCTGCTTTTCCGCTCATAATCGCTGCCCACATAACCAGAAAGTCCATATTCATGCTTCTTCTGTCTATTGACAACAAGAATTGCAGTACCACCTTCTGCATCATACTCAGCCGTTGCTCGAGGTAATATTTCCAAACTCTTGATGTCATTTCCATGCAAAGAAGACAAGTATCTTTTCAGTTGAACACCACTCAGGTTCACCACTTTTCCGTTTTCATATATTTTGACGCGATTTCCCATGACGCTGATGCCTCCCTCACCATCATAATCGACATCAGGAATCAATTCCAAAATACTAGAAAGAGAACGTGACTTCAGTAATTTATTATGTTCTACACTTACTATCATCCTGTCGGCTTTATGCTGAACCAAAGGTCTTTCTGCCATGACGGTTACAGCGGAAAGTTTGATAGTGTCCTGCATTGAGGCATGTTTACCTTGCGCAAAGCTCATTAACGTGCTTTGCGCAAGGTAAAAACAAAGAATATATAAATACTTTTTCATACGCATTTAGGGCAATTAACTTGCTGTCCTCTAATTACTTTTATTAGAGACTCTATATTATCTACAACAACCAACTGGTCACGATTTGTGACCAGTTCGCCGTTTCCTGTCTTTTCTGTTAAGTCTGCCATATTTCTATCTTTATTTTTGAGATCACAAATTGTGACCTTAAACGTGTTGTTACTTATTATTGCATTCAAAGGTAGTGCTTTTAGCCTTTAAGCCACTATTGCACAACCCCTTTCTGAAAAGAACGTAAAATCAATAGTATTATTGCGATGATTGTACTTTTAGTAATCGCTTAACTCGTTGCACCGTACTTACTCCTTTACCACTCAACTTCGCCACATACCTAATGGCTATGTCGTTAATCCTACCCATACCCCCAGTTTTAGGGTGCATGGGTAGTTTTTTTTGATAAAATCAATGTGCATAGGATTGCTTGTCAAACAACTCTTATCGTTTGCAAAACTACTAATAAAATTTGGATTATTCTATAAATCCATTATAATTTTTGTTTTTTTTGCTATCCCCTAAATATATCAATTTTTTGGGGCTCTTTTTCAGTTTCTTCTAACTATTTCATGTGCCTTTCTGAATAGGGAGTGAATTGTAATGCAAAGCGTTTATGTGCAGCTTTAAGATATGAGTCGTAGGCATGGTCGGTATGGTTATATTTATAAGGAACGATTTTCCCTTTTCTTAAGCGGACAATACGCCCTTGTTCGTCTATTCGATAGAAGAAAGTATGATAGTAGTTGTCCAAACATGGATTTTGGTCTTTGTCAAGCCAAGAATTTTCTTCAAACACCTCTAATTTAAGAAGATTACTTTGCTCATAATATACCCATTTGCTTCTTTGAATATCTTCCATAGGAATATGCCGTTTGCTATTAAAACTGAACTTTACAAATGTAGGTTTAATATCGTTCATACCTAAATACAACACATCTGCAATTTTTCCTTCATGTCCATAAGTAACAAGAAATGTTTCATTTGTTTTCCATTCAAAACCAATGCTCTTTATGTTAAAGGCACAGACAAGAACTTGAGCGTATGGTTGACTAACACCTACGAGCCTAACCTCTCGATTTTGTGCTTCCTTATGATGATAGAAAATGTCTCCGAGAAGTTCTTTTGCTAGAGTGTCTTTTAGTAGGACACCACTGTCTGGCGAAGCTTGTTGTAAAGTGTAGGAATAAGAATTTATGCTATCTATTTTTTCTACAAGATTCGAAAAACTTACATACCTTGGTTGACACAGACAAGAGGATAGCCCCATTGTTATGACCAAGACTATAACGATATTCAATAAGGAATGTCTCATAATAACTTTTTACTTTGATATTTAGAACTTAGATTTTTTATCTGTAAGAATATTAATCATTTCCATATCTTTAATTTGCTTTGCGAAATCTAAAGGAGAGCGTATAGCTATATTTTTACTTTGTACTACAACTCGCTGAATATCTGCAACATACAAGTCCTCTATAAAATTGTCCGCAAGCTGCGGACAATTTGCCTGTAATGGTGCATAGAGCTTATAAAAGTAGCCATTGGTTGCACATGACGCTTTGAGGCGATGGCTGTAGAATCGGTCGCAATTTGCGACCAGTTCTCCTTTATCTTGATGTTCTATATTATCTGCCATATTTATTTCTATCTTTATTTTTGAGGTCACAATTTGTGACCTTAAACGTGTTGTTACTTATTATTGCATTCAAAGGTAGTGCTTTTAGCCTTTAAGCCACTATTGCACAACCTTTTTTATAAAAATTCTGCCCAAATATTCAGAATAGCTTAAAATGAGCGATTTATGAGTGTTTTACCTCAATTGAGGTAATGATTTGGCAATAGTGCTAAATTCTGCAAATTGCATACGTTTGCTTGTCAAACAACTCTTTTCAAAATTTACAGAAAAACATTCAACTACTCCTTGTCTTCCACAAAGCCATGGGATGAAAAGTCTCTCGTTGATAAGCTGTCTTGTTTGTTGTCAGCATTGGAGTTCCAAATGTTCTCTGGTTCATGTACAGTTTGCAATGGTACTTTTACAATAGAGTCAGAAGCCACTTTCTCATAGTCATTTGGTGAGTGATTGGTTTGTTCCTTAAAACTTAAAAAGAAAAAATTTCTTCCCCAACCATTACCAAATATAACATCTAATGGTTCCCCTGTATCTTTCCATATTCTGACTCTTGCTGCAAATCCAAAATCAAATTTAACGGCAGTACTATCATATGTAAAAGTTACAGTATAGAACTTTCTTCCTATCTGTTTTCTTATTTGAGGGCGGCTGTCTCCTCCGTAATCCTTCTTTTTAAAAACTTGAACATCCGATACGTTAGCCTCTTTAAAAAATGGAACATACGCAGGACCAAAGGTCAAAGCCACGTTTCTTGCGCTATTTACAAGAGTACTATAGTCTAAGACCTCTGGTCGCTTGCATGAACTCAAGAATAGTGTACATAATACCGCTATTCCCCAAACTACAATCATTATAGATGGTATTTTTTTCATAATTCGTAATCTTTAATTTGCATTTCGCATGAACATGTTACCAATGACTTGATTATGTCTTTGCCTTCTTATTTTAAGATTGCACTTTCACTATTTTGATGTTTGTAATCTGGTGACTTTGATGTCTTCTTGCCATAGTCAAAACTATAAACAATTTTCAGATTTGCATACTGATTATAACTACGACTTTGATCTATTTCTTTGAAAGAATAATATGATGCAGATAATTCATCTACAATGTTATTCTTCATCATGAATAAATTGTTTGCATTAGCTTCGATAGCCCAATTCCCATGATTCCACATTGCCGATAGTTGATACCGCCAAAATGTCTTTCTGTTAATCTGGCTGTCTATCAAATCTCTTGACGGTGACGCTATGGATGCACCAAAAGAAAATTCCCGAACATAGTAGTTTATCATAGCAGTCCCAGAGAATGCAGACAAATTACGATGCTCAGCTCCTCCTCGAACTAAATGTTCAACCCATTGACCGGATAACTTCATATTAAGTGTACCAGAAGGTTTATAGGTTATAGACATATCTGCACTAGGACGATGATAGATACAGTCATCTCTAAAAGTGCTAATAAGATGCCCATCTCGAATATAGTAATCCGAAATAATCGAATGATTCTGGTAAAAGTATGACACTCCCGTTTGCAAAGCGAATTTGTTAAAATTCAATGTGTGGCTTAATCGTGGATTCAAAAGAATGGAATTATCCATATTCGGGTTACCTTTGAGAATGATGATAGGATCTATCTGCTGTTCAACATTGTTAATCGTATTTATCCTCGGATAGGTGTTTCCCAAAGCGAACATAAATTGAAGTTGCTGTACTTTATCTATCCTATAAGTAGCCCTTGCTTGAAGTCTCGGAGTAAGATGATTGATTGACTTCATCCCCTCCAAACGGTATGTTAGAAATGACAGTCCAGGATTAATATCAAAGAAAAAACTCCCTAAACGTTGGGAATAGTCTGCAAAAAGGATGGTTTCGGACGAATGCAAATTTTGATTATATGCAGAAGTCCCAATGTATTCGGAATCACTAATTCTCATGAACTCGTATAAACTGAAAGTCAATCTATTTCTATGACTGAACGCCATAGAATAGTTTGCATTCGCTTTGATATAATAATAATCTTCCTTGACAAGTGAACGAAAAGACACATTATCATCGTTATAGAGACGGTCATAATCGTTTCGAGAATAATATCCATCAAAAACATAATCCAACGATTTTGTGTTAGAAAATGTGTGCAATCCGTAAAAATAGACACTTGGACGATAAGATTTGTTTCTTGTGTTAATGTCCAAAATGCTACCGTTCTTGATTGCAGCAGTTTTCCAATACTCCGTCATTCCATTATTGACACCGTTTTTTGAGGCATTCCATGCCATACCACCTCTAAGCATCCAAATATATTTTCTTCCTCGGTTGCTGATTGATGCCTGTACATATTCTTCCGTTTGCCTATTGTCAGCATTATTGTAATGCTGCAGTCTATTCAGTTGATAATCAGGGAAAATAAAAGTCTCATTCTCGTCCATAGACGATTTTGGATTTTCCAAAGAATATCCAGCCCAAAGGTTCAAACTTTTGGTTCCTGTGACAAATTTCGAAATAAGATTGTAATCACCATAGAGATAGCCTACATTCTGAGACGCATCAAGTTGCGTGTAGCCACCATTGTTGAGTGGTTTCATTATTATGTTTATAGCATATGCATCTTTTGCATATTTACCAGTCGGCACATCAAAATATTCCACTCGAGAAACGTCCTTCGGTCTTAAAGACTGTACCTCTCGAAAATCAACTTCACGCCCATCTATATAGAGAGTCGCAGCCCCATTGGGAGTTGTCACACTTCCAGTCGAACGCTCGACAGACACTCCCGGAATCATGAGATTGCTCAACAGATCATAACCAGTTACAGCATGTTTACGTTGCTCTTTTGAAGGAATAGCAAGGATATGATCACCTTCTCTTGTAAGATAAGATGACTTTACAACAACTTCACCAAGTTCTTTGCCTTGAATAAAAGTTTTAGTTGTATCTGGTTTCTGTGCATAAGTTACGTGTATACACAAACTCATTATGAGGACTAACAATGCTTTCATCTATTGATTTTTTTATTGTTTTTATACTTATAATCAATATGCCTTCTTCTGTACTTTAAAGACAATACCTTTAACTCTTAGACTACTATTACCAAAACTTTTGCATGAAAATAACGTAACAGACAACGTTCGTCTCATTCATTTCGAGATTGGATCTGTTTTGCCCATAATACTAAGAAAGAACTCTTCTCCTGAATAGCCATCAATTTCTTGGACAATTACATTGTCAACAATAATAGTTTTGAGTTCCAGTTGGATCCTTCCTGGAGAGATAGGACGCTTGTCTGCATCAAAAACAAATTGCGAAGGACATTTAAAGTTGAAAAGCACAAGATGCTGCTTTCCGCCATAGTTCAGTGTCACAGGTACTTTGCTATCGCTATATATGATTTTCCCCATTTTGCTCGCTTCTCCTGTTTCTTCGTCAGAGCTTGCAAAAGAATAAGGTATCGAAATATCATAATCGGGCAACAGCTTGACTGCTTCTGCCAATTTAATATCTTTTATGACAAAACTTATCCAGCTGATTGGGACTTGCTGTAAGGTGACAGTCTGATTTTCGTATCCTCCAAAAGTGTAGTGGATGATAGGTTGACCATTTTCTGTGACCTCACCCTTCCATAAACTTTTATAATCCAACTGTTCTTGCGATGCATTATAGATTACAGGAATGAATATACTACTGTATTGTCCTTTAAGCTCATTACTCAGCTCCTCAATTACACTTTGACGCTGGAAGTAAGAATCCACATAAGTAGGATCCTCATGGCATCCGCTTAAACTAATCATGGCTGAAATAGCCACAATGACCATTGATATCTTTTTCATTACTATTGTTTTTATTATATAACGGCGAGACTATATTATTATTATGTTCAGAGTCTATCGTATAGTTTACGTTTGCATCGTAACCATAAGCTTTCTTGGTTGCCTCAAGTTCGTTGTCCGTCATGCGCTTATAAACCACCATGCCGTAGAATGGTTTTTGATTACCATGCTCATCGGTTGCATCGCCAAGCTTCTGCATGGTGTACATATAGAACTTGTTTGACTTCTTTCCTTGAAGCGTAACTACAGACAACACTTGCATATAGCGGCTTTGCATACTTTGACTTGCCGAACCGCGCATGATGAATCCTGACACAGCATCATAGAACCATTCTGTCTTGTTATATGACTTACCATCGGTATCACCATGGTGGAAACCTATCAGATGACTGTCTGACTCATACCAATAATCCATATATCCACCGCCATAAACTGTCTTGCGGTAGTCTGTTTGTGAAAGTCTGCCGTTATCCTGCACTTTATACATGCCTATGACTTTCCATCCATAGCCCTTTACCTTATTTTCAATGTCAGCAGCACTTACGGGCTTTAATCCTTTAAGCACACAGCATCCATCGTTGTTAATAGTATAAGTCCCATCGAACAGATTGTCATAGTCAATAACTGTAACTGGTCCGCTAGGTTCCTCAGTCATATCACAACCTGTAAAAGAAACGATGCTGAGCATCGCCATCAGAAAAATCCAAATCCTTTTCATTGCTTACTTTATATTTATGTATCTAGTTCTTTTTCTTGAAATTTGTATGTATTATCCTCTATTGATTCGTTCCACCAATTCATCTGGTGTATACGTATGTTTACACGAATAGCCGTTTCACTTCTGAGAATGGTAGAGAGCATTGCCACTCCCTGCTCCGTGAAAGCATATGAGCGAACAGCTGAGTGCTTCAAACTATTGAACTGGTCACAATTTGCGACCAGTTCTCCTTTATCTTGATTTTCTATATTATCCGCCATATTTCTATCTTTATTTTTAAGGTCGCAAATTGTGACCTTAAACGTATTGTTACTTATTATTGCATTCAAAGGTAATGCTTTTAGCCTTTAAGCCACTATTGCACAACCTTTCTTTGAAATGAACGTAAAATTAATAGTATTATTGCGTTGATTGTACTTTTATTAATCGCTTAACTCGTTGCACCGTACTTACTGTTAAACTTGGGTTAACTTTACAGTTTTTTTTAGGAGCTTGGCTTTTTTTACAAAAAAAATCGTAAATTTGCAGCGAGAAATAATAACTTGAAGAATAAACAACATAAAAAATAAACTTATGAAGAAAATCTCGTTGATAGTGATGAGCTGTATGATAGCTTGCGGACTGCTCGCCAACCACGGCATCGTGAAGGGCGGAGAAATGTCGCCTAAGGTAGAGGACACGGTATCGATTGCCAAGAAAATCACTGATAGTCAATGGCTATCGAACAATTCCGACACGTTGGAAGTGGACACAGCTGGCGAAGACTCGGTGGTGAATGTGGTGGCCTACTTCTGCAAGGGTGATACCTGCGAATACTGGATCTATGAGAATGAGTGGAAGGTGGACGGCAAGGACACGGTGAAGACGCTCGGCGTATCCACCCAGGTGCGCCTCGTGGTAAACGATTCCACCAGCAAGGGCTATAAGATGAGCTACACCTTCCTGGACGTAAAGGCCGATTCGGTGGGCGACAACTTCCGGGACAAGATGATGGCCATAGTAGCGGAGCGCACCGCCAAGAGCGTGATAGGCACCACCATCAACTTTGAGACCGATGAATACGGTAGCATCACCAAGATTACCAATCTCTCGCAAATCAAGAAGCAGGCAAAGGCTCTCTTCAAGGCGAGCATGAAGGACATCGCCGCCATGCCAATCATGCAGGCAATGAAGAAGGCGATAGGTCTTGACTTCATGAAGATATGCAACCAGGCTAACACCGACGAGGTGGTGGAGGGCTACCTGGAGGAGCTGAAACTGCTCTTCGCCTGCCACGGAAGCCAATATGCCGTGGGCGAGCATCACGAGCACGAGGATGCCACCAAGGATAGCTACGCCAACGACACTTATATCAATGCCAGCCTAGAGAAGAATGGCAACTACACAATCTCCTGCGAGGTGATCAGCGTGATACCAAAGGAGACTGTGAAGAAGGTGATGGGCGGACTGATGGGTGCCTTCACGGAAGGACTGAAGGGCAAGAAGACCGAGGACGGCAAGGATCATGATGGCGACATCAAGGACTTGGACGACGCGTTTAAAAAAGAGATAGAAAAGGCAGTTGACCAAGATGCCCAGACCTCGGAGTATCTCAGTGTGACCTGCTTCGAGGATGGCTGGCCTAGCAGCGTGTTGAAGCAAAATAAATCTGTGATGGCTGGCCGTGGCAAGCTGAAGCAGAAACTCATCGAGGCTTGCCGATTCGCACAGCGCGAGAAATGATGAACTATTTCGACCTGCACAGATTGAATACAAATACCCCTTGCGGAGTAAACTAATTAGTGCCTAAAGGGTGTTCAATATTCAGTATTCAGTTTTTTTCGCGATAGTTACCTTTTTCATGGTTATAAATTGTAAGTAATTATTTTATATTATATATATATATAATATTATATATATATAATATACTATCTATACAGAGAGTGGTAACAACAGCGAAAAAAACTGAATACTGAATACTGAACACGTTCCTGCAAATAGATTATTACTTTGTAATATGCTGATTTACAAAGTAAAGCTCAGTTTCTATACCGCGAAAACATAGAGATGCGCCACACAAAACATAGAGTTTGTTTTTTAAGCTAACTTTCAAATCGTAAGTTTGCTGAAAATCGCTCCTTATCACATGCCTAAATTTGGTAGATACCGGATTTATTCGTATCTTTGCACCAGCAATCGAAGGAAATGCCTTAGGTGCCTGAAGGCGGTCTTCTATTAAGACCAACACGGGTCATAAATGATGGCAGGCGCCGGTCATCAATGAAGACCCCGAAAACGGCAAGAACGGGGCGTTCTGGGGAGTTGCAAAACAAAGGACTCTAAACATACTACAAACAACTATGATTAATTACAGCATCGTAATGCGTAGCGTGAACGCAAATCTTCTGGAAATCAACCAGGCTAAGTCACGCATCAACCAGGCAAAGAAGGAGGGTAAGACCCCTGACCCAAAGGACCTGGAACTCGTGAAGACCGAGAAGCAGAACGCTTTCGCTATCTCGCAGTACACCGACATCATGACCATCGAGAAGTTTGCCAAGCACATCACCTCTCATGGCAGTGTTTATTCGAGAGCCGACATCAGCGCCATCCTCTACATCGCCGTAGACTGCATGCGTGAGATGTTGCTTGAGGGCAAGAAAATCCGTCTGGGCGATCTTGGTGATTTCTCTCTCCTTCTCACCTCAAAGGGTGCCGAGGATGCTGACAAGTTCACCTCGCAGAACATCACCGGTGTGAAGGTTCAGTGGGAGCCTGGTCAGGAGTTCAAGAACCTTCGCGATGACGCCGAGTTCAACCTCGTAGCCAGCCGCAGTGCTCAGGCAGCCGTTATCAAGGCGATTAAGGAGGGTAAGACCAACGTTGACCTCAACGCCCCAACTACTCCGGATAATACGCCAGGCGGTTCTACCCCAGGTGGTTCAAACACCGGTCAGACCGGCAGCGAAGGCCAAGGCTCTGAATCAGGCGGCGGTACTACCGGCAAGGACGATACTGGCGACGGCCTTGAATAGCCCAAGGATAGACTGGCTAGGGTGCTAGCCCCTAGTCCAGCCTATCCGCCCCAAAAATTCAACATTCAACACTCAACATTCAACATTCAAAAACCATTCAACATTCAAAAAAAATGAAAGCGAACACTTGGAAAACAATTCTTCAGATAGCCATCAGCATTCTGACCGCTATCGCTACTACGCTCGGAGTAACGAGCTGCATGGGATAAAGGAAACTGAGAAATCCGGTCATTAAGGTCATGGTCATTAAGGTCATTAAGGATTTCCAAAGAAAGTTAAAGGGAAATGAGTAAAAATCATCATTTTTTGCTCATTTTCCTTTTTTTTTATTATCTTTGCCTTAAAAATTAATAATTGAACTTTCGTATGTGGTTCAAGTACGGGCTAGGGGCTTCTGCCCTTTACCTTTGCTTTACCCTTCGGCCAGCGATTTTCAATTCCCTTCGGCCGGTGACCGTTGGTTCAGGGCGTATGGGACAAAACTTGCGAAAGTTCAGTAGATAACAAAATAAAGAACGAAGAATTTCATTGAAATAATCTGATGGAAACAGAAAGAATTTTACTTCGATATTGGCAGGAATCAGATGCAGAGGCGCTCTTCAAGTACGCCTCCGACCCTGACGTAGGACCACGTGCTGGATGGCCGGCGCATAAGTCTGTTGAGGAAAGTCGGGAGATAATCCGGACATACTTCCATAATGAAACGACATGGGCGATTGTGTTGAAAGAGACTGGCGAGGCTATCGGCTGCATCGGCTACTACACCCATGAAACCAGCAACATCCCAATCGGAGAAAACGACTGTGAGGTGGGCTACTGGGTAGGAAAGCCATTTTGGAACCAAGGAATCTGCACCGAAGCCTTGAAGCTGATGCTTGACTACTGCATCAACGAGAAGCATTTCGAAAACATCTGGGCAGACCATTTCACAGGCAATCCTGCATCAGGAAAAGTCATGGAGAAATGCTGTTTCGTCGATACTGGTATGTTGAATAAATGTAGCCAGCTTGTGGGTGGCGACAAGGAAATGGTCAAGGTGTTCAAGTACAACGGATAAAGGAGAAAAATAGAATGATGAGAAAGAAATCAAGAGGCAAATAACCATGCATTGTTCATTCTATCATCCCGTACAAAAGTACCACAATTAGCAATATTTGTGGTACTTTTGTACTAAAATAGCTATAAAACTGTTGGAATGTATTAAAAAAAGCGGATTTTAAAAGTTTCCCGTACAAAAGTACCACAATTAAAAATATTTGTGGTATTTTTGTACCAAAATTAGGAGAACAATTATGGAAACAAAGAATTCATTCATATCATCAGCAAGCGTCAAAGTACAAGGACGAACAGCTTACTACAAGATGCTGGAAGCCGTTCGCCAAGGTGAACTGATTCAGGTTTGCCGTGGCGTATATGCTAACATAGACCAATTGTCAGCATGTATGGTTGATATTGAGTCTATTGTTCCCAACGGAATCCTCTGCCTTTGGTCTGCCTGGAATATCCATCAGCTTACGACATCCATGCCGCAGGCTTATCATGTCGCCATCAAAAGGGATAGAAAAGTAAAAGTACCTTCATTCCCAAAGATAGAGCTCCATCACTATACTTCCAACATTCTTGAAATCGGCGTGATGGAGAAAGTAATAGATGGATTTAAGGTAAAAGTATATGATGTAGAACGATGCGTATGCGATGCAGTAAAGTTCCGCAACAAGGTGGGCATTGATGTCTGTTCTGAAATCATCGATAACTATCTTTCCAGACCAGAAAGAAATATCAGTAAACTAATGGATTATGCCAGGCAATTGCGTGTTGGCAACATCTTGGAAAATTATCTACAAGTGAAGCTATGAGTAAAGAACAAAATAAAAACTACGGGAAGTCAATACGTACAAAATTGCTGAACGTTGCAAGAAAGGAAAACGTCTTTAATCAGACTATCCTAACTCGGTATTTTCAAGAGAGACTTCTCTACAGAATATCGCAGACTCATTATAGAGGAAATTTTTATCTGAAGGGAGGTGCACTCATGTATGCATACGAAAAATTTGCGGCTCGTCCAACATTGGATATAGATTTCCTTGGCAATAATATTAGCAACGAAGGCTCTTCTATAATTGCAGCGTTCAGAGAAATATGTTCTGTGCCATACGAGGAAGATGGCGTAATATTTGACACGGAGAACATTACTGCACAAAAAATAACAGAGTTCAAAGACTATCATGGGATTAGGCTCAGCATTCCAGTCAAGATGGACACTATTGCCCAGGTTTTAACAATGGATATTGGTTTTGGTGACGTGGTAACACCTTCCCCAATAGATCTTGATTATCCAGTATTGCTAGAACATCTGCCGAGTGCCAATATACTGGCCTACTCGCTTGAAACAGTTATTGCTGAAAAGATGCACGCAATTGTGGATCTTGCAGACCAAAGTAGTCGAATGAAGGATTATTATGATCTCTATAAAATCTTGCAGAATGAAAAGTATAATCCTATAATATTACAGGAAGCTATCAAACATACATTTGAAAATCGCCACACTCCTTATAATGAGAACACGATGTTTTTCAGGAAAGAGTTTGGCTGCAATCAGCAAATGCAGATCAGATGGACTGCTTTCATACGTAAAATAACGTCCACTGACATCTTGCCTTTTACTGAAGTGATAGCGTTCTTACAGCAAAGACTTCTTCCGTTTTGGGAGAACATGAAAGATGAATAGCAGAAAATACAATATATATCAGTTTCCAGAATGTAAGGACATAGTTGTTTCTGGAGATATTCACGGCGACTTTAATCTCCTCGTGAACAAAATTTGTGTGCAATATCAAATGCGGAACACGTTAGTTATTGTAGCAGGCGATTGTGGATTTGGTTTTGACAAGAGAGGCTATTATGATAATATGGTGAAAAGAAACGCCAAACGTATGAATGATGCCAATAATTGGATTGTATTCATTAGAGGCAATCATGACAACCCAGCGTATTTTGATGGGAAAAGCTTTAAGCACAAACGTTTCATTACCATTCCAGACTATTCTGTAATCAACGCTTGCAACCATTCGATTCTCTGTGTAGGAGGAGCCATATCAATTGACCGTACGTATAGGCTTGAAGCATGGAGTAAGGAACAACAAAAGCGGCTACGTTTTGGTAACACGGAAGTCGTTGACGATTTTTCTCCATCATACTATTGGCAGAGCGAATCGCCGACTTATAATAAAGAAGCACTAATGTCGGTTTTGTCTGAGCAGAAGGTTGACATTGTAATAACACATACATCTCCATACTTCTGCGAATTATTAAGCAAGGAAGGGATAAGCAAATGGACTTGCAACGACAAAACTCTGATATCAGACATACAGCAGGAACGTGAAGTTATGAATAGTCTGTATGAAACTCTGAAAGAACATCAGCAGCATGTCACTCATTGGTGTTACGGACATTTTCATCAAAGCTGGCATTCATCTATTGATGGTACATTGTTCAAGATGCTGGATATTATGGAGTTTTATGAGTTGAAATAATTTTGGACTCAAAATGTAAAAAGTTACGGAGAATATGAATTATCTCCGTAACTTTTTACATTTTCGGCAGATTTACCGCTTCAGCGCTATGTTATAATTATAATATTTGCTGTTGCCCGTAATATCCTCCAGCACCTGAATGAAAGGAGGAAACTTCACACTCTCGTTGGCAGAAATGCCGCGGGTTTCAAGAATCATCAGGTCGGAAACCGGCTCAAGAAACTCGTCGAGCTCGAAATACTGGCCCTTCCAGATAAAGCTCTTGCGATGCTTATGAATGCGCTGGCGGTAAGGATCTGCCTGCTGAAGCATACTCTCGTAAAGATTGGCATTAATCTGTCGCTCGGTCTCTATCTGCTCATTGTCTGAAATACGCTTCTTGGTGGTGTGAACATACACATACTTGCCTCCCTCGAAACCGCGACGGCGAAGACGAATCTCGCTGCCCGGCTCACCCGTAAGATAAGTCTGAACAATATCGCTGTCTATCGCATTAGGAACCTCGCCCGTCAGCTTCACGATATATTTTCGCTCCTCCTCTATCGGCTGCGGAATGGCAAGCACATTGCTTATCTCCTTGAGCACACGGTTCAGCTTGTTGTTGAAATCTTCGTGGTTATTGATTACCCTGAGATGAGGATGACCCTTCCATGCAGAAACAATCTTCTTGTCCAACTCGCGCGCTATCTTCAGACCCTCCTCATCAGCCTGCTCCAGGCGCTGCGCATTGTTGGCTGTAGTATAAAACTGCTCGGCACCATCAGCAGCACTCACCAGATGCAGCACAGCATCATAGCGGTCGCGAAGCTGGGCATCTGTATAACCCTCTTCAGAGATGATGCGGTGCCAGAAATCGGGAGTGAGATAGGTAGAAATATCCATCGTACCACGATCGCAGACGATGATGACCGGCTGCTGCAATGTTTCAGCCATGCGCTCGAAACTGTCTTCCAGGTTGATCTGAGTCTGGAAAGTAGCCTTCTCGCCCTCGAAGAAAAAATCCTTGTTGGAGGTGAGATAATTCATGCCCGCCTGGGTGAACATGGTAGGAACCTCGGGAATGGTAAAGACCTTATAGCCGAGACTGGAGAAATGTTCAATCACCTTAACCATAGCGGTAGTCTTGCCCGCACAAGGTCCACCCGTCAGTACAATCTTCTTAATCTGATTCATATATCAAGTAAATATTTTTCGTTTTTTCTAATTGATGTTCTTTCCGGAGCATCTTATTTTCGGGTGCAAAGATAACAATAATTCTTCAAACGAAAGCAATAATTTATGCAAGAAAAGAAAAATATTGTATTTTTATTTTGATTTCTCATTGTTTTGATGTACCTTTGCAAAGAAAATGGCTCATTTCTAGCCATCGGAAACAAAAATATAACTATAAGATAAAAAATGGAAAAGATAAAGACATTAATTATAGGTAGCGGTCCTGCAGGATATACGGCTGCCATTTATGCCGGCAGAGCCAACCTGCAGCCAGTACTCTATTCAGGTATGCAACCGGGCGGACAGCTCACCATCACCACAGAGGTAGAAAACTTTCCGGGTTATCCAAACGGCGTAGACGGAACACAGATGATGATGGACATGAAGGAACAGGCAGCCCGATTCGGAGCCGAAATGAGAGACGGAAGCATCGTGAAGGCAGATTTCAGCTCACGCCCATTTCATCTTACAGATGAGCGCGACAACGAGATTGAGGCAGAAACCGTGATCATCGCCACAGGTGCATCAGCCAAATATCTGGGTCTTGCCGATGAAGAGAAATATCGCGGACAGGGCGTTTCAGCCTGCGCTACCTGTGACGGATTCTTCTACCGCAAGCGCACCGTAGCCGTAGTGGGCGGTGGCGATACTGCCTGCGAAGAGGCTATGTATCTATCCGGACTTGCCAAGAAGGTTTACATGATTGTGCGCAAGCCTTATCTCCGTGCTTCAGAAATCATGCAGCAGCGTGTAAAGAACAAGGAGAACATCGAGATTCTGTTCGAAACCAATACGCTGGGGCTCTTCGGCGAGAACGGTGTAGAAGGTGCTCATCTCGTGCGCCACAAGGGCGAAGCCAACGAAGAGAAGTTTGACATCAGCATCGACGGATTCTTCCTGGCTATCGGACATAAGCCTAACACCGACCTCTTCAAGGGGCAGATAGATCTCGACGAGCAAGGATTTATCAAGGTTGTGCCAGGTACTGCCACTACCAACATTCCGGGTGTTTTCGCAGCAGGCGATGTGGCCGACCCAATCTACCGCCAGGGTGTTGTTGCCGCAGGCTCGGGAGCCAAGGCTGCCATCGAGGCCGACAGATTCCTGCAGCAACAGTAAAAACTATAGTATAAAATCCTATAAAGCGGGGTTAATATAGTTAAAAAATAACAGCAATATTTTGTCAGATGCAAAAAATGTATTACTTTTGCATCTGATAAAATAAAAAGGAAGATTGGCAGAGTGACCGAATGCGCTGGACTCGAAATCCGGTATACCCTCTTCCGGGTATCGGGGGTTTGAATCCCTCATCTTCCGCTAAGTTCCCCTACAGGAACCGTCATTTTATAGTTTCATAAAAACAACTCGACATGAAAAAAATCATCATCCCCATATTTATGCTCCTCCCGCTGATGACTGCACAGGCCCAAACCGTGCTGACTGAAGAGCAGCAGCTGGAACAGGCACAGAAACAGCTGGAAGCTGCCAAGAAGGCACTGGAAGTGGCTAAAATCAAAGCACAGGCTGCCAAACTGAAGGCTCAGGCCGACAGCATCAACGCTGCAAGCGCCAAGGCGGAAGCTGAAGCAAAAAAGGCTGAAGCAAAGAAGGCCCATGCTACTGAGCCAGAACCAGTAGTTGTAAAGGAGCCAACTACATCAACCACGGGATGGGCGATTCCTGTTGCCGTAGCCGCTAAGCCAAAGGAGGCTGCCAAGCCTGCCAACAAGCTGGCAAATGGCACAACAGCCAAAGTGGACATGAAATATCTGGCAGGCGCCATCACATATAATGATGAAAACAAGATAGAATTCACACTCGATACGGATGCTAACGGGAAAACTGCCAAGCAGATTTACGACATCGTATTAAAATACATGAGTGAACTGACACAGAACGACCAGAACATAGCAAGCCGGGTAGCACTAGTAAACGATGCTGAACACGTCATCGCCAACACGATGGACGAATGGCTCGTCTTCAGCCAGTCATTCATCTCGCTCGACCGCACGGAATTCAAATACCAGCTGATAGCCAGGATTTCAGACAATCATCTGAATCTCTCGCTCGGCCGCATCATCTACAACTACGAGGAAGGAAGAAGCACCGGTTTCAAGGAACCTGCAGAAGAGGTAATCAGCGACAAGATTGCGCTCAACAAGAAGCAGAACGACCTGGCTAAGATCTTCGGAAAGTTCCGCAGATGCACCATCGACCGCAAAGACCAGATATTCGCAGAGTTAGCTGCATTAGTAAAACAATAAGTTGAAGAAAAATGGATAATCAGAATACAGACAACAAGATACAACAGAACGAGGCACAGCAGCCTGCAAACGCTACAGCCCAGCCTACAGCTGAGCAGGGCGCAGAACAGACTGAGCAGAAGCAGCCTACCAGCTACGCCGTAAGACCTCAGCACCGCCGGCTCCGCCCATTGGCCTACAGCGACCAGAACAACATGCTGAAGGTGCGCAACTATCTCAACATCGCCTTCATGCTGCTCGCCATCGTGGGGGTAATACTCTGGACCCAGCTGGAAGAAAGCCGCAATATCGCCTACATCGTACTCATCGTGGGTGTAGTGCTTAAGATTGCCGAAGTATGTATCCGACTATTTAAGAAATAATGAAGAAGAAAATTATATTCTCATCACTCCTATTTTGTGCTGCAACCCTCCCGGTTGCGGCACAAAACGATTTTAACTATAACGAAGATTCGCAGTTCCGTCCTCAAACCAACCGCAAGGTGAACACCGATTCACTGGGCTCAGACAAAGAGATTCCGAAGGGCATCAGGGTATGGACTGTAGACGAACGCTTCGGCGACACAAAGGCTGCGGTAGTAGACACCTTGCAGCACATGTATATGAACACAACCTTCACGGAAGGACTGAGAGGCGAATACAATACCCTCGGAAACATGGGTACTGCCCGACTGAACCGAATCTTCATCGACCGCCGCAACACGCAGGGCAACTTCATCTTTACAGAGCCCTACGATTATATCGTAAATCCGGTAAGCGACTTCCACTTCACCAACACCTACTCACCCATCACGAACATAACGCTGAACAGCTGCGGCGACAAGGTGACTGGAGAAGACGACTTCAAGGCCATGTTTGCAGTAAATGCCAACAAAAGGCTAGGCGCCGGTTTCAGATTCGACTACAAGTATGGCAGAGGATATTATAACGCCCAGAGTACCAGCCACTTCAAATACACCATGTGGGCATCTTACCTGGGCGACCGCTATCAGGCACACTTCCTCTTCAGTACCAATCATGAGAAGATGACCGAGAACGGCGGTATTACCAACGATGATTACATCAAGCATCCGGAAATCTACACCGAATCGTTTGCCACCAATGAAATTCCTACCGTTCTGGAACAGAACTGGAACCGACTGGACAACCAGCATATCTTCTTTACCCACCGCTACAACGTAGGTTTCAGCCGAAAGGTAAAGATGACCGAAGAAGAAATCAAGGCAAAGAAATTTGCCATGGCTTCGAAAAAGGAAAATGCTGAAGAGAATGCGAAGGAAGAAGCCAGAAAGAAAGCCAAGGAACAAGGCAAGAAATTTGATGAGAAAGCCTACGACAAACAGCAGGGTGCCAAATTCAGCGGCCGTCCTGACGGAGCCAAGATTGCAGGCGATGAACCGGCTAAAGACTCAGCCGCAAAGGACATCAGGAACGACAGTACCCGAATCGCAGTAAACGGAAAAGCTGCTGCCGACAGTCTGCTGGCAGTCCAGAAGAAAAATGCCGAAGACTCGCTTTTCTACAAGAGCGAATATGTTCCGGTAACGAGTTTCATCCATACGGTAAAGTTTGACAACTATCGCCGTATTTACGAAGCTTATCAGACCCCAGCCGACTATTATCTGAATGAATATTACGATGCAGGCAGGCTGACCGGCGACTCCATCTACGACCAGACCAAGCACTGGCACATGAAGAATACCTTCGCCATTGCCATGCTTGAAGGTTTTAATAAATGGGCAAAGGCAGGCTTGAAGGCTTTCGCCAGCTACGACCTCCGTCACTATGAGCTGCCAACCATGGAAGGCGGTTTCGAAAAATACAACGAGCATGTGCTGAGCGTAGGCGGACAGCTTAGCAAGCAGGAAGGCAAGACACTCCACTACAATGCCGTAGCAGAAATAGGACTGACGGGTGTTGACGCCGGAACCCTTGCCATAGATGGTAATGTAGACGTGAACATCCCATTCCTGGGCGACACGCTTCAGGTAAGAGGCGATGCTTTCTTCCATAGAGAAACCCCATCGTTCTATTACCGCAACTATCACGCCCGCCATCTGTGGTGGGAGAATGATCTCGACAAGACCATCCATACCCGCATCATGGGTACGCTCTCCTTCCCTAAGACACGCACCAAACTGAGAGTGGCTGTAGATGAAATCAAGAACTACACCTACTTCTCGCAGAGCTATGACATTACAGAAGAAGGTTTGCGAACAGGAGTCATGGTTACACCAATGCAGGAAAGCGGAGGAATCAACCTGCTGACAGCACAACTGGAACAGAACTTCAGACTGGGCATTCTGAACTGGGAAAACCAGTTTACCTACCAGCACTCAAGCAAGGAGAGTGTTCTGCCAGTACCAGCCTTCAATGCCTACACCAACCTCTACATCAAGTTCAAGGTAGTAAAGGTGCTGAACGTAGACCTGGGTGCTGACATGCGCTACTTTACAAGCTATGAAGCTCCCGACTATTCACCTTATATGGGACAGTATACGGTACAGGGCAACGGCGAGAACAACGTAAAGATAGGCAACTATCCTATCGTCAATGTTTACGCCAACGTTCACATCAAGCACACCCGTTTCTTCGTAATGATGAGCCACATCAATGCAGGACAGGGCGACAAGAACTACTTCTTCGCTCCTCATTATCCGATGAACGAGAGAGTGTTCCGTATTGGAGTAAGTTGGAACTTCTTCAATTAATCTTTCTGATTTTCCTTAAGAATATCAGGAGATTCAATTCTAATCTTTTCAGAATATGATAGAAACAAATTCTATAAAAGCATGGTATCTAGCCGCTCGCCCGAAGACTCTGACGGCGGCGGCTGTTCCTGTTTTATTGGGTATTGCGCTGGCTTATAAAGACGCTCAGCAGATACAGACATTGCCAGCCCTACTCTGCCTGCTCTTTGCATGGGTGATGCAGATAGACAGCAATCTGGTGAATGATTATTTCGACTTCAAACATGGTAATGACGACGAAACCCGACTGGGACCGAAACGTGCCTGCGCTGAAGGCTGGATAACATTGGGAGCCATGAAATGGGGAATCATCCTCACTACCCTTCTGGGTTGCGCCATAGGGCTTCCGCTGGTTCTTTTCGGAGGTTGGGAAATGGTTATCGTAGGCATCTGTTGCGTAGTCTTCTGTTTTCTCTATACTACCTGTCTCAGCTATCTGGGCATGGGCGATCTTCTGGTACTGCTCTTCTTCGGCATTGTACCCGTATGCTGCACATACTATCTCGTAATGCCCGAAACCATGCAGGGAGTAAGCATGGAAGCGGTTCTCGTATCTGTAGCCTGCGGACTGGTAGTTGATACGCTGCTCATTCTGAACAATTACCGCGATCATGACAACGACCTGAAAGCCGGCAAGAAGACCCTTGTGGTTCACATAGGAAAGAAGAATGCCGAGCGGTTATACTGCGCATTGGGCAATCTGGGCATTATTACCATAATAGGTGTAACCACCTACGAAGTATTTCAGCATGAAGCCAGCAGCATCTTCCTGCCGTTTGCAGCACTCTATATCGTTCTGCACAACAGAACCTATATGGAGATGAAAAAGATAGGCGAAGGCAGAGAACTGAACAAAATTCTGGGCAAAACAGCTCTGAACATCTTCTGTTTCGGCATTGTATCATCCCTGATCATCATCGGAATGGCGAATTGAACAATAATAAACTATTAATAATGTACGCGCGTACCTTATTATATAAACAAAGTGGAGGAATATCTATGAAGCAACAGGTAAATCTCGAAATCATGGACTTTGTGGAGAAACAGATTCTCCCCAAATATAATGCCTTTGGCGAAAGTCATGGACTCAGACATGTTACCCGAGTCATCAGAAACTCTCTGAAACTGGTTCCGGTAACCGGAGCAGACATTGATATGGTGTATGTAATAGCCGCTTACCACGACCTGGGGATGAGCGGTCCGCGTGCCATTCATCATATTACCAGCGGTAAGATTCTGCAGGCAGATGCAAGACTGAAGCGCTGGTTCGGTCCGGAGCAGATTAAAATCATGAAAGAAGCCGTTGAGGACCATCGGGCTTCATCCAGCCGTCAGCCTCGCAGCATCTATGGCAAGATTGTGGCAGAAGCCGATCGCGACATTGATGTTCACGAAATTTTTCTGCGCGCCATACAGTATGGCAAAGAAAATAATCCAGATGATGACAAGGAGCAGCAATGGGAGCGGTTCAGCCAGCACATGGACGAAAAATATTCACGAAACGGATACATCAGGTTATGGATTCCCAACTCCCCTAACGAGAAAGCGCTCAACGAACTGCGCAATATCATAGAGGACAAAACAGAGTTGAGAAAATATTTCGAAAAAATATTCGAAGAAAACAGCTAAAACATTTGGTAGTTTCAAAATATTGCATTATCTTTGCATTATCAAATAATGACTAAGATGTTTGCACCGTTGCATCGTGATGATGCATGGGTGCCAGAAGGAATAAGGGTCGTTTCGGTTCGATCGGGATACTCATCAAATTACACTATTGAAACCGAGAGGACATTCTCTTGCTCATGGCGGGCCACATAAACTGCAGCAGGCAGGTAAGCTGAAAAGCCGGTGGATTACAAAGGCGGAGGACTCTCAAATGTTTATACATTCGGAGTTTCATCACATCATCGAGCGACCCTTTCTTTTACAAGAGGCGGATATCTGAGAAAGAAGTCCGCCTCTGCTCGTTTTAGGAAATAAAGCACTCATCATACTGAAAGAAAACACCCCCTGATAATGTGGGAGTTACAAAGAAAATGCATTTTTATCGAAAAAAAGTTGCAAAAAGATTTGGTAGAATCAGAAAAAAGTAGTACCTTTGCACTCGCATTTAAGAACGATGCTTGGTTGATTCGGTTAAGAATCCGACTGGAAGGTTGGGTGAGTGGCTGAAACCAGCAGTTTGCTAAACTGCCGTGCGGGTTACCGTACCGGGGGTTCGAATCCCCCACCTTCCGCAAGCTATCGTCCGAAAATGTACCGTTGGTCGATTCATCTAATGGTTAGGATACAAGATTCTCAATCTTGGCATAGGGGTT
>ERZ1023626.100-NODE-100-length-26163-cov-133.494063_pt1 | contig 26163 bp, 24 predicted proteins | sample MGYA00380331_ERZ1023626 | MGnify/ENA primary metagenome ERZ1023626 (study PRJEB33179, sample SAMN07448974) | human gut metagenome | biome: Human-gut; feature: Human associated habitat; material: Faeces | host: Homo sapiens | place: India: Bhopal | collected...
GACAGCTCTCCTCGGGGCGTTGGGCGTTTCGGCAGGTGGACTTTAGAGTGATGCCACGAAGCTCCAGTACCTCCTGGATGCTTCCTGATTCTCTTCCATTAAGAGGGCTTTTCATGAGCAGAATCCCTCCGAATTTATTTAACAAGTTAGGGCGCATCCAATCCGGATGCGCCCTTTTTCTTTGTCGTCATATTTCTTTCATTCAACACTCAACATTTACCTCTCAACATTCACCATTCTCTAACTTTTTCAGAAACTTTTCCTAGAAAACTCTTGCAGATATGAAAATAAAACCGTATCTTTGCGGTATGGATTTTTAAAACAGAAGATTATGAAGCAGGTAGAAGAAAGATACATCAGCTTGCTGACCGACTTCGGTTTCAAGCGAATTTTTGGAACAGCAATGAACAAGGATTTGCTCATTTGCTTTCTCAACAGCTTGTTTAATGGCAGACAGGTTGTAAAGGACGTATCGTATCTGAACCCGGAGCATGTGGGAGATGTATATACCGACCGCAGAGCCATCTTTGATGTATATTGCGAAGGCGAAAACGGCGAGAAGTTCATCGTTGAAATGCAGAATGCCTACCAGACATATTTCAAGGATCGTGCCCTTTTCTACTCAACCTTCCCTATCCGTGAACAGGCACCAAAGGGGAATGAATGGGATTTCAAGCTCAATCATGTCTATACCGTAGCCCTGCTCAACTTCAGCATGAACGAGGACGCCTTCGACAAGGAGAAAATCCGCCATCATGTGCAGTTGTGCGACACAGCTACCCACAAAGTATTTTACGACAAGCTCGAATATATCTATGTAGAGATTTCCAAGTTCAACAAACCCCTGGAAGAACTGGATACGCTCTACGAGAAGTGGCTCTATGCACTGAAGAACCTCTATAAACTTACCCAGCGTCCTAAAGAGCTGTGCGACAAGGTCTTCGACCGCCTCTTCGAGGAAGCCGAGATAGCCAAGTTTACTCCGCAGGAAATGAGGGAGTACGAGACCAGCAAGATGGCATATCGCGACATCAAGAATTCCGTAGACACCGCTAAGCGTGAAGGTATAGCTGAGGGTAAGGAAATTGGTATGAAGGAAGGTATGGAGAAAGGTAGAGAAGAAGGCAGAGCTGAAGGCAGAGCTGAAGGCAGAGCTGAAGGCAGAGCTGAAGGCATGAACCTGCGAAGCCTTGAGATTGCCAGGAAGATGCTGGCAAAGGGTATGGATGAAGCGTCTATCATGGATATGACGGGGCTGACGGCAGAGGAGATAAAGCTGCTGAAAGCTGAGATGTAGATTACGAATATCTCCATATAACCAAGGGTCTATACGCCACCTTTTCATCGTGGCATATAGACCCTTGTCGTTTCCCGTGAGGTGCGGGTGACTATGTTTGCTGGGCACCTTATACTCCTGCCCAGCTTAGGAGTTAAACAATCTACTTTATTATTCAACCTTAAATCTACATGTTATGGACTTAAATTCATGTCCAAGGAAATTTTTGTTCCAATGTTTATTACTATCAGCATAATCTATATCGTTATTAGCTGTATATAAATTATCGTCAGTTTTAATCATCTCTTTTTGATAGTCTGACAAAATTAAATCTATATTTGGGGTAATGTCTGAAAATATTTGCCAATATCTTGCATCTGCATAGTTTATAGGGCCAAAAGTCAGCTTTGAAAGCAGATAACATTCATTAAATGCACCAGAATTAAGTTTGTTAAGACTCGGCGCTTCTACTACTGTGAGATATTTGCACTCACTAAAAGCATATTTCTTAATTTCTTTTACGTCAGGCATTTTGACAGACTTAAGTTGCGACATCCTTTTGAATGCCTCTTCTGGAATAGTTTCTACACCAATAATGGTCAACTTAATTGTACCCTCGTCGTTAGGGGCGGCATTTCTGATGGCATTTCTTATTTTAGAAAAGTCATTAAAATCTTTAGCCAAATTGAGCGTTATGTCAGTTTTTCCTGCAGCCAAAGCTTGTTTTATAATTAATTCTGGTGTGAGTATGGAGGCATCGCCACCGGTAATTGCATCTCCTTTACCCCAATCCGCAACACTTACACTTCCGATTATAGCATTGTCCTTACCTATTCTTACATCATAGGTATAGCTCTCGGCTTTTTCAAGAGCAGGAATTCCTGTTACATACAGTTCTTTTGTCTGAGTAGGGTTGCCCACACCATCATTGTATGTCACAGTGAGTTTGAGGAATTTCTCTGTAGAATTGGCAGTTCCTGGAGATACCAAAGCATAGAATACATTGTCTTTTTTACAAGCTTGGATGCCTACGTAGCTGTCACTTTCTCCTGCTGGAACTTTCAGCTTAGAATAAACTTCTACGGCAGAAAGTGTAGGTATCCGTGTTTCGAACTCATTTCCAAAAGCACTTACTTTGACTATGATGCGAGCCGTCTGACGTTCAAAGTTCAATGTCAACTGTCTGGTATCAGGTATCTTTGTCACATTTTCAGTGCATCTCATATAATCAGACTGAGCAATTTTCGTGATGTCAGATTGATCAGCTTCGATATGACCCTCAGAGATAGAATTGGTGGAATTCCCTGGATAAAAAGCCTCGAAAGTCTGGGCATTACCCGTCCAGAGCTGATAGTCATTCGCATTCGCCCATTGTCCGGTCTTATTTTTGGTATAAACCACGGTTTTACCCTCAGTAGTTACGCTGATAGCATCGTTCTCATTAAAACTCTGTTGTTCCGCTTCTGTACCCACAGGATTACTACGGGTAAAAATGCTGTTTCCACCAACGGTGGCAGCAATCTTCACCTCATTGGCGGCAGTGTTAGCTCCCAGTTCGTCATCAGTAGAGCAAGCGGCAAGCATTGCTATAACTGCAAATGCTCCCATATATCTTGTAATCTTCATATCTTGTCTATTTTAAATGTCTAACAATTCTTTAATCAGTCTCTTTTTCGGTAATGGTTTCTTTTCCCCAAGGTTTCGCACTTATGGCGCCCCCTTGCACTACATCCTTACCTGCCAACAGATGCAACTCATGTTTTTTACCGGATTCAAATGTCACAGCGTCGGTGGCAGTCCAGATATATTCTGTATTATTCACCTTGAACGAAATACTAAAATTACCAGCAGCAACGGTCTGTGGAATCACAATGGCAGAATAGTTGAAGACTGCATGGGCGGTTGCGTTCTCTGCCGGCGTGAATCCTGTAGTTTCTGGAGTAATGGCTGCTGTCTGGGTACCATCAACTTGAACACTTATAGGGCTTGCAGAGAAATCCACTTTGCTGCTGATAATGGTGCCATTCACCTTGACATCAGTTACAAATCCTTTCGTAACCGTATTATTATTCGTATTAAACTGGTCTCTCAACTCGATAATGAGATTCAGCTGACTGAGGAGATGGGTGAATGCGACCTCAACCGCTTTGCTGGTATTCAATTCCGAAACAGGCGTGAATCCAGTTTTCTTATATACAATAAGGTCGGAAGAATAGTCTTCAGCATTGCTTTGGTCTTCTTTTACAGAAAAGGCATAATCAGTCTTTCCGAAGACTTTAACTTTGCCACTTGCATCTTCGGTAGTCTCCTGATATGGCGCATAAGCCAGAATATCAACAGCTGTAGTTGAATTCTGCCACAACATTTGGGTAGCCGGAATCCAATTGTAGCCTTTCTGTGATACCTTGATATTATCATAGGTATATTTTTCGCTATTAGCATTTTTGATGCAGAAGCCAAACGATTTAAGCTTGTCCGCACTGTTTCCGTAAGAGGCACGGGTATTCATGCCATCTACACTTGTCATGATTCTAACCACATTATCCATTGGATAATTGCTCTGTGCCAAATCCTCATCGTTAGAGCAGCTGGCAAAAACTGCCGTTGCCAAAGCTGCCATTGTTAATATTTTAATTGCTTTCATATTGTCGAATTTTATGTTTTAATTTTAAGAAAGTTAATCGTGAGCCTCGCCCTTGATAGGGTCGCCTGTAGAACCCCAGCCAGAGATGTTTACATCGCCAAGTTTTATGACGTCACGTCCAACCTCTAGGTTGACTGTAGTAATCTTGCCACTCTCAAACTTAAAAGGAGTGCCGTTGTCGTAGATGAAGTCCTTGCCGCCAATGGTGATAGTAATCTTCTGAACACCATCCTGCGGGATGATGATGGAAGCATATTTCTTGTTGGCGGTTATAGCAGGCATGTCGAAGTCTGCTTTATCTTCTGCTACAGCAGATGGGGTGACAACCTTGGTCAGATAATTAACGGTTGCTTTTTTTGCGGCATTGCCTACAGCTACCTTATCTACGGTAGGTCCCTCTGTTCCCCATTGATTCTTATAGGTAAGGTTCACCACAAGTTTTGCCATTACATGGGTAAAGGTAAGAGGTACTGTTTGCTGTTCATCGACATTATAGGATAAGCCATCTTTGTTGACTGCCACCAAGAGATCGCTTTCTGTTTGCTTGTTCACATCGAATGTATATTCTCCGGCAGAAAGGTCGGATATTGCTGAAATAGGGTATACACCGATGAAATAATGCTTGTCTCGGTTGTTCTTCCAAAGCATCTGTGGAGTAGATACCCATGAACCGTTAGTCAGCTTATTGATGGCGTTATTCACCACACGCTCGCGTGTCTCAGGGGCTACAGTTGGGGCACCTGTCCAGGCATACACGCTGATTTCATCACCCTCCTCAAAGGTTTGAGCGCCATTCGCATCTGTGGCAACACGTGTCATATTGCCGATACTGGTAGAAACGGTGATATACTTGGAGGTCTCGCCTCCGATACCATTCTCGTTGTCAGAACAACTGCCCAATGTCAAAACCATTGCCATCAGGGCAAAGAGATAAGTCTTCTTTTTCATTGCCTTTTACTATTTTATGTTTATATTCTTGTTTTGATTCTTGCTTAAATGATAGGGTTGCTTAATCTTCAGGATTCAGAATTTCACCACGATAAATCCATTCCTCAGTCCAATCATCTATCTTCGTGCTCGTAAGATACATGTAAGGTTTCATCTCCTCAAATTCCAAGTTTATCTTGTACTTGCCGCCAGACTTCATGACAGGAGCTTCGATGTCGTAGTTGCTAACTACTCCCCCAGGAGAAATCAGTTGGATAAACAACTTGGTGTTATGAAAACCGTTGGCTGTCGGCATCAAGCGTAATGTTTCCGTTTTTAAAGTTTCGCCAGGCACTGCGATTCTCAAAGGAATATCACACTCTTCCTTGGTATAGCTTGCCGTCCCGAATGTTCCATCCTCATTCTTTTGCAGGGGAAGGAGTCCGGTTGCCACATTCAGAACCTTGCCTATCATTGCAAAATTGTCAGGAACTCCTTCAATGAAGATGGTCAATTCTGCAAGTATATGGCGCATTTCATTTTTGGTTATGTAGTTGACATTTGATTTGTCTATACCGATGTCCGTGACACCATAATAGGCATGGTCGGGAGAGGCACTTGGATTGGACAATCCAAACATGAGTTGGTTTATATTGAGGGTTGCCCTTGTAGCCTCACCGATAAAAAACGGTTCTATAAGGTTGGTGGCAGCCAGAATCTGATAATGCCCTACTGGAAGAGCGAAGCGTTGGCTTGCTACCTCCTGCGCACTGCCACCATGTTTTTCCTCAACAAGCGAGCCGTCATCGGCATTGAATATCCAGAGCTTCACATCCTTCACTTCCGTACCTTGGTCGGCTTCATCCGCCCAAGTGAGCGATACTGACAAACCACCCTCATCCTCACCATCATGAACATCATGGTCGCAACTTGCCAACAGGCATGGGACACATAACAGCACCCATAACCAAATATTAAATCTTCTTTTTGGAAGAATAAAAGCAAGTGCTGCGACCAGTAACCGTTCTTTTCCAGTTAAGTAATTTCTCATATTAATCTATTATGTTTTGATTATAATTTACGACATTTTAAATCTTTACTTGATACAGATTATAAAAAATCCAGGTGCAAAGTTAAGGGTTTTATATGAAAGCGGGGGGGTAATATTTGTTTTTTCAGGTATGATTTTTTGGTTTTTGGTGTCGCATTCGTGAGCAATGCGACACCTTGTTAGTATTCTTTAACGTTTTCAGACTCTATTCAAGAAGTAATTATCAACAAAGACTAATTATACGTCACCTGTTCATCGAGGCATATAGACCATTCAACACTCCACATTCAACATTCAACAATCTCTAACTTTTTCCGAAACTTTTCCCTAAAATCTCTTGCGGGTTTGAAAATAAAGTCGTAACTTTGCGGCATGGATTTTTAATACAGTTGATTATGAAGCAGGTAGAAGAAAGATATATCAGCTTGCTGACCGACTTCGGTTTCAAGCGAATTTTTGGAACAGCAATAAACAAGGATTTGCTCATTTGCTTCCTTAACAGCTTGTTTAATGGCAGACAGGTTGTGAAGGACGTGAAGTATCTGAATCCAGAGCACGTCGGAGATGTCTATACCGACCGCAGAGCCATCTTTGATGTATATTGCGAAGGCGAAAACGGCGAGAAGTTCATCGTTGAAATGCAGAATGCCTACCAGACATATTTCAAGGATCGTGCCCTTTTCTACTCAACCTTCCCTATCCGTGAACAGGCACCAAAGGGGAATGAATGGGATTTCAAGCTCAATCATGTCTATACCGTAGCCCTGCTCAACTTCAGCATGAACGAGGACGCCTTCGACAAGGAGAAAATCCGCCATCATGTGCAGTTGTGCGACACAGCTACCCACAAAGTATTTTACGACAAGCTCGAATATATCTATGTAGAGATTTCCAAGTTCAACAAACCCCTGGAAGAACTGGATACGCTCTACGAGAAGTGGCTCTATGCACTGAAGAACCTCTATAAACTTACCCAGCGTCCTAAAGAGCTGTGCGACAAGGTCTTCGACCGCCTCTTCGAGGAAGCCGAGATAGCCAAGTTTACTCCGCAGGAAATGAGGGAGTATGAGACCAGCAAGATGGCATATCGCGACATCAAGAATTCCGTTGACACCGCTAAGCGTGAAGGTATAGAAATAGGCATGGAAAAGGGCATGAAGAAAGGCAGAGAAGAAGGCAGAGCTGAAGGCAAGCATGAGGCCAACACAGAAACAGCACAACGTTTGCTGGCAATGGGACTTTCTGCCGAACAGGTTGCCAAAGCTACCCAGCTACCTTTGGAAATCATTAAGAATCTGAGCAATTCATAAAAAATATAATAGCTGAGATGTAGATTACGAATATCTCCATATAATCAAGGGTCTATACGCCACCTGTTTATCGTGGCATATAGACCCTTGTCGTTTTTTATTCATTTTATCCATCGTATTGAATAAAATCAGTACTTTTTTATTCAATACGAATGATTTTCAGCCATTTTCTCCCGCCATTCGGTAGGAGTACAACCAAAAGCGTTCTTTGTATAAATGCAACAAGGCGCAACCTTCTCACGAAGACTGCGCCTCTAATAGTTTTCTTTTTTGTTTAATTTTTAAGAGAGTATTAACATATATATATTTGTAAGTGTAAGTTTCTTACTTGATATATAAGGATTACTGCTCCTTGTGCAACTTAGCTCTTAGATGGGCTTAGAGTTCCATCTCGAGCATAGCGTAGTAAGCCTGTGGATAACCACGGTAAACGTATGACTTGAGAGCATTTGCCTTAGTCTGACCATCTACGAGCACTCTGCCTGGTGTGATATATACACCGAGCTCCTTCTTGTTGTTGGTCTTCTTTGTGCCGATGTAAGCCAAGCTATAGTTGTTCAAGCCGCTATAGAACTGAATCTGCACCTTCTTGCCATCAGCATTGGTGTAAGTGATGTCTTGAGTAGCAGTGATAAACAACTGCTGAGCTGCATTGTAAGGCAGCAACTTAATCTTTAAGTCCTGTGCAGGCAACTTCTCTACCTCAGCTTTCAGTGTGGCATCGCTGAAGTACTTTGCAAACTTGCTCACCTCTACCTGTCTAACAGTGAGCATACTGTCGCTAGGAGTTACATAGCAATAAGTGGTAACTGAATCCTTGTCAAACTTCTCTGCATCTGTAGCGCCTACGCTGCCAGGGAAGAGGATTCCACCATTGTGCATACCCTGAATCTGGCTGAAGAGAGCCTGAGACTCCTGAGGCGTTGGCCACTGGAAGCCATCGCTGTCGTCTGTATTACAAGAAGTGAATGCGAAAGCTGCAACGAAGGCAGCTACAATTGAGAATAATTTGATTTTTTTCATTTTGCTATTATGTTTTGATTTTTATTTTCTCATATTTCTCAGCCTAAATGTACCCCGATATGGTTGCCCGAGGCTCTTCAGTCCTTGTATAAAACAAGAAATGGCGGGAAACTTGCATCACTTTTAGTTAATCTCTGTTAATGCTCTTCACTTGTCCATTTCATAGAGCACTTTTGCCAATGTATTGTAACCTCTGACTTTCAGTTCTTAGTTGTTTGAGCTTTTTACTGTGTTATGTCTAGGTTTGTCCTACATAGCGATGCAAAGTTAGTTTTTTATTTTGAAATACACAAGAAATTTATGATTTTCTTTCTCTTTTTCGCATAAAAATACTACTTTTGTGGAGATTTTAGGGATTATTCACCTTAAAGCGGAATGAATAGTGTAGACTCTGAGTCTCATGGAAAATGAAATAATGATGAATATGATATGAAAAAGAAAGTAGGTACATTTAAGATTTGGCTGTTGGCGATTGCCGCAGTTGTGGCGTTTTCTGTCTTGCCTAAGGTCTCTTCGCTGGCAACAGAAGATCAGGCACTTGTTGTAAAGGAGAATAAGCAGGAGGCTGCTGATGCTGCGGGCGATGAATCGTCTGCAGAGAACAAGCAGGAAACTGCTGGAGAGGGTGCGAATCTGGAGGCGCAGGGGCTGGAGATTCCGGTATCTAAGGTTAAGGTATCTGAAACCATCAAGCATCGGTTGGCTTATACGGTATCTTATAATCATGATACGCGACAGCCGAATTGGGTAGCCTGGGCGCTGACGGGGGAGCATGCATCTGGTAAGTTGCCGCGCGGTAAGTTTGCTGATGATGAGGAGATGCCGGCACCCGTGGGTACTTTGGCGGATTATTATAACAGTGGTTTGGACAGGGGACACATGTGTCCGGCAGGCGATAACAAATGGAGCCAGCAGGCGATGGATGAATGTTTCCTGATGACCAATATGTGTCCGCAGAACCACAGTCTGAATGCGGGGGTATGGAATACGATAGAGCAGCAGTGCCGCAACTGGGCGAAGCAGTATGGCAAGGTTTATATTGTCTGCGGACCGATATTTCTGAACAAGCAGCATCGCAAGTTGGGTAAGAACAAGGTGGTAGTGCCTGATGCCTTCTTCAAGGTGGTTCTTCATACGGGCAAGAATCCGCAGGCCGTCGGCTTTATCTGCCGTAACCAGTCGCAGAAAGGCAGAAAGAAGACGGAATTCGTAAATTCAGTAGATGAAGTGGAGCGTATCACCGGCTATGATTTCTTCCCTCAGCTTCCGGATGATGTTGAGAAGAGGGTAGAGGCTAAGGCTGAAATGTTTTAAAAAGAAATTTCTGCAGTATCCAGTAATAGGATATAACAAAAAAAAAGGCTTTCCGTAATGGAAAGCCTTTTTCTTGAAGATCTGTGACTCGCATGGGGCTCGAACCCATGACCCCAACATTAAAAGTGTTGTGCTCTACCAGCTGAGCTAGCGAGTCAATCTTCTGCTTTATGTTTCAAAAGCGAGTGCAAAGGTACGGCAAAAATCTGAAATAACCAAATATTTTGCCATATTTTTACTGATTTTCTTCATTTTTATCCGAAATCGGGACATTTTTGCCCGTTTCTTCATGATATTGCGGCTTCTCCTTCGTTACATACCGCTGCCAGTAGGCTATGATGAGCGTTGTGAGCGGAAGGGCAACAATCAATCCCAGGAAACCCAGAAGTGCACCCCAAACCGAGAGACTCAAGAGGAGAATGGCTGGGTTCAATCCCATCGCCTTACCCATGATCTTCGGGGTAACTACCATGTCGGTGATGACCTGTACCACGCAGAACACCAGAACAGCCAGACCGAATACCAGCCAGAAGTTCTGACCTGTGTCGGCAGCCTTCAGCATGGCAAGAAATGCCGTAGGGATGAGGGCGAAGGTATGGAGATACGGAACCAGGTCCATGATGCCGATGAGAATGCCCAGACCTATCGCCATCGGGAAACCGATGATGGTAAAACCGATGCAGAACATGATGCCCATACAGAGCGCTACCAGTCCCTGACCACGGATATAGTTGTTGAGCTCGCGCTCCACATCCTTCATCAGCGCACTCCAGAACGGACGGTTCTTCTTTGGGAAGATTCTCACCCAGTTGGCTGTCAGCGTCTCATAATCGAGCAGGATGAAGAACATATATAATAAGGTAATCATCGATGCCACGATACTCATCAGTACCGTTGCCGTCTGGCTGACTACCGAGAAGACCTTAGGCATGGTGGTCTTGATGGCATCGCTGAAGTCCTTGCTTTTCAGAAAATGCTCTATCTGTTCCTGGTTGGCCTGCAGCCAGTCTTTGATCAGCGCCGTCAGGTTGTTGGTATGAGTCGTCTGATGCAGCCATCGTGTCAACACCTCACCGAGTTTGTCAAACTGGTCAATCATCGGAGGGATGATGAGCCACAGCACGCCTCCTATAACAGCGATAGCCGTTCCCATGGCGATGAGGATAGACAGCGCACGTATTCTGACGTGGAGTTTGTTTTCGATAAACTTCACGACCGGATAGAGCAGGTAAGCGAAAAACCATGCAATGAAGAATGGCAGCAGTACGCTGCTCAGATAATTGGTCATGTAGAGCACGGCCAGTACGATGAGGGTAACCCCCGCCCATCTTATAAACTTATCAAATGTAATCTCCTTTCCCATAACTGTTCCTTTTGTTATAATTTTTCGTTAAGAATCGCCTTCTGGTAGCATTCCCTGCAGAGTGGCTCGTATTCATCTTTCTCGCCCAGGAGCACCCGTTTGTCGTTATTGACCAACCGGTGGCTCACATAGGCAACCGATCCGCACTTTACGCAGATGGCATGAACCTTGGTCACCTCGTCGGCGATGGCACAGAGAGCAGGAATCGGACCGAAGGGAACTCCCTTGAAGTCCATATCCAGTCCTGCCACGATGACTCTCACGCCACGGTTGGCGAGTTCGTTGCAAACCTCCACGAGCCCATTGTCCAGGAACTGGGCTTCATCGATACCCACCACGTCGATATCAGAAGCCAATAGCAGTATCGATCCAGAGGACTCAATAGGAGTAGACCGGATAGAGTTCTGATCATGGCTCACTACATCTTCCTCGGAGTAACGAGTGTCAAGCGCCGGCTTAAAGATTTCCACCTTCTGCTTGGCGAACTTCGCACGCTTCATTCTTCGGATCAATTCCTCTGTTTTTCCGGAGAACATCGATCCGCACACCACTTCAATTCTTCCGGGACGGTGCGCCTCCCCAATTAGATTTTCTGTCATTTCGGGGGCAAAATTAATAATAAGGTTTTAAAAAATGCAAAGAAACGCGTTTTTTTTTTGCTATGAAAGATTAATTAACTACATTTGCGGTCAGTATGGGCACATTATACATCGTTCCGACTCCAGTTGGTAACATGGAGGACATGACAATGCGAGCCATTCGCATACTGAAAGAAGCGGATTTGGTACTCGCTGAGGACACTCGAACATCGAGTGTTCTGCTGAAGCATTTCGATATCAGAAATCGATTAGTGGCTCACCATAAGTTTAACGAACATGGCACATCTTCTGCCATCGTAGAGCGACTGAAGGGTGGCGAAACCATCGCCTTGATCAGCGATGCCGGAACACCGGGTATCAGCGATCCTGGTTTTTACCTCGCCCGCGAGGCAGCCAAGGCAGGCATCACGGTGCAGACTTTGCCTGGACCTACGGCATGCATACCGGCCATCGTTTCATCGGGTTTGCCATGCGACCGTTTCTGCTTCGAAGGATTCATTCCGCAGAAAAAGGGCAGACAGACCTATCTTGAATCATTGAAGGATGAGGTGCGCACCATGATTTTCTATGAGTCGCCTTATCGTGTGGTGAAAACCTTGCAGCAGTTTGCCGAGGTTTTCGGGGATGACAGACAGGTGAGCTGTTGTCGTGAAATATCCAAACTCCACGAGGAGAGTGTGAGGGGTACGCTTGCCGAGGTCATCGCTCATTTTGAGGAGACAGAACCAAGGGGCGAATTTGTCATCGTATTGGCAGGAAAAGATCCTAAACAGCTCAAGGAGGAGATGAAGGAAAAGAAGCGTGAAGAGCGCCGGCAGAAGAAAAACGGGGCTCGCAGGGATGAAGAAAGTAATGAATAAAGTATAGGAAGCGACGCGTTTTACGCGAAAAGATAATTTTTTAAATCAAACATTAAAAAGGAAAATGATTATGAAAAAGCTATTATTTGCGGCATGTTTAGCTGCTTTTTGCTTGACCAGTTGCAACAACGGCAAGAACAACACCCAGGATTTGGCAAATCAGCAGAATGATTCGCTAAACAGTATCATCGCTCAGAAAGATAGCGAAATTAACGATATGATGGGTACATTGAATGAAATCCAGGATGGTCTGAACCAGATCAGTGAGGCTGAGCACAGAGTTACTCTCCTGAAGAACGGTGAGGGTGCCAGCAAGAGACAGCAGCTCAAGGAGGATGTTCAGTTCATCGCTACCCGTATGCAGCAGAACCGCGAACTCCTGGCTAAACTGCAGAAGCAGATGGCTAACAGCTCTTTGCAGGCTGACCAGTTGAAGAAGACCATCGCAAACCTTCAGGCGCAGATTGCACAGAAGGATAAGGAACTCCAGGTGCTTCGCGAGGAGTTGGATAAGAAGGATATTCATATTGCAGCGCTCGACGAGACTATCAACAATCTGAATACCAAGACCTCTCGTCTTACTACTGAAAGCAGCCAGAAGACAGAGACAATCAATGCACAGGACAAGCAGCTCAATACTGCCTGGTACGTATTCGGTACCAAGAAGGAGTTGAAGGAGCAGCATATCATGGAAAAGGGTAAGGTAATGACCGGCAATTTCAACAAGAGTTATTTCACCAAGGTTGATATCCGCAACATTTCTGAAATCAAGTTGATGTCAAAGTCGGCTAAGTTGCTCACTACCCACCCATCAAGCTCTTATGCATTGGTACGTGATGCCAACAAGCAGTATACTCTCCGCATCACCAATCCACAGATATTCTGGAGCACCAGCAAGTATCTTGTAGTGCTCGTTAAGTAATTATCTCTTTCTCTGAAAGAAATCCTGCATGAGTGCGCGGCACTCATCTTCCAATACGCCCGATGTAACTGTCGTCTTAGGATGCAGTGCATCGGGCGCATATTTTGTATACCCCCTTTTCTCGTCGCTGGCACCATATACCACGCGACTGATCTGTGCCCATCCCAGCGCTCCGGCGCACATCACGCAGGGTTCTACCGTAACGTAGAGGGTACAGTCTTTCAGGTATTTTCCTCCCAGCATGTTGGCTCCCGAAGTGATGGCCTGCATTTCGGCATGGGCCGTAACATCGGTCAGCATCTCCGTAAGATTGTGGGCACGCGATATGATCCGGTCTTTACAAACGATGATGGCGCCTACCGGAATCTCGTCTTCATCGAATGCCGCCTGAGCCTCCATCAGGGCACGGCGCATGTATGCTTCGTCTTTTTTCTTGATATCTTCCATTGTTTTTCGTGCAAAATTACATAAAAAAGTTTGAAGTGTGGACTTTTTTTGTTATTTTTGCAAGGTAAAAGCATCTTTTGATGCAAAATAAAGAAAATAGACTATGGCAGAGCATAATGAATTAGGCAAATGGGGAGAAGACGAGGCTACGCTCTATCTCGAGAATGAAGGCTATGTCGTCATCGACAGAGACTGGAAAGCCGGCAAGCGGGATCTGGATATCCTTGCCGTTTCGCCGGATGGTAAGACGCTGGTTGTGGTAGAAGTAAAGACCCGTTCGGGTGAAGAATACCAGCAGCCCGAGGAAGCCGTAGATGTCAGGAAGATGCGTAATCTGGCAATAGCCGCCAATACTTACGTCAAGGAACAGAAGGTGGAAAAAGAACTTCGCTTTGATATTGTTACCGTAGTAGGGGTAGGGCATCAGGTGAAACGCATCGAGCATCTTGTGGATGCCTTCAACCCGTTGCTGATTGGATAACCCGTTGTGATTCGCTATACATTATTATATAGACATGGAAAAGAAGATTATACGATTAAAGGAAGTGGATTCCACGAATACCTTCCTGAAGAATTTGGATACTTACGATGAAGATGCGCTGACCATTGCCATTGCTGATTATCAGACAGCAGGCAGGGGACAGGGCGTGCATACCTGGGAGAGTGAGCCGGGCAAGAACCTCCTCTTCAGTATGATGATGTGTCCTAAGTGGGTACCTTTGCGCCAGCAGTTCCTCCTTTCCGAGGCTGGTGCGCTCGCCGTGAAGGACGCTCTTGATTCCTATACGGACGGCATTACGCTGAAATGGCCGAATGATGTGTACTGGTATGACAAGAAAATCAGTGGCACGCTGATAGAGACTGCCATCGACTCCAAGGGCATCAAGCGCTGCATCTTCGGTATCGGCATTGATGTCAATCAGACTGAGTTCCACAGCGATGCGCCCAACCCTGTATCTCTGGCTCAGATTCTGGGCCATGAGGTGGATAGGGAAGAGGTGCTGCAGAAGGTGATTGAGGCTTTCTGCAAATACTACGAACTTCTGCGTCGTGCCGACTATATGGATGTGTCGGGCATCTATCATCTTTCTCTCTACCGTCGCAAGGGCTATCACTGGTATGAGGATAAGGACGGTAAGTTCGAGGGCGCCTTCGTAGAGGTGGAAGACGATGGTCATCTCATCCTTCATGACAAGAAGGGAGTAATACGCTCGTATGCGTTCGGAGAAATTAAGTTTCTAGTTAATAGTTAATAGTTAATAGTTTATAGGAGGCTACGCCCTATAAACTGTTAACTGTAAATTGTAAATTAAAATAAAATGGCAAAGTTTAAAAGAATTCTTTTGAAATTGAGCGGCGAGAGTCTGATGGGCAAGCAGAGCTTCGGCATCGACCCAGAGCGCCTGAGTGATTATGCTAAGCAGATAAAGGAGGTCCATGAGATGGGCGTTCAGATAGGCATTGTGATTGGTGGTGGTAACATCTTCCGCGGTTTGAGCGGAAGCCAGAAGGGTTTCGACCGTGTCAAGGGCGACCAGATGGGTATGTGTGCTACCGTTATCAATTCCCTGGCATTGAGCAGCGCACTCGGAGCCTTGGGCGTTAAGAACAAGGTGCTTACTGCCATCCGCATGGAGCCTATCGGCGAATTCTACACCAAGTGGAAGGCGATAGAGGCGATGGAGGCAGGCTATATCTGCATCTTCTCTGCAGGTACAGGTAGTCCATACTTCACTACCGATACCGGTTCTTCTCTCCGCGGTATCGAAATCGAGGCTGACGTGATGCTCAAGGGTACCCGTGTAGACGGCATCTATACCGCCGACCCTGAGAAGGATCCTACAGCTACCAAGTTCAAGGACATTACCTATGATGAGATTTATACCAAGGGCTTGAAGGTAATGGATTTGACTGCTACCACCATGTGTAAGGAAAACAACCTTCCTATCTACGTGTTCAATATGGATGTTGTAGGTAACCTCAAGAAGGTGATGGATGGTGAGGAGATTGGTACGCTCGTACACAACTAATCATCTCTCTCAACAGGAAGAAAAAAGCAAATGCGACTGGATTCACATCTAGCCGCATTTTTCAGTTAACAATCTACCTAAATACCTAAATATCCCAATAAAGGGGATTTCTTCTATTTCGTCTTTTTCAGATAAATAATCGCCGAGATGATGACGTATGCCACGATGACAAGCCACCAGCCGGTGAGGAAACCGGTCAGACCATCGAGTGCTACCGAAGTAGCGAGAATGATGATGGTGAGCGCGGCAAAGCCATATTTTACCTCATTGCCCTTGAAACCCCACTGCTTGAATTTCAAGGCGAAAAGAGGCATCTCGCAAACCAGCAGATAGCTGGTGATGAGAATCAGAGCCAGAATGATGAATACCGACCATGAATATCCTTCGAGCCAGCTTGGATTGAACACAATCAGCGAACCCCAGAACAGGGCGTTGGCTGGTGTAGGAACACCGATGAAAGAGGTAGTCTGGCGCTCATCAAGATTAAACTTAGCCAGTCGCAATGCCGAGAAGGCTGCGATGATGAAGGCTGCGTAAGGCAGCCATGGGCGCAAAGGCTCCAGAAAACCCGGATATTCCATCACAAAGAGTTGTGAGAATACGATGGTGGCAGGAGCCACACCGAAGGTTACGTCATCTGCCAGCGAATCCAGCTCCTTGCCTATTGGCGATGAAACGTGCAGCAGGCGGGCGCTCATGCCGTCAAAGAAGTCGAATACGGCTCCGATGATAATCCATAACAATGCCATCTTTGGGTTCCCGCCGAAGGCAAACGATGTTGCGATGCAGCCCGAAACCAGGTTGCAGCAGGTTATCGTGTTTGGAATATGTTTCTTGATACTCATTTTTTTCCAGTATATTATGATAGAGTGAAAGCCGGAAGTATGTTCCGGCTTGCCCTCTATCTGTCAATATGTTATTTCAATTTAGCGATGATGGTCTGGTCGCCAGTAGTTGACTGTCCCATCTTTACGCATACTTCTGTACCTACAGGCAGGTAGACATCCACGCGTGAACCCAGCTTGATGAATCCCAGGTGCTCGTCGATGAAGCATTCTTCCCCTTCCTTGGCATAGGTTACGATGCGGCGTGCCACTGCACCGGCAATCTGTCGGCAGAGTACATCCACTCCCTCAGGTGTGGTAATCATCACGTCGGCATGCTCGTTTTCCTCGCTAGCCTTAGGCAGCCATGCCTTGTGGTAGTTGCCGTCCACATGCTTCACGAATTTCACCTTGCCATCCACCGGGAACCAGTTGGCATGAACATTCCAGAGGCTCATGAAGATGGAAATCATCAGGCGGCGGTCACCGAAGTAGGGAGCATTCTCCACCTCTTCTATCACCACAATCTTTCCGTCGGCTGGTGCTACTACCAGTTTCGAAGTATCCTCTTCGTTGAGGTATCTGATAGGACAACGATAGAAGTTGAGCACGATACCATATACCGTACCGAACACAACAACAAAAGCCCAGAAAGGAATCTTGTTGTCTAGGGTTGTCCACAATATAGCCGCAATGGCTACTAACGCTATCGCTCCGGTAACCAGCTGATCGGTACCTTCGCGGTGCAATCTTATCTTTTTTAATTTCTTTATTTTCTGTCCCATATATTAGGATTAAGTTTTTATTGGTGCAAAGGTACGTCATTTTTATCACTTTTGCAAATTTTTTGTGGGTTTCTTTTACCTTTTTCAATATTTTCGCATATTTCTTTTGGCTTTTTCAATATTTCGCCGTAACTTTGTTGTCAAAATTCGAATTTTAAACAGATAATGGAAGATTTTGTTCATTTGCATGTACACACCCAATACTCCATCCTCGACGGCCAGTCGAAGATACCGCATCTGGTAGATAAGGCCATCAAGGACGGCATGAAGGGTATGGCGGTAACCGACCACGGTGTGATGTTCGGCATCAAGGAACTCACCGACTATTGCGGCAAGATTAATAAAGACCGCAAGAAGGAGGGACTCGAACCTTTCAAGCCTATCATAGGCTGCGAGATGTATGTGGCACGCCGAACCAAAGCCGACCGAGAGAAGGATAAGGGCGATATGAGCGGTTATCACCTCATTGTACTTGCCAAGAATTATAATGGATACAAGAACCTCATCAAGCTGGTGAGCAATTCGTGGGTGGATGGTTACTACATGCGCCCACGAACCGACCGTGCCGATCTGGAGAAGTATCACGAAGACCTCATCGTCTGTTCGGCATGTATTGCAGGCGAGGTGCCATCCAAGATTCTGCATGGTGACCTGGAAGGAGCCCGCGAGGCTTGCCAGTGGTACCACAACCTCTTTGGCGATGATTACTATCTCGAGCTCCAGCGCCATAAAGTGCCCGATGACCCGAGTCTGCTTGCCAACCGCGAGGCTTACGAGTTGCAGCAGCGTGCCAACAAGGAACTTATCAAGATGGCAAGGGAGTTTAACATCAAACTGGTGTGCACCAACGACTGCCACTTTGAGGATAAGGAGACTGCCGAGGCCCACGACCATCTGCTCTGTATCGCTACCGGAAAGGATCTCGACGACCCTAACCGTATGCGTTATTCCAAGCAGGAATGGTTCAAGACCCGCCAGGAGATGAACGATGTGTTCTCGGATATCCCCGAAGCGCTTTCCAATACCCTCGAAGTATTGGATAAGGTGGAGATTTACAGCATCGACCATGGTCCTATCATGCCTTTCTTCCCGATTCCGGAGAGTTTCGGTACCGAGGAGCAGTTGCGCCAGAAGGTATCAGAAGAAGACCTCTACAAGGAGTTTACCTCTGATGAGAACGGCAAGAACCCGCTGCCACCAGAGGAAGGTCAGAAGGTAATCGACCGATTGGGCGGTTACGATAAGATATACCGTATCAAGTTTGAGGCAGAATATCTGCGCCACCTTGCCTACGAGGGAGCCAAAAAACTTTATGGCGACCCGCTGCCCGAGAATGTAGACGAGCACGTAAACTTCGAGCTCCACGTGATGAAGACCATGGGTTTCCCGGGCTACTTCCTCATCGTGTCAGACTTCATCAGGGCGGCGCGCGAGGAACTCGGCGTGATGGTGGGCCCGGGACGTGGATCTGCGGCAGGTTCGGTGGTGGCATACTGCTTGGGAATCACCAAAATAGACCCATTGAAGTATGACCTCCTGTTTGAGCGTTTCCTGAACCCAGACCGTGTGAACCTTCCGGATATTGATACCGACTTTGATGATGACGGCCGAGGCAAGGTGCTGAGATGGGTAATGGATAAGTACGGTCATGAGAACTGTGCCCATATCATTACCTACGGTTCCATGGCCACGAAGAACTCCATCAAGGATGTGGCGCGTGTCGAGAAACTGCCGTTGGATAAGGCGAATGCACTCTGCAAGGCTATACCAGACCGATTGCCTGACGGTGCCAAGATGAACCTGACCAATGCCATCAAATATACCCCAGAGCTGCGCGAGGCAGAGTTCTCCAACGATCCCCGCGAGAGCAATACCATCAAGTATGCCAAGATGCTCGAGGGAACCATCCGAGGCACGGGTATCCATGCCTGCGGATTCATCATCTGCCGCGACCCTATCAGCAACTGGGTGCCTGTATCTACTGCCGATGACCCTGATTTCCCGGGATTGAAGACGGCGGTAACGCAGTACGACGGCCATGTCATCGAGACCACCGGTCTGATTAAGATGGACTTCCTGGGCTTGAAGACCCTCTCCGAGATGAAGGAGGCATGCAAGGTTATCAAGCAGACTACGGGCGATGTCGTTGACCTCGATACCATCCCTATCGATGACGAGCTGACCTATCAGCTCTATCAGCGCGGTCAGACCATCGGAACCTTCCAGTTCGAGTCGCCGGGTATGCAGAAGTATCTCCGTGAGCTGAAGCCTACGGTGTTCGAGGACCTCATCGCCATGAACGCCCTCTACCGTCCGGGACCTATGGATTACATCCCTGACTTCATTGCCCGCAAGAACGGCAAGCAGGCGATTACCTACGATATTCCGTGTATGGAGAAGTATCTGAAGGATACCTACGGCATTACGGTCTATCAGGAGCAGGTGATGCTTCTTTCCCGTCAGTTGGCGAGCTTCACCCGAGGCGAGTCAGATGCACTGCGTAAGGCGATGGGTAAGAAGAAAAAGGCTATCGTAGATGCGATGAAGCCTAAGTTCATCAAGCAGGGACAGGAGAACGGCCACGACCCGAAGGTGCTGGAGAAGATATGGGGCGACTGGGAGAAGTTTGCTTCTTACGCCTTCAATAAGTCTCATGCCACCTGTTATTCATGGGTAGCCTACCAGACCGCCTATCTCAAGGCGCACTATCCTGCCGAATACATGGCGGCGCTGATGACCCGACGCTTTGCGCAGATTACCGAAATCACTAAGCTGATGGAGGAGTGTCAGTCGATGGGCATCAAGACCTTGGGTCCGGATGTGAACGAGAGTTACCGTGTGTTCGGTGTGAACGAGCATGGAGAGATACGTTTCGGTCTTTCAGCCATCAAGGGTATGGGTGCTCCGGCAGCCGATGCCATCGTGGCAGAGCGACTGAAGAACGGACCTTATAAGAGCATCTTCGATTTTGCCGAGCGTGTAGATTACTCCAGCGTGAACCGCAAGGCTTTCGAAACCTTGGCGCTGAGTGGCGGTTTCGACAGTTTCGGCATCCGTCGCGAACAGTTCTTCGGTAAGAACAACAAGGGCGAAACCTTCCTCGATACGCTGGTGCGCTACGGTCAGCTCTTCCAGCAGGAGCAGCACGAGGCTGCCAACTCACTCTTTGGCGGTACCGAGGCGATAGAGATAGCTACGCCGCCTATTCCTGATGCAGAGAGCTGGAGTACCATCGAACGTCTGAACCGTGAGCGCGAGCTTGTGGGCATCTATCTTTCTGCCCATCCGCTCGATGAGTACAGCATCATCCTCAACTCCCTCTGCAATACCCATTGCTCAGAACTGGGTGACAAGCAGGAGCTGGCAAAGAAGGAGGATGTGGTGCTGGGCGGCATCATCACGGGTGTGAAGTCGAAGTTTACCAAGACGGGCAAGCCGTGCGGTTTCGTTACGCTCGAAGACTTTGAGGGCTCAGGCGAGCTGGCTCTCTTTGGCGAAGACTGGGGCAAGTGGCGCGGCATCATGGTTGAAGGCAGCACCATCTACATCACCGCAAAGTGCGTTTCCCGTTACGGCAATGCCAACTATCTCGATTTCCAGATAGGCAATGTAGAGTATCTGCAGACGGTCAAGGAGAACCGCATCGACCGCTTTACCATCAATGTGGAGAGCGATGCGATAGATGAAACGATGGTTAGTGACCTGCAGACCATTCTGGAGAATGACGAGGGTAAGGCGCAGCTCTTTTTCCAGATACATGATGTAGACAGCAATACCTATCTGCTGATGCGTGCCCGTGAGCATACGGTGGGTGTGGGCCATGCCCTCATCCAGTATATCGAGCAGCATCCTAAGATGAGCTATCAGATTAATTAGAAATAATTTTAGTTTTAATATAAAAAGGTATAGAAAAATGGAAGTAACAATTACAACCGAGAATTTCGAGAGCTACAAGAATGGCGAACTGCCATTGGTAGTAGATTTGTGGGCAACATGGTGCGGTCCTTGCCGCCAGCTTGCTCCTATCGTATCAGAACTTGCTGAGGAGTTTGACGGCAAGTTGGTAGTAGGCAAGTGTGATGTAGAGGAGAATGACGACATCGCTATGGAGTTTGGTGTTCGTAATATCCCTACCATCCTCTTCTTCAAGGGTGGCCAGCTGGTAGATAAGTTTGTTGGCGCAGCCTCTAAGGCAACCCTCACCGAGAAGTTCCAGGCTCTCCTGTAATCAGCCCGGATAGGAAATGATAAAAGCATCTGGCTTGAGAAAACATGTTCTCAGCCAGATGCTTTTTTTTGTTTGGGGCTGTCGGAGGCTTACCATTCTACGCTTCTTGTTCCGTCTTCTTCGACGGTGATAGTCACTTTGGTGCAGTCTTCCGGCAGCAGGTCTTCTATCAGTTCCGGCCACTCCAGGAAACAGAGGTTACCGCTGTAGAAATAATCTTCGTAGCCCATATCGTATACCTCCTCGAGTTTCTTGATGCGGTAGAAATCGAAGTGGTAGACAGGTGAGCCGTCGCCCGCTGTATATTCGTTTACGAGGGCGAAGGTAGGAGATGTGATGACATCTTCTACGCCCAGTTCTTCGCAAATAGCCTTTACAAATGTAGTCTTTCCGGCTCCCATCTTGCCATAGAAGGCAAAGACCTTGCCGTCGCCCATGTTCTGCAGAAATTCCTTGGCTGCTTCATGGATCGTGTCTAATGAGTCAATTTTTATCTTCATATATGTTTTCTATAAACTGTTAACTATCAACTATTAACTATTAACTGACATTACCTTTTTCTCGGTGTCAGCGTGATGAGCGGTATGAGCATTTCCTCCATCGAGATGCCGCCGTGCTGGAAGGTATCCTTGTAGTATTGCACATAATAGTTGTAATTATTCGGATAGGCGAAGAAACTGTCGCCCGTGGCAAATACATACGAGGTACTCAGGTTAGGTGCCGGCAACTGGGCACGCTGAGGCTCCTTGATGGTGAACACTTCCTTGCTCTGGTAAGCCAGATTCTTGCCCAACTTGTAGCGCAGGTTGGTGTTCGTATTGCGGTCGCCTACAATCTTGATTGGTTTCGATGCCCTGATGCTGCCGTGGTCTGTGGTGAGCACTACCTGGTAATCGCTCTGCGAAAGGAGCTTGAAAAGCTCGGAGAGAACCGAATGGCGGAGCCAGCTCTGCGTGATGCTGCGGTAGGCACTCTCGTTGTTGGCAAGCTCGCGCACCATCTTAGATTCGGTACGCGCGTGAGAGAGCATGTCGATGAAGTTAATCACCAGCACGTTCAGGTCGTTGTTCCGGCATTCGTTGTAATGCTCCAGGAAGCGGTCGGCACCCTGCGAATCGTTCACCTTGTGATAACTGAAAGTATAGTGCTTTCTGAATCGCTCTATCTGGGTCTGTATCAGCGGCGCCTCGTTCAGGTTCTTGCCTTCCTCTTCGTCCTCGTCTACCCAGAGGTCAGGGAACATTTCGGCTATCTTGTTCGGCATCAGGCCGCTGAAGATGGCGTTGCGTGCATATTGCGTGGCGGTAGGAAGGATGCTCATGTAGAGCTGCTCATCGATGTCGAACAGGTCGCCGATGTCTTCAGCCAGCATGCGCCACTGGTCATAGCGGAAGTTATCTATCACAATCAGGAACACCTTCTTGCCCTCATCGAGCAGCGGGAATATCTTGCGCTTGAAGATGTCGGGACTCATCAGATGGCGGTCTCTGTTGTCGGGACTCACCCAGTCGAGATAGTTCTTGGCTATGTATTTGGCGAACCCCTGGTTAGCCTCTTCCTTCTGCATGCCCAGCATCTCAGCCATCGGACTTGCCGTATCGCTCAGCTTCAGTTCCCAGCTAACCAGTCGCCTGTAAATCTCCATCCAGTCTTCCGCCGTTCTGCATTCCATCATCTGCATGGCTATCTGCTGGTAGTCCTGCTGGTATCCGCTCTGCGTCACCTCCGCCACGATGTCTTTGCGGTGGATGTTCTTCTTGAGCGACAACAGAATCTGGTTCGGGTTTACGGGTTTAATCAGATAGTCGGCTATCTTGGAACCGATTGCCTGGTCCATGATGTTTTCTTCTTCGCTCTTGGTGCACATCACTACCGGTGTGGCAGGCTGGATGTCCTTGATGCGTAGCAGGGTTTCCAGTCCGCTGAGTCCCGGCATCATCTCATCGAGCAGGATGAGGTCGAAGGTCTGCTGGCGGCAAAGTTCAATGGCATCAGGGCCGTTGCTTACCGTCTGTACCTCGTATCCTTTCTTTTCCAGAAAGATGATGTGAGCCTTGAGAAGTTCTATCTCGTCGTCTATCCAAAGTAATAATCCGTTGCTCATATTTTATATCCTTTTTCTTTTCGGGGTGCTAAAGTACAAAGAAAAATGGAATGAGGAACACGACTTCGTGTTAAAGAGAGTTAATGATGAAGATTCTTTGGTACTTTTTATGAAAACGTTTGTATTACCTTGTGACAAAACCTGAAAACATAGGTTATTTGAAACTTATTTGTATAACTAAACGTAAGCATTATGATCAGACGCAATTACTTGAAAAGTTTGTCTGTTTAGCAATAATACGACCGGGAATCCGTTTTTTATGGTAAGGTAATTCATAAAAACGAACAATAAAAAGAAGAAAATCAAGAAACAATGCTCAAGATAGTAATGATTATGCTATGCGGAATAGGTACCGGCTATCTGCTCCGCAACAAGAAAATGAGTTTTATCGGCCGTATCATCACGGCGCTGATATGGGTACTCCTGTTCCTGCTCGGTATCGAGGTAGGTTCTAACCCTCGTATCATCAGCGGTCTTCAGACCCTGGGACTTGAGGCGATAGCCCTGACCTTTGGAGGCAGTCTGGGTAGTGCACTCTTTGCTTGGGCATTGTGGAAGTATGTTACAGCAAAGCAGGCTAAATCGTCGGCTCACGCTGAAACCGGGAAAGGAGGCAAAGCATGAAAGGCAGTTTGATTATCGTAAGCTTCTTTGTTCTGGGTATCATCGTAGGCTTGTGTGATGTGATTCCGGCAGGTCTTCTGGATAACGACGTGAGCTATTATGCACTCTGCTGCCTGATGTTCTGCGTAGGTATCAGCATCGGTTGCGATACCTCAGTGCTGAAGAGTTTCAAGAAGGTGAATCCCCGTCTGATGATGCTCCCTGTGATGACCATTCTGGGTACGCTGGCAGGTTGTGCAGCCGTATCTCTCATCTTGAGCCACCGCCAGCTTACCGATTGTCTGGCTATAGGTTCAGGATTCGGATATTACTCACTTTCGAGTATCTTCATCACCGAATACCGGGGCGCCGAACTGGGAACCATCGCCCTTCTTGCCAACATCTGCCGCGAGATTCTCACCCTGCTGTGTGCTCCGCTGCTGGCAAAATACTTCGGTAAGCTTGCACCTATCAGTGTAGGTGGAGCCACGACCATGGATACAACGTTGCCTATCATCACCCGATATTCGGGCGAGAGTTTCATCATCGTTTCCATCTTCCATGGCTTCTGTGTCGACTTTTCTGTACCCTTCCTGGTTACCTTCTTCTGTTCTTTGTAGAAATAACTAAAAGCAGTTCTTAAGACCTAAATAAAAAAGCCCCCGATGCGTTATGCACCGGGGGCTTTGCTATGTCGAATCAAAATTTAAAAAACATCTTTTTTTACCTTTTTACCTTTAAAGAGCAGCCTTGCTGGCTTAACATCCCGCTAGGCTTTTTTACCTTTTTACCTTTAAAGACTAGCCTTGCTGGCTTAACATCCCGCTAGGCTTTTTTTACCTTTTTACCTTTTTACTTTTTTACCTTTAAAGGCTGCAGCTGGTAACTCCGAGCGTAGTAGCGATGGCTGTAAGGACGGAGATTGCAATCTGCAAAATTGTTTTCCAAGTGTTTACTTTCATAGTTTGAATGTTGAATGTTGAGTGTTGAATGTTGACTTTTTTAATGTTGAATGTTGAGTGTTGACTTTTTAAATGTTGAATGTTGAGTGTTGAATGTTGACTTGGTGGGGGGATGCGCTGGCTTCCGCTAGGTGTTAGGGAGAGACGCACCCCCGTTAGGCGCTCCTGCGGGGCGGCCCTCAGGCGAGGGCTTTATTCAAGCCCATCGCCGCTATCCTGAGAGCCGCCTCCGCCGCCTTCTTGGGTTCCACTACCTGTAGTACCTGAGCCGCCCTGGCTGGTGTCAGAGCCGCCGCCCTGAGTTGTGCCACCACCGCCTGTGGTGCCCTCCTCGTCGGTGCCGATATAGCCGCCGTACTCCTGAATCTTGCACTTCTTGCGCAGCTCAGTATTGCTCCAGCTCTTCGTGTTTCTCACAATCAGGTGCACGCCTTCTACGCTGGCAGCCGTCACCTTCTCCTTGGTATCCTCCGCCTTGGAGCTCATACCGATGGAGAACAGTCCGAGGTCAGAGAGACGCACGCTCTTGCCGTCGAGAATCAGCTCCTGCAGATGGTCGAGTGCATCCATCAGCACACCGTGGATGGTACCACGAGAGTAAGGCGAGCCGTGGTCGGAGATATGCGATACGAATCCCTCGAAGTCCACTTCGCGGTCGGTTACCGAAGTAGCATACCACTTCTTCTTACCTGCGTTTTCACCAGTCTGAGGTGTGCGCTGTACTTTACGATATTTCAATGTTCCTTTTACTTCCATAATCTTAAATTTTTTAGTGTTGAATGTTGAATGTTGAATGTTGACTTGGTGGGGTGCACAAGCCTTTCTTTGAACGACGATGCAAAGATACGCCAATTTCCCGATACCACCAAATTTCAGCGTGTGATAAGGCGC
>ERZ1023626.110-NODE-110-length-23631-cov-8.513997_pt1 | contig 23631 bp, 20 predicted proteins | sample MGYA00380331_ERZ1023626 | MGnify/ENA primary metagenome ERZ1023626 (study PRJEB33179, sample SAMN07448974) | human gut metagenome | biome: Human-gut; feature: Human associated habitat; material: Faeces | host: Homo sapiens | place: India: Bhopal | collected...
GTTCGTGCGTCCGAAGTAATTTTCTCTTGTTCGTTGCAAATAGAATAGACTACGTTATACGGTCCTTCCACTTCCTTGGTCAGAATGCCTTTACCAGCAACACGTCCCTCAAACATGGCTTGCCAGTCTCTGTCATCTGACGGGAGTCTAAACAAACGGTACAGCCCGACATTGTCCAATATCAAGCAATACTTCTTACCCTCAAACACACGCATGCCACGTCCTACTTGCTGCAGATACTTTGCCAACGACAGTGTAGGTCTCGCCAACTGGATAAACTCTACATCAGGACAGTCAAAGCCCTCTCCGAACAAATCAACGTTCACCAACACTTGTATGTTGGCTTTCTGTTTCAAAGAGACATTGCAAGGCTTACTATAATAATCTCCTACACTTGTTTCCTTAAACCTTTCAATGATTGCCTTTCTTTCTTCAAGCGGTGTCTTGCTGCTTATTGCCACTGTATTTATGCCATGCTGTCTGTACGCTTCTGCTATATGTTCCGCATGAGCTATGTCTATGGCGTAAGTGATGCCTTTCTTGTTTGCTGCATATCTCCTCACCGTATCGCAAAGCCTCTCGATACTTGGCTGCACATTCAACTTCTCGCTCATCTCTCTCAGCGAGAAGTCTCCGTCGGCACCTCGTTTCTTCAGCGAGTTCACCAAGCGCCAGTCCTCGCTATCCTCTCTGATGGACATATAGTCGTACAGCGATAGCCAACCATCGGCAATAAACTTCTTTGCTGACCACGACTGCAGCAGCACGTCAAACAAATCGGTGAACCCTCGTCTGGTCAGTCGGCAGGGCGTGGCTGTCAGTCCCAGTTTCTTCGCCTCAGGATAAGCATCCATCACCTCCTTGTAGGTTTTCGCCACGGCATGATGTGCCTCATCGATTACTATCAATGATGGCATTTCCTCCATTCCTTGATAATGCCTCGACAACCATTGTATCGACATTACTTTTATGCGAGAATCATCCAATAAGAGAGAAGTGGTGGTGTCAGGAGTAGAGAAGCTACTCGTCATGGTTTCAAGCGTTTCTCTTATCTGTTCTACCAATTCACGCCGATGCACTACAATCCACACACACGGCTTCTTCACTCTTCGTTCTTCTCTCTTCACTTGCTCCGCCAGTAGCACAGTTTTTCCCGTACCTGTCGGCATCTGCACCATTACAGACTGACACGACTTGAACGCCGTGTCAATCTTCCCCATCATTTCTTTCTGGTAGTCGTAAAGTCGTATTTCCTCCATATCAACTTCGTCTCGGCAACCACATCGAGGGTATTTCCTTTCGTGTCTTTGAATTAGCATTGGTGATGTCTATCAGTATCAGATACCACTGATCCTTTCCTCGACGCTCTCCAGATATATAGTAGACTTTATGGGGTTGGTCTCTTAGTATCATATACAGGTCCAAGAACTGGAATATCCTGTCATTTGCCACGCATTCCCGATGATGCATCGGTATGCCTGCCATATCTCTGTTTTTATAGAAATAATAGTTATAGCCAACTCTCAGCACGTCCATGAATCCCATCTTCTCTACCACTGGACGCTCATCAAATTCCTGCATGGTGTACAGATTTACCCACGTGGTTTTGTCTTCTCCTGCGAACACGACCTCTGCTATATTGTCATCTGAGAGTTTTACGCTCTTCAGTCCTTCCAAGATGATATGGTGGTCATTATTGCTGATGGCGTACTCTCCTGTCAGATAATGCTCACAGACGTATGCGTCCTTGCTGTTGTATTCCTTTCCTCTGTTCTTGTTGACAGCGTAATAGGCGTATGTCACAAGGTATTCTTCTCCATTGATGGTTTTATAGATGCTGTTGCTCTGCTGTTTGCGTTTTTCCCCCGTAATATATTCTCTTTCATAGGTTTTCATTTCTTGCATCGAGCCTTGCGCATTATCCATATAGAGATACTGCTCCTTGGTGCCTACTGTCAGTGGTGACCATGGGGCTTTTCGTCCTACGTATTCAATGGCTTCATTTTTATTGTTCAGCAGGTAGTACTTTGTTGTGTCATCTTCTGTCTGACTGATTAACTGCCAGTTAAAACGCATATCATCGTAGGTCTTATATATCCCATGCATATTGTCACCAATACGGATATAATTTCCGTCCTTTATATATCCAAACTTTATTTTCCGCATAATGCAATTAGATAACTAAAGTTTCCCACCCTATGCTATAAAGCCATAGTGGGGTGATATTCTCTGTGTAGACAATTGATAATCAATTGATTTAACAGGTTGTTTAAAAAATGTGGTCCTATAACGAATCGTGTGGGTAGACTCGGTTTAAGAAACTGTAATTTGTCGGCCTAATTGGGGGGCGGGTTTGTAACCCGCGGCAGCAGCAGAATATTTACTTATTGTCGCTTAGCGCGAGAACATAAGTAGATATTTAAAGCATTCTGCTGCTGCCGCGGGTTACAAACCCGCCCCCCAATTAGGCTGATAAATTGCAGTTTATTTTTGTCATCAAAACAATTATACCCTACTGAGACGAGATTTAACACTTAGGAGGTTGGCCTTCTCTGAAAAATTACCGAATTTAGCTTCCTTATCTTGACTTATTGTCCTTCCCACCCCATTATTTCGGGGTGGAAAACTTTAGTAAAAGTTTATATGGAACGTGGGTTGATAGTATTTTTTTAGTGATATCCACAGTTCTGCAAGCCCCACTGGTTTTTATTCTGTTTACGACCATATGTATTCTCAATACGCTCTTTGTGAGTCCCCCTGGTTTTTATCGGTTTTCGTCCGAATTCTTCTCCAACAAGTATTCATACCCAAACACAAACGTATCTCTCTTTGCATCCCCATACAGAAAATCCTCAAAACTGGTAAATTAGTATAGCTCAAAATTACTGTCGGGGTATTTACAATAATTGAGATACTTCATCCAATAATTTCAATATTTTTAATATTCCTTCCTCATGAAAAACAAATGAAAAGTTACTCTTTAATGCAATTTTATTTCCATGCATATACGCATTTCTCGCCAGTATCATTTGTGTCCCATCATTGATTAACCTCATGTCGCTTGTAGCTAATTGTGTATTTATTAGGTCTTCAAATTTTTTAGGAGTATTACTTCCTACTGCTGACAAATGTTTGCACAACAACGGAATAACGAACTCAAAAGCCACAAAGGTGTAAGCAAAACTGTCTCGATTGTTTGTTCCAGTTATTTTCAACAGCTGATGAAATGCCATATCTAATTGGGCGATAGTCTCTTTTCTATTATTCTCATTTAATCGAGGTGAAGCATTAATCTTTTCCTTTATGCCCTCTACCAACTTGTAACTCTTACGCAAGTAACTTCGGCGATAGCAATATCCTATAGTTTTTACGAGATGCTTTGCGTTTTCTCTTGATTCTTCTTTTGAAAAATGAAATAGCGGTGACTCTTTTAGGTAATATTCATCAGCTCCATTGTCGATTAGAGCTTTCAGATTCCATGATTTACTAGAAGCAGTGAATATTATCACTTGATTTCCGGGATTGGCCTGTTTGATACCTTGCAAAACTTTCATTCCAGAGAATTCCATAACTTTTAAATCCTTATTCTCCTCACAAGCCATCAAACGCAAATCCAAGAATATTACATCATAATAACCTTCTTTCAGTTTATCCCTTAGGTCCTGCGGAAGAGTGTTATACGACGCTGTTTCTTTGTCATGAACATCAAATGTCTCTACTTCTCTGACACAACACATCAACACTTCTTTCCAACCTTCTTTTCCTTTGTCGTCAATCAGCAGATACTTTCCTCCTTTTTGTTTGTCTTGCTGAGGTATAAGATTGGCATCCTTTTTCTCATTGTCAAACGTATCTTCCAAAACATCACGTATATCCATATTCTTTATTACAGAATATCTGAAAAACATATTCTTTTCTGCTTTTCGCAATATCTCAGAAATACAATCTGTGTCCTTCGATACAAAGCGATTAAGAGCCATCAATCCCCATTCGTTTGCCAACGAATGATGACCGTATGTCGCATATTCTTTAATATTGATTCTATTCAAGAATCCCGACTCAAAAGAGTCACAAGTCAATAGTGGAGTATTAGCTAAACAAGAATCCAGATCTTCAACGCTACAGATGGCAAAACCCTCTGTTTGTAGAATTTGTGAATATGGGAAATAGCGATAAAAACTATCTATTGATTGCTCGGTTACCCCAATAATACGCGCCAAAACAGCCTTGTGCAATTGTTCACACATCAGTCGTGTTGTGAATGCCAATTGAATGCCATGTTTGGCATACTCGTCCAAATTGAGAACGATAGTGTCTGTAGTTGAATCTATAGTTGATATTATTATATCAACTATATCCTTATCATCATCTATATTATAAAATTCACATTTGTTAGCCTGTTTCAACAATTGGCTGCTACTTAAATTTTCTTCATTGCCAAATACAACAATGTTGTTTGGGCTACTCGTTTCCAAATAGTCATTTGAAAATATTTCCAAGTCTACTTTACCAACTTTCTTATAATGCTGAACAAAATGCTTCAGTCGTTTATAAAACGTCTCTTTGGGCATCCCATATATTATTTGAGATCCTTCATCGTAATCGATGGTAGTACAACCTTTAGAATATTTCACCAATGGTATTTCTTCCATTAAATCTTCTATGTCCGTCAACAACATCGAAGCTTGTTTCCAAACACCATTTTCTTTTATAGCCAAGGATGAATGATAGCAGATGCAAGCTGCATCATGAAAATCCTCCACCTTTGTTTCTTTACTCGGTTTCACCCATCTAACAACATCGTTGTATATGCCAGTCTCTATGTAGCCACAGGCTTTAGACAACTCTCCATACTGGTTATCGTCAATTATATATATCATTTTATTACCATTCATAGTATATCAGTTTGATTTTATTTTATAGAAAACAAATTCATGAGTAAACCCAATTGTCTGTTCTGCTATTTCTTCAATTTCTTTCACACCTTCACTTCTTAATATATTCCAACGTAAGTTTTTGTCGTTCCATTTGGATATGATGGTCCAGTTACAATAACTTCTCATCTTTTCCTTTATAACTCCCAAATCACCGGCACCTTCATTCAACCTTTTAATAGCATCGTTTATATCTGCCGAGGGAAACGACCCAACCTGTGTAAACTGGATTATATACACTATCCAGCCATTCATAGAAGATCTCGTGCATGAAATTTTTAGTTCTTTATGTTCTGGATACTGTCTAAACATTAACAACACATGCACTAGACACCAACGCAACATATATACATTGGTGTAAAAGTCTGCTTTTTTTAATTCCTTTGAATCATAGTCAAATACAAACTGTGTATTCTGCCCTTCAAGTTTTTTTATCAAATCAAACAGTTTAGGTGACCTTATTCTTATTGTATTTCTGAATATATCTATAATGTCTCCATATTGTTTTATAGGATGTTCTTTCTTTTTTTCCCAATCATTCCATGTCTCCGTATGTAGCTTCTCGTCATAATCAAGCCATCCTTTTATATTGTTACTGACACCAGACATAAAAGTATGCACTAAGCTGTATAGTGACTGTGGTATATTGGGATGTCCCTTTGCTTCTTCGTTAAAAACGGTCCTACATTGCTTGAGAAGTTCATCTATTGTCCAACTTGCATCAGGAAAATCATGAGTCAAAAATTTTAATCCATTTGGTTCTTCAAATAAATGCAAGACTTCATATGTAGCCTCAATATCATGTTTCTTGACCTCCCTCTTGTTTTCTTCCTCTACTATATTTTCACAATCAATGTTCTTATTCGTGCCTTTTCCTAACAATTTGTCCAATCGTGAACGCAGAGACATATACAAGGGATTCTTACATCCCTTTATCATTTTCAGATATTCAATTTTTCCATCAAGAACATTTTCCAATGAAACGAACCCACCATACGTCCTATGTTTTACATTTGCATTATGATACAATGCATATTTTTGACTTGCAACCGCATAACTATAGCATTCCCACATAAATAACAGTGACCGAATCTCCCTTACATACGCTTTAGGAACATTCACCTTATCACTGATTACAAGCCCCGTAACCTCTTGATGCCCTCCACGCTTTTGTAACTTTACTTTTGATGTGTTTAAAGTAAAATGTTCATCTTCGATGATATGGCGTAGTTCTTTACAGAAATCTCCATCGTGTTGATATACATTGTGCATACTGCTGAATGTTATATCATCAGCATAACGTGTATAAGTCAATCCAAACCGTCGTGCTACACCTGAGAGTTTCCAATCCAGACGTTCACATACAATATTCGATAACATAGGAGACGTAGGGGCTCCTTGTGGCAAGACGTATCGTTTATTTCCGTTCTCGTCTTCAATCTCCATAGAACAAAGACCAGCAATAGCACTTGCAACCTCTTTAGTCAGACATAAAGGTCGTAATTGTAGTTTTTTCCAGACTCTTGCTTGATCTATGCTTGGAAAAAAATCTTGTAGGTCTACATTAAATATGTAATTCTTTCCTATATGAGGTGATGCATTATCAACTATGGACTTACCACGAACAAAACCAGTAACATTGTCCTTAGGATAATACATCAATTCCAATAAATAGTTCAGACATTTCAGTATCTCTTTCAATCCTCTTACTGGAGCTGATATATGTCTATAGCCTCCAGATTTCTTAGGAATTTCGAAAGAGATATAATTACGGACTGATCTTTTCGGTGAGGAGAAATAGCAATAGTCCTCCCAAGAAATCGGATAGTATTCCACCCCAAATTCTTTTGCCATATTTTGTTTAATGATATTAAGAACATAGTGCAAATCCCTTGAAGTAGTCATGGTACTTATCCTTTTTCTAATTATCCTATCATCCATAATTATTCCCTTTATTTAAAAAGAGAGCCTTCGAGATTTCTCTTCTTTATTTCACACGCGCAAGGCGAAAGCGATGGCGTGGACGTCTAAACATTGTTTATTCTCCAAAGCTGAAGAACATCAGTCAAATCTACGACTGACGGTGCAAAAGTTTATCTCTCAGGCTCTTTTATTTCTTTCTAACTAAAATTTAGTCACACGATGTTAATGTTCTTCATCACCTTCTCTACCTCTTCCAACGGTACATTCAGCATACGAGAAACATAGAGCGGAGTAATGACATCCATGCTACCCGATTGGCGTTCCATACCAATCAGATACTCAATGTTCTTTTTCAAATCGCCAAGACTGTTTGAGAATGTGGCTGAAGCCTGTTCCTTGTTTTCCACTTCCTTTGCTTTGAAAGCATCAAACGTATCACTGCCATCCTCACCATATTTTCCGTCCTTTGATTCGTATATAACCGATGGTTCCAGTACTTCTACAGTATGCCATGCACCTTGTGGCACAACACAGCCATAATTACCAACGGTAGGGTCAAGATGAATACGCTCAATCTCGTTTCCATTTTCATCACAGATAACTTCCACAATCTTCCCGCACAAGAGAAAAACATTCTCCGTACTTTGTGGATGTCTATGGATAGGAACAATGGTTCCTGACAACAGAGCATTCAGCATACGTTGGCTGGTATCAGCCGATGACGTGCGCAAATCAAGGTTCTGACGTAAACGAGGATTTTCTTTTGCTTGTTCAAACAAACTGTCAAGCAATTCTTTATTTATTTCCATACCGTTATATTCAATTATTGGGCATTCGCTTCGCCCTTCTTGGAACAAAAAGGTAGAAGCAGAATGCCCAAATAGCCTTTAATAATTTCATATTGCTTTAATATCTACGCAACACCACTTGGAATGCTTCTGCATAGTTACATCCCCACTGGCTTCCGCGCATAGCAGCCAAGCCTGTGATATACTCTACACTTCGAGGATGAGGATAAGGACGCATCACGCCACGATACATAGAAAGAGCCTTGCACTTAGCCTGCACACCATTCTGTCCAACCTCCACAAAACAATTAGGACGGAACAGATTCATGGCATCGTTGATAGCCCACTCCGAGCACGATGGTACTTCCATATACCAGAACTCTTTCACTGGCTTCACTATCGGCTGACGCTGAAACAAACGTATAGCCTCCTGACAGGCCATTGAGGTTTGCAAGTGGTCATTGTTCGTGTCAGCAGGATGATGAGTAATAACAATATCAGGTTCACTTTCACGAATAGCACTCTCAATAAACTGCACCAATTTTAAATGCGGAACAGTGTTCATCTCGATGTTTGGGAAAGTCGCCTCATACTTCTTGCTTACTCCAACATAGTTGGTGGCAGCATCTGTATCACCTTCCAACTCTGCATCCGAAGGACGAAAAGCTCTTGCTTTTGCCTCTGTACACATAATGGCTACGTCTACTTCGTCGCCTTCATGCGACCATTTCCACATTGATGCACCAGCTCCGAGAATCTCGTCATCGGGGTGGGCTACTACTAATAAGTATTTCATTATTTTTTCTTTTTTGAATTTATTACTAATGATATTTGGTATTTTAATATAGCCTTAATGCATTCATTTGTATATGCTTCATCAACATTGTTAATTGTATTCTTTTGATAAAGAGTAGAGATTTGTTCAATTGTTGCTTCTACGATACCAGTTGCTTCTTTTAGCAAAAGAGGAAGTTGTATATTGATACGATTTCCCTGAGAATAAAATTTATTTCGAGAGCCTGATGTGATGAAATTTCCAAATTCATCCATGTCTGGACTGTAAATTACCACATCGGCTGGTTCTCCATTTACTGCAGTGTAATATATACAACAGTTCAAATCCCATGGACCATTATGAACATATTCATTCCTAAATGTTTCTATTTTTCTTATAACAGGTGGCTCGTTAAAAATAAGCCCATCCCTTTTTAATAAAGGATCAATATTTCTCAGTGATTTATTAAAAAGGATGTTGGCACTTCGCATTTTCTTATATTGAGAAAAATTATATTTACTAAATTCAAACTGTTCCACAGCAACTTTAGTCAAAATGTCTAATACTGATGCAAACGCAACAAAAATACTATTTAATAATACATGGGCTTCTAATTCATGCTCACCACTAATTCTTCCTGCTGCAGTATATTGGCATTCTTCATATTGAGCATGATATGGTACAATATCATAGAATTTCTGTAGAAATATCGAAACAGCTTGCAATCGATCTTGAATTGCTGCAATTTTACACCATATATCGTAATAGTAGATGTATAACCCAAATATAGGATGATGATTTGTGTGTCTTTTAAACCACTCATAAGCATCTTTAGAAGTACTTAATTCTGGATTAATTCCACAATAAGCAATCCATTGTGGCATAATGGAGCCAACCTTGCTATAATCTATTCTTTGGAATATAAATTCACGAATGGAATTATGTAATTTATCACAACTAAATTCCATTACATGATTAAGTTGTTGACGACATTCTTCTACAATATTCATATGTTGATTGCAACCCATTCTTTCATTAGTCCTTTATTAAGTTATTCAACTTGACAAAAATGTAATTTATTATTTTATCATCTTCGCATACCCCACCAACCTATCATGCATCCACTGCGGATACTTACCACAAGCAGTATATAGGATAGCAATGACAGTCCAGATAATCAGTTTGATATCACTAAAGAACGAAGCATGCTTAACATAGTACACGTCAAGTTTCAAGCGGATGGGCAATACTTTCTCATTATATTCTTCCTCATCTGGAAATTGGTCACCATAAATATAATCCCACAGACTTGACTGCGAAGTCAAACCGCAAGGCACTGTAGCAGCAATGGCATTCGCTCCACCACGTGTGATATCCACTTGATCAACAGCTGCTGGACGCGGACCAACAATCGACATAGTACCATTCAAGATGTTCATCAACTGAGGCAACTCGTCAATCTTCAATCTTCGCATAATCTTACCCCACCAGAATATACGGTCTTGGTCAGGACGCAGCGAAGCCTCATTTGCTCCTCTTGCCACACGCATAGAGCGGAACTTCCACATCTTAAACTTCTTGTTGTCTTTGCCAACACGGTTGGCAAAGTAGAACAATGGTCCTGGGTCACTCAATTCCGTAAGGATAATCGAAACAATCCATATGGGTGAAGTGCCTACAATGCCCAAAAAGGCACATACAAAGTCGAAAATGCGTTTAAAGAATTTATAAATCATAAATTACGCTTTTATTGTTTTTATTCGTTTAATATGACTATATAACAAAGTACAAAACATAGAGAATTGGCTCTCGTTGAAAACCATTCTATGCTTCCATGCATTTGCTCTCCATCTTTTCCATTTATACAATAATATAGGAAAAAGAGATTTAGGTTTTTGGTCATTAAACTCAGGAGATAGAATGTCAGAAAGAACCCTTCCCTTCAACTCTTTATCGATTTCTACAACAGGATATTTAGCCTTATCGATACCTATATTTTCTATACATATAGCATTTAGGCAAGCCAAGAAGCTATCTAGATTCATTTTCTTTGCTGTGTTCTCCAAATCCTCCCAGTCAATTTCTTCGTGATGTTTATCCACAAACATAGCCCAATCTATCACTTGCCTAAGCACCAAGTGTTCTCCCGCAAAATGCAGGCCTGCATGTCTTAATAAAAATAATGCATTGAATTGAATAGGGGGCAGATATATTATAGAATGAAGTACATTGCATGTTCTAACATTTATATCAACCATCTTTTTCAATATACCATCCAATATTTTGCTGCTTTTATGGGCATATACGTTGAAAAAGTCATAATGATTTTCAACCATCAACCCTTTATAAGTGAAAATTGTGTGATGTTCATAAGAATCATCCACTTTTATTCCTAATTTCGTTTTAACCAATTCATCTGCCAACTTCTGTTTTCCGAAATTATATGTATCCAAATCTCCCATAGGACGATGTGAAGGAATAGGCCAATCTAAAGAAAGACCATATCCCTTCAGTATCATCATACGGATGTCATTCTGATTATAAAACGCAGCCAAATCTGATATGGCTTTTTCACAGCATTGATATTGTTTTTCAATAACAACACTTTGGGTTATCCATTGCATTCGTTGCATTCTATCGCTAACGTCTTTTACAGCAAACCTTTGGTCATTAGGATATTTCTGCAATATTTTTTGTAGGCCGTCTACAGCTACTGCATTAACACCTTGTTCTACACTTAGCCTATATAACTTAGCCCACTCTAATTGACAAGGAAAATCTGCTAAATCAAAATCTGTTTTTCCTAGCCCTACAGCGATCAAATACAAAAGTGCCTTTTCTGTATTTTGCATAATTACTTCATTCCTTTTCTTGGTTCTATGCCCTCAAAAGAATCTCTCAAACTTCTTACATGATAGTCAAAATCATATTGGCTCATCTCCATATCATACGTACTATTAGAAAACATCTTTCCCAATGCACGCACATGGTTGCCGAACAAGGCTATAACCCAATTAAAAATTGGAGTAATCCATATTCTGTGATTATATTTCTCTGCAAAATATCTAACTATTTCGACAGTATCTGCATATTCCTTGTTTTGAGGGTAATATATTCCTTGACATTCGTGTAAAATAGCTTGACGAACAAATTCACAAAGGTTATCCACAAAAAGCATACTTCTCTTGTTATGCCAAGCAGGGAAAACAGGAACCTTAACACCGAGCCAAGCTAATCTTGGGAAATTACCCTTACATCCAGGACCATAAATCATTGGAGGACGAAGAATGCAAACTTTAAAAGTAGGACAATCTAAATTTTTTATACCTTTTTCACCCTGTAGTTTAGAGTCACCATAGAAACCGTTTGGCATTGGTACAGTATCTTTGTGTATTTGTTTTCCATCAAGGGTCTTCACCTCTTTATATACAATCATACTGCTCATGTGAATGAACTGCTTTACGCCAGCTTCCTTTGCAGCCTTAGCAATATCAATCACCATGTCACGATTAATAGCATAGTATAAAGGACCTTCACCTGCAGCAGCCTTCACATGTGCTATACCTGCTACATTGTACACAACATCATACTTGCTGAAATCAGCATGTTTCCAATGTCCGTCTATTGTGTCTACTGCATCTACTTGAAACTCCTTAGGATATTTTTTTAGCCAATTTTCAACTTTAGTGCCGATATAACTTCCTGCACCTGTTATTAAAACTCTTTTCATATTCTTATTCTTGAAACGTTGTTATTTTTGAGCCTTCTCTTTGCGCAAACTCTTTCACGACTTTTGCTGGTGATCCCATGGCAACACTATAAGCTGGAACATCTTTCAACACCATAGATCGTGCACCTATCACAGCTCCATCACCAATATTCACACCAGGCATTATCATCGTTTCCATGCCAACCATAACACCTTTCCCAATATGGATTTCACCTAAACGATAACCACACTTAGCGGCATTGTCACCAACATGATAGTCTTTCAGATTACGCTGATGGCAAAGAAGTCGGCATCCAGCTGTAACATGAGCATAATCATCTATGTAAATTAAATCGGCATGATTCAAGTCAATACGCACATAGTCACCAATAAAGACATTCTTGCCTACATGGCACCCTATACGTCTCAATAACCAAGGTCTTAATTTTCGAGGGCATATAGGAGCCAATATAGGCCAGTCCATCATCTTTTCCAATCGTTTACGATAGATGTTTCCGAAAGTTTGTTTTATCACTCGCCATAGGCTCACTTGCCCATATTCTTCTTCTGAGTAGTTGAAACCTAAAGCACGAAGCATCTTAAAAGTCGTACTTAATTTCTTTTGTTCTTCCATATTATTTATCATCTATGATTTTTTCCAAATTATCAATACAAAGGTCTAAACGGTAGTTCTTTTCATAATACTCACGGCCTCTCTGTCCCATTTTTGCAAAGCTATCCTTGTCTGTCAACACTTTTTCTTTTATTACCTTGATAAGTGCTGCTGAGTCACCAGCTGGTACAGCATACCCACATTTACTTTCTTCCACTATATCAGCACCTCCACATCCAATCATAGCAAGAACAGGACGACCTGCTGACATATACGATTGTAAGCGTGCAGGAACAACAGCTTCGAGATGAGGATATCCAGCTCTTAGTGTAACCAGCATTGCATCTGCTTGTTTCATAAATGCAGGCATTGCCTTAAATGGATACTGTCCTAAACAGAATGCACGATTTTCCAAACCATTTTCTTTTATAAACTGCTCCATCCACTCTTTACGTGAGCCTCCACCAACAAAGACCCATTTCACTTCAGGAACATCCTTCAACCCTATCATAACCTCTGATATGGCTTCTAAGTTTTGAGCTTTACCCATATTTCCTGCTACCATAATTTTGAAACCATCAGGTAGTTTAGGTATCTTATACTCTTGCGACATACTCAGAATATCATCACTCCAATTGGGGAAATAAATTATCTTATCCTTGAAGTCACCCTTCTGAGCAATAGGTTCGCGAAATCGCTTACTGGTTATCAGAATCTTGTCAGTTTGACGATATATTCCTTTCACCAATTTATCAATGAAATTCAGCAGTTTTTCATTCTTTATACCTCCACCACTTTTCATTGCATCTGGCCATAAATCCATTATCCAATAATAGAAAGGTATCTTTCTCAATTTCCTTAACAGCAATGCTGGATAAGCTTGAAATATAGGTGAAGGCTCATGTCCGATAATACAATCATATTTTTTTCTCCAAGCAATAAAGAATAGTACCCACAAACAGCCACTAATTACATACGAGAAATAATTTACTGGCAATCGCCAACCACCTTTACCTCTTGGAGTCTGAAAGCAACGATACACATTTACTTTACCCTTCCTATTACCATCGGAACAATCTATCACCTCATGACGTTTGCTGAACAAGCCATACCCCTTGAAGTATTTTCCCTCTGGATAATTAGGAATACCAACCAAAGCATCAACATGATGTCCGCGCCTTGCCAATTCAAAGGCTAAATCATTGCTTTTAAATACTTCTGGATAGAAGTATTGAGTCACTAATAGTATTCTCATATTTTATATCTCTACAAATGAATATTTATTATCAAACCCTTTCAATGCTCTTCCAGAAAACCACAGTTTGCCATTATTATACGCATCTTGAGGAAACTCAAATGTTCCAAACTGAAATATTGCAGGCCAACAATCTTTCTCGGCTTTCATAACTTCCTGCCAATCTATTCCGTCCTTCGTCACCCAAATATGTGAAAAGCAATCTTTATTAACTTCAGATGGTTCTATGGTAGTTGACAGATATGCCACCTCACCCGTTTGTCCACCTTTAATGGCAGAACCTTGAATTTTTGCAAGAGTATTTACTTCAAGAGTGTTTCTATTGATACTACGTATCTCATTTTCCATATATTGTGAATCTGTAGCATACACTATAAAGTCCTTATAGAAGAACAGTTGACAACTTCTGTATTCCTGTCCTCCTCTTAGAACTTCATGAAACGTATTAAATTCGTCATCTGTATAACCAATGATACATTCATTTTCCCTATCACCAGTCAAAACCCATACACGCCTCATGTATTTGTCATAAAAAACTCCATGCACATGATTTATGTTTCCTTTCGGAAAAGTATATACCACTTTCCATGTCATGCCATTGTCTGTAGAACCATAAATGTTCACCTCTTCTTTACCCATATTTTGGAAATACTCTCCAAAGAATATGTGTCCATTTGGAAGCACACACAGAGTCAATGGTTTTGAGCCTCTTGGCATTGCAAAGACCTTATGAAAATCCACACATTCAGGTGATTTTCTGAATAAGCCTTTCTTTGCCACAGCTATCATGCCATTATCTTTCAATACATATAATCCCGTGATTTCTGCACGTAAAAGGCGACGAGTGAATTTTATTTGTGATAACAAAGCATATTTATGATCACGAACAAGACCTATTCTATCACCTTTTCTATAAAGACTATAACCTTTTGAATATATTTCGCTATCACTGCCAACAATTAGGGCTTTACCTTTATTTTTCATCAATTTTCTTTTTAAATCTGTATTTAAACCATTCTGTTCATATATCACAATTCTTGCTATTAGGAGCAGGACATGCCTCCTCTACCTTAACCATTATTGGCATAGGAACACAATTTCCAAATATCAAGGCTTCACCAGGCACTGCTTGTCTTATTTTGGTTATATAATCTTCTGAGAAATAAGGAAGTACAGAATAAATGTATTTCATGTCTACTTCATTCTGTATTCTATGAACAATGTAATTTCCACATTGTGAAAGAACTATCTGTGATAATTCAGAAGGACGCTGAGAGGATGCAATCAAGTACAAGGAATATTTACGACCCTCCCTTGCAATTTTCTCAAAGATATTTTCTCGCATGATGTAGTCAAACCTCTCTAAATCTTCGCTGCTATACATAAATTTATACTTTAAAATTCAGCCGCAAAGATACTCCTTTCTAAATTAAGTCCTAATTTGAGTGCTTACGGTTTTCGGAGCAAAAGTATTTGAAGTTTAAACTTCTATCCAAATGTTATATAAATGCTTCCACACTTCGGATATGCTATACTGACTATATACACGATTGTATGCTCTATTAGCGATTGTTCTAAGATATTCTCGATCGTTAACCAACTTACTGACTTCACTCGTAACAGCAACAGAATCTTTAACAGGTATAATTACGCCACATTCATCACCATCAACATCCAACATCTCAGGAATTGCACCTACCCCTGTTGAAACAATAGCGCATCTGGTAGCCATCGCCTCTAGAATGACGTAAGGAAAGCCTTCTGTATAGCTCGGGAACACAAATAACTCTGCCTGAGACAATTCGTTGAGTACTTCATTATGAGGTATTTCTCCTACAAATGAAAGCCAAGTACCATTATCCCTTTCACTGGCGATGCCTACTAATTCCTGTCGCATCTTTTCTGTAAACCTGCCGATAATTCGAAGGCTGGTTTGGGGTACATTGACAATACCCTTTACAAGTTCATAAACACCCTTTGTAACATATCCATGTCCAACAAAGGCAATTCGATTATAAACTTTTGTATGACTATCCATAGAGCATTTGACCGCTTCTATTGCCTTATTTGACAAGGGGTTCGGTAAATATCGCACATTTGAGAAACCTTCTTTTTTTAGGGTTTCAAACGAAGTCAAATCCATCGTTATAGAAACGTCAGAAAGGGAAATGATTTTCTTAATTAGCTTCCACTCCCAGTTCTTCTTTACTGAAAGCTCAGGGATTCGGCCGAAATGAAAATGAATCACAACCTTAACACCTTGTGCATGAGCAGCCTTTATGATCAGATAATCCTTAAGTAAACTTATTGATGCACTTGAACACACATGTATCGCATCGACATCGTTTTTCTTAAGTCTGTGTTTAAGCTTTTTGACAATATTACCATATTCGTAAAGGCCAGCAGGTAGCCTTTTCCAAATCGGATCGTTGTCTTTGATGAAAAATTTCCTTGTAAAAGGAAAAATTTCTACATCAATATCACTGTTTATTGCCTTATAGTACTCATAAATAGCAGCTGTCCAAATCGCAATACCACCTGAGACATTTTTTGAATTCGGCATATAAGGCGAGCAACATAAAATTTTCTTCATAATTATTTTTGATATTTCAAGAACAATTGCTCAAGAGTTTCTTTCGTGTATCGTTTTTCTTCTGAATATAATTTTTTCTCATGTTCAAGAATCTGGTCAATTGTCCAATAGAATTTAATAAATCGAGCGGGGATACCTCCACATACACAATAGGGCGGCATGGATTTACTAACAACAGCACCGGCTGCAACTGTTGTTCCTCTGCCAATCATTACTCCAGAAAGAAGGGTTACATTGCTCCCGATCCATACATCTTCCTCAACAACTACATCCTGATCATATCCTTCGGGTTTATTTGCTTCAGTTATATCTCCAACAAATGTTCCTATGCGTCGTGCATGATTGCCAGTCTGGACGTTTAGCCCAGTCGCTAATGTGCATCCCTCTTTAACAATAAACTTTGCATTTAGGGCAGATATGCAAGCATTTCCTATACATACATTTCCATAAATGAAAATATTTTTCGGATTAATAAGCGAATTGGGAGGGGTGAAATATGAACCATCACTCAAATGCCCAAATGATGACCTACCAAATCCAAAAATCTGCCTCCATGTATAAAATATACCTCTAATGAGACGGTTGTTTTTTATTTTTCTAAATATAATCATGTCTGTTTCTATTAAAAATTTGTCTGCTCGTGTTTCAATATTTTGAGATATTTGTTAAAAAACACCTCTGACGATAATTGTTCTTCCGCAATTTTACGACTTTCAATACATTGTTCTGTGTAAGTTGATTCGGAACAATCAAGAACTTTCTCAATGCTCAATGCTATTGATTCAGGTATTTGAGGGTTAAACAGAATAGCATTTTTGCCATCCTGGGCATATAAGGCGTTATCACACACATTACTAACAATAACGGGAAGCCCACACGCAATTGCCTCACAGAGGACATTGGGCGTGCCCTCATAAAATGATGGTAAGCAAAAATAATCGGCTTCTTGATACTTATTCTTGATGTTTTTAGTCTTAGGTAAAAGGTCAATATAATCCTGCACCCCAACTTGATTTATAAGTTCAATACATCGGTTATAATAATCTATGTTTAATTCCGACTTTCCATACCAAGAAAAATGGCACTTGATTCCCTTTTGTTTAATAATATCCAATGCATGAATCAACCCTATTGTATTTTTAGACTCCCATATTGTAGCAGCAACGACTATTTCTGGAATTGACCTCCTTATATGGCTAATAGGAGTAAATCTATTTAAATCAACAAAATTAGTGATTGTAACAATCTTCGTCTTCATCCAATTATAGTGGCTTGACAACCATCTTTCTTGGGCGTAACTATTGGGAACTATGACATCAGCCCAACGATACAAGAAGAACCTCACGCGTTCATTCATACCGACAACTTGCGTTGTGTTGCGTTCACTAACAATCAGTTTGTAGTTACAACCTAGTACCTTCGCAGCACATGCCACTAAAGAGGGTGTTTCTTGGTATGCAATCACCCAATCTGGGCGCTCATGCTTAAAATACGAACGTACTGCCATTATACGTTTTTTTGTATTTGTTGCATTAGGAATTATTACATTCGGCACACTGGCATCATCCAGCTGGCTTTTATAGAAATCTACATCAAAGTAAGTACATACACTTACGTCATAACCTCGTTCTTTCAGCATAACAGCGAGACCGACAAGTTGTCGTTGAGCTCCACCTGCACCTAAAGAGTCAGTAAATAAAATTATTTTCATTTGCTCCAAAGATATATTCGATAAACAAAATTAAATACGCATGCAAAAATTGCTAATCTTACTATCCATGTGACCCATTTATTATGATTTTCTTCTTGACTCCAAACCCTCGACATTAAGAATGGAAGTGGATAAATAGCCATTACAGATATTCGAATCGCTATCCAAGATGAGGTTTCAATAAATGAGAATAATGCACCTACATAAGTCATTATATAATACAGACGGAAAAGATACGAATGTGTTCGATCCATTTTAATTTGTCTGAATCCAATTCTAATGGACAAATACAGGAAACTCAAATAAAGAGGAATGTTCGTGATAAGGTCTGCAATAAGACCATTGATGTTAGATACCATCCTATCTTGGTTTCCGTAATCATCAACAGAACGAGATAGCCCCATTTCATCACCAAACGATAAATCAAACATTCCGTTTAGCACATTATTAAGTAAAGCATCAACAACAGGAATCAGAAACGGGAAAGCAATCCAAGAACCAATAATTATAGATTTCCTGTCAAACTTAAACAAGGCTATCGCGGCTAAAGCAAGGCCAAAAGGCATGGACTTATGCATAAAGAAAGAACCGTATAAGAGTAGGGCTGCTATTATAGTATGAATCCCCAAAAACTTCTTCTGGTTCAAAAGAAGTATAAAACCAAACATCATTGTCATCACACCTATTGTACCACGCATCTCGCAAAACATAGAGTCAACAACAAACAAACAGGTTGCAAAGCAAAAGTTGTTTGTAAAGTCATCCAAATACTTTGCACTATATAGGTATAGTACACTAGTTGTGCCAAAAACAAGCAGTCGATATAACAGGATGCTATCATGAGCAACATTCTCAACTAACCATACATGAAAAGGCTCAAAATGCGATGTAAAATTATCATTCATCCAATATAATGGCATATGATACGTATCCCACCGATGAAGTCCCAATACACATACGACAAGGAAAAAGAGAATAAATATCCATTTTCTATTAACATTGATATTTTGAGAGGGACAACTTATTACTCTCAGAGGTTTTGCGTTGAGCACTAATACCACCCAAACCACAAAAACAAATAAAACCCAAAGAGGGTTAAATATAAGCGACCATTCCATTTATTAATAGAGTTTAATCCAATTTCCTAACTTTTCATCCCACTCCTCAGGCACAAATGCTCCCATACCTGCAGCAGGATAAAAAGTCAGTTCTCCAAAATATATTTTATCTTTCACATTATACAAATCCACTCGCAAGAACTTGAAGCCTTTAGATAATTCTTCTGCCACTTTTATCATGTCTGTAAGATTATCAGGCATCACCTCTTTATGGTTTGGGTCAGGCTCAAGACCTTTTTCACCAAATGGTAACAGTTTTCCTTCAGGTGAATAGTAGTTAGCATGATGCTCTACGAAACGTCCAAAATCAATCTTGAAACATTTTACCTTACCGTTAAAGCAAAAAAACTTATAATCTTTTAGTTCTTCGAATGATTCTTCTTTTATAATATCATTGTTTAGTATATGAATTTTTCCCCCCATATGTCCGTCTAATTTAATTAGCTCTCCAAGGCGTTCATTCCAATCAGCAGGAGTAAACTCTCCAAATCCAGCTGCAGGATAGAATGTAATTTCACCAAAATACTCTTTGTCATCTATTACATATAAATCTATTCGAGAGAACTTTATGTCTTTGCTCAACCTGCGACAGATAACTTTCATTTGTTCGAGATGTACTGGTTTTGCTACTGGCTCTACTCCATTCTTTGCTACAGGATTCAATCCTACGAATGGCATGTGATTCCATTCCATATCATAGAAATCAATGGTTTCTTTAGTATTACGGTCACGAATAACTTGACAATAGTGAGGTTCTCCATTAAAACAGAAAAATTTATAATCTGGCCAATCTGAGTTTTTAGTATTTACTTTAGCTCTACGTTCAGCCATAAACTTCTCTGCTATTATTTTTCGAGGAACATTCAGATAAGGCCTTTCCCTATATGTCTTTCCTGCATTTGAATGCATTGAAGTCTGCAACTTCTTTATTGCTTTAGCCTTGTCAAAATGTGTTTTATCCGAGCAAACGACTACACCGCCTCCTCCACCACCATGAGTTGTCTTTAACACGAACTGGTCTGGTAAAGAATCCCAATCAATATCTTCAACTCTATCCCAAACACCTAAAGTAGGAATTATATACTCCTCTCCTATGCGTGAAGCAACATAATCTTTAGCAGCCAATTTATCTACCATTTTTGTATACTCTGGCTTATAATCATATACTTTCAACCATTGCAATTTTTCGGTAAATGTCTTTGGATTTTTCCAATTAATCCAATGCCCCATTTGACAACGATATCTTAAAGACAAATATACTTTATCAGGAAGCCAAGAAAAGAAATTCTTGACTATTGAGTCACAAAATTGCACCCTGTTGTGCAGCAAATAAGTAATTCCTCGTTTTATTGATACCATAAGGATTATTTTATTAAATGTATTATATAAGTTAATATTTATAGAGCGTTATCTATAAAAACATTTATCAAAAACCTTTTGTAAACCGTGATTACGAATGTCTTTTTCCTCCAAAAGTTTTTCATTACGAATTGCAAAATCTTTCAAAGCAAAAACAACTCTTGTTATATACTTTAAACGACTTACTATATTCATATTATCTAAGATTATTATCGTTAATATATTTTGCCAACACATAAGACCCTATTCCTAACAGTCCTCTGCAAAACAATACTGTTACTGCAGCACCTATATATGAGAAATAATAGACTAATGGTATCGAAACACACATTCCTACTATAGATGATACAAAAGTTAAGTTTCTTAAAGGCTTTTCTTTGTGATTAATTATTAAGTAATTAGTACCATAGGTATAACTCATCGCAAGAAATACTACAGAAAAAGATAGTATCTGCATTACAATAACAGACTTTTCGAATTCATCTCCCAACATTATTTTAATGACCAATGGAGATATCGCTATAAGGAAAACAGCTCCTATCAGTGCTGATCCTATATTCAATTTTGCATAAAAAGAATGTTTATCTGGACGTCTTGCCAAGAAGGGATAAAAGGCTCTTGATAGTACTGATTGAAAATTATAAAAAATAGTAGGGAACTTATTTCCACCATCATACACGCCATTAGCTGTAGAACCACAGAAAAAGCCAAGAAGCATAACAGAGAAACTATTATATAGATTTGGCATCAAATTGTTGATAAACACATCCGCACTATTTCGTATGGTTTCAAGTATTTCTGTCAACTCTGGTTTATATAAAGTATAACCCCATTTTTTTAATATCAGATATAAAGCTCCTATGCCACATAATAAATATCCTATTGTAGTCAAAAGAGGTTGTATTAAATAATCCTCCCTTTTATGTATAAATATAAATACAGATATTGTAAATATCAGCTTTATGATAAGATTAAAAATCGTGGTGTATTTCATCCTTTCTATTGCTTGAAAGAACCACTCAGGAAATAAGATGTAGCCAGGAACCAATAGAAAAGTAACAAAAATAATATCTGCATTTTCCCTAAGGTATGGAACAACCAATACTACAAACAAAAGAATCAACCCTGATAGTATAGTCAAAATACATCTAGCCCATAATACATTACTAAAAATTCTGGATACTTTTTCTTTGTTGTTTCTATTTTGCGCAACATCACGAGTTGCAGTAAGATTAAAGCCCCAATCGGATATTGTCTGAATCCATACAACAATAGCTGACGCAAATGCAATCTTTCCAAAGCCATCTGCACCTATCACACGTGCAAGATACGGCATTGTTATCAATGGAAACACATAGCCAGCTATTTGCAATAGTGACAAATAGCCAAAATTCGCAAAGACGGCTTTGCCATTTTTACTACTATTTATTTTATTTTTTATTTCTGTTATCTTGTTCATTATTTATTATCTAAGTACATGATCTAAATTATTTATATATTATATGTATAAATATGGATCATTTTTCGTTTTATATAAAAAAGGTAATTAAGTAAGCAGTCAATTTAGGGCATACCCCAAAGAGTAGGCACTTTTCAGTGCCTACCTTTATTGACTTTGTTAAAAATTCGATTGTAAATTAACATTGTGGACTACTCCAGTCCGATACAAGAGGGTAAGAGTGAAGGATAATCCCTACACCCCTCAAAGATTTTTTTGAAAAATTTACCCACACTAAACGTTACAGATCCTAAATTTTGAAAAAACCATACTTATTCTCTCTGTCTCTAAAAGCATTTTCTCCTCCTTCAAGAATGTCACACACATGCTCTCGTATTCCACATCTATTCAGTAATGGTATATTGACATCGTCTATTCGTGAGGAGTTATTCTCCAAACTGCCAGTAACATATTGAAATTTAATGCCTCCTTCGTTTGGCGCATTTTTCCCATTCTGATTTGCCACGATAACTTCTTCCGAATCAGCACCGACTACAATGTTAGGATTGTGCGTAACGAGTATTATTTGACGCTCTTTTTTCTTCTCTCGGATGTACTTTACCAGTTCATTGTAGATAGCCCTGTTATCCAAATTATCTTCTGGTTGGTCTATAAGTATCGGACACTTCTTATCACTAAAATCTAAAATTAACTTCAAAACGACAAAAGAACGCTTACCTGGTGACATATCTGAAAGATTGTCATTTTCATAATCAACATCAAACTTCAATTTGAACCAATTGTTAGAAAGCATATTAGAAATGAAGGTCTGCATATTATATCCATTTTTGAAAGTCAATTCTCCTTTCAATGCTTTGTTCAAAAGTTCCGCTACACCAGTCTTTATTTCCTCTTTGGTTTTCTTCTTATATTGGGTTACTGTTTTAGTAATCAATTGATTCATCGAAGATGAGCGAAGCGAGAATGTTTCATTTAGCCAATTTTCCAACTCGTTCTTCATTTCATAATTCGCAGATAATGTTATATTGTCATGCTGTATTCTAAGAATTGAAGCAATTGTATTCATCAATTCCAAATAGGATAAATGTTCATTAAGCAATTTTGCAGCTACATCCTTGCGTTCTTGATTAATCTGTTCTAAAATTGCAGTTTCCTTATTTATCAGATCTCTCTTTGCAGACAATGCAACAACTTGTTCTCTAAGATATGCCAAGTTTTTGTTGTCTTGTAAGATTTGCTTACCTTCTTTATAGGATGCATCATTTTGAATATCAAATATTTGCTTAGATAATGCTCTTACATTTCCTTCTGCTTTATCTATCAGATTCTTAATATATTCCTTTAAGCATAGATTAGACTCAGACATAAAACTTTTCACTACCTGAGAGATTAAA
>ERZ1023626.118-NODE-118-length-22623-cov-6.297368_pt1 | contig 22623 bp, 18 predicted proteins | sample MGYA00380331_ERZ1023626 | MGnify/ENA primary metagenome ERZ1023626 (study PRJEB33179, sample SAMN07448974) | human gut metagenome | biome: Human-gut; feature: Human associated habitat; material: Faeces | host: Homo sapiens | place: India: Bhopal | collected...
TCGCCACTTCTAGCGTCGGCGGCAGCCTCCGCTGGGGATAAGCGACAGCCCCACAGGACTCCATCGTCAACGAAGTGGAAGTGGCAGGTGAAATCAGCCACAGCGTTGCCGACCTGGGCAACGGCCGTGTGCAGGAAACCTACGTCATCCCCGTGCAGGCGTTTCTCCCGGGTCCGTACGTGCTTCCCGGCATGAAATACGTGCTTGAGGGCGACACACTCGTAGGCGACGAGATGCCGCTCAAGGTTCTTGATGTAGACACCCGCGAGCTGGAGAAAAAAGGACTCTACGACTATAAGACAGTTGCCAATCCCGACAAGAAATTTTGGGACTTCATCCCTGATTTCGGTGAGTTTTTCAGAAAGAATCCGTGGATATGGTGGGTTCTCGGAGGCTTGGCTCTGCTTGCCGCAGCCGCTCTCGGCGTAATAATGTATCAACGCAAGAAAGCCGGCAAACCGATATTGCCGTTCATTCCGCAAAAGCGTCTGCTGCCGCCATACGAAGAAGCGATGGAAGCCATCGCCGCCCTGCGCAAGTCGAATCTTGCCGCGCACGGCGACATCAAGGGCTACTACACCCGTCTCTCCGACATTGTGCGCCGCTACATCTGGCGCCGCTACGAGATAGGAGCGATGGAAATGACATCGGCTCAGATATTGTCGGCTGTGAACAGACAGGACAGCATAAAGGAAACCGACGGTTTGAGTTTTCTCCTTGAGACAGCCGACTTCGTGAAATTCGCGAAGATGGCACCGTCAACCGACGAGAACGAGCGGTCAATGCAAGCCGCAGAGGCATTCATCGAGAGCAACAAGCCCGTAGAGCCGTCGCCGGAGGAAGCATCTAAAAACAAGAAGGAAAAATAGATAGAGCAAAAACATTATGGAATTTGCAAGACCACATTTATTTTGGCTGTTTCTCATATACATACCTTTGATTTTCTGGTATGTGTACAAGATCAGGAAAATAGACCCCACCATACAGGCGTCGACACTCGACGCCGTGAAGAATTTCCGCACCAGCTACCGCGTGTGGCTACGCCACGGACTGTTTGCCGTGCGGCTGCTCGCCATCGGCTGCCTCATCGTGATACTTTGCCGCCCGCAGACAAGCAACAAATGGGAGACATCGAGCGTTGAAGGCACCGACATCGTCATTGCCCTCGACATGTCGACGAGTATGTTGGCAAAGGATTTCACCCCCGACCGTTTCACCGCCGCCAAAGATGTTGCGTCGGAATTCATCAGCGGCAGAGAGTCGGACAACATCGGCCTGGTGGTGTTTGCCGGCGAGAGTTTCACGCTGCTGCCGATGACCACCGACAAGTCGTCGCTCCTCAACGCAGTAAGCTCCGTGGAGATGGGGCTGCTTGAAGACGGCACGGCAATCGGCGACGGACTTGCAACAAGCATCAACCGCATCGTTGAAGGCAAAGCCAAGTCGAAGAGCATCATATTGCTGACCGACGGCTCCAACAACACCGGACTCATCGCGCCGCTCACCGCTGCGGAAATAGCCAAGGACAAGGGCATCAAAGTATACACCATCGGCATCGGCTCCAACGGCAGCGCACTGTCGCCTGTGGGCATCAACTACTACGGCAAGCTCGAATATGACTATGTGAAGGTCACCATCGACGAGCAGACCCTGCAGTCGATAGCCCGGATGACCGGCGGCAAATACTACCGCGCCACCGACAAGAACTCTCTTGAAGGCATATTCAAGGAAATCGACGCGCTGGAAAAGACAAAACTCGACATCTCCAGATATCACAACACAGAGGACGACTATATGCTCTGGGCATGGCTGCTTCTGGCATTCGTAGGCCTCGACATCGTGTTGCGAACGACGGTGATGAGAAACATCCCTTAAAACGAAAAAGATATGTTTAGTTTCGGAAACCCCAAAATATTATTTTTACTGCTGCTGATTCCCGCTATGTTCGGGTTGTTTCTGCTCGCCCGCAAGGCACGGACCAAGAAACTGAAACGCTACGGCAGACTCGACGTAGTGCTCGGACAAATTCCCGACGCCTCACGCTATACCCCATGGATTAAAATCGGCGTCGAGTTGCTTCTTGTGGCAGTAGTTATAGTAATCCTTGCCCGCCCGCGCGCCAAAGGCTCATCCACCCTCACCAGCAAGAAGGTGCAGGGGTCGGAGATTGTCGTGGCTATGGACATCTCAAACTCAATGCTCGCCTCATCGACCAACGACGCCGACGGCATCAGCCGCCTGCAACAGGCAAAGTTTATTGTCGAGAAGCTGTTTGACCGCATGACAAACGACAAAGTCGGACTTGTGGTGTTTGCCGGCGACGCCTACGTGCAGATGCCCATAACCAACGATTTCAGCTCGGCAAAAATGTTTCTCAACAGCCTGTCGACCAACATGGTCAGCAATCAGGGCACGGCTATCGGAGCGGCGATAGAGACTTCAATGGGTTTGTTCTCCAACAATCCGAAATGCCAGAAGTCGATAGTGCTTATCACCGATGCCGAAAACCACGAGGACGATGCCATCGCGGCTGCCAAAGCCGCCAAAGACAAGGGCGTTGAGATTGATGTGGTCGGAGTGGGTTCGTCGTCACCGATGCCAATTCCTATGGGTGGCGGCACATATATGTCGTTCAACAACCAGCTGGTGCGCACTGCCTTCAACGAGCAGTCGGCTCAGGAGATAGCGAAAGTGGGTACCGGAGTCTATGTTTCCGGCAACAACACCAGCGCGGTCGACATTCTCGACGACCAACTGAAAAAAGCGAAAAAAACGAATATGGACAAGAAAGTCTTCTCTCCGGCAGATGAGCAATTCCCTGTGTTTGCATGGATTGCCCTCATCCTGCTTGTGACAGACATCATGGTTTCTGAAAAGAAAATCTCATGGCTGACGAAGACCAACTTCTTTGGAAAATAAAACAATATGAAAAGGAATCTTCTCATTTTGATATTAGCGTTGCTCACTTGCCTGACGTCGTTCGGGCAAGCCACCAAGCGTGAGCGCAATCTTATCAAACAAGGCAACGAATATTTCAACAAAAAGCAGTACAGCAAAGCCGAGGAAAGCTACTCACGAGTGCTTGAAATCAACCCGAACTCACAGATAGCGAAATACAATCTTGGCTCGACAATGCTGCGCCAACGCGGCGGAAACTCTGAAAAAGACGTGGCGCGCGACTCCCTGATCAGCCGCTATCTCTCCGACGTGGGCAGCAACACGTCGGCGCCAGCCAGTCTGCGCGCTCATTCATTCTACAACCTCGGCAAACTTGCCTATGACCGTCAGGACTATGCCAACAGCGTCAACTACTTCAAGCAGTCGCTGAAAATTGACCCCAAAGACGACCAAGCGCGCAAAAACCTGAGAATGGCGCAGAAGAAACTGCAACAAAACCAGCAGAATCAAGACAAGAACAAGAATAAGGACAAAGACGACCAGAAAAAGAAGCAGGACAAACAACAGCCGCCGCAAAAACAGCCTCAACCGCCAAAAGAACGTCAGCAACAGACCAATAATGACCAATTGCTGAAAGCGATGCAAAACGAGGAAAAGAATACGCGCGACAAGGTGAACCGCCGCAAAGCACAGATGAACCAAAGCAGGCAGAGCAGCCGTCCGTGGTAGAGACAACACATATACAACGAGCGAACAATGAAACATTTAAAATCAATCATAGTCATCCTGATGCTTGCGGTTACCAACGCCGCGGCATTTGCCCTAAGCTTCCGTGTGGAGGCTCCGCAGCAGGTTGTGGTGGGACAGAAATTTTCTGTCACCTTCCAACTGGTCAATGCCCCGTCGACTCCTGCCGGCAATCCGGCGATACCAAGCATTCCGAACTGCAAACTGCTGTTTGGTCCAGGCATCTCACAATCAAGTTCCTATCAGAACATCAACGGGCATGAGTCGTCGAGCAGCACCATAGGCTACACATACTCATACAAAGCGGTGAAAGCCGGCACCGTCACCATCGGCGCCGCAAAAATGAACGTGGGCGGACGCTCTTTGTCGACAAAGCCCATCAAGCTCCAGATTCTGCCGCCCGACCGCTCCGCACAACGAGGCACGCAGTCGTCGGTTCAAGCCTACGACATCGACACCCAGACCGCCGACAAGCCTGTGAGCGGCAAAGACGTGTTTATCCGCATCGTGTTGTCAAAGCCAACCGCCTACGAACAGGAGGGCGTGCTTTGCTCAATAAAGCTATACACAAAATATCAGGTATCGAAATTCATCACCAACGTGCAGCCTGCCTACAACGGTTTTATGGCAGAGGAGGTTCCTGTCACGCTGCAAGGCCGATTCGAGAGCGTAGGCGGAGAAAACTATTTCGCATACGTAATCAAGCAGTCGGTGCTGTTCCCTCAGCAAACCGGCAAACTGACAATCTCGTCGGGCAGCTACGACTTGACCGTACAGCAGTTTGAAACAATAAACACGTCGTTCGGACGCATGCGCAGCCCTGTGGACAAAACAATAAAAGTCAATTCAAACACGGCATCGATTAACGTGATGCCGCTGCCTTCGCCACGCCCAGCCGACTTCAGCGGCGCCGTAGGCCGATTCTCTGTGACCCGCGCGCTCACAAGCAAAAAGATACGCACCAACGAGGCTGCGACCATAAAACTCATAATCTCCGGCCAAGGCAACCTTAAAAGCCTCACACCGCCGAAATTCGGATTCTCATCGCAGTTTGACCAATACGACCCCCAGACGGCTGTAACCGCCTCTCCTTCGGGAGCCACCCTCTCTGGAAAAGTTACGGTTGACTACACGTTTGTGCCTCAGTCGGTAGGACAGTTTGCCATCGACGGCACATCATTCACCTACTTCGACCTCAACAGCCACCAGTACCGCACCATCAAGGTTGATGGCTTCAACCTCAACGTGGAGAAAGGCTCGGCATCCAACGCGGTGAAATACAACGACGCAGTGATGAAAGACATCCTGCCAATGGAAACCGGCAGTCTTGACCTGTCGAAATCGCACGGATCGATATTCGGAGAATGGTACACAATCATCTACTACATCGTGCTCCTGCTGGCATTTGCAATCGTACTGTTCATCTACCGCAAGAAAGTGAAGGAACGTGCCAACGTGACTCTGATGAAGCGCAAGGGTGCCAACAAAGTTGCCAACCGACGGCTGAAACGCGCCAAACGCTATATGAACAAAGGTCAGAAAGAGCTTTTCTACGAAGAGATGCTCACCGCCTTGTGGGGATATTACAGCGACAAGCTGTCGATTCCCGTATCGGAGCTCAACCGCGACAACATATCCAAGAATCTTGACGGATACGGACTGAGTCAGGATGCTATCGGCAGAGTTATCAACATCCTCGACGAATGCGAGTTCTCGCGCTATGCACAGTCGGCTGAAAGCAACGTGCCGATGGCTGAAATCTACCGCATGGCTTGCGACTCTATCGATGAAGTGGAAAATACTAAAAAGAAACAACAATGAAGCGATATATATTGATTTTGGTTGCGTTGATTGCCGGCATGGCAGTACACGCCGAGGATTTGCAAAAGAAGGCGCTCGCCGACTACGACAACAAAAACTATGCAGCCGCCATCGACGACTACCAGCAATTGGAGAAACAGAGCGGCGTGTCGGCTGAATATTACTTCAATCTTGGCAACGCCTACTATCGCAGCGGGAAAAAGGGGAAAGCCATACTCTGCTACGAGCGCGCGCTGAGGTTGAATCCGCGCTATGAGAAGGCGCAAGCCAACCTTGACTTTGTAAATATGAAAATCATCGACCGCCCGGAACCGGAAGAAAACATCCTTGCCGTGGGATTCCGCAACGTGCAGAACGCAATGTCGCCGACGGCTTGGACTGTCGTTGCCATGGCTGCGTTTCTACTGTTTATTGCAGGCATGGCTGCTTATGCGTTTGCGTCTGCCATAACGCTGCGCAAAGTGGGATTTTTCGGTGGACTCGGACTGCTGGTTGTCTGCGTGTTTGCCAACGTGTTTGCGGCAAGAGCCAACAATGCCGCCACAAGCCACGACTATGCCGTGGTGATGAACGACTCCACACAGCTGAGCGCCGTGTCGCGCGAGCCTCTGAACAAGGACGAGGTGGCTTTCACGCTCCACGAGGGCGCGAAGCTGAAGAAAAACGACTCCATCCGCATTGACGGCAACGCCAAAAACACGTGGTATAAAGTTCAGACTGCCGACAACCGCGAAGCCTGGATCAAAGCCTCCGCCATTGAAGAAATCTAAGAATCTGATATACTGCAAAAGAAGCAGCCTTTGGTTTTGACAAAGGCTGCTTCTTTTGCAGTTGTTCAAGATTAAAGAGAGAAGTCGCCCTTGTTGGTGTCGACAAGCATACCGCCAAGCACATTCAGAGCTGTGTCGCCGCCCTTCTCGATTTTCAATATTTCATAGCACATATTGGTGACCGACGACGGTCCGTTGGCAGTAACAAAATTGCCATCCACCACACTGCGTCCGCCATCAACATCGGCAGAGCCACACATACCTTCAAATCCCGGATAGCACGTCATCTTTCTGCCATCCATCAATCCTGCCTGTGCAAGCACAACCGCTGGGGCGGCACAGATGGCAGCGATGTGTCCGCCACGCTCGGTCTGGCGTTCAATCATCTCGCCGAGCGCAACGCATTTGTGCAGGTTCTCCGCTCCAGGCATACCGCCAGGCAGCACAATCCACTTCGGATTCGCGCCCGTCACCTCGTCAATCACCGTATCGGTCACGATGGTCACCCCGTGCGCACCTACAACCTCTTTCTTGTCAGTGATTGAAACTGTTGCCACGTCAAGACCTCCACGGCGCAGTATGTCGACAGCGCCGATAGCCTCTATCTCTTCAAATCCGTCGGCAAAAAAAACGAGGACCTCAGAGTTCTTTTTAAGATTTCCTTCAGGATTCATCATATACTGTTGTTTTTTAAATTGATTTTACGTTGTCTGCGTAAAATTAGGCAGTTTTTCCCGTCTTCACAATTTTTTAAGGCAGAAAAAATGCGTATTTTTGCGATTATGAATACTTTTGAACACAACAAAAAACGCGCCCTGCTACTCGCGGCTTTGGGCGCAATCGGCGTGGCACTGGTTTTTCTGGTAAAACCCGACAAGAAAGAATGGCACAAACCGGCAGGCATTGTGTGGAACACTGAATATCACATCACCTATCTCGGCACCACCGACCTCTCCGACTCTATCAACGCCACATTCCGCCGCGTCGAGCTCAGTGTGTCGCCTTTCAACAAGGCTTCGCTGATCACTGCCGTCAACGACAACCGCACAGACTGTCTCGACTCCGCACTCATCACACTTTACAACACATCCAAAGCAATCAACAGCGACAGCCACGGCGCATTCGACCCAACCCTGTCGCCTCTCATCAATGCCTGGGGATTCGGCTTCAAATCGGGCACGATGCCCACCGACAGCCAGATTGACTCAATGCTGCAATTCGTCGGCATAACGAAGACCCGTCTCGACGGCAACCGCCTAATAAAACAAGATCCGCGCACATCGTTCAATTTCAGCGCCATCGCCAAAGGCTATGGTTGCGATGAAATCGGGCGTATGCTGGAGCGCAACGGAGTGACCGACTACCTGGTTGAAGTCGGCGGAGAAATCGTGGCACGCGGCAACAACCCGCAGGGAGAAAAGTGGCACGTGTCAATCGACAAGCCAATCATATCCGACGGCGAAATCCACCATGAGTCGGCAGAAATAATCACCATCACCAACCGCGCCATTGCCACATCCGGCAACTACCGCAACTACAAGACCGACAGTCTCGGCAACCGGTATGCCCACATCATATCGCCCGATAACGGACGTCCGGCAAAGTCCGACATTCTAAGCGCAACCGTCATAGCCCCCGACTGCATGACAGCCGACGCTTATGCCACAACGCTGATGGTGCTTGGATTTGAGAAGTCGAAACAGCTCCTCGCCCGCCATCCCGAGCTCGCCGCGATGCTCATCACATCAGCCAACGGCAAATTCCTGCTATGGCACACTCCAAACTACGAAGCCGAATAACGCTCACGCTGACATAACAAGTCACGGCAACCGATGCAATTACGCAAAGGTTGCCGTGACTGTTTTTTCAGTATCTATATGCCGTCTACTTGTCGGCAAGCGGAGCCTTTCCGCTGACGGCGGCATCCATCGTGGCAATAATCGCAAGGTTTACGATGTCGCGCACCTTAGCCTCCACCGAGATGAAATGCACCGGCTTGTTCAAACCAATCTGAATCGGTCCGATCACCTCGCAAAGACCCATCTCAAGCATCATGCGGTAAGCCGCCGAGGAAGCATTGAGATTAGGAAATATCAGCGTGTTGACGTCTTTTCCGTAAAGGCGGCTGAACGGATAGTTTCTGTCGCGGATCTGGCGGTTGAGCGCATAGTTGACCTGCATCTCGCCGTCGATGCAAAGGTCGGGATAACGCTGTTGCAACACCTCCACCGCCTCATGCACCGCCCGAGGCGACTGCGCACGGTTTGAGCCGAAATTGCTATAGGAAATCATCGCCATCACAGGTTTCTGCGCGAAATATTCCACAGCATGGCGCGCCAGTCTTGCAATGTCGACAAGCGTGTCGCAATCCTCCGTCTCGTTGATCATCGTGTCGGCAAGGTAATACACACCCCGCTTGGTGTTCATTATATGCATCGTTGCAAAATGGCTGTAGTCCGGACGTATGCCAATCACGTCGCGGGCAATCGACGTCACCTCCGAGTTGTTGGAATATGTTCCCGCCACAAAGGCATCGGCATCGCCTGCCTCAACCATCATCATACCGAAATAATTGCGGTCAAACATCTTCTCCAAAGCCTCGCGGCGCGTATAGCCGTCGCGTCCGCGCTTCTCAGCGAGCATCGTCGCATAGCGCGAACGGCGTTCCGACTCGCGATCGTGGCGGATATTTACAATCTCGATGCCGTCAAGGCTCACGCCGAGTCTGCCGGCACGCTTTTCTATCATCTCCTCGTTGCCGAGCAACACAGGGACGCACACACCCTCCCGGCATGCCTCGACAGCGGCAAGAAGCATATTGTCGGTGTTGCCTTCGCCAAACACCACGCGGCGTGGATTTGCCTTCGCCAGCTCCGAGAAACGGCGCATGAGTTTGCTGTCGTAACCCATAAGGCGGTTGAGCTTTTCATTATACTGCTCCCAGTCGGTTATCTCCTTGCGCGCCACACCAGAGGATATCGCCGCCCTTGCCACAGCAGGAGCGACGGTGGTGAGCAGACGAGGGTCGAGCGGCTTCGGAAGGATGTATTCGCGACCGAATCCGACACCCGCCATATCATAGGCGGCATTGACCACCGACGGCACAGGCAGTTTGGCAAGTCCGGCGATTGCACGCACGGCGGCAAGCTTCATCTCCTCATTGATGGCGCGGGCACCACAGTCGAGCGCGCCGCGGAAAATGTAAGGGAATCCCAGCACGTTGTTTATCTGGTTAGGATAGTCGCTGCGCCCAGTGGCAAAAATAATGTCGGGACGCGACGCCACCGCCTTCGAGTATTCAATTTCAGGGTCGGGATTCGCCAAGGCAAACACGATAGGCTTGTCCGCCATCGACTGAAGCATCTCCGGTGTCACCACGTCTTTCACCGACAGCCCGAGAAACACGTCGGCACCCACCATGGCCTCGGCAAGCGTCGAAATGTCGCGGTCGGTTACAAACTGCTGTTTCTGCGAGTTCAGATCAGTGCGTTTACGGTTGATCACGCCGTGGCTGTCGCACATCACGATGTTCTCGCGACGCACGCCAAGCGAGATATAAAGATTCGTACACGACACCGCCGCCGCGCCGGCACCATTCACCACCAGCTTTATGTCATCAATCTTCTTCCCCTGCACCTCAAGGGCGTTCAGCAGTCCGGCGCCAGAAATAATCGCCGTCCCGTGCTGGTCGTCGTGCATCACAGGAATGTCGCATTCCGCCTTCAATGTCTGCTCAATCTCGAAGCATTCCGGCGCCTTGATGTCCTCAAGGTTGATTCCTCCGAACGTCGGAGCAAGCGACTTCACTATTTCTATGAATTTTTTAGGATCCTTCTCGTCGACCTCTATGTCAAAACAGTCAAGCCCGGCAAAAATTTTAAACAGCAGCGCTTTTCCCTCCATCACCGGCTTTCCCGCCTGCGCACCGATATTGCCCAGGCCGAGCACCGCCGTGCCGTTGGAAATCACTGCTACAAGGTTGCCCTTGTTTGTATATTCATAAGCATCCTGTGGATTTTTCTCTATCTCAAGACACGGATAAGCCACGCCCGGCGAGTAAGCCAGCGACAAATCGCGTTGCGACGAATAAGGCGTCGTCGGAATCGTCTCAATCTTGCCCGGACGGTCACCTTTGTGATAATCCAGAGCCATTTCTTTCGTTACATTAGACATAATCAGTTGTATTACAATCTTCTTTACTTATACATAACCCTATCATCGAAATCAAACCGCAACAATCATTCGTCTATAGGCTATAAATTCGTTACAAATATACGCATTATTTTTGAATCTGATTACAAATTGTCAACGCACAAGGATTATTTGCTCCATAAGAACATTTTTAAAAACTTTTTGACCTCCATAAGCGTTGATTTGACAGAGCAGTTTTGACGTCACGGCTGTAATTACTACTTTTGCATTCATAAAATCAACAAAAATAGCAATAATATGAAAAAATTTACAATTCTTATTGTAGCGGCAATCGTCAGCATCGCCGCGGCTGTACCGGCTTCAGCACAGTTGAAATTCGGTCTTAAAGTCGGCACGGCAGTCAACAGCCTCAAGTTCCAATCCGACAATTGGGACGAAACATTCTCCACCGACAACCGCGCAGGATTCACCGGTGGTGCGATGCTTGAGTTTACCGCACCTATGCTCGGCGTGGGCTTCGACGCTTCGGTGATGTATATGCACCGTTCAAACACTCTCCCAAAAGAAGTCACCGACATCACAGAAAATAAGGTCAACACATCGCGCGACTATATCGACATTCCTCTCAACGTCAAGTGGAAAATCTCAATCCCTGTGGTTTCAAAATTCTTGAAACCATATATTGCAACTGGTCCAAGTTTTGCTTTCCGCGTAAGCAAAAACGAATTCAAAGAATTTGTGAACCAGCAGAAATGCGACATCTCTTGGAACTTCGGATTCGGTGTTGAATTGCTGTCGCACGTACAAGTGGGCGCAAGCTACGGCATGGGTCTCAACAACACTCTCGACAAGCTGAAAATCCGCGAAAGCGACAAAACGTCGGGCATCGAGGGTAAAAACCGCTATTGGACAATCACAGCGGCATACCTTTTCTAACCTCCGTAGATACAACCGTTTAATCGGCATTTCACGGCTTTTAACCTGTCAAGGCTGCCGTAAATGCCGATTTTTTTTGCCTATGCTGAATTATTTCTGTAGTTTTGTAGGCTGAAAACAAGACACGAAAATAACTTTATGAAAAAACTATCATTCATCATAGTTGCGCTGATGGCTCTTGCCGGCGCTCTACAATCCTCGGCACAAATGCGATGGGGAGCAACCGCGGGCATCGACATCACGAATATGAAATGGAGCCAGAAATCATTTCGCAACGAGCCATTCAAATCCACCAAGTCATTAGGCTACACCGCCGGAATCATCGGAGAATATGAAATTCCGGGCATCGGTTTCGGCATCGACCTCGGACTGCAATACGCGCAACGCGGCGCATCGTTCAACATGGGCGATTTCGAAATCTGGAACAGCGACGGATATGGAAACGAGCGTTCGTATCTGCACTATCTCGACATTCCTATCCACTTGCGTTTCAAGTATTCAAACCTCAACGGATTTGAGCGCAAACTCTGCCCGTTTGTGTTTGTCGGTCCGGAACTGAGCATTCTGCTCGCACACAACAAACTGGAGAAAAACGGAGAGGCGGCGTTCGACTATAAGCCTGTGCAATTGGGACTTGCCGTGGGTGTCGGTGTTGAAATCCGCCGCAACTGGCAGCTCACAGGCAGCTATACGTGGGACATGACAGGAACGATGAACGCTACGAAACTCGACAAATTCGAATCGCACAACCGCACTTGGAAAGTGGCTCTGACCTACTTCTTCTAAGATATCGGACATCGACAATGATATACGGTGGTTGTGTCGGACTATTCTAACGCAACCACTCGTTTTTTTTCTAAACCAACCACTATGACCTACGCTGAAGTTATTCTCCCGCTGCCGCTCTACAGCACTTTCACATACAGCATCCCCGACAACCTGCAATCGGCTGTCGGTGTAGGATTCCGCGTGCTTGTGCCGTTCGGCAGGAAGAAATTCTACACTGGTATCGTGACCATGCTCCACAACCAGCGTCCAGGAAACTATGAGGTGAAGGATATTGTGGCGGTGCTCGACAACGACAGCATTCTGCGACATCCGCAAATGAAATTCTGGCAATGGATTTCCGACTACTATCTGTGTCCGGTAGGCGAGGTCTACAAGGCGGCCGTGCCGGCGGGCATGAAGGTGGAAAGCGAAACGCGCGTCAGCGCAAATCCCGACTTCATCGACACCGACGGTTCTATGACCGAGCGGGAAATCGTGGTCTACGATATGCTGCTCGCCAAAGAACGGCTCACTCCAGCGGAAATAGCCAAAGCCACAGGCTACAAAAGCGTGGAGACCGTCGTGGCGCGTCTGATTGACAAAGAAGCTGTTTTTGTAACCGAGAAGATTGTCGACAACTACCGCCCGAAAACGGAGGTGTGCGTTGCCCTGCGCGCCGAGAAAGGCGACAACAAAACGGTGGAGGATTTCTTCTCGAAAGTGAAGCAGGCGAAAAAGCAGGAGGCGGCGCTCCTTGCCTATCTCGACCTGTCGGGATGGATGAAGCGCAACGCCACACCGAAAGAAGTGACTAAAGACGCGCTCATAAAGCGTGCTGAAGTGTCGCTCCCAATCATCAACGCAATGGTGGCAAAGGGCATTTTCTCTCTATACAAGAAGGAAGTGAACCGCTTCCACCTCGACAACGGCTCCATCACGGCTCTCAACCCTCTAAGCGAGCCTCAACAGAAAGCCTACGATGAAATAATCGAAACTTTCAAAGAACAAAACATAACTCTGCTCCATGGCGTCACGTCGAGCGGAAAGACGGAAATCTACACTCACCTCATCGACAACGCGCTGAAGCGCGGTTTACAGGCTCTGTATCTTGTGCCTGAAATCGCGTTGACCACACAACTCACACAGCGCCTGCACAAGAATTTCGGCGACAGACTGCTAATCTACCATTCTAAATTTTCCGACAACGAGCGTGTCGACATTTGGAAAAAACTGCTCCACAGCAATGAGCCGTGTGTGGTGATCGGCGTGCGCTCGTCGGTGTTTCTGCCGTTCGGCAAACTCGGCATTGTCATCGTCGACGAGGAGCATGAGACAAGCTACAAGCAACAAGACCCGGCGCCGCGCTACAACGCCCGTGACGCAGCTCTGATTCTGGCATCAATGCACGGCGCCAAGACGCTGCTCGGCTCCGCAACACCGTCGATACAGACCTACTACAAAGCAGAGTCGGGCAAATACGGACTCGTGAATCTCTCCACCCGCTTCGAAGGCGTGGAACTGCCTGCCGTGCGCGTCATCGACACAAAGCAGTCGCGCAAGCGCAAGGAAATGCGCGGAGCGTTTACCAAAGAACTTGTCAACGAATGCAACGACGCTATCGCGAGGGGCGAACAGGCAATCATTTTCCAGAACCGCCGGGGATTCGCACCGATGGTGAGATGCAAGGAATGCTCATGGATTCCGAAATGCGAGAACTGCGACGTGTCGCTGACCTATCATAAGTATATCAACCTGCTGTCGTGCCACTACTGCGGCTACACGATGCCGCTGCCAAACATTTGCCCGGCGTGCGGACAGCCGACAATAGAAGTGGTTGGCTACGGCACGGAGCGCATAGAGGACGACATTGAAAAATACTTTCCCGAAGCGAAAATCGCACGTATGGACCTCGAAACCACGCGCGGCAAGCCGGGATACCTAAAGATCAGCGTCAGCTGCTAACACCGCCGCACACAGATTCTTGTCAGCACCCTGCGGGTGACAAAAGGCCTTGACTTCGAGGGGGTGAGCGTGGTGGGAATCATAAATGCCGACACGATGATAAATTTGCCTGATTTCCGCAGCCACGAACGGGCGTTCAACATGATGGAACAGGTGGCTGGACGCGCCGGGCGCAGACAGAAACAAGGCATTGTGTGCATCCAGAGTTCCGCCCCCGAAAATCCAGTAATCAAATTTGTCGTCGACCACGACTACAAAGGCTTCTACCGCTCGGAGCTTGAGGAACGCCGACGCTTCAACTATCCGCCGTTCACGCGCATAATCAACATCTACATAAAGCACCGCGACGACAATTCGCTCACAGAAATGTCGGTGCGTTTCAGCAATATGCTCCGCCAGGTGTTCGGCAAACGTGTGCTCGGGCCTGAACCGCCTACAGTGGCGCGCGTGCAGCAACTCTACATCCGACAGATTGTGCTGAAAATGGAAACAACCGCCTCAATGTCGAAAGTGAAGCAGATTCTGCGCACAATCTATGAGCAGTCGCTCTCCGACCCTCGTATGAAAAGTGCCATCGTCTACTACGACGTCGACCCGTCATAACAAAAACAATGAGAGCCGCAGGCTGATGCCCACGGCTCTCATTGTTTTATCGAAGTTTGCTTTTATTTCACAACCACCTTCTTTGTGTAGCGTGTCGATTCTCCTGCCACGCTGACCACGTAGACGCCTTTCTGCTGACCGTCGAGGTTGACTGCCACAGTGTCGCCGTCGGCCGAAGTCTCGGCAACCTTGCGTCCCGACAAATCGTAGACACTTGCAACGAGTGCAGGCTCGCCAACCACAAACATCTCGTAGACGTTGCCGCCAAGATTGCGCATCAGCATATTCTTGTCGGAATTAACTTCACCGACACCGCTGTTCATACGAAGCACGCTCTTCAAGCCTTCGTAGACGTTGATTTTACCTGCTCCCCACTGCACTTGATTGCCGCCCTTGACAAACGAATCGCGTGTTGATGTCTCGTTGATCACTTCAATAACCTCATCGTAGGTCAACTTCGGGTTTGCCTCAAGCCAGAGGGCCAATGTTCCGGTGACATAAGGTGTCGACATCGATGTGCCGCTCATATCGCCCCAGAAATAGTATTTGCCGTTTTCCTCCACACGTGCCGACAAGAGGTTGTACTTGCTTATCGAAATTCCTTGATTCTGTGCCTCATATTTCACATAAGGCGTGCTGTAACTTGAAATGATAGTATGACCCGGAGCACATACGTGCGGCAATTTGCGGCCGTCGATGAGTGTTCCGTAGCTTGAAAACTCTGCAATGTCGCCCACTTTACCGCCATTGACCGACTGAGTTTGTCCATCCATGGTTTTGAATCTCGTCTTTGTCGTATAGGCACCGACAGCGATAATATTTTTCGGACAAGCCATCATGTTTATCGTACCGTCGGCATCTACATCGTCGTCCCAGCCGTCGACGTCGGTCATAAACTGGGCTTCCCAGCCGTCGGCATAAGCGTATACCGCACGTCCGTTGTCAGCCTTGATAATATAACCAATGGCATAAGTAGACTTCTTGGGTTTTACCGGCTGTTGTGCTTTGGAGAGACTTACGTATACATTGTAGCGGTTGTTGTCGCTGCCAACCTCTCCGCTCACCGTAAACGAGCCGCTGAAATATGTCGATGCTCTATACTCGGTCTCCGATTTCGAGCCGTCGAATACCGGCATCTCATAAACGACGTTGCCAGTAAGTGTGCTTACCACAACTGGTTGGAATGTGAACTTTGCCGAATTGTCGCCCCAGAATTCAACTGCTCCTGAAAGGGTGTTGCCATAGGTCGGGTCGGTGGTGTCAAACAAGCCTCTCATCTCTGTGTTTGTCGAAGAGAACTTATGATAGGCTGCGATAGGAAGGTCGCCCTCGTTGCCGGCGGCTATACAGATAAACGCTTCCTTGCCCAATTTGGCATAATACTGGTCGTTGACCGACGAGCCGTCGTGAGGGCCGTCGTTGCTGCCGAGCGAAATGTTGATTACCAACGGTTTGCCATTGGCTTTGGCATAATCGATAAGAGTTTCTATGGAGAGAAGGATGTCGGTGTCGGTGCTTGATTTCAAGCCAACCATGGCGAAATCGGCTCCTGGAGCCACACCCTCAAAAGTGACGCTGCTGCTTGTGTAGCTGCCGCCGATGATGCCTGCCACGTGTGTTCCGTGAGTTTCCGTGCGGAGGTCTGACGTAAACGATGAAATCTTCGATGGTGTGTCGTAGGCTGTAAGTTTGCCGTTCAACGCTGTCCAAAGACACTTCACGCGCGACTCTGTTGTTCCCTTCTTGCGGAACGTGATGTGGTTGGGGTCAATGCCCTGGTCAATCAGCGACACAATCACACCCTCTCCAGTATATGCACGGTCGAGATCGGTTCCTTTATGCACTTTGTCGGCGCCTGTCGACTTGTTGGCTTCTTCAAGTTTCGCACGCACAGGACGTGAGAACTGCATCTGGCGCAGCGCATCTGATGCAACAACGCTCTCAACGCTGTCCATCGGCAATTGCACAATTGCCAGGTCGTCGCGCTGACGCAACACTTCAATTCCCTTTTTCTGCAACGCAGCCACAGCATTGTCGCCGGAAAGACGCACCACTGCCGTAACCATCTTAGGCTCTGCCGCCTGTGTCTTCTGCATACCGGCTGTCTGTGCCTGATATTGGCGTAGCACTTCGAGGCTGCGCAGGTCAAGTTTGCCCTGGCCGAATACCGAAGAAGCGCCCATTGCCAAAATAGCGAGTAGATAGATTTTTTTCATTCTGTCGGTTATTTGTTTAACCGCAAAAATAAGAATTATTTTTTCAATGTCGCAAATTAATTATATTTTTTTCGTTGTTTTCTATACAAAAGCCCTGATTATGTGTTCCAAATGCTTCAGCGACATCCCGTGGCGAAAGAATCTTTTCACGTATGGCCACCGCCTGACGTCACGCAGTTTTTTAACCTTTTTCATTGCCTTGAAATCCAGTTTTTCATGTATGCGTTTCATATCCTGACGGCTGATGGGATGCTCTGGGTCGTCAACCCACACGGGCAGACGGTCGTGCCATTTTTTGTAGGTTTTAAGCACTTCACGGAACCACACCTCATTGAAATTGCCCGGAGAATAATGGAAAATGTCGACCACTCCGCACACATAGTTCTTGTAACGCTGATTGACCGACAACGAGAAGTCGACATCATAGCAATGGAAGCCTTTGAGCATCTGCTCGTCGAAAGGCGTTTCCTGCCAAACGCTCCTGCGCACAAACATAGCGAAGCCGTCGAGAGCCACCACCTGACGGTAGGTGCTGTTTTCAAAACCTTGCCGGTAAAGGCGTCGCCGACCTTTCGTTAGCTGGGTGAAATTAAGCACACTCCATTTGCGGCTTTGTCCCCACCCTGCCGGAGAGTCTACCATAGCCACCGTGCCTGCAAATCCTATCACACCACAATCCGGTTTGCTCAGCTGCGGCATTACCTTCGCCCACCATCCTTTCTCAAGAAACTCAACATCCTCATGAATGAAAAGCAGATAAGGATAACGCGCCTCCGACGCTGCCCTGTTGTATGCCGCGCAGATTGACAGGCGCATCACCTTGTTGTCAATCGCCAATATCTCATACTCCACGTTGTCGCCTATTGTCTCTGCCACATTTTTCTCAAAATTAAGCAGATATTTTCTATTTACAGAACAAACTATTATTGATAGCATTTATTTGTCGTTTTTTTATTTAATGTATTGTTTCCAAAAGCTTTTATATCTCGGCAATGACCAGGCATGGCAGCCAAACGGCAACTTGCCGATGGTGTGCATACAATAGTCGGGCTTGCTTTCCCACGCAAACGCCAACGCCTCACGCCAACCCGGTTTTTTCAAGCCGCAACGACGTCCGGCAACGAGCGAGAAAAACACGTCCTCTGCCGCTCGACGCTCCTCGCCGAAGCGCAGCCGGCTTATCTCGTCGGCAAACTGCTCCGCCATTTCACGCATCTTCGACACTCGCCTAAGGCTCAAGCCTCCGTTGCCAACCGAGAATGCCAGATGGGCATGCACCATATTCTCGCCTTCTCCGATGGGATGCAGCTTGCGGTGGAGCGCCTGCATCCAGCCTCCAAACAGATAGTACGACAGTCCCCGCTTTATTATCCACGGAGCGCCGATATAGTCGTAGCCCTTGGCAACCCACTCATCGAGTTCGTTGCGAAACACGTAGGCGTCAAGTTGATAAATCAGAATATAATCGTAGACGGAAAACAAATCATAAAATTCCGTGCTGAGCAGCATGCTGTTGTAGCCTTTCACGCCGTCAAACCATTCATTGCGCAACGCCTTGACAACAACCGACTGCCACGACTGCAAATCTTCAGTAAGGTCAAGCCGTTCCGGATGAATCACAATTATGTCGTGACCGCCGAGCACATCGACGCATTGCCGCATCGAAATTTTCTCATCGTCGGAGAGATGCCTGTAGGCTGGCACCACCACTGCCGTCCTATACTTTTTATCGTTTGTCATACTTATACAGCAGCAGGTTGCCTTTAAATGACGTAAACTCATTGTCGGTGCGCGCCACTTCACGGCATCGATATGCCGACATCTCCTCCTCAAAACGCTCTTTGTTTGCCTCGCGCAGCATCACATAGCCCGTCTCGGGCATCGCCGACACTTCGCTGTAGGGCATCACCTTGTCGTCGAGATAGAACACGGCGGCATAAGCCGGCTCTTCCTTGCCCACACGGTAGAACCCGATCCTTCCGTCGGGCTGGTAAACTTTAACCTTCTGCGCGAAATAGTAGTCGGGCACACAGTTCTTCAAAGCCGGATTAAGCACTCCGTCAAGACTCATGTAGCAAGCCACCCAGACTCCGACGGCAAGCCATAGATATAGATTCAATGCCTTGCGACGCATCCAGATTGCCACCGCAACGATCACCGGCATCAATGATGCAAGGACATAGGCCACGCCCATCGGCATCTTCTGCAACTCTCCCAACTGAAGGGCAAGCCGGCGTGACGAACGGCTGTCGCCCAAGAAACTCAAATCAACCGCGTGCAAAGCTATCAGCGCCACGCTGAACACCACTCCAACCACAACAATCGTCACGGCATAAGCATTGAAGATGCGACGGTGTTCCTGCAGCAGCCACACTATGAGATTGGCTATTGCAAGACTCAGGAACGGATACATCGGCAACAGGTACACACTGCGTTTGCTTTTCGGTATTTCGTAGAACACAAATATCAGAACCGATGCGACAACGGCAAACTGCATCACGCGGTCCATCGAGCGGAAACGTGACCATGCAGCTCTGACCTTAGGCATTCCCACCTCACGCCATCTGACAGCGAAGAGAGAGCCTACAATCAACAGCGACCACGGCAGCAAGCCGGAAAGAAGTATCGGGAAATAATAAAACGGCCCGTTTTCATGACTTTCATACGACATCTTGCCGAGAAAACGTCCGAAATTCTCCTCCATCATCAAGTCAAGGAAGCGGTCGCCTCCAACATGGAAAGCTGCCACATACCAACATAACGGCAACACCGACGAGAGCAGAGCCACCTTAAGCAACGCCTTTAAAACAGGCATCGTCTTCTCGCCGTCGACAATCATCATCACTGCCATCACCGCACACGGCAAGATGGCTCCAATCGGACCTTTGGTGAGTATGGCTCCGGAAATCATCAGCGAGGCAAGCCACGGCATTCCGCGGTAACCACGCTCTTTCCATCGATACAGACACCAGAATCCGCCAACCATATATGCCGTCAGCACCCTGTCTACACGGCACGTCATCGCCGCGCGATGCACCTCAAACGACGTGATCAGCACCAACGTGGCAATCAGCACCTTGCCCACATGATAGCGCCTCGAGAAAAACACAAAAAAGCCATAGCACATAGCGATATAAGCCAATGCCGACGGCAGACGGGCCGTCATCTCCGACACATAACCCTGCGGCATTGAGAACAACGCCACAAGCCAATGCAGCATCGGCGGCTTGAATGCAAATTCCCCTTGAAAAAAGGGCAATATAAAATTACCCTGGTCGAGCATCGCCATTGCCACAAGAGCCTCGCGAGGCTCGCCTCGCGTATAGAAATGCCCCATGCCGATAAACGGGAGAGTCAGCATTGTGGCAAGCACAAGCACAACCCAACCTATCCGGCGCACGTCTTCTCTGTTTTCCTCTTTTTGTTTCATATCTTTTGCAAAGATAGTGCAAGGTGAGTGGAAAGAAAAGAGCTTGCTCAATTTTCTTTCCCGAACCGCAGCCTATATTATTAAAAGATAGTGCAAGGTGAGTGGATAGCAAAACAAACTTGTTTGATTTTGCTTTCCCGAGCCGCAGCCTATCTTATTTAAAGATGCCATTATGATACTATGATATTAGGAAATCAAAGGAATAACCTTGATTTAGCAAAATAAGGCTGTTTCTTTGACATCAAGTACGAGAATGACAACGTGCCCAGGTCAATGTAGAAACAATTTGATAAAGAGACAGCTTGTTTCGAATGACTTACCGCAGTTTTTATTTTACAGCACACCATGCAAAAAAAGAGGATGCGCCTATTTTGACACACCCTCTTTCCGGTTCCTTCAAGAGTTTTCTCAACCTTCTTTCGAAGCGCGCTTGCTCTTGCTTGCTTTCTTTTCATCTGAACTCTTTCCCGAGTCCTTGTTGTCGGTCACGTCGATTTCCTTGCGGTCGCTGTCGAAGAATTTATATTCAAGGAATGCCAGCGCCTGATTGGCAACGACTTTAAATTTCTTTCCGAACTCACTTCTCCAGCTGCGATATATCGACTTGAAGAAGCCCTGCTTTATGTAGGCATAGACATACGGATGCACATACAGCACAAAATCCTGAAGATTAAGCGTGTTGACCACGTAGTCAAGTTTCTCATGCAGGAGGTCGGTAAACAGTATTGAAGGCTGCACCAATCCTTTGCCGTAGCACGACGGGCAACTCTCAAGAGTCTCGATGTCGAGAGCGGCACGAACACGCTGCCGCGTGATTTGCATAAGTCCGAACTTACTCAGAGGCAAAATGTTGTGGCGGGCGCGGTCGTTTGCCATCACCTCGCGCATGTGGTCATAGAGTTTCTGCCGATGCTCGGCTGTACTCATATCGATAAAGTCGATTACGATGATTCCGCCCATGTCGCGCAGACGCAACTGCCGCGCAATCTCGTCGGCGGCGCGGAGATTGACATCAAGAGCGTTCTCCTCCTGATTCTCCACGTTGCGGTTGCGGTTGCCAGAGTTCACATCGATTACATGAAGAGCTTCTGTGTGCTCAATGATGATGTATGCACCCGACTTGAACGACACCGCTTTTCCAAACGACGACTTTATCTGCTTCGTGATGTTGTAGAAATCGAAAATCGGCTCGTCCTTGGCATACAACTTTACTGACTCCTTGCGCTCAGGGGCAATGAGACTCACATAGTTGTAAATCTGCGAATAGGTTTCCGCATCGTTCACGAAGATGTTTTCAAACGACGGGCTGAACACGTCTCGGATAATGCCAACGGCACGGCTGTCTTCCTCGTGAAGGAGTGCCGGCGACTCTGACTTCTGCAATTTTTCAATCGTATCCTCCCAGCATTTCACCAGGGTGTTCATCTCGTTGTTGAGTTCTGCAACCCGCTTGTCTTCTGCCGATGTGCGCACAATGACGCCGAAATTTTTCGGACGTATGCTCTCAATCAGCTGGCGCAGGCGCATTTTTTCTTGTGTCGACTTGATTTTCTGCGAAATTGAGACCTTGTTGGAGAATGGTATCAGCACCATGAACCGTCCGGTAAACGTCAATTCCGTGGTGAGCCGCGGTCCTTTAGTTGAAATCGGCTCTTTCGACACCTGGAAAATGATGTGCTGACCAACGGTCAGCGTTTCTGCAATGCTGCCCTGCTTGTTTATGTCGGGCAGCAGTTTGAATTTAGAAAGCTGCGGAGCTTTGTTGGGCTCTGCAATAGCGCTTTGGACAAAAGTATTGAAACTCGAGAACTGAGAACCGAGGTCGAGATAATGAAGAAACGCCTCTTTCTCAGAGCCGATGTCGACAAAAGCGGCATTCAGCCCCGGCATCAACTTCTTTATCCGACCGTAATAGATGTCGCCGACGGCAAACTTGATGTTGCGCGACTCCTTCTGGAGCGACATCAAGCGCCCGTCTTCAAGCAGAGCCACGGATGTTTCCTGTGGCTGCACATCAACTACGAGTTCACTTCTCATTGTCTGAATTTAAAGTCAATACTTGGTTGTTTAGAATCGTTTTTAAAAGACACAAGAACAAACTGAAGATTCTCTTGAAAAGAAATCCCGCTTGTTCTTGCGATAAAAATCATGAAATTTAATTTTTAAACTAAATTTCAATTATTTCTTCTTATGACGATTCTTTCTCAGTCTTTTTTTACGCTTGTGAGTAGCCATCTTGTGGCCTTTTCTTTTCTTTCCGCTTGGCATAGTTGTATAAATTAAATGATTAAACTAAATTATATTATTTAACCTCTTCAAT
>ERZ1023626.128-NODE-128-length-21201-cov-9.125556_pt1 | contig 21201 bp, 12 predicted proteins | sample MGYA00380331_ERZ1023626 | MGnify/ENA primary metagenome ERZ1023626 (study PRJEB33179, sample SAMN07448974) | human gut metagenome | biome: Human-gut; feature: Human associated habitat; material: Faeces | host: Homo sapiens | place: India: Bhopal | collected...
AGACAAAACTTCAAGCAAGCTTGATTTTGTTTTTCGCTCGCCTTGCACTATCTTTTGATAAGATAGGCTGCGGCTCGGAAAGACAAAACTTCAAGCAAGCTTGATTTTGTTTTTCGCTCGCCTTGCACTATCTTTGCAGTCGGTAAAAAAGAAAATAATTAACTAAACGATAAGAATATGAAGAAATTTTACGCATTGTTATTGATGGTTTTTGCCGTGGCTATGGGCGTGTCGGCACAAACTTACTACAACGGGAAATTGGACGTTGAAATGGTGGGTGAGAAGATTGCCGACGGTATGGATGCTCGTGTGTCTTTGTCGGAGTCGGCTGATGGCACTTATGTGTTTAAGTTGCCTGATTTCCGCATCACAATCAATGAAACGGAACTGCCTTGTGGCGACATCGTGGTTGAGGGCGTGACACGCAAGGATGGTAAGTTGTCAGGTTCGGTCAACGACTTGAGCCTCGCGATGGGGCAGATTCACGCAAAGGTCGACTTGGTGGGCACTGAGACTGCCGAGGGTGCTATGGACTTGGCTATCACCGTTGGTTGGTATACTGATTATCCAGATGATTTGAGTGCTACAATGCCTATCAACGTTACTTTCAAGGGTCAGAAATACGACAGCGTCGTTACAGAATATCCTGGTAAATTGGACGTTGAAATGTTAAGCGAGAAGATTGTCAGCGGTCAGGATGCGAAAGTTTATCTCCAGACAATCGACGAGGGCGTTTATATGTTCAAACTGCCTGATTTCCGCATCACAATCAATGAAACGGAGCTGCCATGTGGCGACATCGTGATTGAGGGCGTGACTCGCACTGCCAACGCTACTGGTTTTGATCTCGCAGGTTCGGTCAACGACTTGAGTCTTGCCGGAGGCGAAATCCACGCAAAGGTCGACTTGGCGGGCACAGAGACTGCCGAGGGAGCTATGGACTTGGCGATCACCGTTGGCTGGTATACTGATTATCCAGATGATTTGAGTGCTACAATGCCTATCAACGTTACTTTCAAGGGTCAGCGTGACGCTGGCGTGAATGTGGTTGAGGCAAGCGGTGCGGAAGTGCGTGGCGCAGAAGGCGCAATCGCTGTTGATGGCTTCGCAGGCCGTGTGAATGTCTACACAGTAGACGGCCGCTTGGCAGCGTCGGCACAGGTTGACGGCGAGGCAACCATCTCTGTGGCAGCCGGACTCTACGTGGTCCGTGCAGGCGAGAAAGCAGTGAAAGTGGTAGTGAAGTAAAAATCATTACAACATATTGATAATAGTGCACCCCGGCGGATTCCCGTCGGGGTGCGTTGTTTCTACTATACCGTAGTAGCGCATCTGCGACGCGCCTGCCATCACGCACTCCATCGCCGACACGGCATCATGCAGGCAGCAGATGCGCGCTATGCAGTGTGGTGATGACGCATATCGGAAAGACGTGAGGGAGGAAGTCCGCAAAGCGGACACGTTTTCAGTTAGCCCCGGACTGCGTCCGGGGCTGGGAGGCTGGAGGGGTATGCACCGCATCGCGGTGCCGCTGAGTGATGGGCGACATCGCTGCAAGGCGCGTCAGCAGTGGGTTTGGGACAGACGTCGCTGTCAGATAGAGAAATAATTGTCGTAAAATAGTGTTGGTTAGCATAAAAGTTGTTACCTTTACACCGAATTTTCAATATTTGAAGAGCGATAAAGCGCATCTTTGCACGCTGAAATTCACGTGATTGCAGGTAGAGGCGCATACCGTAGTGCATGGGATAAGGATGCGTTGCGAATGAGTATATTTGCATAATTGCTCGCGAGGACAACAACAAAATAGGACGTTGAATTGTTTTAATCTCTGAGTGTTAAAAAATAGAATATAAACTAAAAACTGAAAATATGAAAAAATCATTTTTATTGAGCGGCGCTTTGCTCTTGAGCATCTCGGCTTTTACGGCTAATGCGCAGCAGATACCGGTTTCAAATTTAGATTTTACAAGTTGGAAGGGGACTTGTGGAACGTCTACGTGGACCTCGACAATGTATTCAAAAGGTGGCGATTTTACGCGACCTGGAGATGAGCCGTCTGAATGGAATGGGTCGAGTGTTACTTCGTTTGGCCAGAAGATGGTAACTGTGTCGAAGGATGGAACATCGGTAAAAATAGAGAATGCTGAAATTAATCTTTCTTTTTTTGGAGTACATCAGGTAATTCCTGGATATTTGACATTGGGAACTCCTTGGGTTTTTGTAGGGGGAACTGGTATTATGAATGCTAATTCTTATGCACCATACGGAGATGGAGGAAGTTATGGGGGATTGTCATTCAACCATAAGCCTGATGCCATAAAGGTTAAATATAAAAAAACAAATAGCGAAGAGACTTCCCATATAATTGCGTATTTATGGTCTGGAGAATTTGTTTCAAAAGTTCCAACATCGTATGACATAGATGGAAATAAATACACTTATGGTCGAGAATTGAGCAATGTCGATAGGGTCGTGTTGGGACGGCAAACAGATAATGTAACCAAGAAAGGAACACTTATAGCGAGTGTTGACTATAGCATTGCTGCGGAAACGACTGATTGGAAAGATGAAGTAATAGAGTTGAAATATCAAGATGGCGTAGATAAAACAACTAAAGTAGAGAATGTAAATATAGTATTTTCGTCATCGGACTATTGGACAAGGGCCAATCTAAAAGGAAAAACAAGTTTGACAATAGATAATGCATCGTTTGTTTACTACTCAACATTGACATCGTTGAAGGCAGGAAGTAAGACAATTGCATTGAAGGATGGCGTTTATAATTATACTGTTACAGGCAAGATGCCGACAAAGAAAGAGGTTGTTGCAACTTGCAAGAGCCAGTTTGCCGACGCGACAGTGGCTGTAGATGCCGCCAACTATAAAGTAACCGTTACTGTAACCAACCAGGGCGGTAAGGATGTTGACGGCGCAACACAGCATGTCTACACATTGCAGTACACCGCACCGGTGGTTAAGCAGTATGCTGGTATCTTGAATGTTGAAATGGTGGGTGAAGATGTAATCGCCAATGCCACACAAGACGTGACAATCAGCTATTATAATGATAACACCTGTGACTTCTCTTTGCCTGATTTTATGTTTGCGGGAAAAAATATAGGCAATATCGAAATACCGAATGTGAAGGTGTCTGAGGACGCTGCTGGCACAAAGACATTTACCGACGGTGAGGTTGAAGCAATGAAACTTGCTGGCGGTGGCATCGTGGCTCACGTGGTGCTCAATGGAGGAACAATTACATCTGCCGGCGTCATCAATATGCCGATTACCGTTGGATGGATGCCAGGGTATCCAGATGACAAGGAGCCGACGACTATCAACGTGCTTTTCTCAAGCGACAAAAAAGTGGAAGTGACAGAGGCTGGCTACTACTATGTGGTTAAGGGCGATGACTACCAGCATCCATTGGTTGAGCATCAGACAACGTTGCTGAAGTCAGTCAAATACGGAGATATGAACGGATTTACTTATACCCTCTCTCTTGATGGCGTGAATGCCGGTGGCATCAACTTTGGCGATATGGCGGTTGCCGGACTTGAGAATACGGACGAGCAGTATCGTGTAACGGATGCTTCGGTGGCTCTTGGCAATGGCAAGACAGCATCAGTAACTGTTGACGGAGGTAAGAATGCGACGACTGGCAAGTATGAGGTTAAATTCGCCACTACTGTCGACGGACAACTTTACAACATCGTGTTTACCACCGATGACTCTTCTTCATCAGTCAACGACGTTGAGGCAAGCGGCGCAGCAGTGCGTGGCGCAGAGGGCGCAATCGTTGTAGAAGGCTTTGCAGGCCGCGTGAACGTCTACACAGTCGACGGCCGCTTGGCAGCGTCGGCACAGATTGACGGCGAGGCAACCATCACTGTGGCAGCCGGACTCTACGTGGTTCGTGCAGGCGAAAAAGCAGTGAAAGTGGTAGTGAAGTAACATTATCACAACATATAATAACAGCGCACCCCGACGGATTTCCGTCGGGGTGCGTTGCGTTGTATAAGGTGGAAAAGTGCTATTTTCTGTTGTGAAAACAAAAAAGATGTATACAATATAAAAATTATTGGAGCAGGTGTTGATGCGCGTTCAAAATATAGTACTTTTGCGTGTACAAACCATCAATAAAACATATATGAAAAAAAGTTTATTAGCTTTGGCTGTTTCCATGTGCGCCCTGTCGATGACGGCGGCTGAAACACCCAAGACAACCCAAGCACCCCCAGTTCCCCAAACATTCACCATTGACGGAAAAGACTACTCCTACAATTTGATTACAAGCAAGCAGGTAGGACCAGGTGTGGTCTACAACCGTATCCGCATTGCCGACTTTCCGTTGAACATCAACTACATGACAGTAGATTTGACAAATCCCTACAACCGTATCGAAACCCAGCAGGCAAACGAACGTGTAGGATCGACAGAGAAACTCGTTGATGCCTACGCGCGTATGCAGAAAGCCGGAAAGAAGCCAATCGGCGCTCAAAACGGCAACTTCTGGTGTGTGTCGGGAGCCGGACTCAATTCACAGTTCGCTCTCGGCACATTGATGAATGGAGGTATGCGCAACGGTCAGATTGTCAACGAGACCAACTGTCATAACGACATCTGGAATGAAGATCCGTCGCGCACAGGTGTGGTAGGTTTGGGATACGACAAAGACCTGCACATCGAGTCGATGTCGTGGAAAGGCTACATCTCGTCGCCACGCTTTGGCGCCGACCAGAAGCCGGAGTTCTATCTCGTCAACAAATTCTGCCGTTCAAACGGAGAAATGGTGCTCTACAACTCATTCTACGGCACTACAAAGAAATTCCAGACAATCGAATATGTCAACGGTGCATGGACCACTGTCGACAACAAGACATGCGAGGTCTACCTCAAACTGAAAGACGGTCAGAAATGGACGTCGAACGGCGACATCGTGGCGACAGTGGGCGAAATCCGCACCAACACCACCGCCGGCACACTCGGCGACTACGACATCTGCATCGCAGGCTCTGGCTCTTACAAGACAATTCTCGAGCAGCTGCAGGTGGGCGACGAGGTGACGGTTAACTATGCATGGTACTCCACCGCAACAAACCAGCCTTACACTCTTGAGCAGGTGATCGGCGGCAACTCTATGGTGATGGTTGGCGGCGAACAGACCGTGCGCAACCAGGATGACTCCTACAACTCAAAAGTCTACAGCCGCTCGGCATACGGAAAGAGCCAGGACGGCAAGACTCTGTATATGTTTACAATCGATATGTCGACCGACCCGGTATACGGTCGGTCGGCAGGATGTACGACATCGGTTATGTGCCAGATTCTCAAGCAGCTCGGCGCATGGGACGTGTGCAACGTCGACGCCGGCGGCTCTGCCCAGCTGATGGTGCAGGGAGCTGTTGTCAACAAGACAACCGAGGGCACACCGCGCGCCGTGGCAAACGGCTGGATGGTCTATTCAACCGCACCCGAAGAGGCTGCCACTACGATAACATCCATCGCATTCCTCGACCCGGCAATCCGCGTTCCGGTCTACTCATCCTGCAAACCGATTGTGCTCGGCTACAACAAATACGGCGAACTCATCAGTGAGAACGTCGAGGGCGTTACGTTTGCAATAGCTCCGGAATATGGCGAAGTGACAGACGAAGGCATCAACATCCTCGGAAAAGAGGGCGAAACCACGCTCACCGCAACCTACAACGGCATCAAAGTGGAAAAGGCTATCAATGTGATTTCAGCGGAGGTGGGCGCAAGAGTGCCGCAGCTGCTCAACGACGGCCGTGAATATCCTATCGAAGTTGTCTCGAAAGTGGGATTCGACTCGTTTGTAACCGACCCGTCACGTCTGGACTGGACAGTTGCCGATAAGGAAATCGTGAATGTTGAAAACGGAGTGCTGAAAGGTCTCAAGAACGGCACAACAACCGTTACAGGCCGTCTGCAGACCGTTGAGACACAGGTGACAGCCACCGTTGAACTTCCGGAGGGCGAGACAATGGCAGCCATCAGCGAATATCCGGAGAAGTGGACAATGAATCAATTAGGCGGCACCGGCCTTGCCATCTCAGCGTATGAGCAGGGCTTGAAATTCGCCTACACAGGCAACGGCGTTGGCCGCGGCGCATACGTTCAGGGCGAAGCGTCGATACGCCTGTGGAGTATGCCTAAGGCATTGCGTTTCAGTGTAAACCCTGGCGACGCCACCGTGAAACGCCTGTCATTGACATTCACCAACGGAGCAGGCAAGACCTATCCGGCAGTCAACGTCACCACCGACGAGATGGCGAAAAACACCGTGTCCACGTTCGAGCTTCCGCTCGAGAGCGTGATAGACATCAACGACGTTTCAAACTATCCGTTGACCGTCAACGCAATCCGTATGGATTTGGGCAAGTCGGACAAAGGCAAGGCATACGAATTGCTCATACCTGAGTTCAAGGCCGTCTACAACACATACGGCTCGGTGGAGACACTGAACGCCGAGTCATCGTCGATGCGTCTTTATCCGAATCCTGTGGCTGACGGCGTGCTCAACATCGCCGCAGAAGGCGTAGGCACCCTCAGCGTCTACAACAATGCCGGCGCGCTTGTGCTCAGCCAGCCGCTCGACTGCTCGGCAGGCGTGGCTACAGCCAATGTGGCATCGCTGCAGGCAGGCATCTACTACGCCCGCTTTGTCACCGCAAACGGCGCTTCTGTGCAGAAATTCATCGTGAAGTAGCGAGTCGTTACGACACATCAGATATCGCACCCCGGCGGAATTCCGTCGGGGTGCTTTGCGTCGGGCAGACACATTGATGTGTTATGAAAACAAAAAAGATGTATATAACATAAAAAATAACGCTGTAAATGTTGGTGCATATTCAAAATGTCGTAACTTTGTGAGTACAAACCATCAATAAAACTTATATGAAGAAAACTTTACTCACTTTGGCTGTTTCCATGTGCGCCCTGTCGATGACGGCGGCAGAAACACCCCAAACATTCACTATCGACGGAAAGGACTACTCCTACAATTTGATTACAAGCAAGCAGGTAGGACCTGGTGTGGTCTACAATCGTATCCGCATTGCCGACTTCCCGTTGAACATCAACTACATGACAGTAGATTTGACAAACCCCTACAACCGTATCGAAACCCAACAGGCAAACGAGAAAACCGGTACGACAGAGAAACTTGCCGATGCCTACACCCGTATGCAGAAAGCCGGAAAGAAGCCAATCGGTGCTCAGAACGGCAACTTCTGGTGTGTCTCAGGTCAAGGCATCTACTCTCAGTTCGCCCTCGGCACATCGTTCAACGCATGTATGCGCAACGGTCAGATTGTCAACGAGACCAACTGCTACAATGACCAATGGGACGGCGGTCCTGCACGCACAGGTGTGATAGGTATGGGATATGACAAAGACCTGCACATCGAGTCAATGTCGTGGAAAGGCTACATCTCGTCGCCACGCTTTGGCGCCGACCAGAAGCCGGAGTTCTATCTCGTCAACAAATTCTGCCGTTCAAACGGAGAAATGGTGCTCTACAACTCATTCTACGGCACTACAAAGAAATTCCAGACAATCGAATATGTCAACGGTGCATGGACCACTGTCGACAACAAGACATGCGAGGTCTACCTCAAACTGAAAGACGGTCAGAAATGGACGTCGAACGGCGACATCGTGGCGACAGTGGGCGAAATCCGCACCAACACCACCGCCGGCACACTCGGCGACTACGACATCTGCATCGCAGGCTCTGGCTCTTACAAGACAATTCTCGAGCAGCTGCAGGTGGGCGACGAGGTGACGGTTAACTATGCATGGTACTCCACCGCAACAAACCAGCCTTACACTCTTGAGCAGGTGATCGGCGGCAACTCTATGGTGATGGTTGGCGGCGAACAGACCGTGCGCAACCAGGATGACTCCTACAACTCAAAAGTCTACAGCCGCTCGGCATACGGAAAGAGCCAGGACGGCAAGACTCTGTATATGTTTACAATCGATATGTCGACCGACCCGGTATACGGTCGGTCGGCAGGATGTACGACATCGGTTATGTGCCAGATTCTCAAGCAGCTCGGCGCATGGGACGTGTGCAACGTCGACGCCGGCGGCTCTGCCCAGCTGATGGTGCAGGGAGCTGTTGTCAACAAGACAACCGAGGGCACACCGCGCGCCGTGGCAAACGGCTGGATGGTCTATTCAACCGCACCCGAAGAGGCTGCCACTACGATAACATCCATCGCATTCCTCGACCCGGCAATCCGCGTTCCGGTCTACTCATCCTGCAAACCGATTGTGCTCGGCTACAACAAATACGGCGAACTCATCAGTGAGAACGTCGAGGGCGTTACGTTTGCAATAGCTCCGGAATATGGCGAAGTGACAGACGAAGGCATCAACATCCTCGGAAAAGAGGGCGAAACCACGCTCACCGCAACCTACAACGGCATCAAAGTGGAAAAGGCTATCAATGTGATTTCAGCGGAGGTGGGCGCAAGAGTGCCGCAGCTGCTCAACGACGGCCGTGAATATCCTATCGAAGTTGTCTCGAAAGTGGGATTCGACTCGTTTGTAACCGACCCGTCACGTCTGGACTGGACAGTTGCCGATAAGGAAATCGTGAATGTTGAAAACGGAGTGCTGAAAGGTCTCAAGAACGGCACAACAACCGTTACAGGCCGTCTGCAGACCGTTGAGACACAGGTGACAGCCACCGTTGAACTTCCGGAGGGCGAGACAATGGCAGCCATCAGCGAATATCCGGAGAAGTGGACAATGAATCAATTAGGCGGCACCGGCCTTGCCATCTCAGCGTATGAGCAGGGCTTGAAATTCGCCTACACAGGCAACGGCGTTGGCCGCGGCGCATACGTTCAGGGCGAAGCGTCGATACGCCTGTGGAGTATGCCTAAGGCATTGCGTTTCAGTGTAAACCCTGGCGACGCCACCGTGAAACGCCTGTCATTGACATTCACCAACGGAGCAGGCAAGACCTATCCGGCAGTCAACGTCACCACCGACGAGATGGCGAAAAACACCGTGTCCACGTTCGAGCTTCCGCTCGAGAGCGTGATAGACATCAACGACGTTTCAAACTATCCGTTGACCGTCAACGCAATCCGTATGGATTTGGGCAAGTCGGACAAAGGCAAGGCATACGAATTGCTCATACCTGAGTTCAAGGCCGTCTACAACACATACGGCTCGGTGGAGACACTGAACGCCGAGTCATCGTCGATGCGTCTTTATCCGAATCCTGTGGCTGACGGCGTGCTCAACATCGCCGCAGAAGGCGTAGGCACCCTCAGCGTCTACAACAATGCCGGCGCGCTTGTGCTCAGCCAGCCGCTCGACTGCTCGGCAGGCGTGGCTACAGCCAATGTGGCATCGTTGCAGGCAGGCATCTACTACGCCCGCTTTGTCACCGCAAACGGTGCTTCTGTGCAGAAATTCATCGTGAAATAACTATTTCTAAACATAACTTATGAGAACTAAACTTTTGATCCTTGCGGCTGCATGCTCTTTGGCGGCATCGGCGCAGCAAGTGGAGATCACCAGCCGGCAGCAATTGCTGAAAGGCACGGAGAGCGGCATCTGCAATCCTGTGCTCAGCGCTGACGGGCAGAAACTGCTGTTCACACATGCGGACTACAAAGGCTTGAAACTCTATGATTTCAGCAGTGACGTAACCACAACAATCGCAACCGACGATATGGCGGGATTCCATCCGTCGTTCTCGCGCGACGGCAAGAGCGTGTATTTCTTGTCGCAGACCCGCGAAGATATGCGCGTCTACCGCGAGGTGAAAGCCTACAACCTTGAGGCCCGCACATCGATTGCTGTCACTGAAAAAGCCCGCGGAATGCAGGCTCCGGTGGCTGTCGACGGCGGTTTTGCCGCTGTCAGCGACAATGGACGCAAACTGAAGGCAGACCGTAAGGGAGGCACATACGTGTATGCACGCGGCGCACAACTCATCGTGGTGCGCAACGGCAAGGAGCAGCAACTGCAGCCAGTGGCTACCGACCACACATATATGTGGGAGTCGTTGTCGCCCGACGGCAATAAAATCCTGTTCTATGCCGGCGGCAAAGGCGCATACGTGTGCGACCTTGAAGGCAACGTGCTTGCATCGCTCGGACGCTATGAGGCTCCGCGCTGGGCTGGCAACGACTATGTGGTTGCCGAGAACGCCACAAACGACGGCCACCAGTATGAGTCGTGCCAGATTATGCTTCTGAAGGCCGACGGCTCGTTTAAATACGCCCTCACAAAGCCTGAGACAATGACAATGAATCCTTCGGCGTCAGCCAACGGCTCGCGTATTGCCTACAACACCATCGACGGTCGTCTTTTCGTTATGGATATCAAAATTTCTGAATAGAAACCGTAAACCCGCAAGAAAATGAAAAAACTGACAGTTACAACGTTAGGTTTGGCAGCAGCCCTTTGCGTGGGTGCGGCCAATCTGAAAGATTTGAAAATCTATGTGAATCCAGGTCATGGCGGACACGACAGTGACGACCGCAACGTGGCTGTGCCTCCGTTCAAGCAAGGTGACCCGGAAGGTTATTGGGAATCGAACTCAAACCTTGTCAAAGGTCTTGACCTCCGCGACATGCTGCAGAAGTTTGGCGCAAGAGTGATGATGTCGCGTGTCACCAACACAACCGCCGACGACCGTGGCCTCCACGAAATCGGATATGAGGCAAATGCCTATGGCGCCGACTTCTTCTTCTCAATCCACAGTAACGCGACTGGTACGTCAAGCCGCGTGAACCAGCCGTTGATGCTTTACCGCGGCTTTACAAACGACCCTGTGTCGCCTGAAGCCAAAGAGATGTCGCTGATTCTCAACAAGCAGCTGCTCGAGAATCAGGTGACTTCATGGTCGAGCACAAACACATGGCTCGCCGGCGACTACGATTTCTATGATTGGGGCGTAGGTGTCGGACTCGGTGTGCTCCGCAAGCTAACTGTGCCGGGAATGCTTTCCGAAGGTTCTTACCACGACTACATTCCAGAGACTTACCGTCTGCTCAACAAGGATTACTGCTGGCTTGAGGCTTACCACTTCACCAAATCAGTGATGGAATACTTCAAGGCATCGGAAACGTTTGCAACAGGTGTGGTCTGCGGCTCGCTCTACGACTCCCGACTTATCCGCACAGAGCCTATCTACAACAACATCTTCTATGGTCACGACAAGATGAAGCCAATTTGTGGCGCAACAGTGGAACTGTTGCAGGGCGGCGCGGTGAAACACACCTACACAACCGACCAGCTTTTCAACGGTGTGTATATGTTCAAGGATGTGGAGCCGGGCAAGTATACCCTTAAGGTGTCGCATCCGGAATATGACGCTTTTGAGCAGGAGGTGGATGTGACTGCCAACAACGTCACTTACCAGAATCTTGCACTCGACCGCACACGTTCGACTGCTCCGGAAGTGGTGAAATATTCGCCTGTATGGAAAGAAGGCGACGCTGATTTGGCTTGCAACGTGCCCGTTGTGATTGACTTCAACTGGGATATGGACGTGGAGTCGGTTGAGAAGAATTTCTCCATCACTCCTGCTGTCGAGGGAACAATCCGTTGGGAAGACTCGCAGTATCGTCTCGTTTTCGAGCCGAAACGCGCTTATGATACCAACACTCTCTACACCGTGCGTATCGGCAAGGACGCTATGCATCCAGCCGGTATGAAGTTTAAGGAAGACTTCGTGATGCAGTTCCGCACCGACAATTTCAACACGTATGAGGTGGCTACAAGCTCACCGTCGGAAGGTGCATTGGTGCATTATAAAACTCCGTTGGTTGAGTTCCGTTTCAACGGTCAGCCAACAACCGCCAAACTGCAGGATCAAATTGTGATTAAAAACAGCGCAGGTGTGGCTCAGTCTTATTCTGTGCGCTCAAGAAAGTTCAGCAAGCCTGGTGACGACTATGGCTATTTCCAAATCAAATTGTCGAAAGACCTTGTTGTCGGCGAGCAATACACTGTAGAGGTTTCGGGCGATGTCTGCGATGAAAACGGCATCAAGTTGGCTGCGCCGATGAAGTTCAACTTTACGGCTGTCGATGCCGCTGTCGACAATGCTGTCGTGACTGCTGTCGACAACCTCGACGCTGACGGTGCGCTCGTGAAAGACGAAGAGGCTGCAGCAGGCTGCAAGACGCTGACCGTGGCACGCAACACATCGACTAAACTTGAAGGCGCGGCTGCCTACAAGGTGGACTATGAGTTTGAGGCATTGGAAGGCGGCAACGCCGCTGTGAAATTTGCCACAGCGCCGGCGGCAGCGTTTACAAACGCAAACATGATTTCGCTGAAGGTTTATGGCGACCTGAGCGGCAACCAGCTTAAAGCCGTGTTTGCTAATGGAGCGGAGAAGAAAACCGTTTCGCTCGGCGCTCTCGACTATCTCGGATGGAAAGACGTGAAGGCTTCACTTGAAGGAATCGGTGAAGGCAGCTACACGCTTCAGGGATTTGTTGTTGAGCAGGTTGGCAACGCATACGGCAAGAAGGACATCATCTATCTCGACAAGGTGGCACAGGGTGCCGCTGCCGACGGGGTGGCAAAGGTGGAAATCGCAGGTCTGCGCATCTATCCTAACCCAGCAAGCGAACTGCTCATCGCCAATGCCGACGGCACAATTCTTGGCGTTGAGGTGCTCACTCTCGACGGTCGTACCGTTGCCCGCACCACAACCAATGTGGTCAACGTAAGCGACCTTGCCGAAGGTGCGTATATCGCTAAAGTCTATACATTGTCGGGCTGCGAAAGCCGTCAAATCGTCGTTAAGCACTAATCCGCATATACGGCCCATCATAAGAAATCGCCACGCCGGAGTTTTCCAGCGTGGCGATTTCATTGATAAATCAGTCTGTATTGTTAATCTTCAAGCATATATTCTATTGTAGTGACCACTCTCACTTCCTTAATGTAAGGCGTGTTTTGGTCGCGGTCGTCGATAGAGAACTGTCCCTGCGACGCCGATTTGATTTTGCCGAGGCTGCTCTCTGAGTCGGCGGCAAACTGCATCGCCGCCTTGCGAGCGTTTTGCGTCGCTTCCTTGATCATTTCAGGCTTCACGGTGTTGAGGTCTGTGAAGTCAAACTGTGTGGTGGCGCTGTAGTCGAACGAGATTGCCACGCCCTGCTCTATTAGCGACGACTGGTTCTCGATAAGTTTCAACACGGTGTCAACCTTCTTTGTGTTGACCGTCACAACAGAATTGATGCGGTAGCGATAGGGTGTGAGGTTGGAACTATAGGAGTCGGCTTGAAGGTCGGTGACTACAACGTTTGTGCTTATTTCTGAATCCTCGATGCCGCTTGACCGCAGGAATTTCTTCACAATCTGGTTTTTGGCGTCAACGCGGTTGTAAAGGCTCGGCAGGTCGTCGCCGAGTTCCTTAAACACAATAGGCCAAATCACCTTGTTGGCTTTCACTTCACGCACAGCCAAGCCTTTCACGGTCACTACCCTCTGGTTTTGCAGGAAACTGCCGAGTCCGGCTTTGATGCAGAACCCCAATACTACGATTCCCACGGCGACTATCGCAGCGGCAATCACTGTTTTCATCTTGTCCATAGTCAAAAACTTATGTCATTTCAATTATAGACAATCAGAAGAGGCTTTTGGTTTAATCTGCCCGATAGTATTTTTGCAGATACAAGCGAGCGAGGAAGTCCCAGTTGTCGTGAAGAATCGACGTGTCTTTTGCCGACGGCCAACGGGCGGCCGGAACCATATCGTTGTCAAACAGATAGCGGAGCAGGTCGACAGGGCATACCCCTTGCTCCATAACGAGGCGGTGGGCATCGGTTGCTGTGGCGTCGAAAGCCGTGTTTGAAGGGTGGTTGACGTATTGCGCTATGTCCTTGGCTATAATCATTCCCTTGTGGCGGTCGGCATAGATTACGAAGTTGTTGTGTCCACGCAGGTGAGGAAAATGTCCGCCAGGCTCGTCGCCCCATCCGAGTCGCTCAGACAGAAAACGCTCCAAATCGTCGTATGTGGCGCAGAACGCTATCGGCTCGCCGCCGGTGGCACGGCACAAGGCGGTGAAATATTCATGGTCGTCTCCGCGTCGCGGATTTGCCGTCGCCGGTATGCGGTCGTCGACAATCAGTCGCAGCCATTCGTCGGCAAGCAGTGCGAGCGGTCCTGTAGGCTGCTCGAACGTGGTGTGCAGACGGCTCTCGTCGGTCAGCGTCTCCTCGACCGACAGCTCTTCATTCTCATCAACCTCCGGCTCATAGTGATGCTTGCTGACAGGGCGCATGAAGTAACTGTTCCAGAACAGCCATCCCGATGTCAGGAAGATGTTGCGCACCTGCTCGCGGTCGTCAAGGTCGAGCTCTTGAAGCGGCTTGAAATCGGATGCTGCCGGAGCGTCATCGTAGATGTATGCGAACAGGCGGTAGACCTGATGCGACAACCGCAGCAGGTCGCTGTCGACGGGCGACACAAGTCCCATGAAGCCGAGGTGCGACTCCAGCGAGTACCAGGCAATGAACTGCACGTCGATTTGATTCAGCTCCGCGTCGACATATCCGTCTGGCTCATCGTAGAACGGCACAGGACGCCCGTAGAGATGACGGCACATTTTGACAAACGAACGCCAGAGTCCGGCATCTGCCACTACATCTTGAAAATATCCCACAAGGTCGAGTGCCACGCGCTTGCGCAGTCCTTCGCCCACTTCGGGCAGCACCTTCATGCCAGCCCACAGTTTGTCGACATATTGTGCCAGCATCAAGTAGTAGTCGTCTGTTGGATGCCCGGCGTCAGGATTTGGAAGCATACGCTTCAAATCATCTATTCTGATTTCCATTTTCTCAAAGATTGTATCGTTTCCTCAATTGCTTGTATTCATCTGTTTGCCTCACGTTGTGCAGCCACTTGTTCATGCGCTGCAGCAGGACGGTGTCGTTTTTTGCCATAGCCCATGCCTGGAATTGGTTGAAGCTGATGGCGGTGCTGACGTCGATGTCGGCATAGCGGACGGCAAGGCTGCGCGCTGTGTTGTCGCTGACCACGGCATAAAGCTCGTCGCCTGCCGCTACAAGCAGAAACAGCTGTTCCTGGCTCTTGTCGAGCGTACGCACATGGATGCTGTCGCCAATCTCGCGCGCCAGATTGGCAATGCGTGTAGCCACAGGCGACCCGTTTGCCACACACACCGTCTTGCCGGCAAGGTCAAGTTGCGACTTTACAGCCACAGAGCCGTCTTTTCCGCGCCGTTGCACAAGCACCTGCTTGTCGATAGCCACAGCGTCGGTAAAGAGATATTGTTGCTTGAAATCGCTTGTCGATGGCATTTGTGCCGCTACGATGTCGACCGTTCCCTCGCGCAGCTGCTTCAGGCTTCTGTCGAGCGACGTCATCGGATGGAATTTGATGTGCAGATGCTCGCGCTTGGCAATTAGATTCAGCAGGTCGTGGCTGAATCCGCCGAGGGTGTCGGCATACATGTACAGCGACAGGGGAGAATACTCTATAGCCACATCGATGGTGTCGCCGCCGCTGCTCTGCGCTTCCTTCGACGCATATTGGCGGCTGCAGCGTCCGAGAGCCACCATCAGTGCTATGGTGGCGACAAGCAGTGCCGCATAGATTTTCAATTTGGGCTTCATCAGCATTGGTGTCTTCATAGCGATGCCAGTTTGTGGTTTGTCAGTTCGCGAAATCAACCGACAGTCCGAGTTGGAAACGGCTTGGATTTATTGGATGGTGAAGGGCTGAGAAATACTCCTTTCCGCCGAACAACCCTTGGTTCAAGTGGCTGTACATCACAAAAAATCTGGTTTTCTTCAACTTGAAGTCGGCATATGCGTTCATCAGCGGATAGTTGCCGATGAGTTTCTCATGCTGGGTGTGGAACGCCATTGTGGCTGGTTGGTAAGCCGGAGCGTAGTAGCGTGTATAGTAGCTGCAGTCCACACCGATGTTGACGTGCAGCACTCGGGCAATCTTGAACTGGAAGTACAGGTTGCTGTAGACCGCCAGTTTAGGCAGCGACAGCACCTCTTCCTTGCTTGAAGTCTGATATGTCACGGAGTTTTCCCAATTGAACGCGCGGAAATGCAAGTCCTGTTTCAAGCGCAGCGACAACACCTGCACGCTGCCACTCTCTTGAGCAGGGAGAGCGTCGTTGTTGAAATAGACATAGTTCTGCAGGTTTTCGACACCGGCAGAAAATGAAGTCCAAGTGTGTGGAATGTCGAGTGTGCCGCCCACGCGCACGCGGCGAATCTTGCCGAAATCGTTTTTCCAGGCGAAATGATTTGAAATATAGTTCTTTAGCAGATATGGCGCTTCGGTGTTCTTGAAAAATCCTTCACCCGTGATGCGCACGGTGTCGCCGAAAAGACGGAAACGTGTGCTCACAACGCCGCTGATGTCGATGTCGCCAGCCACCGGGCCTACAAGTCCGAACTGAGCCGTCGCCGAGTATGTCAGCACCGATCCGCGCTGCTTGGTCAGCTGTCCGCCCACCCACAACAGATTCTCCGTCTTGCTGTGGTCAATGCCGAACGAAGGGAATGGAGTCAATCCCTCAGGTTTATATTGGCTTGTGAGCATAGTGTCGACAACCTGTGTGTAGCGGCGCAGCTCATGGGTGGCATAAGCCGACAGTCCGAATTTGGCGTTCTTCTTGAAACCCTCGATAAGGTCTATTCCGAAAGTGTTGCGCAGGCGCCAATATTTTGTTTCCTCGTCGGTGCCGTCCATGCTGAGGTAATTGTTTGCAAAATATTTGGCATCGTCGGTAGCACTTTGGTTTTTGAACTTGTGGGTGTTGGTTTTGTAGTCCATAGTCCAGATGAAACTCGACACAGGCACGTATGTGCGCCGTTTCGTGGTGTCGTTGACAGTTTCCTCCTGCCAGTATCCCACCTTGTAGCGGTGGTTCATGTAAAATTCCCAACCTTTTACGCGAGAGAAAGCCGACGACAGATTCACGGGTATCGCCTTGGCGTCAATCTTAGAGTCGCCGCCCTGCAGTTGTGCAGGGTCGCTGATGTAAAGATCGTCGGTGATGCCGCCGTTTTCATGATTCAGCGAATTGTAGCTGAAAAACATGGCGTGCATGTCATATCGGTCGCCGATATACGATGACGAGAAACCCCAGCCGAAATTTTTCAGAGCCTGACGGTCATAGCCGCCCTTTGAATAAAGATAGTCGAGTTGGGCACCAAACTGCAGCCGCTTGTTGACGTTGCCGGAAAACTCGCCTTTCAGCCGGTCCTGTCCGGAATTGCGTCCGCCGCCCCAGCTGTAGCCGAGCAGAGTCATAGGCACACGAGTGTTGTAATAGCGCTGATTGTCGGCGCTGTGGAGCCAATGGCTCAACACATCCTCAAATTGAAATTCCGACCATTCCTCACGGTTGAAAAATATCTCGTCAACTCCGGCACAGCCGAAATTGCCGGTTGTCGCGTATGCGTCGGTAGTCATCGCCGGCACAAACTGGCGGTGATAGCCTTGATAAAGGGTGTCGATGGTCGACGGTGTGCGGAGTCCGAGCGGTCCGCTAACCTGCCAAGAGTATCCCGGCTCAATTGTCTGTTTCTTCTTTGCCGCGACGCCAAACGCCATGACAAAGCACATTATATATACGAATATCCGTTTCACGTTGCAAAGATAGTGCAAGGTGAGTGAAAAACATTCAAACTTGTTTGAAAATGTTTTATGAAAAGAGGTTATCGTCGCAGAGCGACGACACTTTTCCGCAACAAAAAAACGGGCGGCGATTACTGCCGTCCGTTTTTTTTGTACGCCCGTGGGGAGTCGAACCCCAATCGTCGGAACCGGAATCCGATATTCTATCCATTGAACTACGGGCGCATTTTTCCGATTTGCGTTGGCAAAAGTACAAAATAAATGTTAGCTTTGCAAAAAGGTTTATGCAGAATTTATGAATGTAAAGATAGAAGACAGTTGGAAAAAAGCGCTTGGCGAAGAGTTTGAAAAAGATTACTTCCGCACGCTTGTCGATTTCGTGAAACGTGAATATGCTTCATCACAGGTGTTTCCGCCGGGAAATGAAATCTTTGCGGCGTTTGATGCCACCCCGTTCGACCGAGTGAAGGTGGTGATTCTCGGTCAGGACCCATACCACGGCGAGCATCAAGCCAACGGACTCTGTTTCTCTGTCAACGACGGAATCCCTTTTCCGCCGTCGCTGCTCAACATTTTCAAAGAGATAAAAGCCGACATCGGCACGGAAATTCCCTCATCGGGCAATCTTGAGCGGTGGGCAAGGCAGGGAGTGTTGCTGCTCAACGCCACGCTGACGGTGCGTGCCCACGAGGCGGCTTCACATCAAGGTCATGGTTGGGAAACGTTTACCGACGCCGTGATTGCGCATCTCGCAGCCACACGCGAGCATCTGGTGTTTCTGCTTTGGGGCGCTTATGCCATCAAGAAAGGCGCGTTTATCGACCGCTCGCGGCATCTTGTGCTCACGTCGCCGCATCCGTCGCCTCTGTCAGCCCATCGAGGCTTCTTCGGAAACCATCATTTTTCTCAAGCCAACGCCTACTTGTCACAACACGGTGAAACACCTATAAACTGGTAATTATGAGACTGCTTCTCACGTCATTGCTTATGTTGTCGGCAACGCTGACTTATGCCGCCGACACGTCGACACGCATTTTCGACCAGTCGATGCGGTCGTTGCGCGCTTGTCTGGAAACCGACTATTACGCACCGCCAGTGATCGAACTCGGAGGCGACGACCGTGTGCGTGTGGAGTTTGACGACATCAACTCCGAGCGTCGCTATATGCGCTATTCGCTGCTTCACTGCGATGCTGCGTGGCAACCGTCGCAAATCGTTGAAAGCGACTATGTCGACGGCTTTAATCAAGCCGATGTCGAAGACTATGAGTTCTCCTCTGGCACGTTTGAGCAGTATGTGCATTACGGCATCAGCCTGCCTAATCAGGATATGCCGATACTCCTGTCGGGCAATTATTTGCTGAAGGTGTATCTTGAGGACGATCCCGATTGCGTTCTGCTGCAACAAAGATTCTGTGTTGTGGAGAAGCGTGTGGGCATCGCGGCATCGGTGTCGTCGCGCACCGACGTGGACTATAACGACAGCCATCAACAGATTTCCATAACGATAAACACCGCAAACTGGAGCATCAACAACCCTTACTCCGACCTGCGTGTCGTTGTCTCCCAAAACCAGCGCACCGACAATGAGGTGATGGTGACACAGCCTTTGCGTGTCAGCGGCAACACTATTGTGTTCGACCACGACCGTCAGCTGATATTTCCAGGAGGAAACGAATTCCGTCGGTTTGAGATGGTCACAACAAACTATGCCGGGATGGGGGTGGAACGCTACACGTACAGCCATCCATACCACCATGCCGTGCTGGAAACCGACGAGCCTCGCGCGTTTGAATCTTATTCTTTCGACCGCACGCAGTACGGACGGTTCACAATCCGTGAAAGCAACTCCTACGACTCAAACACTCAGGCGGACTATATGATAACCCATTTTTCGCTTGCCATGCCGAGGCTTGCCGACGGCGACGTGTATGTCGACGGGGAATTTACGCAGCATCGGTTCGCCAACTCAAACCGTATGCATTATAATGTTGATACACAATGTTATGAACTCGACTTGCCGTTGAAGCAGGGAGCCTACAACTATCAATATCTGTGGCTGCCAAATGGAATGAATGTGGCGCAGACGGCTAAAATAGAGGGCGACCACTATCAGACGGTCAACGAATACATGATTCGTGCATACTACCGGGTGCCGGGCGAACGCTACGACCGCCTGATTGGCTACGGGCTGATTTACTCCGGGCATTGAAAGTCAAAATTCGCTTGTTGTGAAAAACATACATGATTTAATGCGCATTTAAGAATAAAGTATTACCTTTGCGTCGGAAATGGTTGCTCCGGCTTGTAGCGACAAGCCGTGATGGAGCATTAAAAGGGAATGAGGTGAAAGTCCTCAACAGTACCCGCTGCTGTAAGTTCTCGATGCCGGACATCTGTCCGGCAGGCAAAAGATGCTTTTAGAAAGTCACTGACAATAGTTGTCGGGAAGGCAAAGGCATCAGGAATAAGTCAGAAGACCTGCCAACCAAAATATACATAAGATTGTCTGCGGGATTATGGACTTTTATATGTGATGGCTGGCAGTAACTCTGCCCAGCCGTTATATGTTTGCGATTTTAACAGATTGACCCCGTTTAGAAGTCTTATGACTTGCAAAAACGGGCGTTTTTTTGTTTTAAGTAAACTGTAACATTACAAATGAGGATTTTTCCTTTATTGTTTTTATGCTTGCCCTCGCTTGGAGTTTTGGCGGCAGAACCACAGGACACAACCGCGGAACGGATGCTCAATCTGAAAGAGGTTGTTGTCACAGCCACGGTGCCGCAGATTGATGTCATCCCTGCGCAGAAACTCAGCGGCGAGGAGCTGAAACGTCTCAACAGCAACAGTGTGGCTGATGCGTTGCGCTATTTCTCCGGAGTCCAGGTGAAGGACTATGGGGGAGTGGGTGGCATAAAGACAGTAAACATCCGATCAATGGGCACCAACCACACCGGTGTGGTTTATGACGGTGTGGAGCTCGGCAACGCACAAAACGGACAAGTTGACCTGGGGCAGTTCTCGCTCGACAATATCGACGGCATTTCGTTATACAACGGTCAGAAAAGCGAGATTCTTCAGCCTGCCAAGGATTTCGGCTCGGCGGGATCAATCTATATACGTACGCGCACTCCTGAATTCAACGGAGGAGAGACATATCATCTGCGCGCCACGCTGCGGGCTGGCTCGTTCGACCTGCTCAATCCGTCGGCGTTGCTGGAGCTGAAATTGTCAGACAAAGTCAACGCGTCGCTTAGCGCGGAATGGATAAATTCGAGCGGAAAGTACAAATTCCGTTACCGGCGTGTCAATCCGGCTGGAGAACTGGCATACGACACAACAGCCGTGCGCCAGAACGGCGACATTAACGCCACTCGCCTGGAGGCTAATCTCAATGGCGTGGTGAAGTCCGGACAGTGGCATTTCAAGGTCTACAACTACAATTCCGAGCGTGGCGTGCCGGGGGCGATAGTTAATAACGTATGGCTTTATCTTATTCACAAATAATAGACGCGGCGACTCGACGTGAGGGCGTATGGCGTGGGGGGGGGGG
>ERZ1023626.134-NODE-134-length-20610-cov-7.753831_pt1 | contig 20610 bp, 33 predicted proteins | sample MGYA00380331_ERZ1023626 | MGnify/ENA primary metagenome ERZ1023626 (study PRJEB33179, sample SAMN07448974) | human gut metagenome | biome: Human-gut; feature: Human associated habitat; material: Faeces | host: Homo sapiens | place: India: Bhopal | collected...
TGCGTTTATTTAGGCATTTTGCGTCATTTAGACCTATAAAAATGTATATTAAAGAAAAATTAGTACAGTTAGTGCTGCAATATGCGCATGGTAATCAAACGCTATTTGCCAGACTTTTAAACGTGCGTCAGAGCACAGTATCCACATGGAAGGCACGAGAGACCTTAGATTTTGTACGTATCAAGCAACGTTTCCCACAAGTTGATGGTAATTGGCTGCTTACAGGGGAGGGGGACATGCTTTTACCTGAGGACAATAGTACTTCGGTAAATGTTAGTGGAAACCATAACAACCTACAGGGAATGCTTGTGAATAGCCAAAGTATCGATAAAAGCGAGTCTTTTTTGACGTCGGATGCTGCCTCCGACGTGGCTTTTTTGCAGAAAGAAAACGATTATCTAAAGAAACTTATAGAAGAAAAAGAAAGACTTATAAAGGTCCTTTTGGCGGGACATCAGTCCCCCAAAATGTAAAGAATCGATGTTATGTTTACAAGCAAAAGGGTATGAAAAAAGGATTAATAAGGCTTCCGAGTGTTACGGCAACGTTGCGCAAAATGGTGATGGGTGATAGTATCCGATTGGATTTTCAGAGCGTGTCTCCGCAAGGGCTGTATCAGGCGAAGAAGAGATTGAATGCTCAGACTGGCAAAGAAGAGTGGAAGAGTAGGGTAGTGACTGACGAACGTGGGCGGAAGTTTTACGAAGTGACTCGCAAGGTCGTGAGTGGTGATACAAAATAATACGAAAAAGTTATGACGACAGAAGAACCAAGGGTTGTCGACTCGGGCCGCTATGGCATGAGCGACGCGGCAAAGATTTTGGGCGTTGCGCGTTGCACTTTGCGACGTTGGATATATGCCGGGCGCGTGAACGTAGGGTTTAGGAATTTGAACGGACGAATGTTTATAACTGGACAGGAATTAAAAAGAATTTGGAGCGAGCAGTGGTGATGCTGCAAGCGCAAGATCAAGACTCAAACGACAAAAGAGCCAAGCAGAAGCGCGAACAGTGGTAATGCTGTGAGCGAAGCGTCAGGAGGCGGCCCTTGGGGTGTGTGCAGCGGCACATGTAGAACGGCTGAGGGCTGAATGCTGCAAGCGGTTGCGGTGTGCTGAATGGCGATGTTGATGAATGGCGAAAGAAACGACAAAACAACAAACAAACTAAAAACGATATGAACATTTTAGATAAAGCGCTGAAGGTGGCGAAGTGTGCGGCCTGTGCAGCCGTTGTGCTGACGGGTTTTTATTACGCCAGCCGTATGGATTACGAGGACGCGGTGTTGAACGAAATGAAGAACAATGGTACTTACTACGCCATGAGCCAGGAACACCCCGATTGGGACGAAGCTGAAATGGTGAAGGAGTACACCGAGCGGAAGCTGCAGCGCGAGGAGGAAACGCGCGCGATGCGTAAGCGTTACGACGGTCGTTAATATGTTAACTTTTAAATGTTTGTAAGTATATGGATAAAGGAGACGTACATGAATACGTAGAAAGGATAAAGCGCCACAACAAGGATTTGCACCTATTGCTAATCGACTTTAGGCTTTACATCGTCGGTGTTGAGAAGCGCTGCAAATTCCCTGACATGGTAAGGGACTACACCTACGAGCAAGCAGGAATGGACTATGCTCTCCATTGTGTTGCATCTATTTTGGCGGTTTACAAGGAGAGTGGCGACGAGACTGACGCGCTCATCTCCTTGATGACGTATTGCAGCCGCTGGGCGTGCGCTTCGCCTTATAGTGACGACCGCTATGCCGATACGGAACGTGCGAAGGGTGAGAACTCTATCAAAATCAAGGTGGCGCGCTGGATAAGGGCCAAGGCGGGTGATGAAAGGTAGTGAAATGGTTTTACTCATAATTTTATAAAGTTCTAATTGTATGCCCCGTCACGCGCTGACCATGGGCTTCTAATTCCTTCATAGAAAGAGTGGGACTATTCGGTTCGTGAGGAATAGAATAGTCAATATAACGCGATAGGTGGTTAATCGGATAGACCGCGCTCACTAATAGGCTGAGGCGCTTAGGCCGTTAGTCGGGTTCGACTCCCGACCGCGTTGCATTCGTGTGAATAAGGTAGTTAGATTATTAAGATTGTATTCCATTACGGTCCGTGAGGATAGTAATGGGAAAGACGAGGAGTATAGGCCGTTAATCGGATAGGCGGCAAAGAGAGGTATCGTCGTCTGCTGCATGAAGTTGGTTTTGGGTTATTGGGCGTGCAGTGGATAAGCTTCGAAACAATCGCACATTAGTGGGTTCGACTCCCACACTCCTCACTCAACCATTTTATTAACGAAAAACGAAAAATTATGAACAAAAGATTTTGGGTAGAGGTACGCGTCAGTTATGACGGTGTGACCGAAAAAGGAGAGAATACCAACATGAAGGAGACGTGGTTAGTGCGTGCAGCCACTTTCGCTGAGGCTGAGTCGCGTGCTACTGAAAAAGTATGTGCTTCTAACGGTGTTGAAGACGTAGATGTGGAGGCTTGCGTGAAGCGCAACATCGATGCCGTGTGGGGAAGTTCTCTAAATGACGACTTAATGAAGTTCTATAAGGTACGTTGTGAAGGCCTTCTCGTCAACTCGTCAACAGGCAAGGAGCGCATCGTTAAGCGTAATTACTTGATCATGTCTCCTAACCTGCTTGATGCTTACGAGACATTCGTCAAGTGTATGAGTGACTCTGAATTTAGCGAGTATGAGGTGTTAGGCATCAATCTTACCCCTATCGTTGAGATACTGAGCGACCATGAATAAATAAGCCGTTTGTACACTATCAACCATTAAAGCACGACGCTGCGGTGTGAGTTGTTTCCCCATTGCTTACATATAGTGAGTGAGGTGTGAAGCTTGCAATGCGCAGTCCAAATACGAAAGAGGATGACACAGGAGGGGGGAAGCCGCTATGAGCTTCCTATCCTTGCAATGCGAACTCGGGCGATGACACAGGAGGCCGCCTCACTCCCAATAAGTGGTGAGGGGAATGCAACAAAGAGGGCCGCAGTGTTGTGCTACTTATTGACCTTACACGAAACCACACGAATTATGAGCCGACAGAAGAAGTCGGGCTTAGACTACTTCCCCTTTGAGGTAGACTTTTTTCAGGACATTAAGATACGCAAGTTAATTCGGCGTAACGGTGGTAAGGCGATCGCAGTATATGCTCTCCTGCTATGCTATATTTACAAGAGTGGGTATTTCATGACGTGGGATAAAGAGTTGCCCTTCATCATTTCGGAACAAACGGGGTATGGAGAGGTGTATATACAAGAAGTCTTAGAGAGCTGCCTTACGTTAGGGTTGTTAGATAGGCGTATGCTTGCCGAGGAAGGTGTACTGACGAGTAGAGGTATTCAAGAACGATACAAAAAGATATGTGTAGATAGTAGGCGTGCAGCGTCGATAGAAGCGTACAACCTTTTAGACGAAAATTCGACTGAAACTGTCGAAAGTTCGACTAAAGACGCATCAATCTTCGGAAGAAAAGCCGATAAATGTACAAACTTGTGCAAGAAAGCACCATTTCTGCACAAAAGTGTGCAAGAAAGTACACAAAGTAAAGTAAAGGAAAGTAAAGAAAAAGACGATGTAGAAAAAGCGCCACCGTCGCCACCGACGACGGAAGACGTTGAAGCCTCGTTTACGGGATTGTTAGCATCGTTGAGGGCTGAGGCTTCATGGTGTGAGTTGGTGCGTATGCGTTACCACTTGAGCGGTGACGAGCTACGCGAGTGGCTTGACGCCTTTGCGCTCGACTGTCGCGTCAACGACAAGGCGCAACACACCGACCTCACCGACCTCAAACGCCACTTTACTTCATGGCTTCGCATTCAACAACAACAAAATCGCAACTGTCATGGCACGAAAAATAGCAATGCCAACTCCCTTGCCCGACGCAAAGGAGTTGATGTCGCAGCTACTTCGGCAGCGGACTACAGCACACGCCTTTAGGCTTCCCCTGGCGGTCGCAGACGCTTACTGTCTGCTCTACTCTGCCTACGAGGTGGAGGTGGAGCGCAGAGGGCGCACGCTGCAAATGGACGAAGATACGACGCGCATCGTAGGCGAAGTGGCTCACCACCTTACTGGGCCGCAACCCAATGGGCTGCTATTCTGTGGCACAACGGGCAATGGTAAGACCACCTTGGCGTTGGCCCTGCAGAATGCCGTGGAATGGCTCAGGGCGCGTGGTATGCTGCCAACGGAGTTCATGCAGTACGACCTCGACACGGTACGCTTCGTTGAGGCTCGCCACGTGGCTGCCACCTACAAGACGTCGAAGGCTCGCCTCATGAGCATTGGAGTGTTAGCCATTGACGATGTAGGCACAGAACCTGCCGAGGTGGTCGACTACGGCAATGTGATAGAACCGATCACCGAGCTACTTGAGGCGCGTTACGCTCGTGGCCTCTTCACCCTTGTCACTACCAACCTAACGGGGAAAGAGCTGCGGCAGAGGTATGGCGTGCGATTGGTTGACCGCATGAACGAAATGATGCACGTCGTTGTATTCAAAAACGGAAGTTTCAGGTAAAACAAAAAGTAACGAAAAGGATAAAGCACTATGGCACAACTCATCTACGTAGTGGTCTACTGGCGCTGCCGTCGTGAAACGCGGCTCCGCATCTGTGAGCGGTTTCGACTGCCGAGTGGTTACGTCAACATCAATGGCGAAACGCCCTGCATGGTATCGTCTGATGATTACGAACTGCTACGCGAGTGTGAGCGCAGAGGGTTTATCCGCTTGCGCGATAAGGAGACAAAAAAAGCCTCCAACGACGTGGAGGCTTCCAAGCACTAAGCGCTAAATGCTTTCGTGGATACCAGTTGATGCGCTTAATAGTCTCTTGCCGAGGTCTTCTAACCCATTGGCAAGGGTCATGAGTTCGGCCGTAGTGAAAGCAGCAGGTTTGCCGTTCACCATGTTCCCGTTAATGCGTTGCATGAGCCACGGTGCGCCTTTGTCAAAGTAGGTTTTGGCTATGTAAGAGAGCGAAATGGCTGACTTTACGTTTCCTAAAATATTTGAGGGGCAGACATCATTCCTTTTGCGTCCTCTGCGTAACATGGTACGCACATAGAGTGCGGCTTCGCGCTCCTCTTCGGGGCTATCAGTCAATGCAAAAGCCTCTTCTAATAGTTTAGAAGACAAATTAGGGTCTTTGTCGTTCGATGCTGCAAAGCTCTCTTCAAGTTTGAGTTTTACGCAGTCTTTCATAAGCTAATATTTAAAAGGGTTGGCTAAACAGATAAAGAGTAAAAAGGAAGTTCCGCTCGGCCCTAATGGAGCGAGGCGGAAACCTCCTCATTACTTTCATTCCATTTCAGACATCTTTTCGCAAGCTTCTAAAACTGCGAAGAGAAAATCTTCAAGGAATTCCGATTCTGTAAGCCTACCTGATTGGATTAAAGACTTTTCGTTTCGGAAGAGGTATCTAAACTTGTTTAGAATATCCTCCCAGTCCTTTAGACTGTTATCATTGGTGTCCACGTGTCTTTTGAAGACGATGCAAAGATAATAAAAGAATATTTATTGCACAAGCGAAAACGCAACAAAAATAAACAAACATTTACAACATACGCAAAACCATGTACAACCCGAAGTACATTTACATTGAGGGCAGCAGGCGAACGTACCGCCTTACCCCCGAAGGCGAGCAAATGTTTAGAGCGCGCTTCCCCATTACGCCCGCTAAGGACATAGCCCACGAGTTGGGGTGTGGAATTGATATGGTGTATAAGTTGTCTAACTCCTATGAAGTGAAGAAGGACCCTACTTACAAGCGTGAGACGTTGCGACACGCTATGCTCCACGCTCGCGCCTACTACGTGATAGATAAGAAGGCGAACCCCGAACTCTACAAGGAGCGTTACAAGGAGCGGGGGAGACGCCTCCACCGCCAACGACGCATGGACGAACTCCGCATCATGAGTGGCCAAGAACCGCGCCACAACTTCTACTTCGCCCCCGCGCATAGCAAGAAGACGCGGAAGATACGCCAAACGTTGTCTCTACTTGGTTACATTCCTTACACTCAGAGCCGCTCCATGCTCTGGTACTTCGCGCCAGAGACGCGGCGCAACCTATGCACTGAGCGCAAAGCAAAGGAGTATGGCTTTAAATTCTCGTGCTTCCGATGAAGCACTTTCACACAACAATCTATAACTCTTACACACTATGAAACAGAAAGAAGAACTCGTACCCCGAGAACAGATACCCGAGGCCACACGCATTCTTACCAACGTGGCTTACCTCATGGGCGACGTGACGAGTACGCTTATGCTCAACGCTGAGACGCGTGTTGAGCGATTAGGCTTCGGTATGAAGCAAGGACTGAAGCAGCGCCTAAAGTATGCCCTCGAAGCTACCCACCGTGCGCGTCGCGCATGGGATAGCTTTGCACAGGAGCTTTACGGCATTGAGTGTGCCGACGATGCTTGCGAGTGTAGCGACTACTATGCCGATATCGTGTTGCTCATAGCCGATCGCACAGGCGACAATGATGAGTATCGCGACAAGGTGCGACGTGCGCTGCTGCGCATGAAGAGCGACCGCCACATCTACGAACAACTTCAAAGCGTGATAAAATGACACCGATTGAGAAGACGAAGAAGGCTGACATCTTAAACTACCTACGTGAGACACAGACGATGCAATTCAACACACGTGCAAGCTTCATCTCGGTTAGCTTTAGCGGTAGTTGTGATTATATTCGCATTGACTTAATCCCCCTTAAAGGGGGTAAAAGAAGCTCTTTCACCTTATATCAGCTAAAGGACAAGGCCTACAACGATCAAGTAATGACTGACTTTAAAGAAAGATGGCTGCACTATGAAGAACACTGCCTTTAATCCATTCCTCGCGCGCCCCGAAGAAGCAGAGGCGGGCGCGCGCATCATTTGGCTCAGCCGTCGTCCTGACGGGCGGCTGCGCTACCCTCGCTGCGTGCGCGCTCACTTAGACAAGATACTAAGACTCTCGCCCAACGCATTAAGCAATGAGGACATACAACAATTAAAATACTTACAATGAGAAGTAACTCACTATGGCTACAAAAGGAAAAAAAGTACTCGAAATGATTGCATTCAGAATTAAAGAGTACGAGACCACACTCACAAAGGATTATGCAGTACAAGGCCAAATCTTGTTAGGCTGGCTGACCATTAGGAAGTTCTCAGCGAGTAAGGCTTCCGAGAAGGAACTTTGGTGGGCAAAGGCTTGCGCTCAAAATCTTTTAGACGAATTGAATAAAGAACAATAAACGATGATACCCATGTTAAAAGACGTACTGACATTTCTTTTTTACGCCACGTCCGTATATGTCGTGCTATGGCTCACGTATAAGCTCGGCCGCTACCGAGCCGAAGAGGCAATGGCCGACGAAGTGGCGCGCCTTCGTCAATCGCGTTGGAAAGAAGGCTACACGATAGGCCGTGAGCGCGGCCACAAGGAAGGCTATCGTGACGGTTACGAGAAGGGCCGTGCCGAGGGCTATGACGACGGCCGTCGCTATGAAGCTATCACGCATCATAACGAGGAGGAGATTAAACGACAATTGAAGTTGTAACGACACTTGATAATGACACAATTTATTTGTATCTTAGTACTGGTCTTGAGTTAATGTGCGAATGTGCGAATGTGCAAATGTGCGAATGGTCGCCTTTGCACGCTGAGTAATTAAGACATTATTCAATCATTTGCACATTTGCACATTCGCACATTTGCACATTGCCCACGCATTTGCACATTAGCACATTAGCATATTAAAAAATAACAGTGACGCGACGACGAATTAACCTCAGCGTGCCGCCCGAGCTATATCGAGAGCTGGAGCGCATACGCAAGACTTATCGCTTTAGTACGACGTGCGAGATGTGCGTCGTACTTTTGCGCGTATATGCGCGTATGGTGGCTGAGGCTGAGGCTACTTCCACCACTGACGATGATGAGGACTACATCGCGGCCACCTTTGAGCGCATGGCTACCTCTATGCGCACTCCTTCTAACACAACGCCTACCGTGCGCCACCACCGAAGGAGGATTGAATAATACTCGTAACTCTATGGCTAAAGACAAAGACTATAAGCGAATGATACACACGCGCCATTGGTTGGAGCTAAGGCGCATGGTGCTCACGGCTCACCCTCTGTGCCAACGTTGTGAGGCTGAGGGCCGCACGACGGCTGCTACTGAGGTACATCACGTGCGCCCAGTCGAAGAGGGTACGACCGCGAGGGAGAAGGAGCGGCTAATGTTTGATGCACACAACCTCCGCGCCCTCTGCCACGACTGCCACGTGCTGACGCACACAGAGTTGGGCCGCTCTGGCCGTAAGGCAAATGCCGAACGCAAGGCGCGGCAGGCCGAAAGCGTTAACAAACGCTTCTTTGGCGACGAGTGATGCCCGAAAGAGCGTACAGAAAACGACAGAAAACGTACAGAAATGGCCGAAAAACGTACAGAAAACGACCGAAAACGTACCAAAACAGAGTAAAAGAAGCCTGCCCTCATCGCTCATCAGCGCTCACGCTCACACGGGGGGCGTTTTTTTTTAAGGGGGGTGGGGGTGCGTTAAACCCCGCCCAAACCCTTTTTTTTGCGCGAGCATTTTTTTCGATTTATGGAACTTTGGGCAATTCAACACCCTTAAACAATATTTCACAGAATGCTGAATGTGCCAATATGCTAATGTGTTAATGTGCTAATGAGTGGCACAATCCTTAACTCATTAGCCTATTAGCAGCACATTGGCCACATTAGCACATTTACACATTAGCACATTAGCAAATTAGCACATTAGCACATTAACTCTATGGCACGCACTACGAAACAATGGTATGCCCGCATCACCAAGGCACTCAAGAAGTCGGGTACTTATAACACCAGCCTCGAAATGCAGATACAATCGTTGGCAGGAGCTATGCGCACGCTCGAACTCGCCACTGATGAGATTGACAGCCTCGACACCACCGTCGTATGGGAGGAGACACGCTACGGCCGCAAGATGATGCCGCACCCCGTGTTTAAAATTCAGCGCGACGCACAAGCCTCCGTCACGCGACAGATGAAGCAGTTACAACTCACCACTGAGGAGTTGACCACCGACCAGAGTTCCGACCCATTGATAGACCTAACCCAAAAGCTCATTAATGAACAGTAGTTTAATGTGCAAATGTGCGAATGTGCAAATGTGCAAATGGTCGCCTTTGCACGCTGAGTATTTAAAACATCATTCAATCATTTGCACATTTGCACATTTGCACATTTGCACATTTAAATTAATTTAGAATGACCGAAGAAGAAGCCCACCGCTATCGAGAGGAGAAGCAGCGCGTATCGCGTTCGCTCGCTGCTAAATCGTTGGAGTCGTACCACCTTGAGGCGGTCGACCCTCGGCTCTACGTGTACGTATCAATGGTGCGCGACAGCCCCACCGAGCATAACCTTTGGGAGCAGTTGGCCGTTGAGCGTTTCCTGCGTATGGTGAAGCGTTATGGGCTTGACGCTCGCAAGGTACGCCGCTTCTACCTCTTCTACGAGTCGCTCTACTTCCCTGGCAAGGAAGGCATGCAGCACTACAAGTTGACGCCCGTGCAGTGCTTCCAGTTTGCGGCCGTATATGGCTTTTGGCAACGGGGGCGTCGCATCGTGCGTGAGGTATGTCTGTTTGTACCCCGAAAGTTTTCGAAGACTACCTCAGGTGCTGCCTTCCCCCTTTACGACCTCTTCTTTGGCGACGCCAATGCTGAGTGCTACTTTGGCGCCAACTCTTACGACCAAGCGAAGAAAGGATTTAACGTCCTGCGCGGCTGCGTGCGTAGGCTCGACCCGCGCGGCTTACGCTATACGGTGAATGAAGACGTGATTAAGAGCCGACGTCAGGACCGCACGGCCTTTGCTCAGTGTCTGACAGGCAATAGCCGCACCAAGGACGGACTGAACGCCTCGACCGTCTTAATCGACGAATACTCCCAAGCGCGCACCAATGAGCTACTCACCGTGCTTACTACCTCTATGGGCGTTAGGCAGAACCCCCTTACGGTGATCATCACCACCGCGAGTGACGTGTTTGAAGGCCCATTCTACGCCAAGTTGCAAGGCTACAAACGTCTGCTACTGGGCGAGGTGGACGACGACAGCGTATTTGCCCACCTCTTTGAACCCGACGTTGACGACCCTGAGGACCAACCCTCTACGTGGCGCAAGGTCCACCCCCACATGGGCGTGACCGTTAGCCTCGAATTTTACGAAGCCGAATATCGTGCAGCACGTCGCGACGGTGCTGAGGCGATGTTGGCCTTTCGCACGAAGTTGCTCAACGTCTATGCCGAACAGCAGCAGCGCTCATGGATAACGGCCACCCTCGCCACCGACATCATGCGTCCCTTCACGCTCGACGCGATCAAGGGCCGCCCCGATGCAATGGTGGCTATCGACTTGAGCGAGAGTGACGACTTCTCGGCCGTGACGACTGGCGTCTATTCGCCCGAAGAGAAGTCGTTCACCTTCCATACGGCCTACTTCTTCCCCGACGAAGCTTTAGCGGGCCACCCAAATGAGCGCCTTTACCGCAAGTGGGCGGCCGAGGGACACCTCACGCTGACGCAAGGCCCTGTCATCAATTACCGCACGATCGTCGACTACGTGTTGCGCGTCAACCGCTCCGTGCGCATACTCTCTATTGGTTACGACCCTTGGAAGAGCCAAGAACTTATCAATATGTTGGCCGCATCAGGCGCACGTGACGTGTTGCGCGGAGTGAAGCAGACGTATGGCAACTTTACCGCCCCCGTCCAATCCTTTGAGCATGGCTGCAAGACGGGGCATATCTTCATCAATCCTAACCCGATTAACGCCTACTGCTTTGGCAATGCCATACTCGACACCGACAACCTCGGCAACTCTAAGCCCATTAAGCGCGCTCGCTATCAAAAGATTGACGGACTCATAACGATGCTCATGTGCTTGAGACTGTTTATAGATTATGAGCGGTAAGAAAAGCATATCAAATTGTACCCCTTTGCCGTTAATACGGATATTAGTATCTTTGCATTGTTCTAATAACGAAAAACAGGAAGAAACAATGAAAGAAGTAAAAGCAATTATCGAGCGTTCCTCAGAGGGGCGCTACAGTATCTATATGGACGACGATACACTATCTTATCTTATAACGGCTGAGGGTGCAACACTTGATGAAGCTAAGGACGACTTCATGACTTATTACAACGAGACAAAAGAATACTCCAAGAGCCATAACGAAGCATTTGAAGAAGTAGAGTTTGACTTCTGTTACGATATGGCCTCTTTCTTACAGCACTATGCCTATGCGTTTACGTTAGCAGGCCTTTCACGCATTACTGGCGTCAACCAAGGGCAATTATCACATTATATTAATGGGACTTCACGCCCCTCAGCACGCACAATCGAAAAGATAGAAAACGGCATAAGCAGTTTTGCGCAAACCCTGTCGGGCGTTCATTTCGTACGTCCGTAACCTCCCCATTCAGGTACTTTGTATTTCATATAGTTATTTGACACACCGCGCCCGCCACCTGAGGGTGCAAAACAATCAAGCGCCCCACCATTGTTACATGGTGGGGCGCTTTTACCTTAATACGAAAAATAGAAAAATGAAAAAAGTGGGATAAAAAGATACACCGCGTTTCGCAACGAGGGGTATCATTGATTATTATGAGTTGTTTAATTATTAGTTACCTTACAAAGATAGCAATAAAAAGCCACGCGGCAAGCGCGCGTGGCAAAATAAATGTGTCTAAAAACGTTCTTTGAATGCTTGCTAAATATGGAACTTGAGTATTAATGTTTTACCGCTTTGTCTAAACCAACTGATACCTTGAGAAATCTTTCGGTGAACATTGTTTTAAACACTACAAATATAGCAACAATGTCACATTATTCCCCCCAACTCTCACTTTTTTCAAAGAAAAACGCCCCAAGGTGGTACCACCTACACACCTTTTGCGCGTAGGGTATGAACGTATTACGCAGACTATTCAAGATAAAACGCAGCAGCGAGGGTGCTAACTCATCGCCAGAGGGTAGGACTGTCCGCTCGGGGGCTTTGCCGCTTTTCACCTCCGCAGCGGCTGATCCCTTGGCCGTTAGCACCGTCTATCGCTGCGTGCGTTTACTTTCAGAGAGTGTGGCCAACTTGCCCCTCCGTTATATGAAACTAAAGGGCGGCATATTCGTCGACGACCGCCAGTCGCGCCTCCACTACCTACTGAGCGTGCAACCCAACGAGCTTTACTCCGCGTTCGACTTCTGGGCGCAAGCCGTGCAACAGATGTTGCTGACGGGTAATGCCTACATCGTGCCGCAGTACTCGCCCTCGCTTGAGGTAGATCGCCTTGTGCTTTGCCAGCCTGGCACAGTGAGTCACGACACCATTAATCGCACCTACACGGTAATGGACATGACCAACCGCCTAAGCGGCACCTTCGCGGAGGAAGAAGTGATACACCTCAAAAACCTCACCATTGACGGACAACAAGGCATTAGCACCCTGGCCTTTGCGCGCCTTACTACGCAGATAGCCGCTACAGGTGATAATGAGACGCTCAACCGATTTGCCAATGGAGGTAACGTGCGCGGCATCGTAGGCAACGACACGAGCGTGCGCGGATTTGGCGACTATCAAGACGACGAATTGGCCAAGACGGCCACCGACCTCGACCAATCATTCTCAGAAGGGCGTAAGATAGTCAGCCTACCAGGGCAAGTAAAGTTCAACCAACTCTCACTCTCAAGCACCGACATGCAATTCCTCGAGAGCCGAAAGTTTACGGTGCGTGAGTTGTGTCGCTTCTTCGGGGTTCACCCCTCATTCGTCTTTGACGACACGAGCAACAATTACAAGAGTGCCGAAATGGCCAACGTTGCTTTCCTCTCCAACACGCTCAACCCCCTACTCCGTAAGATAGAGAGCGAACTCCACCGCAAACTCATCGAGCCTTCGCTCTGTTGTGAGCGCCGCTTTGAGTTCGACCGTCGTAGCCTCTATGCGTGCGACCTCGCGAGCCGCGTGCAGTATCAGACGCAGACGATAGCAGCTGGCATCTACACCGTCAACGACTGGCGACGTGCTGAGAACATGCCACCCGTCGAGGGAGGCGACCTCCCATTGGTCAGCGCCAACTTGAAGGGACTGAAAGAAATGGAGGCTAACTCAACCACCGACAACTAACACACATTATTAATATGCTAATGTGTTAATATGCTAATGGCTGCGCCACTCATTAACTCATTAGCACATTCACACATTATTAATATGCTAATGTGTTAATATGCTAATGGCTGCGCCACTCATTAACACATTAGCACATTCCCACATTAGCACATTTACACCTTATGAATAAGCAATTACAATTCCACTCCTCAGGCACCGTCCACGTGCGCAGCCGTCAAGGCAGCGAGGGCGAGGGCGAGAGCCGCACGATTGAGGGATACGCCATTCTGTTCAACACACCCTCTGCCCCACTATGGGAGGACGAGGACGAAGTCGTGCGCGAACAGATTGCCCCCGAAGCCATAACGAAGGACCTACTCGACGGCTGCGACATCAAGATGACCATGAACCACGACTTTGCCACACTGCTCGCACGCAGCAAGCGCGGAGAGGGTACGCTACAGTACGACATCGACGAGCGGGGCGTCCACTTCTCCTTCGATGCGCCCAACACCGACGACGGCGACCGCGCGCTCGAACTCGTACGACGGGGCGACATCGACGGCTGCTCCTTCATGTTCTCTTGTTCGTACCGCCAACCCGACGTAACGAGCGAGACGACCAAAAACAAGGAGACGGGAAAGGCTGAAACGCTTTACACCATTCATGCTATTCGTGGCATCTACGACTTTACGCTCACGCCCATGCCCGCCTACCCCGACACGGAAGTAAACGCACGCGATCTGCGCGGATTGCCCCCCACCCCTCAAACAGACAACGCTGCCGCCCTCCGCGTCGAGGAACAAGTAAAGGCCATGCGCAGCGCGGCAAAGCAATCACTCTAAAGCATTAACCATTTAATAAACAATTAATTCATTACGATTATGAACAAACTTACGGTACGTCAAATCGTTGACAAATACCAAAAGAACTGCGCTCGCATCTCGGCCATTGCCGACCTCTGCGAGACGGAAAAGCGCGAACGTACTGAGGCTGAGAGCGCAGAGTACGAAGCCTTAGTGCGCGACAATGAGTTGCTCCGCATGCGTATGCAAGCTGAAGCCACTCAAGCGCAGCAGAACCCCAACCTTATTGCTGACGCCAACAAATTGGTGCGTGAGAACATGGAGGCGGGCCGACAGACGCAAATCGTCTTCATGCGCGACCTCATGCTCGTGAGCGACGCCACTTCGGGCGGCATCATTCCGCTCAAAATACAAGACATCCTCGACCCATTGGTAGAGGGCTTAATCCTCGACAAGGTAGGTCTCCCCATGCCTACAGGTTTGGCGGGTGACTACGTATGGCCCACCTACGAGGCCGTTGAGGCACAAATCCAAGGAGAGGGCGTTGCGCTCACCGACACGAAGATTAAACTCTCTAAGCTCACCGCCTCACCTCAGCGCATTGGCGTGGCCATTCCTGTAACGCGTCAGACGATTATCCAGACGGAGGGCATCATCGAAACGATTGTGAAGAAAGTAATGCCTCAGTCTGTAGCCATGTTGTTGAACAAGATCTTGTTCTCTACCACGAAGGCTACCGCGGCTACTACGTTGGTAGGCCCATTCGTGGCGAAGGCTGCTAAACCGACCGCACTGAGCGCGACTCCTACCTTTGCCGACTTCAACAAGATGAAGGCTGCCGTGTTGGCCTCTGGCGTTGACGGTAGCAACTTGTGCTGGGTTATGACGCAAGCACAGAAGGCCATTGCCGAAGCCACTCCGAAGGACGCGGGTTCTGGCATCATGGTATGTGAGAACGACCACATCGCGGGCCTCCCCGTCTTCTGCACTCACTACATTGGTGAAGGCTTCGTTGGTCTTGGCGACTGGCGCTACCAGCCTATGGGCATGTTTGGCGACATATCGTTCATCATCGACCCCTATAGCCAGGCTCGCAAGGATGCCGTTGACTTCGTACTCAACGTCAACTACGGCACGACCACGCTCCGCCCCGATGCCTTTGCACTGGGCAAATGCGCTGCAAGCGCCTAACCAATGTGCTAATGTGCTAATATGGAAATATGCTAATGGCTGCGCCACACATTAGCACATTAATGCTAATATGCTAATGTGCTAATATGCTAATGCGCAGCGCCACACATTAACACATTAATGCTAATATGCTAATGCGCAGCGCCACACATTAGCACATTAACACATTAGCATATTAAAAAAAAATCTAACCTAAAAAAGACACTATTACCATGACCTATCTATACAAACCCCTCGCTCGCAAAAACTTTAAGACTGGCGAGAACATGTTCTACCCCGCGCCCCTACCTGCGGCCGTTACCAACTTCGAACAGTTGGCCGCTGAAATCAGCGCGAAGTGTACCCTCACGCGTGCCGACGCTATGGGTGTACTCAAAGAACTTGAACGACAAGTACTCCACGCGCTGCTATCGGGTTACACCGTTCGCCTTGGCTCATTGGGGGCGTTTCGCCTTACTGCGAAGTCAGTAGGCGTCGAAATCAAAGACGATGTAAGTTCAGCACTCGTACAGAAAGCCCGCGTGCGCTACGTGCCTTCGACGTGGATTAATAATAAGCTATTACTCAAGAACGTCGAGTTTAAGAATGTATATAAAGCCAATAAGAAGAAAAACCAATAAAGCTCTACAATCATGATTAAATTAGTAACACGTAGTATCAAGAACTCACGCGACCAAAAGTGGCGTTACTTCCCCGCTATCAGCTATAGCGGCACTATCACGCGCGACAAACTTTGCGAGCGCATAAGCGAGTCCACCACCTTCACCCATGCCGACGTACTCACGGCCCTTTGCGCCTTTGAGGAGGCCATTGCCGAAAAGTTACAAAGTGGCGGTATGGTAAAGCTTGGCTCACTTGGCTCATTCCGCACTACATTGCGCTCAAGTGGGGGCGAGGTAAGCAAAGACGACGTCAGCGCGAAGCACATTCGCTCGCTCCACGTTGCGTTCCTCCCCTCAAGCACGCTCAATAAGCAACTGCAAGAGCAAGCACAGTACGCAATGTCGTAGCGACGCGCGCTGCGATGCGCTCCCTACCTCTCGGTGATGGGTTTCTGACTTCTCGGTGAGGGGTTTTCAACTTCTCGGTGATGGGTAACGGAGCGCACGAAGAGCCACGTTTGTAATGATAAGTCATGGAAATAGTAATCTTTAGAGACTAAGCACACATTCATATTATGTCAGAAGTAGCCCTATCCCTATTTAAAAAACACGTTCGCGCAGATGATTTTAGCGACGACGACGACTACCTACAGCAATGCCTTGATGCAGCTGAGGCTTCAGTGGTGCGCGCTACAAACCGCACACTCGATGAGCTAAAGCTAATGGGCGGTGGGTCACTGCCCGCCCCCTTGGTGCAAGCTATCCTGTTGGTAGGAGGCTCGGCTTACGACCACCGCGAAAACGATGCTCCGCAGCAGTACAGTGAAATCCCGTGGGGCGCTTCATCTATCATCAAACAATACAGAAGACTATGCGTGCGGGAGGAATGAGATATCACTTACAACTCTTTCGCCCCGTTCAGACGACGAACGAATATGGCGAAGAGCAAACCACTTACACCCCGACCCGAACGATTTGGGCCGAGCGCGTCAAGTGGGCGGGCAATCGGAGTGAAGAGGTGGGCGAACACTTTGCCGCTTACACCGTGACCTTCCGCATACGCGATGTACACCCCATTGGTGAGGGGTGGCGCGTGCAGCTCATGGGCGAACATCTCTACACCGTTATGGCCATTGAGCCTAACCGCAGTAAGGGAATGCTTTCGCTCCTCTGTCAGCGCGTCAACGTGTGATGCTTAAAGACAATACTCCGCTTATGAAAACAGTATTAAGCGCAGGCACTGCCGTCTACGAGGTGCTGAGCGAAAGGTTAGCTGATAAGGTAACGAAAGTATTTCCCGTCGTGACAGATGAGGCCATACTCCCTTACGTCTGCTATCATCGCGATGCCCTCGAAACGGCCGTTGCCAAACACTCCCAGAGTGCCGACACGGCCACGATCGTAGTGGACTGTTATGCTGCTACTTACAATGGCTCTGTGGCTTTGGCTGAGGCCGTACGCGAAGCGCTTGACAACGTGAGCATTACCACCTCGGCAGGGTTGACCGTCCGCTCGTCCTTCTTAGTTGATGCCGCTGAGTCGTGGACGGACGATGCTTACTTGCAGTCACTCTCCTTTAAACTCCGTTGCTAATGGATAACGACAACGAGAAAGCGCTGCAGACCTTCCAGCGCGAATTGGCAAAGCTTTACGCCAGCCTCTCGCCTAAGGAGCAGCGCAAGGCCATTGCCGCTTCGATGAGGCGCGAGGCCAATCGCTTGAAAAAGGCCGCACAGACGAGGGTACGCACTTCGGGCCTCTCGGCCAAGACGGGGGTGGACAAGGGCGTCTACGCTCGCATCTACCCCAAGCGCTACGGCACGGGCTTTATGGTGAGCGTTAAGCCCCACGGAGCGAAGAAGGGCATACATACCAACCGCCAGGGCAAGCAGAAGCCAGTACTCCTATTTGCCGAGGAAGGTACGAAACAGCGCAACGTGGGCCGTCGCAAGGGCAGCGCGCAATATCGCCAAGGGCGCTTCGCTCAGAAGAAGTGGCGCGACTATAGCCGCTCAGGCCATAGCACAGGGCGTATGTCTCCGTATAAGTTTCTCGCCATGACCGAACAGACCGAAGCGGCTGGCATCGAGCAGCGCCTCTGGACTGACTTCGAGCGCAACGTCGATAAGGCGGCGAAGAAGGGAGTTTAATTAGTTTAATAAGTTTAGTGAGTTTAATAAGTTTATTCAAGTTTCGGATTTAGCAAGGGCGGGCTGAAAGCCCAATGGAGCACATAGCCCAGGGCAAGCGAAGCGACACCCTGGGTATCACGCGTTGGAGCAGTCGCGCCCTGTAAGGGCAAAAGCCTTAAGACATTGTGCAAGTATTAACTCATTAAACCCATTAAACTAATTAAACCCATTAAACTAATTAAACTCATTAAACTAATTAAACTCACTCAACTCATTAAACTCATAAACTCATTAAACTCATAACACATTATGGCAAACACTGGTTATATCAATGGTAGTGACCTCTTGCTCTCAATAGACGGCAAAGCCGTGGGTCACTGTTCAAGCCACAAAGTAACGTACAACTCTGAGACAAAGGAGAGAGCCGTGAAGCCTGTAGCAACGCAAGGCGCGGGCGCAGGACTTTGGAAGGACAAGAGCGTTACAGGACTTTCTATCACAATTAGTGCCGACGGCCTCCGCTTCTACGATGAGACGGAGAGCGGCTTCACCGAGATTTCTGCCTCTTGGGGCGTAGGTAAGGCCGTTGACGTGAAGTGCTTCCCACGTGGCGACGGCAAGGCAGGTACGCAAATTCCTTACCTCGAAGGTAAGTTTGTGATCACCTCTATCGAGGAGGACGCTCCAGCGCAGGACGACGCTACGTATAGCGTTAACCTCGAGAACGCGGGCATGCCTACTAAGTTCCCTGGTATGGATGCCGCCGTTGCAGCGCAGACTAAATAAATGTGCTAATATGCTAATGTGTTAATATGCTAATGGCTGCGCCACTCATTAACACATTAGCACATTAACGCATTAGCACATTCACCACATTAGCACATTAGCACATTCCCACATTAGCACATTCACCACATTAGCACATTAGCACATTCCCACATTAGCACATTAGCACATTAACGTATTAGCACATTAACAACCATGCAACTAAAACGTCTCGTAATCCACTGCACCGCCACTCCTGAGGGCCGCGAGGTGACAGCGGCCGACATACGCCACTGGCACTGCGACCCCGTAAGCAAAGGAGGTCATGGTTGGAAGCAGGTAGGATATACCGACCTCGTCCACCTCGACGGCCGCATAGAGAGGCTCGTCAAGAATAATGAAGACTTGATCGTCGACCCTTGGGAGGTGACCAACGGAGCAAGCGGCTACAACGCCACCTCGCGCCACATCGTCTACGCGGGCGGCTGCGATAAGCAGATGAGGCCGAAGGACACACGCACCGCTGCACAACGCACCGCCCTTGAGGCCTACGTCAAGGACTTCCACCGCCGCTTCCCTACGGTCCAAATCGTTGGCCACAATCAATTGAACCCCAGTAAGGCTTGCCCTTCGTTCGACGTAAAGAAGTGGCTCAACGAGATTGGAGTAAACTCTTAAGTTGATTATCCCGTTGACGAGTTAACAAGAAAGAAAGGAAGAATGGCGGACACTATCTTACAAATAATCCAGTGGGCAATACCTTCGGGGGGCATTGGTGCCGCCATAGCATGGTTTGCCAACCGCAGCGCACGCAAGGCCGATACGGCCAAGAGCGTACACGATACGTATAAGCTCATGTATGAAGACGTGAGCCGCGAACTATTAGAAACGCAAAAGAAAGTAGATGGAAGTACAAAGAAAATGGACGCACTGGGCGAAGAGAATAAGCGCATACGCTATGCGCTCAACCGCCTTACACGTGCCATTCAAGCTATTCAGCGTTGCCCTCATAGCAGCAACTGTCCTGTTAGTGACGAGTTGTCGCTCGACGACGAAGGCAACGCGACAAGTCGCGCAAAGTCAAGACGTACTGACTACAGACAGCGTGACACAGCACGAACGGACGACAACCGCTCTTTGGACGCAACCGATAAGGGCTGACACTACGCGCCTTGAGCTGAGGCTCGACTCCACCCTCCTCTCCTTACCAGAGGGGGCGAGCTTTACGGCCGCAAGTGGGCGCGCCCACTTGAAGGCGAGCCTAAAGCGTGACGAGAGGGGACGGCCCGCTTCTATCATCATCGAGGGCGGCTGCGATAGTCTGCAGCGGCTCTGCATATACTATCAAGCTGAGGCCGAACGACTCCAGACGGCCAACACGCAACTACAATCCACCGTCAAGACGCTTAGCACCGACCTACACACGCGCGGCCGTACGTGGAACGTGTGGGCCGCACTGGCCCTTCTGGCCGTGGCTCTCATCTTGATCATAGCCAACCGACAAATAAAGGAATAATAATAGAAATACACTCACCACTATGACACCACAAAAGAAAGGCAGCACAATAGCCACCGCACGACGCGAAATGAAGATTATGGGTTTCCCCTGTCGCCAGACAATGGGGGCATTCTTGCGCTTTAAGCGCGAAACAGGACGTGAGGCTACTGAGATGACGAACGACCTCACCGACTTGCTTACGTTCCTCTACTGCTGCACGGCATCAGCGTCAGCGGCTGACGGCATTGAGTTTAACTTCACGCTGGAGGAGTTTGCCGACCTCATCAGTCCCGACGAGCTAAACCAATGGACGGCCGCTATGCAAGCTGAGGCGGCTGAGGCTGAGGCCCCGACCGAAGGCGAACAATAACGCCCTACAGAATCCCCGAGCATTTAGGCCGTCCACAGGGGG
>ERZ1023626.166-NODE-166-length-17089-cov-146.454385_pt1 | contig 17089 bp, 10 predicted proteins | sample MGYA00380331_ERZ1023626 | MGnify/ENA primary metagenome ERZ1023626 (study PRJEB33179, sample SAMN07448974) | human gut metagenome | biome: Human-gut; feature: Human associated habitat; material: Faeces | host: Homo sapiens | place: India: Bhopal | collected...
TGCTATCGCCAGCTTTCATTGCCATTCTATATGCTTTTCTCTCTTCTTCTAAAGCATGCTGCAAGCTATCAACATAAAAGAAGTTCTCACCCAATCTCAAACGTGCTGCCACCTTATTATATATAGTAACATTTGCCATAGAGTCATACATCTTCACCAAAGCTTTAGCATAGTTCAAAGCTTTGTAAGGTGCCAGCTGTTCTTCTACTTCAATCAGCTTATCCAATGCCAAGCATTTTAAATTCATATTATGGAGGCTGTCAGATATGGAATACGACTTTTCCAGGCAACTCTTTGCCTGCTCCATACTATCATTCAGCAGAAAGCATTTTCCCATATAATACAAGGATGAAGCATAAAGAGAATCTTCTTGGTGACCCTCATACCAATCATACGCTATGCGAATCAAGGAATCGTTATCTACATCCAAGCCCGACTTATCTTGTGCCATATAATAAATGAGGGCATACTTCGCCATATCTTTATCTGAGAGTTTACCTTGATTGATACGGTTCAAAAAGGGCAAGGCACTATCTGGCTTAGACTCTGCCAACGTATAAGCCAAGTCTAACTCTCTCTTATGACTTTGATAACATGATACCAATACCGAAAGCATCACAAAAAACAATATCGTAAACGAAATACTTCTTCTCATATTTAGTATAATTACATTCTGGGCGCAAAAATACAAAATATTTTTCAATAATAGAACTAAATAGGGTCTAAAATACAAAGTCTGCAGAAAAGCACAACACAACTGATTATCAGGTATATATATAATATTTATAACAAGGGGGGCTAAATAATAGTCGTATTTTCGCATTACCAACCTTTCTGCCTGAAAGCAGAAGGCGTTACCCCTCTCATCTTCTTGAAGAACTTGGTGAGATGAGCCTGGGATGAGAAACCGAAGGTATTGGCTATCTCCTGCACCGTATGCGTGGTGGTAGAAAGTTCGCGCTCTATCTCCTTCACGATGTATTCATCGATGATTGCCTTCGGCGTCTTGCCGGAGATGCGGCGGGTAACCTGAGCCAGATAACGGCCACTCACATTCAACTGGTCGGCATAGAAATGAACATCGCTGTAAGTGCGGCAGAAGTTATTCACCTGCGAGATAAACTGGTTGTAAAGCTCAGAACTCCTGCCCTGCAGATTGCTCTGGCGCACGAGTTCTACATTGATGAAATCCTGCGCCATCGCCAACGCCTCCTCCATCTTCTTGCCCTGATTCAGATAGACGGCAAGGGCAGAAGAGAAACGGTTGATGAGACCATGCGAATTGGCATTGTCGAGGCGATAGATCCGGAGCCCCTGCTTTTCGGCAAGGCTCAGCAGTTTGGAATTCTGAAGAATGATGTCGCTCTCCTTCTTGCGTGACACGACGACAGAACAGAGCGGCAGCAGACGGTATTTGATCTGGCTCACCACATCTTCCGTCATCAGCGCATCGCCCTGGCTCGACCAGATGGCAGGGGCATAGATGATATGGGCAGGACGGTACTTGGTCAACGCATCGATGACCACATTCAGCGTCTCCACCCTACGTATCATACCAATCTTCACAATATCAGGCTGCATATCGTTCATGATAGCCTCTATCTGCCCCGAAACAATCTCGGCAGGAATATCGAAGAACTCCTGAATACCGAGCGTATTCTGCACAGTGATGCTGGTTATTGCCGAAACAGCATAACCGCCCAACTCGGCAATCGTCCTGATGTCCGCCTGCACACCAGAGCCTCCGGTGCTGTCTGAACCTGTAATCGTTAATATCATATCCTTAAACTTTGAACCCGATGATAAGTTTGAGGGCAAAGATACAAAAAAAGAGCGAATAATCCGCAGAATTTGCAGATAATTCGCTCTTTTTTTTATTCTTCAGTGAGATCTTTACATTCCTTGAGTATCTCGGCAGGTACCTCATCGCAACGCTTGTAGCGGCTGATGTCGGTAACATCGTCCTTGGCGGTCCATATCATGGAACCCGATGCCAGGAGGCGGGTTACGAGATAACTCTGGTTCCAGTCGCCCTTACCGTTATCATAGCTTCCGCTGATGATGTAGCCCTGGTATGGATCGTTCTTGATAGCGAACGAACCGGTGATATGGCGACCATACATACTGTCAAACTTCTGATACATCTCGAAAGTCAGGTCCTTGCGGTTGAAAACGATGTAGCAGTATGTGCCCTCAGCAAGAGGTTCACCGTTCCACTCAGCCAACTCCCATGTGCCATGAAGATTGGCAGGTGTAACTTCCAGAGAAGGCTCCTCCGGTTCTTCATCATCGCTGCTGCAGGCTGCAAAGCCGCAGGCAAACAAAGCAATCACCAGGAGGGTGAAGAGTTTTTTCAAATATTTCATTGTCTTGGTATTTTTTTCTTTTTTACTTTTTTCCTTTTTTACTTTTTTCCTTTTTTACCTTTCTAACTTTACAACGACCTGTATCGTTCTGTCAGACGGACGGGCATCCAAGCCCTCCAGAATAACAGGGAAGGTGAAGGATTCGGGCATCGTAGCCGGAATCTTATCGGCTATGATGGTGATGACGAGGTCAGCCTCATCACCCGGTTCTATCACCTCAGGCTCTGTCGTAAGACGGGCATAAGGAGGAAGAAGGAGGCTGGATATACGGAGCGGCTTGTCACCGCTGTTTCCGCAGAGGATACGTGCCTCAGGCTCTGTGCCCGGCTTTACCTCTGTGATACTTGCCTTCGCCTGTTTCAGTCTGAGTACGCCCATCTTGTGCGGATAGCGCGCCCACTGGTCAGCACCCGGCAGCACCTTGCCCGTTAAGGCAAGCTTAACGGCAGGCTGTCCCTCTACCTCTTTCAGATAGAGATAAGCACCCGTATTGATGGTGCCCGGATAGCGGTTAGGCGTGAAGGTGAGCTGCACCTGACAGGTATCGCCAGGCTTCATCACATCGCCCCTGACATAAGAACTGGTACATCCACAGGTGGTTCTCACCTGTGTGATGTGCAGTATCTTCTTGCTCATATTCTTACCTACGAAGGTGAAGGTGCGAGGCGCATCGTCCTCGGTCATCGTACCTGCATCGATAAGCGGATGCTCAAACTTCAGCAGTTCCTTCTGCGCATTCACCGTAACAGGCAAAGCCAGGAAGAAAAGCGATAGAAAAGCAAATATCTTCATATTACATCCAATTACATCCAACCATTGTTACCGGCACTCTTTCTAACGGTCACAACTACGGTCTGTCTGGTACCATCGGCAGCTGTTACGGTAAGCGATGTGCTTCCGGCAGCGAGTCCCTTCACGATGAGCGTCTTGCCATCTACTGAAGCAGAAGCTACGCTGCCATTCGCTACAGAACAAGAGAAGCCCTCTGTCCGACCTGCGAAATATGCAGCGAGGTTGAGAGAAACAGTCTTCTCGATGCCCACATACACGTTAGGCAACTTCATATCAGAACTGAGTTTCTTGTTCTTGATGTTATTCAAGAGCTGAGCTGCATCAATCAGACCAGCACCCATCTTGCCGATGTACTTAGAGAGCTGTACGATCTCAGGCGAAGCACCCACGGTAGTATGGTTCATATAGTAGGTCTTGGTTGCACCATTTCCGTAATGGCTATCCAGTTCCTTCACAGATTTCTTCATCAGGGCTACGAAGTCGGCAGCACGATAATGACGGTTCGTCTTGGCAGCATAAGCGAGACCCAAGGCAGCCACACCAGAAACGTGAGGACAAGCCATAGAGGTTCCCTCCATGTAGCCGTAAGCAGGCTTACCGTTCTGGATCATTGTAGAGAGCACAGCACCTTTCTGCTCGGTGGTTGTCTCTGCCCAGTATTCATCTTCCTGCTCGCCAATCTTGCTGTAATATTCCAAGTCGCCACCAGGAGCGCTCAGGGTTACGAGCGAACCGTAATCAGTGTAGCAGGCTGGAGTATAGTCGGCAGCTAATGAAGATACGCTGACGCACTTAGAGTAAGCACCTGGGAAAGCAGGATTGCCAGCATACTCGTTACCGGCTGCGAAGACAGGAATACCACCGTCGATGACACCATTAGGCGAACCGGCATTGTTGATGAAGTAATCCAGAGCTTCCTTCTCCAGCGGATAGGTCTCAGCCCATTCCTTCTCGGTAGCAGGACCCGGAGTATAACCGTTGATGATGCTAGACTCTGAAGAGTTGTAACCCCAACTGCACTGCAGGATGACTGCACCATTATCGGCAGCATACTTGATGGCTCTCGCCTCGCCTGCCAAGGTTACACTGTTCTGACCAGAGAACACCTGGCATGACATGATCTTGACACCAGAGTTAGGAGTTCCGTCACCACCAGCTACACCACAAACACCTCTACCATTATTATTTACGGCTGCAATGGTACCAGCTACGTGAGTACCATGACCGGTGTCATTGGCATCAGTCCAGGTAATATCGCCGCTCTCAGTAACGAAGTTGTAGCCATGAAGGTCGCCCTCATAACCGTTTCCGTCGCCGTCAGTCTTGGCACCCTGAACACTTTCGCCCGGGTTGCACCACATGTTGGCTGCCAAATCAGGGTGCGTATACATCACGCCCTCATCAAGAATAGCCACGATGATAGAAGGATCACCTGTGCAGGTCTTCCATGCCTCAAGTGCATTCACGTCACATCCTGCCTTAGCACCCACGTGATTATTGTTGAGGTTTTCAAAGTCATAGTTGCCCTCACCCAGGTTACGGTAGTGCCACTGGCTGGCAAAGCCTGGGTCGTTTGGCTCGCCCTCGGCTGCTGCTGCGCGGGTAGACTTCTGCTGAAGTGCCTTATCGCTGAGATAGATGCGCTTGCTGTCTGTATTGTAAGCACGCTTGATGCGACCGTTGGTCTGAACCTTTGAGATTTCGCCCAACTGCTTCAGGCGCTCGGCAGCCGCCTTCAGGTCGGTTCCCTTATTAAACTTCACCGTATACCAAAGGTGGAGTCCCGCCTCGCGGGTTCTTGCCTCAGTATTTGCATCTACCGGGAAGACACGCTCGAAGCTGTAGCTTCCCAGGATGTCGAGCACCTCGTCGGTAGAAGGAATACCCGAACGGGTAGCCTTTCCGGAGCGGGTCTTGCTCAGTTGTGCCTGGTCGAGGATATCGCTCATTTCCGGACTGAACTTTATCAGCAGTTCACCCGCCTCAGCATCTGCAGGGATGGTGATTTCTGAATTGCCGTCAGAAGAGCCGATGGTTGACAGGCTGTCAGAACAGCCCGTCAATGCCAATGCGACCATTGCTATATAGAAAAACTTTTTCTTCATTGTTTGCTTCTATATTGTTTTTATGTTTATCTTACTTTTTCTTAGTTCTCCTGTACTTAGCCATCAGCGCAGCTTCATTAATATCGCCTGCTGCCACGTATTTGCGGTAGTAGAGCGGATAAGCTACACCTCGAACCTCCCACTGGCTGCCTGGGTCGCTGGTTCCGTAATAGTAGTCATAGCTATAGCTGTCTTCTGTCATATTAGAGAAACCAACGGCAGCGCCATCGCTATTCTTACCCTTAGGCTGCTGGTTGAAGATCATCGTAGGTGCATTCCATTCTACCAGGTGTGGATGGAAAAGAATCCAGTTTGGCACCTTTCCTGTAAAGAAGTTCAGGTTGAGTGACAACTGACGGCAGTTTGGCAATACACGTGGCACCTGGTAAGGATAAACATCCTTACTAACTACAGAACCATCCTTGTGTTTGCAGGTTACAGGATTACCCTTGCCTGAGAGCAACCACCTGCAGGTATCGCCTACCAGCTTGTCGAGATAATCTTCCTTGTTGATAGAGAAGTCAGACTTGCTGTATCGGGTAGCCTTGCCGGCAGCCTTCAAAGCTGCATCCATCTCTTCATCGGTAGGAAGTTCACCCTCCAGGAAACTGTAAGACAACTCCAGTGTATTCAACTTATCCCATGTCAGGAGCTTGAGAAGCGCCTGGCGGTCTGCGCCTGCATTTACCTTACCATACAGTCCGATAGGATAGTTATTATAAACATAGACGCCTGATGCATTCTTTTTGCCCAGCGAAGCGATGTCGATGAGAACATCCGTACGGCGCTGTGCATAGAGAATGAGGTTACGCAACTTAGGGAAGTTCTTCTCGTTGACGATATTGGTGATATCCGACAACTTGTTGAAGTTGTTACTTACCAGATTGAGCGTTTCAAGACTGCTACCCAGTTTAGCAAAGTTAGAAGGCAACTGAGTCAGACCGTAAGCCTGAACGGTAAGATTCTTCAGATACTTCAGCGAGCAGATTTCATCACCGAGCTTCACCTCACGAATCTGGTTGTTCTCGTTGGCAGCAACAGAGAATGACTCCAGGAACTTGAGGTTGCCCACTTCCTTAGGAAGAGTTTCGCCACTCTTGAGGTTGAACATGCTGAACTTGACAGAACGTACACGTCCTAAAGCCTCAGGATGATCCTTCACAAAAGCATCAGTAGCTTCCCAGAGCGTTACGCCGCTCCAGTTGCGCATGTTATCGCTGGAATCGAAGGTAGCAATGCTACCCAGTTTCTGGTTGATCATGATGACAGAGAGAGAGTCACCGGCACGGTTGTCCTCAATCTTTGGTGCTGCCTTCTGACGAACGGTCAGGATCACATCATCTGTAGGTTTGCCATCTGCATCTACCAGTTTATCTTCAGCCTTGACTGGCACGAGATGAACCTTTGCCACACGAACAGCAGGAACCACGTTCATTGCCCAGCGGAACTTGAAGTTCACGGTGCGAGGACGGTACTTTCTGTCCAGCACGATACCCAGGTTAGTACCTTTCAGCTTATCTTCATCCTTGCTGTTCAGGAGCCAGCCCTCACGCTCGCTATCGTTCTCTACCTTCTCAGCATCGGTCAGATCACCCTCAAAGGAATACTCAATCTTTCCAATCTTGCATTCCACGTTGGCAGAAATCAGACTCTCGAAAGCACGTTTATCGTAAGAACCGGAGTTTTCGATTTCTACAACAGGATCCTTCAGGAAGATCTGCTTGCCATAACCGAACTGGGTGATGGTAAGCTTGCGACTCTGTCCGTTGGCACCCTGGAAGCAGAGTTCTGTGCTGCGGAGCTTGTTGGAAAGAGTAGAATCCACCTTGATGGTACCCTCAACAGAACCCACGCCGTTGGCAGGCGAAAGCATCAGCCAAGGCTCAGAGGTATTTGCCACCCAGTCCTGTGAGGCAGCGATGGCAATCTGCTCTGTTCCACCCTGAGGAGCTACTGCTATCACCTCCTTATCGAGCGCCAGTCCTCCTGGGATATCGACATCATCCTTATCGCTGCAGGCTGTGAAAAGCCCGGCAGCGAGAACGATACCTAATGTCAGTTTATTCATATATTTCATATTACTACTTTCTTATAGGGTTTAATTTTCGAGATCCAAAGCATCGCAACCGCGGATGTCCTGATTCTTGTCGTAGAACAGCTTATACATACCTGCCTTGATGTATGGGCAGACGCTGGTTACATCGATAGAGATGTTAGGGTTGTCTGCGATATTCAGGATATAAAGGTGAGAGGTCAGTGTCTCTTCTACCTTACGGATATCGTTGGAACCAATCTGGAACTGAATCAGACTCGGACAGGTTGTGATTCCTGTAGGCCATGTACGCAGGCAACGCTGGTCGGTATTCTCATCACGCTGGTGGTTGATGGCAAAGGCACGGAGCACGGCACTGTTCAACGGCTGGGTTGGCACCTCGGTGAAGCAGTTGTAGCTCAAGTCCATATTGGTAATGTATGGCAATGTGGTTGAGCGGAAGTCATCAGAGAGGGATGTCAACCTGTTGAATCGGAGGTCGATGACCTGCAGCAGATAAGCCTTCTTGCCCTTGATGGAACCCTTAGGGATAGTACGCATCTGGTTGCCGCTCAAATCGATGGTTGTGATTGGCGAACCGGCTGTAAACAGCTCTGAAGGGAACTTCTCGATCTTGTTGTTCGAGAGAGTAACGGTTGCTGCATTGATACCCTTGTAGGTTCCATGACTCTTATCTACACCTGTAATCTCGTTGTAAGAGAAGTCTACAGAACCCATCTCGCGAACCGAACTTGCATCGAAGATATTCGGAATCTTCTTCAGTTTGTTATGAGCGAAGGTCAGACTCTCTACATCATCTGTAAAGGCACAGAGATTAGCAGGAATCTCTTCAATCTGGTTGTTGTTCAGATAGAGTGAAGAAAGCGCTACCTCAGAACCGAACGGATGTACCTTCTTGATGTTGTTGTAAGCCAGGTCGAGCAGACCGAGATTTACCATCTTGCTCAAGGCAGAATACTCTGGGAACTCCTCCAGGTTATTGTAACTCATATAGAGAATCTGAAGAGTCTTACCGGTCTTCTCGGTAGCCAGACGGGTCCAGTCGCTTCTCAACTGGTTGGCTGAGATACCCTTGCATCGTGCCAGGTTCATCGCCTGCAATTTAGGGAGATTATAGTAGAAGTCTGGAATGCGACTGATCTTCGGACAGTTGTAAAGCTCGATATCGGTCAGGTTTTCCATCTTGTCCCAATCCTCATCCTTAAACTCCTTCGCAAACTTACCATAAACAGGATCATCAGCATTGTAGAACCTCGCACAAACCTCATCGGATGTGATAGAAGAGTTACCGATGTAGAACTGCTGCAATTTGGTCAGACGGTAGATAGCCTTTGAAATACCGCTGATGCGGTTGGTCAATGTACCGATCTGTGCATCCTTCAGGTTGATGCGGCTGTCCTTCTTGATTCTGTTCTTCGGTGCCACCTTAGGATCTGAGTTGTAACTTTTTACAATCATCTCCGACATGTTGGCACGTGGGTCATACTTCAGGAACTTGTTCTCATAGTCGTGACGCATGCTGCTCTTCTTTGCAGCAGTCAGACTGTTTGCATCATAATCATTGAAGATGTTGGCACCAATCTTCTCATCGTGAGAACCGAGGTTGAGCACCTGGAGTTCTGTCAGCTGTCCGATGGCATCAGGTACGATTCCCTTTGCACCGAAACCGGCGATAACGAGACCGATGACACGGCCGTTGCTGTTGAGCGTTACGCCCGGCTGTTCACCCCACATATCGAGTTCCTTGTTGAAGTTCCAGTTAGCTCCCTTGAAGGTAGCATCGCCATAGAAGCTCCACTCCTTACCCTGGAGAGATTCCCAAATAGCCTTCAAAGCCTCATAGTCCTTGATATACTCCTTTGTCTTGGAAAGGAGGATAGGCACCTGGGCACTATCATTGAGCTGATTATCCTCTATAATGAAAGCCTCGCCCTTTACAGGCTGAGTTTCATACTTGGTCTTCACCGCACCAGTCTTGCCGTAGGTGGTATATGAGGTAACCTGATAAGTACCGGCAGGCAGCCATACGGTAGAATCGCAGTAAGCTGTACCTGTGTCCATATACTTATCGTTCTCATTGTCAGGATTCTGATGCTCTTCGCTAGACTCCTTATATTTCACCTTCAGTTCAGGGAAGGTATAGGTCTCACGGGTAAAGAGGTTGGTTACGCTGACGTCAACGAGACGGATGTTAGAGAAGAGATACTCTGTACCACCGGCACGGGTCTTCTCCCACTCCTTCACGAGATTGAACTTCACCTTACCACGCTCCACAGTCTCCACCATGAGGTTCTGTACTTCCAGACCGCCACCTACTACAGTGAATGTTTCGCCGGCAGAAGAAGCCAGCAATTCCTCGTCTACAGCATCATAGAGATAGAAACCGATGACGGTGTAAGTACCCGAAGCGAGTTGCAGTTTTTCACTTCTCAGACCATACTCAGCATTCTCTGAATTATAAGAATTGAGCACCAGTGTCTGAGACACAGTTGTACCGTTGTGCTCCATGACCACCTTGATTTTCTTGGCATCATCCAGTTTCTCAAGTTTGTCAAGGGCAGTAGCACGGGTAGCTCTTGAAGAAACCTTCTTGCTGAGCTTGAACTGCACATATCCGTATGTGCCGTCCCAGCCTCCGGTTTCATCATCCGAGCAACTTGTTGCTGCAAAGGTCAGGAGAGAGACCAAGAGCAACAAGAGTGCCTTTGAAAATATTTTCATTCTGTTCATTACTTTCTCTTGCTTCTAAATCCCATATTATTGATAATGACTACTCGCTGGCATACTCTCTGCATGTCGTTGAAACCAGCAAGGATAGGATAAGTGAGCTCATCGGCATTCAAGCCAACATAGATACCCTTATCGTCCTGTCCTACCTTGTAGTTTTCATCAGGAACAGGGTTTCCTGTACCGTCGTAAATGACTACGTTCGCTCCAGCTGAAGGATCCCATCCGTCAATCTGAGGATAAATGGCTACATAACCACCATAAACTGTTGATTCAAATACATCTTTACCAGTATAACTGAAGATGCCCTCAGCATATGACTTAAAGTCCTCATTGGTTGTCAAGGCACAATCTACATTCATACCCATGCTGGTAACAATAGGAGCAGTAACCTCAGAATCGCCCTTCTTTTCTTCCTTCTGTACAACATCCATCAGGAAGTAACGGTCGTAATCGCTCTTCACTGTCATGAAGTCTTCCTCCAGCATTCCGTCGAGTCCATTCTCCAGACTCTCGAATACGCTCTGTGGCAATGCATAGACCAGGAACTCACGGCTTCCGCTGCCTAATGGAGCGACTGTGAGCTTCACATCACCCTTCTCACCCTGCAACTTCACAGCGCCGGATGTTTCCTCGCGCAGACCATCTTCCTTTTTATCGAAGACTACCAGCTGGTAAGCATCACCCAAGGTCTTGAGGGTGAAAGGAACGAAGTTGTAGAAGGTAAAATCGTTGGTATCACCACCAGTCAGGCTAGAACCATTCTGAGTGAACACCTTACCATCGAGAGATACATTCCATACTGCCCACTGTGAAGAGGTTGGATAAGTAACATCCATGGTGCTGGTGGTCATACCATTATAGATAACAGGTACGGTTACAGCAGCCTTGCCATCCTCAGAAGTGAAGGTGATGGTGTAGTTGCCGTCCTTAGCGATGGCATACTTAGCACTTACACCCTGATTCTCCTTGAAGGAAACTCCGCCTACAGCATCCTTGTTAGGTGTACCTACCAGGAAGCCGCCTTCCAAGTCTACCCAAGCAGGAGTATTGGTAACAGCAAAACGGAAGTTTGACTTTACAGTAAACTTGGTGTATACATTGTAACCTACAGTGATACCTGTCTCGGTGATATCATTGCCAGCCGCATCGTAAACCTTCAGTATATGGTCGGCAGCCGAACGCTTAACCTCAGTGATGGCAACCTTCTGACCGCCCATGTTCAGGAAGAGCTGAGCCACGCTCATGTCATCGCTGGCATCATCAGCAGTAATCTTAACCTTGATGGTCTGCTTGCCTGCAGTACCATTGAGTACGAAGGCGTCTGTTTTCTCGCCCTGCACCAGTTTACACCAGATTTTGTCTGAAGAAAGGCTCCAGCTCTCGTTGGCATCGAAGGTGAAGTCCAACTCAGCGCCAGCAGCACCACCGATAGGCTGTACCTGTGGGAACACAGGAGTTACGGCATCGTCATCGCTGGAACAAGCTGTGAACAGAGTCACTGATACCAGCGCCATCAATACGAGCCAATATTTTGAAATCAATGTTTTCATTTTCTTTTTATTCTACGATTAATATCCTTGTTCTTTCAATTTTTCTGCCTCTGCATCGCTGATCCATTCATACATGGTGATGAAGGTTCCTACGTTGCCGTAGGTTGAACCATCCTTGTTGTCAACACTCATGTTGACATACTGCAATACATAGTTCTGGCAGGTGTTATAATAAGAGGTATAGAGAGAAGGCTGGCTGATGCGCAACTTACCGTCTCCATAGATGGTACCGAACGCCTCGCCGGTTTCACCGGCTATCTGGTCGTCCATCTCTACCTTTGGCTCAAGCATGTTCTTGGTATTGAACTTCAACTTCAGGTTGTAGCCCTTATAGTAAACATCCTTCAGCAGAACGGTATTTTCCTCGCCTTCCACTACCTCAGTCTTGATCAGACGGTTGTTTACGTTGTTCAGATACTGGCTGTAGAAGGTAGATGTTACCATGCACCAGCCAGAGAAGTTGTGGATATCGAAAGGACAAGACTTCTGCATTACCACGTGGGCATAGTCCTTATAGAGATCTGTCCAGTTATACTTCTCCGGAATCACCAGTTTCAGGGTGAAGCCGAGCGAATCGGTCTTGCCGATGTTATCATAGATACCCTGAACCTTCACATTTCCTACCATCTCGCCCGCCTTGATTGTAACGGTGTTGTTGAGGATGCGGTAATGCTTACCCTCGATGGCATTGCTCTGCTTGTCTACTACCTCCACGCCGAAGGTGCGGTCGTAGTCAGCTTTTTCGGTTGCAGATACAGGCACATTGAAAACCTCATTGCTTTCCTGTACAGCATACTGATAGAGCGTATCAGAGAACATGATATGACTTGGACCAGCATAAGTGGTATAATCCTGTGAACAACTCACAAGAGCGATGAGTGCAGCTACGGCTGCCAAACATCCCATCATTATTTTCTTCATGATCGTCTCCTTATTTTATTTGTTACTTTCATTAGGCTGAATCTCAGAACCTGGTGCCTCAAGCTCATGCTGAGGAATTGGCCAGACAAAGAGAGGGTCATCCTTTTCAACCTTCAGACTGCTCTGCACGAAGTTGGCAGCAGGCTGGTCGGCAGCCTTACGCTCAAATCCCTTGTGCCAGCGCTTGAGGTCGTTCAGACGGAAGCCTTCCATATAGAGTTCCTTCACGCGCTCTGCCTCGATTATCTTCATGGCGTTGCTCTCGCTCATCGAGGTGTTACCACCGTATGATGAGTAGCGGGCTGTACGCAAGGTAGAGATGTCCTTACCTGCCTTGCCGTATTCACTCTTCATGGCGTAAGCCTCAGCACGTATCAGATACTGCTCTGACAGTCGGAATACCATTGGCTGGTGAACATGCAGGATATTGTTGCTCAGGAATTCTGCATCGCCGAAATACTTGCTCAGCAAAGGCCACTGCAAACCGTGCTCATAACCTGTTACACGGGTTGTGAAGATGGCTGCAGCACGGAGGTCATTGCTGTCGAATGAGTTGATGACCCATGTCTCAGGCACATAGTCAGGACGATAAGTTACGTAGTTGTAGTTATCGAAGATGGTACCCAGTGCACCGCCATAGCTGTTCACGGTAAAACCTACCTTCCAGATAGCCTCACGCGAATCACCATAGGTCCAGATATACTTGTAATCGTTCACCTTGTTTAAATAGGTGTTGGAAGAAGCCTTCTCCAATGTATAATACTTACTGCCGATTACCTTAGATGCATACTTGATGGCATCATCATACTTGTGCATATATAAGGATACGCGCGCACGTAAGGCATGACAGGTATACTCGTTGAAGTAAATCTCGTTGTAGAGACTTCCTGTGAAGTCTTCGTCTACCTTCAGATATTTGGCAGCCTTGTCAAGGTCTCTCAATACGAAATCGTATGATTCCTTCAGAGTGGCTCTCTTCTGTGGCTCATTGCCGTAATAGTGCTCTGTGAGTACCACGCCGAGTTCCTTCGCAGCCTGCTCATCGCTATCGTAAGCCTTGCAGAAACACTTGATCAGTTCTGAGTAAGCCAGGGCACGGGCAAAATAAGCCTCGCCCTCACACTGCTCCAACTTGTCGAGCTCCTTATCACTGTTGGTGTTTGCCTTTACCTTATCTACATTATCGAGCAGGAAGTTGGCATTGTTGATAACACCATAAAGATCGGCATATACCGCCTCGATGTCGGTGTTGGTAGCCTTGATATCTTTCCAACGGTAGATATCGCCATAGGCATTAGAGTAGCCCTTCACGCAGTACACGAAGTCTGCCTGCAGATCTGGCAGGATTGTCAGATTGCCCGAATAGAGGGCGCTGCTCTTGAAACTGTCGTAGATACCGTACACCAGCTTGTCTATGTCGCCCACCGTGTTGATAGCCTGGTCCATGCGGATAGAATCCTCAGGATACTTATCAAGACAGGAAGACATCGAGAGGGCTAGGATTCCCGACAGGATGTATGTCTTTATATTTTTGATATTCATTTTTTTCTCCTTTCTTGGTTAGAATTGCAATTCAACACCCAGAGTAAACTGGCGTGATGCCGGATACTGTGCCTGGTAAATATTGGATGAAACCTCAGGATCCAGACCGTTGAAACCGGTTACGGTGAAGAGGTTCTGTGCCTGACCGTAGATTCTGACCATAGAGAAGAAGTTGGTTTTGCGCAACAGACTCTGTGGCAATGAATAGGACAGACTGAGATTCTTCAGACGGAGGAACGATGCATTCTCCAAGAAGCGGTCGTCGAGCTGGGTTACCTCGCCCCAACGTGGGATGTCGGTAATATCGCCAGGCTGCTTCCAACGGTCGTACAACAGACGGTTTGACTGGTTGTAAGCAGTACCGAAGGTTACACCGCTCTCCTCGAAGTAACGGTCGTTGTTGATGACGTAGCGTGTACCAATCCAGCTGAACTGGGCAGAAAGCTGCAAGCCCTTCCAACGGAAGCTTGTACCGAAACCGCCCATCCAAGGTGCATCATAGGTCTTGCCTGTCATCACCTTGTCGCTCTCACGGAACTCGTTGGTCACGTTGCCATCCTTATCATACCAGAGCTGTTCACCATTCGCTGGATTCACACCGGCATAACGGTTCAGGAAGAACTCGCTTACTGAGTGACCTACCACATACTTCAAACCGGTGGTAGAGTTTACATACTCGGTTACACCGTTATAGAGTTCCTTCAATCGGTTCTGGTTGTAAGATACGTTGGCACTTACATTCCAGGTGAAGTCGCGTGTGCGGATTACATCACCGTCAGCGCTCAACTCGATACCCTTGTTAGCCATCACACCTACGTTCTTCCAGCGATAGCCCTCGCCGGTAACGGTGTAAGACTCAGGAACGCGCATCAGCATATTGGAGGTACGCTTGTAGTAAGCCTCGAAGCTGAAGTTGATTCTGTCGAGGAAACCAAGACGGAGGGCGAAGTTGTTAGCCCAGGTTGACTCCCAACCCAATTCCTCGTTACCACTCTGTGATGGAGAGAAACCGGCAGTATTATCGTAGTTGGCACCACCAGAAACCAAAGCCAGGTGATAATAGTTTGGAATCTCAGAGTTACCCGATGTACCGGTACTTACGGCAATCTGGGCTGTGCTGAGCCACTTCATATCCTTCAGCCAGTTGGTAGACTTCACGTTGTACATGAAACCGAGCGACCAGAATGTACCCCAGCGATGATCCTTACCGAAACGTGAAGAAGCATCGGTACGCAGAGAGAAGTCGGCATAGTAGAGCTCCTTATAGTTATACTCGCCACGCATGAAGAATGACAGGTAAGAATAATCAGAAGATGAATCTGCCCAGCGGCTGGCACGTGTACCTGATGATACATTGGTCAGGAGATCGCTGGTCTGACCCTTGGAATATACCTGGAAACCCTCTGAGTGGAAATTAACAGCCTCCTGACCCAGCATCACGTTGAACGAATGGATATCGTTCAGGGTGAAACGGTAGTTAGCCGTAGTGGTCTCTGTCAGGTTGATGGCATCGCTGCTCTGGCGTGCCGCAGTACCCTGTCCGTTATTTGAAGAGAGACTTGGGAACGACTGGAGGAACGCTGTAGAATGGGTGAAATCGGCACCGAACTGAGTACGGATAGTCAGATTCTCTATCGGATAGATTTCAGCATACATGGTAGAGAGCACCTTATATTTCTTGTTCTTGATAGGATTCAAGCCCATGTAAACGATAGGGTTCTCGCTGGTTCCAGCCCAGTTGCCTGCTGAAAGTGAAGCCAGACTGCCATCCTTTGCGTATGGATTCCAGTAAGGCAGCATGAAACGGCATGCTGAGATAGGAGTAACGGTAGTATAGCTTCCGTCGTCAGCCTGCTGAGCCTCCTCATAGGCAGCCATGGTGTTGGTACCTACCTTCAACCACTTGCTAGCCTTTACATCAGCATTGGTGCGGATGTTGTAACGGCGGAAGGTTGAATTCTGTGCGATACCGTCCTGATCGTAGAAACCACCAGAAACATAGTAGTTCAAGCGGTCGGTAGCACGGTTGATAGAGAGTTCATAGCTCTGCAGCGGAGCGCGGTCGTTGAACACCTCGTCCAGCCAGTTTACGTTTACTCTTGAAAGGAGATTGTAATCCTTACCTGTATCCAGACCTACTTCTTTCTCAAACTGGATACGCTCGTCGGTATTCATCATTTTCCAGTTGGTCTGCGCCAACTCAGAGAAACCATACTGTGCACGGAGCGTAATCTTCGCCTTGTCCATTGCCAAGCCTCGCTTGGAAGTGATTACAACCACACCATTGGCAGCACGTGCACCATATATTGAGGTAGAAGAGGCATCTTTCAATACAGAGATACTTTCGATGTCGTTAGGACTCAAGGTATTGAAATCAGAACTTGAGATTGGCACGCCGTCGAGGATAAAGAGTGGCGACTTGCCGGAGTTGATAGAGTTGGTACCACGGATCTGGAAGGTAGCCGCCTTGCTAGGTTCACCCGAAGAAGAGATGACCTGCAAACCAGTACTCTGTCCCTGCAAAGCTTGGTCGAAGCTTGCCGCCGGCACATTTTCTATCTTTTCAGACTTTACGGCAGACACGGAACCCGCAATGGTTCCCTTCTTTCTCACGCCATACGCCACCACGACCACTTCATCCATCATCTTGGAATCCGAAGCAAGGGTGATGTTGAGCGTATTTGTCTGCGCATTCACAACGTGCTTCTGCGTAACGCAACCCACATAAGAGTAGGCAAGCGTAGCCTTCGAAGCACCCTTAATTTCGATGGTATAGTTACCGTCAATATCGGTCACTACGCCATTTGATGTTCCCTCTTGCATAATGGTCACACCAATCATCGGTTCGTTGTCTTCAGCAGACACGACTGTACCCTTGACGCTGAAACTCTGCGCCAAGACCGATTGGATAGACAACAATACAAGTGAGACAAGTAAAAGAGTTAATCTTCTCATCCTTGTTTGTTTCAAGTTTATCCTTAATTCCGCAACACTATAGTTTAATATTATTTATAAGTGCCTGAGCAACAA
>ERZ1023626.168-NODE-168-length-16772-cov-7.747562_pt1 | contig 16772 bp, 15 predicted proteins | sample MGYA00380331_ERZ1023626 | MGnify/ENA primary metagenome ERZ1023626 (study PRJEB33179, sample SAMN07448974) | human gut metagenome | biome: Human-gut; feature: Human associated habitat; material: Faeces | host: Homo sapiens | place: India: Bhopal | collected...
ACGTAAGATAAATAAATACATCGTTGAACAGATAAATCCTGAATTTGAATTTGTATTTATGGGAATGAATGGAATGACAATAGAGCAAGAACTTGAAATGGATATCAAGAAACTTAATTCATTCCAAACACTCAATGAAACGAGAGAGAAATGGGATTTACCATCAATCAAAGAAACTGGAGATATTATCGAAAATTCCGTTTATTGGCAAGCGGAAAGTGCTAAGCAACAACGCGAACAACAAGAACAGCAACAACAGATGCAAATGCAGATGGGGGGAGGTTATGGCGATGAAGGAGAAGGCGGCCAAGGCTGGGGAGGTTATGGCGATGATGAAGAAGGCGGTGAAGAAGATTACAATCCATTCGATGAATACGCTGAAGAAGGAGAAGGGGAAGGGGAAGAAAGTAATGAGTCTGAAGATGACGATGAGGAGGAAACTGATGAAGATACGGAAAAATCAGAAACCAATGCTTTCGTTAAAGCCTTTGAGGATTTTTTAGCAAAAGAAGAACAAGAAATAAATGATTAACAGAATATGAGTAACACAAAAAATTTAGGGCAAGTTTCGGGTTTATTCATAGGACTTTCTGCCCCCGAAAATACAACATTACTTTGGTACGACAGTACACCAAACCAGCAATGTCATAAAGTATATGACGTCGCAAAGAAAATGTGGGTTGCATTAAACCCGCAGATAGTAGCGAAAACAACGTATTCTGAGCTTGTAAATAATGCTAAGAAAAATGGTTTAGCGATTGGTAAATTTTATCAGATTACAGATAAGTCTAATACGCTTGCTATTGCTATAGCATCGACAAAGGTTCAATATGTTGATAGTATTGGAAATCTACTGATAGATGATTTAGGAACTAATGTGCAATATCACGTTAGTTCCGATAATCTACTGATAGATGATTTAGGAGGTGTGTGGGATAAGACCGCTAACAAGCTTATATTCCAGTTTTCAGACCTTACTCCGAATAATTCCACCGATTATCTATTAGGTAAGGCGAGAAGTGGAAATAAATGGGTTCTCGCTAAATTTTCAATTTCTAAGTTTCTATCTACTGTGAGTGGGAACTCATTGACTTGGAATAATGGTTTGTTTTTCAATTTTAAATATGCTATTGCATCTATTCTTGATAAGGAAGGTGGAGTAATAAGCAAAGAGGTTTACGATAAGAATATATCTTCAATCCAAAATTCACTTAATTCTATATCAAAGGAAAATCAAACAATTATTCAAAATGCTAACGCAGCAATAAAAGACGGAACATCTGATGATGCGATTTTCGGGAAGAAAAACACGAAGGATATAGATACGGTTACGGCACCAGGTGATGTTATAAAGGGCGATACATTATTTACGATTATCTCAAAATTCCAACGTTGGATAAATCGTTTAAAATACGCTACTGGTGTTCATCTATCGCGTTCATTTGCGGACGCAAAAAAGCAACAATATATAAACAACAATGATACAGTTGAAAGTGCGTTAGGTAAGGTTCAGTATATGCTTAAAAATCCTACTGATTCATATTCTTTACCCGAAGGTTGGACAGATAGTTATCCTGAAGATGAAAATGGTGACGGCATAAATTGGGAAACTGGTGATTTACCGAAAGCTGGAGATAGTTTCGATACAGCTTTCAGAAAGTTGAGTAATTTTCTTAGGTATTGTAGTTATACTGTGAGATTAAGTTCAAAATTTAAACCAAAGGATTATAAAACGTCTGTCGAATTACCGTCAGCAGATGATAGCTTTGAAGAAGCATTTGCTAAAGCAGTAGCAAAACTTAATCAGATAGGTGATATATCAGATGGTAAAATATCGTCAAAACAACGCTCAACAACGAGTTCAAATAAACCAGTTACTGTTTTAGATTTACGAAATGGCTCATTGGAATTTAATTCAGGAGATAATTCAATGTCGCTTTCAAAAAGTTCTATATCTTTGAAAGATAGCGATAGGGTTTTCTTTTTATTGAATGACTCTAAATTTGAATATACTATAAATACAACAAGCATCTTAAAAAATAACATACATAGTGCTGCCGTTATAGAAACAACTGAAAATTACGATGGTCAATCATGCGCATTTCAAGCGGTAAATTCGGGTAATGGGCGTCAATCTTTTGATGCATTTTTTCAAAGACTAAAGGTAGGCGGCATTGTTTGGGATGCTTATTTCATGTCGGGAACAACGTATTCAGTAACAACGAAAAATTTCATTATATTCAACGGAACACAACCAGGTGATATATATTTACCATCAAGACCTGATAACGGAAGATTTGTTATTATCGCAAAATCTGTAAAAACAAATTTCAATGTTCACGCATCGGGAAATGATGAAATAGATACGGTGAATGAAAGCTCGCAATCGGTTAGTATGGGTAACAATACAAATCGCGGTGTGATGTTTGCATTCATATACATAGAAGGAATTAGATATGATAATAAACCTAACTGCACGGGATTATGGCAATGTGCTCGTTGGGAAGCTGCTTGGGGTTAAATATAAAAATGTTAATAATATGAAAGCAAAAAATATAAACGGATATTTTCAGATTATAGATTATGATTATGAAATATCTCAAGTTGAATCAACTTATAAAAATTTAATCATACAAAATTCAGTTGATGACGATACGATAAATTCTATATTGCTCAAATCGGAAGAAAATAGAACAATGTCTGATTTGAAAAAAATTATAGAAAGAAAGAAAATTGATGATTGGTTTGATAAGAAGAAAAGCGAGTTTAATGGTTACAAGGATTTAATTGTTGTTCCATACGAAGGAAAAATAGAAGAATATGAAACGCTAAATCCTAAATTTTCAGAAGAAGAAAATCAGATTACGCAAACTTATGAAAAAATTGTCAGTAAACAACTTATCAACGAAATTATTTCAAACTTAAAAAATAAACTATCGTCCAGTGATTACGTTATAATTAAGGCTTATGAGGCAAAGGTTATGATGCAAGACACTCCGTATTCTGACGAATTTATGACTAAAACAACCGAGGAGCGTCAGAAGATAAGGGATAAAATAAATCGGTTAGAAGAACTGTTAAAAACTGCAAAATAGATTGTATTATGTGTAAGGTAGTATATTTAACAACACGTTGTTTTGATGCTCCAGCAAAAGAGTTTAAAACGGCTCTTGCTGAAGAACTTAGAAATAGGAAAGTTGAAGTAGTTACTGATTCAACTTGCTCCATTAAACGTATGTTTCGTAGGCATAAAACGTATGGAATTGCAATAGCTATTGACTTTTTTCGCGATGGTAAGGATGGATGCGGATTAACACTTAATCGTCAGTGTTCTTATATTAGTAGAGATTTTGCATATAATATTTCAAATCTCATGGACGCTTTAACTCCGCGTATTCGTTGGCGGGATTTTAAATTTGTAGATAGTGAAACTCGTGAATGGCGTAAATTCTTTTACAAAATAAGTTCAGAAACAAAGGCAATTTTTTATCTTTGCACATATAACAATAATGTAGATTATGACATATATTCTGCAGCGATGTATAAAATTGTAAAAGCGTTTGCTGACGAAATTGTTCGTTGTTTGCGTTCCAATTATGATTATAAAGATTATCAACGAAGGGTAAAAATAGCAAAACTTAAATTACGAAATAGATGAACTGGTTTAGTGAGCATATAGTGGAAATAATATCTATTCTTTTCGGAGCAGGAGGTATTGGATATGCGATTATTGAAAGGGTTCTTAATCGCAAGCAATATTCTCAACAAGTTCGTCAAGAAACAGCCAGTGCAGATATTCATATTGATGAGTTTTGGAAAAATCGTTATGATGTTCTTATGGCAGAAATGCAAAACAAGGACACTTGGTGGAAAGATAGGTATAATAAATTGTATGAGGAATTTCAGGACGAGAGAAAACTTAGCAATGATATTATTAACAACTTTCGTACAGAGTTAAATCAAATACGAGAGGATTATGAGAAACAAAAAGAAAATGATAAGCAGCGGTATGATGAACTAATGGTTCAATATCGTAATTATCAAGAAGAAGTGGAACGAAAAGGACAAGAACAAATCAAGAGAATAAATCAACTTGAGCGTCTTGTCGCAGAATATGAAAAGAAATTAAAAAAACAACAATAATATGAGTTTAATTGATGAAATAAAAATTAAGAGCCTTTCTGATGCTCAAGAAATCTTGAAATCTGCTGGAACGGAAGACATCTTAGATTTTGAAAAGGCACATAAAGATGGTGACCTTCACCCTAACGGTAAATATGTATGGGTATCTTCTGCTAATGGCGGTAGAGGAGATTGGCGAACGCTGAATGGTCGTATCCATAAGAAACATCAAGCTACAATCGGAGGTGGTGCAAGTAGTTCAGCTGTAAGTAGTACTACTGGAGCTTCATCGAAGAAAGATAATAGTAGTACGAAAACCACTGTTGTTAGTAAGAAAAGTTCTAAACCCGATTTTTCAAAATTAAAGAGTTGGGCGGAGCCATTTGTTAAATTGTTTAATGAACCCGAAAACCTCAAATCTATTGCGAAGACAATAGATTATATAGATATGAATAAGCCAATGAAAGTATCTAAAATTGGTTCACGTGATTCAAAAGTGTTCTTACTAAGATACATTAATAAATCGGGTGTTCCGCAGGTAGAGTATTTTTCATATGATGGTTCATCTGCTCCAGGAATGTATGGATGGAGTGCGAATGCTGCTGTTAAGAAGATATTTGAACAAAATGCGGATGTTCTTCCGCCGTTGAAGATAGATTCAAGTGGAAATGTTTTAGGAATAAAGATGGTTGATAATAGTAAAACAACTATTTCAGATGGCGGTAAGAAGAAAATGATTAATGCGAAAACCAATGTGAAGGTTGTTCCTGATACTTACACTATAAGAGGAAATAGAAGTTCAAGAAAAATGGATGCTTTATACAAAGAAATGGACGAAAAGTATAAAGATTATTCACGTGAAGACTTGCAAAAGTTAAAAGATAGTTTTGATAAAAAACGAACAATTGGGTTAGCAATTGATAGATATAAACAATTAACGAAGCAGGGCGCAAGTAAGATTGCAATAAATAAAGAGGGAAATTTATGCGACGAACTCACAGCACGTTATTATACTATTAATAGGCTATTAGCGACAGAAGATGTTACTAATGATGTTGATAATAGTAAAACAACTTCATCAATAAATCCAACATTTCAAAAATATTTTTCAATCAATAACAGTAAGTTTACAGACCCTAAAAAGATGTCTGTAAGTAAAACGCCTCAAGGAAATTGGAGTTTGAGTTATGAAGGTAAAAGAATTTCTACAGTCGCTCCATTAACAGATGCTGACAAGAAGGAACTTGAATCAGCTGGAGTGACGTTTGATGATACATTCAAACCTAAGCAAAAAGTTAAGACTAATTCAGAAACATATTCTCACGATATTAACGGAGTATCTGTTAATGTTAGCAAGAATAAAGATGGCTCTTATACTCTTGAAGCAAACGGAAAGAAAGTGAAGAGTGATGACCCATCTTTCTTTAAGGATAAACTTACACCGAGAGTTAAGAAAGCACTTGCTAAGGAGGTTGGAATTGATGTGAAAAATCCTACTAAACAATTTGACGTTAAACAAATAGGAGATTTTATTTCTTCAATTAAAACTACACATGGTGTTGTTAAGTTTATTCCTAAAAATGGAGCGATTTATTTAGTAGGTAAACGAGACGATTATATAGGAGATTGTGATGAAGAAGAGAAAACTATTGAATTAAGACAAGATGGTTTATCTAATGTAAAAAGAGATAGAGAAGCTATACAAGAGATTTCAGATGCCTTACAAGAAAAATTTGGTTTTGTACGTAAGATAACATATAAAGAAAATCCAAAATATCATTTGAAAAAGGCATATATGAAGATAGTTTTAAAACCATCTAAATAATGTTCTTAAATATATATAACATTAAGAATAAGTAATTGTGGTTAAACACGAAATAAAATATATCATGTAAATGAATTATATTAAATATGGAACTTTTAGATAGCATACAAATTAACGGCTTTAAGGATGCGATAGATATCATCAAAGCCGCAGGATTGGAAGATATTTTTGAAAAGGCTCATAATGTTGGAGATTTATTTCATTGTAACGGAAAGTCCTATGTTTGGACAGAACATTCCCCAGGCAAATTCGATTGGAGATTGATTAAGCAGAAACAACACGTTATTTACGGAAAGGGTATAAATGGGCTTCACGGTATTAAGGCTTTGAATAAGGTTTACACTTCAATAGATAAGACCTTCACAGACCCTAAGAAAATGATGCTCAAGCGTACACCTAATGGTTCTTGGCGTCTTCATTATGATGGTAATGATGCTGGTATGACAATAGGGGGTGATACTCTTACTGAATCAGAATTGAGAAAAGACGACATCTGTTATCAGGATAAACGAGTTGTTGATAACTTTGAAATGCTTAAGGACTATATGGAATTCAATAGTCCTGATGATGTGTATTTTGTTCAAGTTATTAAGCGTTGGAAGGATAATAAGGATAAACCTGATGCTGATGCTTGGAGAGCTGCTGGTAAGGTAAAGGGTTCTTATCATGCTGGTGCGGAATATTTAAATTATTACCTTATCCATTCAGCAACAGAACTTGAAGCACTGAAACCCGATATTATAAAGGCTTGTAGTTATAATAATGCACGCGCATATATCTCAATCAACAGTCGTAAGCAAAGTCAAGTTAATCAGTATATGGCAAAGTTCAAGGGTCGTTTTAGTCCGAATGACCCGCGAGCAAAGAATGCTGAAGCTATCCTATATGGAATGCCTAAGAGTGGCCCAGCTTGGAAGAATGAGCGTTTCAAAGTATTACTCGACATTGATACAACAAGGGACTCAAAGGCAAAAATGCCTAATGGAAAAATGGTTAATGTTTGGGATGAAACGAAGAAACGATTAAATGATTTAAACATTAAGGTTGCTGCGGAGTATGAAACCCCATCGGGCGGTTTACACTTAATTCTCAATAATAAGAATAATCGAAATCTTAGACCGTTTTACAAAGGATTGAAAGATTTTGATGGAGGTCGTGATTTAGACCGTCTTGCAACGGTTCACCCATCAGAAGATATAAAAATGGTTCTTTATTCAAATGTAGATACGGAGGGGTATTAATGAAGAAGAAATATGCAATCATAATTTCTCTTGTAGCTGCCGTTTTAGGATTTGTGTTAGGGAGATTAAGTGTAACTGATAATAAGGTTGTAGAAACAAAAGAAGTGACCAAATACGTACCTTCCCCTTATCCAGTTACCGATACGATTTTTCACCCACAACCATACAACGTATATATTCCAGCAGATACGGTGTATCGGTATCTTACAAAGTTTGAAAAAGTAGATACTGCTGCTATCTTAAAAGATTATTATCTAACAAGACAATATCATTTGGATTTTAGCAACGATACACTTGGTGAGTTTAAAGTGAATGCTGAAGTAGGGCAAAATAGACTTTTATCAGCAAGCTCTTACATAAAGCCATTAATTAAAAATATATATCATGAAACAACGGTAACGAAATATAAAACAAAGATTTTTCAGCCGTTTATCTTGGTAGGAACATCACCAAAGTTTGACTTTCAAAAAGCAACAATCGGTTTTGATTTATCGCAACGGTATATTTTAGGTGTGTCGGGAGTACGTTGGGATAACAGATATAATTACAGTATAGATTTTGGAATTAAATTTTAAGAATATGGATGTATTTGGACAAGTTGCTGCAAAGCGTAGAGAAATCGAAGAAGCAACAAAAATGAATATAGCAAAGTCTTTTCAAGAAAATCTCAATTCTGAGATTGAAGAAAAGAAAGTAGAGAAGTCGTTTGATGACGAGTTAAACGAAGTGCATAGAGAATTATTCGGTGACGATATTGAAAAAGCGGTTTATGCCGATACGGCTCAAAATCGTAAACTTGGACGTGTCGGACGAGAGTATCACCGAGGTAAAGGGAAGAAAGACGATAAAAAAGAAGTTAAGAGTAATTTAGACTTTGACACTAAAACTTTACTGACACATTACGTTAATCGTCAGAGTTTTCCACTTGTTCACGCTAAGATGGGACAGGAACTCGATGGTCATAAAATAGGCGAGAAAAACGATAAAAATGAGTTTTGGATGCCTAAAAAGGAATATAATGGAAAAGCACATCATAGTGGTCATTGGGTATCAAAACAAGAACTTGAAGATTTTGAAAATAAGGCAATGGGTGGTATACTAAAAGAGAAACACTACAAATCCATGCCTATTGGCAAAGAGTTTAAAGATGATAAGGGTAATACCTGGAAAGTCGTAAAACATTTACCCGATTATGATAATGGAAATGGTGGTGGTCGTATTCGATTGAAAATGACAACTAAAGACGGAAAAAGTAAGACACTTGGAGTTGATGTTTCAACGATTAATGCTATAAAGAGGAGTAAAAACTTAACAACTGGAGTTTCTTCTCTTGACAAGTACATAAGGGAGGGTTTTTCTAACATTAAAGTCAAACCATTTTTAGATGGTCTGACGGCATATTATGAAGGCGAAACCGATGATTTATCACCCAAACTGGTAAAACAGTTCAAATCAGCTGCTAAGGAATTAGGAACGATGGAATTGGCTAAAGAAATGTTTAAATACTGGTCTGACCCACAAAATAATAAATCTTCATACGCTCAATCCGCTAATAGTGATGATGAGATTAAAGAAGCGGTTACAAGCGCATTTGAAGAGTTTGGTGTTAAGATTGATAAGGAAACGAAAAAGTTCTTGAAGATTTAAATACAGCGAGATTTATGGAAAAGAAGCATGAATCACATTTCATACCTTCACCCTTTCCAGTTGTTACATCATATGAAAATGCTTTCATAAAAAAGTTTAACGACAATTTAGCTGGTGCCGTTGCAGAGGTTTTGAAATATATTGCCCATGCAACGGCACTTTCAGTAAAGTCTGTTGAAACACAGAAAGCGTTTGATAATGATATTGAGAAGGCACATCAGGTAGGAGATATTCACAAGAATGGTCGTTGGGTTTGGACGGAATATTCTCCAGGTAAATTCGACTGGCGAACAATAAAGAAGTCTACCCCTAAGAAGATTGAATTATGGAAAGAAAGGAAGGAATTTGCCGAAAGTAAAACTCCATCTGATTGCATTAAAATACTTGTGAATAAGGGTGTTGTAATAAAGGGTTCAAGTATCGGTCGTTGCGATATTCAGACGGCACGCAAGGTAAGTAGCGTATTGCTGAATGCTAAGGAGCAATTCAATATGCAGCCTATCGAAGTTAAAATGAGAAAACTAAAGGGTGCTACCGCTCAAGCAACGGCAGGTCGGTTATTGGAACTTAACTCAGATTATTTTAGAAGTTTTGATTCAGATAAATATTATCAGGATTGTGTTGTTGAATGGCATAAGTCCCAGGAGTATAACTACAAGCGATTAGTTGAAAAAAAGAAACAGCTTCAAAAGTCGGGAGATTGGGATGCTAATAGAGGTAAACTATTGGACGAGAAAATAAGACTTACTAAGGAAGCAGCTGAGAAGTACAGAGGGTTTACTGTGGAGTATAAAGGAACGGCATGCGAGGATGTTGTAATCCATGAAATTGGTCATATCCTTAATGCTCAGTGTACTGCTGGCTGTATGATGATGCCTTTTATAGAGCGTAGAATAAAAGCGTTGGAAAAGATAAAAGGTACGCCAACAAAGCCGCATTTAGATGACTTAAAGAAAGCAACCGTTGTAGCAAAACAGCTAAATCAAGAACACTATAATCTTTGGGCGAATTACATAAAGGGTTCAAACATTATATCCGAGTATTGTGCATCAAAGAGAGTAGAAGGATTTGCCGAAATGTTTGTAGCATACGTTCACGGAGATACAGAGTTACCAAAGTCAGTACACGACTATTACGATAAGTATTTCAAACAAACAAAAACGAGTTTCTTATATGGATAAAAATACAACATTTCCTGAGGTAGAGAGTAAGTGTGAAACTTGTATTCACTACTTGAAAGACAAGAAGTGTCCAGCATTTTGGGAGGATATTCCCGAAGATATATGGAACGAAAAGACGGAACACGATACGGTACGTAAAGGCCAGTTGCTTGATATTATCTACAGAAAGAGAGGAGGCTTGATATGATATTCACACTTGCTCAGATAAATGATATAATAGGCATTTTGAAAAAGAATAAGTTAGCGTTCATTGCTGAGCAGTTAGGTTTAGATTTTCTTTCTCAATCGGATAAAGACCTCCTAACGGCATCAGGAATAGACTTAACAAAATTTACAAATTCTCAAGGCGTCTTAGAGCACGCATATATATTCGGTATATTGTCAGATGCACTTGGCGATGAGCGTTCAAAAAACCTAAATTACCGAGAGTTTCAGAAATTCCTAAAGTCAAGTAATTTTATTCCGCTTACAGAAACGGAAGAATTTGCCCTACAACAGCTAAAAATGCGTGCCTACACGGATTTAAACAGCTTAGGTAATAGGATAGCTGCGGGAACGAGTAACGTGATTATACGAGCAAATCAGCAACAACAGCATAAGTTACAAGAGATTGTAAAAAAGAAGGCAATCAATGCTGTTAAGTATCGTCAGAGTGCAACGAAACTTGCGAGTGAACTTGGACACGCTACTGATGATTGGGAACGAGATTGGCTGAGAATTGCGTACTATCTTTTACATGAAGCGTATAACACTGGACGCGCTCAAAGCATTTTGAAAGAACACGGAGTTGACGCTGAAATATATTTTGAAGTATTACATGGAGCATGTCGTCATTGTCGTGAACTTTATCTTACAGACCCTGATGATGAAGATAGTGAGCCTAAGATTTTCAAGTTGAAAGATATTGTTGAGAACGGAAATAACATTGGTAGAAAGGCATCAGACTGGTTACCAACGCTTGCTCCAATACACCCATACTGTAGATGTACTTGCAGATATAAAGACCCGAACACGGAATGGGATGCAGAAACGCTTTCATTCTCTAAGATTAAGAAATATAAACCGAAGAATAAAAAACTTCAAGGTTTGAAGTTGAATATAAAAGTTACGAAGTAGCACATTTTTCCACAAGGTTTATATAAAAAGAAACTTTAATACAAAATATAAAATGTTAGAAGAAATTGTACAACAAGCACCATTCACGGTACTAATAGAGCCAACGGAAGGTTGTAACCTTGGTTGTAGTTTTTGCGGTTTACGAGGAATACGCGAAAAGGGAACAAAGCCTTGGAAGTATATGAGTATTGAAACCGCTGAGAGAATAGCGAGCGAGATAGCTAACGCAGGTTGGAATGCTAAGTTAGTTTTTGCTCAACACGGTGAACCAACTCTTAATCCTAAGCTTTTTGAAATTATAGCAACTTTCAGAAAGTATTTACCTAATAATGTTTTTCATATTTACACAAATGGATACGGAGTTGTTAAAAGTGGTAATCCTGACGAATATGTTGAGAAACTGTTTGAAGCAGGAATTAACAATATTAACGTAGATTGCTACACGAAGAACGGAGATTGGCAGTTTGTTTATAAACTTAAAGACCAAACGAATGTAGTAATTTACGAAAAGGGAGTACCATTATATCCAAATAATCATAAGCGAAGAATTTGTCTTTTGCCTCCGATTAAAGACGATACAACGAATAAGATAACGAGAAAACTTGCTAATCATGCAGGAGCCGCAGCACCGTTAGATGATAGTTACAACAATAAGCGTTGTACTATGCCCTTCCGTGAAATGGCATTCCGTTACAACGGCTGGGTAAATCTTTGTTGCGATGATTTTAGGGGTGAATATCCTATTGGAAATATCTTTGATAGAGATATTGTTGACCTTTGGAATGATGACCGCTATAAGGCAGCGAGAATAATGTTATATAATTACAGTCGTGATTTTAGACCTTGTAAGGGTTGCACGAATGTAAGTATGAGGGTTGGGTTCTTGCCCGATAGTTCGGGGAAAGAAAGTTTACCGAAGATAACATCTGACGTGAAAAAGCTCGCTCAGAGTGTAACAAAAGAAAATAAGCCATTATCAACAATTGTAAAAAGAAGTTATGAAAAATAATAGAATATTAAACATTCTTTTAAAAAAAGGATTTAATTGCGAAGTTTCAGATAAGGATATAAAAGTATATCTTCAGAACTATTATTCATTTCGTATTCTCTTGAAGAAAGGAAATATGTGCATTGTTTCGTTTAACGGAATGAAGCCTATGTTCGGAAAGAGTAAGAATATAAATCCATCATACGAAACGTTCATTAAACTCATATCTAAGTATATTTCAAAATATACCGTATCTACTTCAGGAGTAGTTACAATAAATACTGATATGGAGATTTTGTGCGATTTATTTAAGAGTTCAAATATCTTAGATAAATTTAACGAAGTTATAAAGTTTGACGGATTGTGGAGTAACATTAAGTTCAACAAGTTAGAGTATGATGGTAAAACTTGTATATATCGCGATAATAAAAATGAATTAGCGATTGTTAGAGAAGCATTTACAGCTAATACTTATGAACATCACGGAATGACGTTTGATAAAGATGATGTTGTTCTTGATTTAGGCGCGAATATAGGCTGTTTTACGTTGAGTATTTTCAATAGAGTTAAAAAAGTAATCGCTGTTGAACCTGAAAAATATAATTGCGAAGTGGCTCGTATGAACATTCGTGAGAATAATATTCAAAATTGTAAATTATTTGAAGCAGCGGTTGTAGGAAATGATGATAAAACGAGAAAACTGTTTTGCGGTTTTTGCGCTGGTATGTATTCGCTCCATACAGATACGCATCAGCGCGTGGCTGTTGATGTTAAATGCTTAAATATACAAGACTTAATTGACGAATATAATCCAACGAAGATTAAGTTTGATATTAAGGGTAGCGAAATAGAATGTGTTCACGCAATTAAGAATTGGCGCAATGTTAATCAAGTCGCGTTTGATTATTGTTTTGATATTAATGGCGATTTGAAGAACAATTATACTGAATTTAATCGTTTCAAGAAAAAGTTAGAGGAAGATGGTTTTGATATAACACCGCTTGAGCGTGATATGAAGTCTAATTGGAATTTAGTATTTTTGTTAAATAAGAAGAAGTGAAAAGTAAGAAGTTGTTACTCATACAACCTCATAGCGATGACATACTTTTCAGTTGTTCACACTTATTATTCGATGGTCAGTACGAAAAAGAAGTGCTGACCATCGAAAATAATCAAAAGCGAATTTCTGAAGATGTTAAGTTGTATGATTTTTTAAATATTCCATTTCATCATCTTGAGGTAGATTTTGATGACCAGTCGTATTACGGCTATCATAAACAATTCAAAGAGGTGACGGTTGATGACTCATATCAGTATCTTAGAGAGTTCTTTGGCGGTGAAGTTCTAACAGACATAGAACTTCAGTTGCAAGATTTTCTTGAAGCATTTTTCAAGCGTAACAAGAAGTACGAAGTAACGGTTGTTGCACCTTGGGGAGTTGGTCACCCATTTCATCTTTTTGTAAGAGATTTACTCGAACGGAAAATTTCTATTATGTGGTATTATCGCGAATTTCCTCATTCGTATAAGAAACGTAGCAGAATTCAGGTTGAGAAGCAACAAGAGAAATATGAATTATTAAGTTCAACTCCAGTAGAGGAATTTGATGATGTAAAATGGGAATTGGCTAAGAAGTTCTATAAAAGTCAATCTTCACTGCTTTGGTTCGAGCAGGGTTATATTAAGAAAAGATTAGCGGAAGAAATATATATTAACAAAGAACAAAAATTGCCATTCTAATGAAAATAATAATAGCAGATTTTCAGATAGCAAAATATGGAGGTATCGTGAACTATGTAAAAGATATGCTTAAAGCGTTTCATGAATTAGGTCACGAAGTAGATGTTGCGCAGATGACTCCAACGAGTACAACTCAGAAGGCTTATGATAAGAAAGTTGCTGAGTTTGAAAGCGGAGAGCATCAGCGTAAGATTAAGTTTCATAGTCAGGCTGGTGGTTATGAAAAAGATGAAACCGTAGGCTATTGGTATAACACGTATTACGGTTATTTTTTACCTCCCAGTAATCGTATAGGAGTTTATGAAGCAGATGCTGTAGAACGTTGGAAAAGTCTTGTATCTGATGCGGATATTATACTATGGAACTTTATGCCAACGAAAAGCTCAGCTTGGGATAAAAAGGGGGTTAAGTTTGATTTTTGGTGGAAATTCTATGACCTTCCTGATAGGATAAAGCAGGTTTTCTTGGTACATGACGCTTATTTTGATATGCGTGCAAGTAACGTGTCGGCACTTAAAGATAAGTTGCTGTTCATGGCTTGCGCGCATTTGGCAGCATATCAGTGTTGCGCTAATATAGGTATTCCGAGAAGTCTTTTGTTAAATCCGAGATATATTGATGAAGATGCAAGAATGCCGATAAAAGCAATGCAACGTAGAACGCAAGACTTTTTCGCTGCACATATGTTTAAGTCTATGAAACATATGGAAGAACTTATTGCTGCAATTCCTTATTTAAATAAAGGAGTTGATGAAGCCTTCGATGTTAAGATTGCAGGAACTGGAATTGAAATGAATTACATGACCAGTCCCACAAAGACTAAACAGCAATATATGTGTACGTTGAAGCGTGACCCTAATTTACCGAAGAAACTTGATGGTAAAATATCCTTATGGAATAGAGCTGTGAAGTTTGGTATGGAGTATATGGGGCAAATGTCGGGAACTAATGTTCAAGATATGCTTTTTAATACTAAATTTGCTATTGACCCTTCTTGGTCAGACCATTATTCAAAATATTGTCGTACGCATATAAACGGCTTCATAATAGAAGCAATGCTAAAGGGTGCTTATCCAGTTCTTAGAGATTATCGTGGGTTGAGTAAAGAAAGTATAGAAAACGAAATCTATGACCCATTATATGAGAATATTCGCGCTATTATAATTCCGTGGAATGCTACACCGAAGGAATTTGGATTAGCATTACAGAAAGCGGCAACGATGTCACCTAAGAAGTTTTTAAAGGATACACTACATAATTTTGAGTTAGTTCGCGAATTATTTAATTCCAAGAAGAATGCCGAAGAGATAATTAGACTTTGTAAGGGTGGAAGAAAGAGAGTTAAAAAAGAATTGGAATGCGGAACTGATTCAGATAATGTAAGACGTATAACGAGCGACATTATGGAGAATTTCTATGGTATTGAATTACCGATAGAGTGGGAAGAATAACAAAGAAACAAGTATTAGTTTTTCAAAAATAAATAAACTTTATATAAACATTGAAAATATGAATAAGGACATTATTTTGAAGGCGCATAAAGAAGGTGATATTCACCCGAACGGTAAATTAATATGGCGACACGCTTCTAACGGTGGTAGAGGAGATTGGCGAACAATACCTAAAAGTCAACGCGGTGGTGCTCAAACGGCCAATAATGGTGTTGACGGAGGTAATCAACCTCAACCATCTCAGCAGCCGCAAGCAAAACAACCTACTGGCAATAAACCACAACCTCAATCGCAGACACAACAGCCTAAACAAGCAAAGGGTTTTGAGGATATGAACCCCGATGAAATTGCCGATTTTGCAAATTCAGCGAAAACCTCCGCACTTGCTGCTGTTGTAAATAATAAGAAAATAGACCAAGGTGTTCGTCTTATTGCATTTAATGTTTTGAAGAAACGTGATGATTATGATAAAACAGCCGTTGATAGTTCAGACCTGCCTGGTGGGCATGTAGCAAAACCGAAACCGAAGATTGATTATAAAACTAAGAAACCTGAGGTTGATATTGATGTTCCTGATACTTGGACTATATTGATACCAGGTAAGAACGGAGCTAAAGAAAGAAAGATTGTAAACGCATCACTTCAGCGTAAACTATATGCTAAAAAGAGTGATGCAGACCTTTTGAAGCAACTCAACAATCCGAAAGCTACTTGGCAAAATCGTCAGATTGCCTATGAGGAGGCTGCTGCGAGAGGAATAAAAGAAGATGATATTAATATAAGTGGAACTTTACAAAATAAATGGGATAAAGAAAAACGTAAACACGATTATGCTGAATCAATGTCTGCTGGTTTCAACGAAGATGAAGCAACAGCTGTCGATGTTGACCTACACGGATTAGATGCAGATAAATTCATGTCTGAATTTTCTGACGGAGATTTAGGTTGGTTAAATCCTAAAGACCCAAGAGTACAAAAACAATTTGACGAATTCAAAACAAAGACAGCGCGTCAGCAGTATGATGCTTTGAAGACGATGTACGAGCCTACAACTCCAGGTTATCTTGATGTGAATGACAAAATTGGACAAATGAATGAGGAGTATGATAACTTTATGCGTTATAATACTGCCCCATTACTTGTATCGGCAGGAGGTGCGGGAGCTGGTAAAACGTACTGTTGGGGTGAAATTGCTAAAGAAAATGGTTTGAAGGAATTAGGAGAAGGAGATGACCCATCAGACAGTGATTGGGGTTATGTGATGTGTTCTGACCCCGATGATGAAAAAGATTTTAGACGTATGCTTGCAAAATATAACAGTACTTACGTTAATGATGATGGCGAAGAATGTCCGCACATATTGGTATTTGATGATGCTGATAAAATACTTACATCAAAGGCTGGGCCAATGAAGGCATTAATGAAGAAAATTACAGACAATGACACTAAAAAACGAATTTT
>ERZ1023626.172-NODE-172-length-16563-cov-7.213291_pt1 | contig 16563 bp, 13 predicted proteins | sample MGYA00380331_ERZ1023626 | MGnify/ENA primary metagenome ERZ1023626 (study PRJEB33179, sample SAMN07448974) | human gut metagenome | biome: Human-gut; feature: Human associated habitat; material: Faeces | host: Homo sapiens | place: India: Bhopal | collected...
CTGGACCCACTGATTAAGAGTCAGTTGCTCTACCAACTGAGCTAAGAGTGCAAGTCTCATTTCCGTTTTGCGAGTGCAAAGGTATGACATTATGGCTTACCAACCAAATGTTTTTGCGGTTTTTTTATCCTAAATCCTAAACATTGTTTCTTTGCTTGTTGAAAATCAATGATTTGTGTATGATATTTTTTTGCTAATTAAGTTACTCTTAAGCACGCGTGTCGTAAATAAAGTCTTACAGTTTGGTAAAAAATAGAGCATATTTGGCTTTCCTAAGGTTCTATTTTGTAGAACTTTGTGGAAGTCAAATATGCTCTTTGGAATTTTACTGAATAGCAATATTTAATATTCAGTAGTTTCGCATTTATTGTGCGACTTTCTTGCCATCGATAATATTGACATTACCCTTTTGAGGCGTAGCCAAGCAGCGACCTGAGATGTCGTAGATTGTAGCATTGGTGTTGATGAACGGATTATTCACCTCGCCAATCGCTGTGGTAGGACCTTTTGGATCGTCGGGAGTGGGCAATAGATCAAAGTTTCCATTGTCTACACCATCAATTACGAATACCGAAGAGGCGGGGAAGGTGAAGGTTATTTCTTTATCTACATCAATCGGTGTGTTTAAGTCGATGCCCTTCAAGCCGCCGTCAACAGCAATCTTTTGATCAGCAAAGGCACTGCTGAGCGTAATGGTCGTTTGTAATGAAGCAGGAATGTCGAACACCTTGCGCAAAGTGGTGGTCAAAGTACGCTCGTTTACGTCGGGGTTACGCAATGTGAGTGTAGTCTTCTTACCATTCCATGCAGCCCAACCGTAAGGATTGACTTTGCTGCCGTCCCAAGGATTACCGCCTACCCAGTGAATGTCGGGCAATACATCAGCATTGCGCTCTTGCCATTCCATGCAGTCGGCTAAGTCTTTCCATAAAGCACCAGCCTTGCCGCTGTTGTCCTTAATTTCGTCCATTAATGAGTAGTCGGTGTAAAGCTCTACCATACCCGAACCACAACCGAAGGCACAACGCATCTCGCGCAAAACACCATCATAGCTATAGTCAGAGGGTGTATAAGGCTTACCCTTCTTACTGAGAATAAGTCCGTGCGTCATCAACGTGTTGATAGGGCAGAGAGGTGAACCTTGGGTAAAGATTTTGTAGACCATGTAGTCGCGATACGTAATCCACTGCTCGCGGTCAGTACCTGTATTGCTAATTTTTGAGCAGTCAGCATCTTGACGCCAAATAGCATCGCTATAATGGAACCAGAAGGGTGAAGCCCATGTGCCGACAGTTGTGTTGTAGAATATGTCGGGGCGTGTCTTGCGAACGTCGCGCTCGATGCTGATAATAGCCTCAGCATTTTCGATACCAGTGTCACCCGCATCAGGACCATAAGCCGTGCCTTGCGCGCTGATACCGTCGAACTTGAAGAATCGGAAATCGTACTGCTTAATCATGTTGTTGCAGCAGTTGACAAAGTAGTTGTAATAGTCTTGATTGCTTAACTGCATACCACCACGATTGTTCCAATACTTACGACGATACGTTCCGCTCTGACCATAACCACCTACGGGACCTAACCAAGCGCCAATGCCGGCTCCCATACCTGTAGCAAGGTTGTTCTCGGTTGTAAAACCATTGGGGAAGTTGGAGTTGAACGTCCATGTGCCATAAGCGTCCCAACCATCGTCAAATACAAAGGCATAGGGGGTCTTGTTATATACGTCGTAGAATTTTTCCTTCCAATGATTAACTACGTCAATGCATTGTTCGCTGGTCATGTTGCCAGTGTAGTTTCCTTTCTTATTGTCAGGGTCGGAAGCATCGTACACACCATTATTACCTACAGCGTTGTTGCGGTCGATGTTGAGTTCGTACCATGAAATGTAGACGGGGAGTGCACGCCAAGGCACAGCACGTTCACGCTCGCTATAAGCCAGGAACGAACGACGTTGCTGACCAGGAGCTACGAGTCCTACAACAGAACTTACTTCCCAACTCTGTCCTTGCTTGAGCGTGGTGTTGCGGCGCCAATAACCTTGCATAGGCACCTCGGTGGGAGCTAACATGTGGAGCGTATCAACCTTGGTATAGTTCAGTACGATGTTGCCCGATGAGGTAAGTGCCTCATTTTTCTTTGACACCATCATACGCAATTTATACTTACCAGCTTGGGGTACCCAAAGCGTATAGGTGTTGGCATTCTTGGCCGTACCGGTAAAGCCTGCGTGATAGTCAGATGCTACAACACTATTGCTTTCGTCAAGCAGGTCGACGCCTACCATGTCGAGGCGGTTGTTACCGCTTGCATAATTAAAGGTAGTTGTAAATGTGCCACCGCCTACGTTGAAGTTGACACCCATTGATTTCTCTAACACGTTGGGGGCTGCTTGATCTTGTTCCTTTACGCGCCAGGGTATGTCGTCTGAAGCCATCTCAGTCCAAGATGAGGGTTGCCACTGTCGGATGGTCTCATCGTCAACGTCGAAGTTGGTAAGGGCTTGTTCGGCATAAGGATTGTCGGGTGAAACGTTGAACTCAGCACAGCAAGCAAATACGGCACCATTCTGTGACGACTTGATGAGCACCTTTACATAACGTGCCGTTACGGCTTGTGGCAATGCCACCCATACTTGGTTTTTAGAGTAAGTGAGTGTACCCGTGTATTGTTTCGTAAGGTTGTTGGCGTCGTCGCCCGTGTAGATTTCAAAGTCTTTAATGTGGCCATTAACGTTACTTTCAGCTTGTCGCGTTACGATGCCTATTGAAGCTATCGTCTGTGACTTCTGCATATCGACCATAAACCAGTGAGGCATGGCCTTATTGGTGTTGTCTGAATAGTGAGAATGCCAATAAGTATTGATGTTGCCGTCGATAATCGCCTCAGCCGAACCTGTGCCATTATCATCGTTATAACCATCAACGGTAACAGTCCAGCCTGTGCGGTCGTAAATGGTCATGTTGTCTTCAACGCTCAAGGCTTTTACCTTATGTGCTTTTACTTCTTGCTTCGTGCCTGCTACCAAGTCGTAGAGTACAACGGGCACAGCCACCTTTTCACTAAAGGTAATGGTACCATTACTGTTAAAGTCACTGCGAGTCGTTCCAGCTACGAAGTAGCGTAGAACGTAAGCTCCAGCTTCAGGAATGTTGAGCGTATAGACATTGTTACTCTTTTGTCCGCCTGTATAGCCTCCGTGATAGTCTTTAGCTAAAACCTTTCCCTGACCATCAACTACGTCAACGCCTACGATGTCAAGGCGGTGGTTACCACTTGTGTATTGGAAAGTGAGGGTTTGTTCACCAGCCTTACGGAATGAGATGTAACCGCGTGCACCACGCACATCGTCGGGTGATACGGCATTGTTGTCAACCTTAATCTCTGAGTTGCGAATGTCAGTGGGAAGTTCGTCGCCGGGATTCCAGCTAAACGAGCTTGAGTTCCAACCCTTGGGGTTGAACGTGTCGTAACCAGCATTAGCCACTTGCGTACTATTTACGCCCATTGGCGTTTCAAGTCCCGCAAATATCTTATTACTTGCCAACAATGCACCGCGTGTGTTGCCCACAACAACGGGAACGGTTTGAGCCGCTTCGTTGTCGACATTGTAGAGCATGGGGGTGATAGACTGCATGGCTTGGTCTTCATCAGCAGTTACGTCGAGAGTCGTGCGCAGGTAGTGTGAACCGTCACGTAGCACAGCGTGCCATGTAATGTTGAGCTTATCGCGTTTGAATACGGCTTTAATGGCCTTACCATTAAAGCGGTCAGAACCTTTCACAGCTTTTGCATCGCCTAATAGATCAACGAGCTCTACACTCTCTAAGGTCATGTCAGAAGAGGTGAAGCTTGTTCCGTCTCCCAAGACTACTTTAAAGAGTTCTGTACCAGGCTTGAGATTCATCTCTTCACAGCCATTAAAGATGAGTTTGCCCTCAGTTTTGACAAACTTGGCTGTTAACAAAGCATTCTTTAGGGTGTATTCATTGTCGGCCTCTGAAGCTGAAGCTACACCTGCTTGTTGCTCTTGTGGGAAAACGACCTTTTGCGCCACAATTCCCTGTCCGCTGCCTAAAATAAAGCAGCAGATAGAAGCGCCAATCCAGCGTTTCATGCTATTGTCCATTGTTAAGTAAATCTTTTTTTGTAGATGAGTAAAAGTTTTTCATAGGGCAAAGTTAGCTTTTTTACCCCCCCCCACAAAGAAATGTACGAGAAATGGGGATTTTTTCTGTTGTATAACATACAAAACGTTCCTTTGAAGGCCTACACAAATATTTCTGTTGAGCAACAGTCTGATTGAGTACAAAATAGGCTGCGAATCAGTAATACGATTGAGTTCGATTAGCTGATTCGCAGCCTATAATGGTACAATATAGTTTCGTGCCTATCTTTTGTATAGATAAGTACGCATTTAGTGTAGACATGTCTGCCCGAAAAGCGCTTTAAGTCTTTCGGTTGGTATTTGGGCTTATTCTGGGATTAGATATTTATCGCCCGTTTCATCGATGATGACCTTGCGGAAGCTCTCGTTGAAGCCTGGGCGCTCAACAGCCTTGCCTAAACCATCGGGTGTAAGTTCAAACTTTTCTTCCTTTTCAGGTTTAATGGCTTGGTCGTTAAACTTCACGATAAGGTATTCGCCTAACTTTTTCCAACGCAGCATCATGGTTTGTGCGCATTCGGCAGAATAGTCTGTAAGGTAAGCTTTAGCGCGTGCGGGGTCTTCCTTTAATAGCATTTGAGCTTTATTCTCAATTTGTGCTTGTTGTGCTGCATATTTATCCTCTAACTCTTGACGTGCTTTCTTTAAACTTGGAAAGAGTTGTGAATAGCGAGGATAAACCATGTTGGCAACCCAGTTTTCAATCCAAAAGGCAGAGTTCCATGAGAAGGTTACTCCGTCAGCGTCTTTCGGATTGTAACACTCGGGTTCTTTAGTAGCAGAGCAATACACGGGAGTGTATGCTACCATATTGGGATCGTCGTTGCCGTACCAAAGTACACCGCCTACAGCATTGGGCATGAAGTCGCGTAATTGAATAACGTAAGTGCCAGCTGTTTGTTGCGTTGAGATAGGACGTTCGTTAAAATATTTTTTGCCTTTATACTCCCATGACAAAGGGGTGGGGCGGTAGGGTGCTTCGTATGGACCTGCTCCAGCATCTTTCGTAATGTCAAAGGGCGTGCCTTCGTAGTGGTCGCGCATAGAGTTCATGACATCGTGCAACGAAAGCTTCTGTTTGGGCTTAAAATATAAAGGCATTACTTCTGCTTTACCAATATGTTTACCGTCGGCGTAGTCAAGGTATTTGTCCATGCCGTCTACCCACTTATTGAAGAAACTCCACACGCGCGTTTCGCAGTAGCGAATGGCACTAAAGTTAGCGGGAGAGTAGGCATCGGCAAAAGAGAAGTTAGCGTCTTTTCCACTGAAAAAGCCTTGTTTGCGTGCAAAGGTGATAACGTCCTTGGCGTACATCACATTTTGCTTGTCTTTTAAATCGAATTTGTGAATGCGGCTTTGGTTGGCATGACATGCAATGCAGTCATCGGGAATGCGTACTGCAACCCAAACCGTACCTTTTTCCTTAGGTCCCTTACCAATCATTTCGAGTATCCAAACTTCGTTAGGGTCGGCAATTGAGAAACTTTCGCCCTCTGAAGCATAACCATATTCTTGCACCAAACTCGTCATTACCTTTATAGCTTCGCGTGCTGTCTTAGAACGTTGTAAGGCTATGGTCATGAGGCTTACGTAGTCAATCGTTCCTTTTGGGTCGACCAACTCTTCGCGTCCACCGAAGGTGGTTTCGGTGATACCAACTTGGTGTTCGTTGATGTAGCCCATTACGGCATAAGTATAGGGCGCTTCAGGTATTTCGCCTAAATAGTGGTTCGTGTCGCCATCAATGATTTTACGCATTTCGCCTTTCGCGTGTTTGCCAGCGGGGAGATAGTGAAGGCGGCCAAACATGCCATAGTCATCTTGGTTATAGGTGATGAAGGCAGAACCATCGGCTGAGGCCTTTTTACCCACTAAGAAACTGGTACACGCAGAGGCTTCTGGAGTAAATCCTATGAAGCCACATAAAGCAAGAAGTGCTGCGCCTATGCTGTTCCTGATACTTTTAATCATTCTTTTGCGTATTAATAATTTAATAATATTAAGAAGGATGTGTCAGCGCACTGGCACATCCTTTCTTATGTATATAATATATTATTGCGTATCCTTTATTATGTATGGTGCGTTAGCAAGCTTTGAAAGACATATCCAGCCCCTTAACAGAGTGGGTGAGCGCTCCTACAGAGATGAAGTCGACTCCACATTCTGCATAGTCACGAAGTGTGTCGTAAGTAATGCCACCGCTTGATTCTGTTTCAAACTTGTGGTCGATAAGTTCTACGGCCTTTTTAGTGTCTTCAACAGAGAAGTTGTCAAGCATAATGCGGTCAGCACCGCCATGCGCCATTACTTGATTGATCTCGTCAAAAGAGCGACATTCAATTTCAACCTTCAAGTTTAAGCCTTTTTCCTTTTGGTAGGCAGCGCAACGATCAAGTGCGTTGGCGATACCGCCAGCAAAGTCAATGTGATTGTCTTTCAACAAAATCATGTCAAAAAGTCCGATGCGGTGGTTGCAACCTCCGCCAATTTTGACAGCCTCTTTTTCAAGCATACGCATACCAGGAGTGGTCTTGCGTGTGTCGAGTACACGCGTGTTAGTACCCTTTAAGCGTTCTACGTACTTGTTGGTCATAGTGGCAATACCGCTCATACGTTGCATTACGTTGAGCATTAATCGTTCAGTCTGTAACAAGGAACGTACTTTGCCTGTAACAATCATAGGAACGTCGCCTGGCTTAACATGGGTGCCGTCCTCCATTAATTGTTCAATCTGCATGGTAGAATCGAAGCGATGAAAGATTTCTTTTGCAATGCGCATACCAGCCAAGATGCCTTCTTCCTTAATAAGCAAGCGAGACTTGCCCATAGCATCTTCAGGTATGCAGCAAAGGGTTGTGTGGTCGCCGTCTCCAATGTCTTCAGAGAAGGCGAGGTCTATTAGTCTGTCATTCAGTTCGTCAACTGTATACATAGCGTGTTAGTTTGTTGGTTTGTAATTGTTTCTATCTGCAAAATTACTGTTTTAATTCCATAGTCTGTGCTGTTGCTGCTCTTTTTCGTTTTAAGCAATAGATAAAACGAGATTTTTACCTACTTATAAATGCGTTGGCACTGCTTTTGTAGGACGTTGTTTAGAATTATAAAATCTTTATTGCTATGGCATTCATTGATTATTACAAGATTATGGGAGTGTCGAAAGACATACCGCAAAAAGAGTTGAAAAAGGCATATTTAAAACGTGCAAAACAATTTCACCCCGACTTACACCCTGATGATCCTAAGGCAAAGGCAAAGTTTCAGGCCTTGACGGAGGCTTATGACGATTGTCAGACCCTGAAAAGCGGAGTAAGTATGATAAATACGGCGAGCAGTGGCAGCAGGCCGATGCTTTCGAACATGCCAACCAGCATGGAGGGCAAGGAGGAGAACATTATTATTATGGTGGTGGAGATGAAGGGTTTGACTTTAGTCAGTTTACAAATGGCTCTGGCTCATTCTCTTCTTTCTTTGAGGACTTATTTGGTAAGGCTGGCGCACAGTCTCGGCGGAGGACGTCGCATGCGTATGCTGACCCTTACGAATACGATGCCCACGCTACAGTTAATATAGATATGTATACAGCCTTATTAGGTGGTGATATCATATTGCAAACGCAGGGAGGAAAGCTCAAATTGAAGGTAAAGCCCGGTACGCAAAATGGTAGTAAAATACGATTGCGCGGTAAGGGGTACTTAAAGGCTGATGGCACGTATGGTAATCTCATCGTTACTTATAACATCGTGATGCCTACAAACTTGACTGAAGAACAACAAAACTTATTACGTCAAATGCAATCTCTTTCCCGCTAAATTGGAAACAATGTATATCAAAACGTAATCTTTTGTTAAAAATAAAATTAAAAAGTATTGGTTAATAAGGTAAAAGTTTGCAAGGTGATGCGTAAAGCGTTACTTTTGCAATGTTTTTCATGGTATTAGATTTAAGGTTAGTAAAGATTGGTTGTCGTGAGACAATCAATTTTTTTTTGTCCCTACGCCTTAAGCCCTCCGTTTTTGAAAGTTAACTTGTCGTAATTTAAGAAGCTTTTCTCTTATTTACTTGGTTGAAAACAAGGCTTGCATTAACTTTGCATATAAACAATATACAAAGTAGATATTTCTAATCAATAAGAGCAAGTCAATGAAAAAGATTCTTTTATTGTTGATGCTTTTACTCCCAATGGTGAGTATGGCGCAACGTGGTCGTAATGACAATAACCAAAGTCGCTATTTGGCAGGAGCAGTACCTATGGTCAATGGTTACGTGCAGTTTGACAAGACGTATTATATAAAAGGGAAAGACAAGGCAACTTTAATGGCCGAGTTGCGTGATTACGTACAAAAAGAATTGGTAGATGGTGAGGACCAACTGCCGCAGGCGCGTATAACAGAGGTAAGTCCTGATAGTGGTATCATTGCTGCAAGTATTGAAGAGTACATGTATTTTAAGCGCACTAGTTGGCAAACCCACTGTGTGCGCTTTTATTATCAGTTAGTGCTTCAAGTAGAGGACGGTAAGTTCTCGGCCACGATGCGTCGTTTACACTATCGTTACGACCCAGAAATTACGGCTGGTGAGTTTGATGAAGACCGCAGAGCAGAGCAATGGATCACAGACGATGCCGCACTTACTAAGAATGGCACAAAGTTGCAGCGCGTAAGTGGCAAGTTCCGCGTATTTACGATTGACCGCAAGAACGAAGTCTTTAGAGGTTTAGCTAAAGCAGCGGGTGCAGTTGTAAAAAAGAAGGTAACCAAGACGGTAGAAGTGGAAGAAGAGGAAGAATAAGTTTAGGTTGTAGTATGCTAATAGCTACTCCTTTTATATCCAATACTAAAAAAGTAAAAAGGACGTATCCAAAACTTTGGATACGTCCTTTTTTATAATAAGTGATTAATATTCAAACTAAGTAAGATGTTTAATTAGCCTGAGTTGCGTTCGTCTTGGAGGTCTGCAACTTGTTCAACTCGCTGATGAGGTTTTGGCACATTGCGCCGTTACCCATTGCTTGATAGCGTTGGATGCGGTACTGAAGCATCACGATCATCTTGTTCTTCTTTTCCATTGTTTTTGCGTCTTTTGTGTCTGCCGCGTTTCGGCAAACGGATTAAACTTCTTGTTTATCTTATCGTATTTTCAAGTGCAAAGGTAATGCCAGTACCATTAAAATGCAAGGTGTTAGTGAACAAAATGAAGGTTGTAACCGTTTTTTAGCACTCAATTCGTTATCTTGAAAAGTCGTGTTAGCAAAAAATCAAGGTCTCTATCGTAATATTCTTCATGTTTTGTATAGGTTGTGACTAAAAGTTTTGTATGTTTGTATTATATTAGTTCAATACAAGTAAGTTTATGGAAACAAAGTCTATCACTATTAATTATACGTCTTTTCAGCCCTCGGAGCTTGTAGAAGATGATTTGGCATTGGTTGAGGCTGCAAAGAAGGCTACTTACACGAGCTATGCACCTTATTCAAACTTTAGTGTAGGAGCAGCGGTGCGCCTTACCAATGGTGTGATTGTGTCAGGTAGTAATCAAGAAAACGCAGCCTTCAGTGCAGGAACGTGTGCTGAACGATGCACGATGTTTTATGCCAATGCACAATATCCCGATGCGCCTATTACAACTATCGCAGTTGCAGCACGAGGTACTAATGGCGAGTTTACCAATAGTCCCATTTCGCCTTGTGGCGTATGTCGTCAGGCATTAGTAGAGGCACAAGTACGTGCCAAGCAACCATTGCGTGTGCTATTGTTTGGTCAACGTGAAGTGCTGGTTTTTGATAGTATTACGGATTTGTTGCCCTATCAATTTGATGAGATTGTGTAACTGATGCGTATAAACGGTATAACGCACAAAAAGCGAAAGGCTTTCTTCTTGAAACGAAGAAAGCCTTTCGCTTTTTATTATTTCAGTCAGATTAATTTTCCTTTTCTTTTAGGTCAATCATCAGTTCGTCTAATTGCTTTTGGTCAACGCGTGAAGGAGCGTCAAGCATAACGTCGCGTCCAGAATTGTTCTTCGGGAAAGCGATGCAGTCGCGAATGCTGTCTAAGCCTGCGAAGAGTGAAACCCAGCGGTCCAAACCATAAGCCAAACCACCATGAGGAGGAGCACCAAACTTGAAAGCATTCATTAAGAAGCCAAATTGCTCTTGTGCGCGTTCGGGAGTAAAGCCTAATACTTTGAAAATCTTAGCCTGAAGCACAGCGTCATGGATACGGATAGAACCACCGCCAACTTCAACGCCATTGCATACCATGTCGTAGGCATCGGCTAAGACTGATGCAGGGTCGGTGTCGAGCAATGGAACATCTTGTGGACGAGGTGCAGTGAAGGGATGGTGCATAGCCAATAGGCGACCTTCTTCTTCGCTCCATTCGAACATGGGGAAGTCGACAACCCAAAGCAGCGCAAACTTATTCTTGTCGCGCAGACCTAAGCGTTGGCCCATTTCAAGACGTAATTCACACAATTGCTTGCGCGTCTTCATAGCGTCATCGCCTGACATGATAAGAATCAAGTCGCCAGGTTTGGCCTCCATTTTCTGCTTCAAAGCTTCTAATACTTCTGCAGAGTAGAATTTGTCAACAGAACTTTTAACGCTACCGTCTTCGTTTACCTTAGCGTGAACCAAGCCCTTAGCACCAATCTGTGACGACTTAACAAAGTCGGTAAGTTGGTCTAACTGCTTACGTGTGTAGTTAGCGCAACCTGAAGCACAGATACCACCAATGTAGTTCGCATCATTGAAAACGCCAAACGTACCAGTACCCTTAAGCGTATCCATGAGTTCAACGAACTCCATGCCAAAACGCATGTCAGGTTTGTCAGAACCAAAGCGACGCATGGCTTCATGCCAAGGCATGCGAATGAAAGGCGTGTCGCCTAAGTCGTAACCGCGTACCTCTTTAAAGAGATACTTAGCCATTTCTTCAAAGGTGTTGAGAATGTCATCTTGTGTAACGAAAGACATCTCACAGTCAATTTGAGTAAATTCGGGTTGACGGTCAGCACGTAGGTCTTCGTCGCGGAAACACTTTGCAATTTGGAAGTAACGATCCATACCAGCCACCATAAGCAATTGCTTTAGTGTCTGCGGACTTTGAGGAAGTGCATAGAACTGTCCGGGGTTCATACGTGAAGGCACGATGAAGTCACGTGCTCCTTCAGGAGTAGAACCGATGAGAACGGGAGTCTCAATCTCAAGGAAGCCTTTTGAGTCGAGGAAGTTGCGTACTGCAATGCAGAATTTATGACGAAGTTCAAGATTAGCGCGTACATTCTCGCGACGTAAGTCAAGGTAGCGATACTTCATGCGCAAGTCGTCACCACCGTCCGTGTTCTTCTCGATTGTGAAGGGAGGCGTCAGCGACTCGTTCAGCACTGTAAGCTCATTAACAATGATTTCGATGTCGCCTGTCGGCATTTTATCGTTCTTGGCATAGCGCTCGTTAACTGTTCCCTTGACTTGAATAACAAATTCGCGTCCCAACTTGTTAGCTTTCGCACACAAGTCAGCGTTGGTTTCTTCGTTAAAAACCAACTGTGTGATACCATATCGGTCACGCAGATCGATGAAGGTCATACCACCCATTTTGCGACTACGTTGCACCCAACCAGCTAAAGTAACCTCTTGGCCAACATTCTCGATGCGCAATTCGCCACAAGTGTTAGTTCTATACATTTTGTGTTAGTCTTGATTTATGAGAGTTCGTTGGTAGACGATAGTCTATCTACGGACTTATTCATCGTTTTATATTCAATTACACTGCGAAATTACAAATATACTTTGAATTGGCAAACTAAGGTATTAAAAACTCTATTTCTTCGGTCTTGATGCCTATGTCAAGCTTCGTGATGCTTTTGTGTAGTACCCTTCCGTCGATGCTGACAGGAGCATTAGACGTATTGTTGAACGAAATATGTTTTGTGCGCCACACTCTTATGCCTCTATGGCTTAGGAATCGTCCCGTAAAGAGTAGCCATAACCCATGGAATATTTGGAATATCGCAGGTTTTGACACCAATGTAATGTCTAATAGTCCGTTGTAGGGGACTGCGCTTGGTGTTTGCCCATAGCCATGGGCCGAACCTATGCAAATTCCCATAGCGCTTTGCTCGACCTTTTCTCCACTGAGTTGAAACTGAAACTTAAAATTCATGCGTTGAAAGATAAGCAGCAGAGAAGAAAAAAAGTAAGAAAGCGTTTTAAAACCAAAGAAACTTCCCGTCTTGCGTCGTAGGTTGGTGATAGAAGAGGCAATGCCTAAGTTTACGCAGTTTAAAAAGTAATATTGTTCTTCATCGCCTGCTTTAGTTGTGCAACGCACTGTGCCAACGTCAATGCGTCGTGTGTTGTGCAGTGATAAAGCATTGATCGTCTCCTTATATTTGTCAGACGAAAGTCCCCAAAACTTAGCAAAGTCGTTGCCAAATCCGTTGGGGATAACCCCAATTGCGGGGTGCTTGCCTGTGGGTGACTCTGTATTCATAATGCCACATACAGCATGATTGAGTGCAGCATCGCCCCCCACGATGATGATTTGCTCATACCCCGCGCGTGTCATCATGTTGGCCAATCGTTCAATAGAACCAACTCCTTCGCTTTGTACGTAGTCAAAAGCAATGCCCTTCTCTTCAAGGTATGCTTTAATCTTATTCCAGCGTTTCAGCGTATGCGTAGCACTTTCCTTCGGACAGTATATAATGGCCCATGCGTTATTAATCGACTTTTCCATAACTCTAAGGCGTATGTTATTCTAAAAAGTAAGTTTATCGACGTCGTCGGCCTTCATCCAATGAATAGAAACACCTCGGCGTTCCATACCTCTAAACCAAGTCATCTGTCTCTTGGCAAACTGGTGAATAGCAATCTCAAGTTGTCGATACATCTCGTCGTAACTAAGTTTTCCTATTGCGTGAAGTGTAAGGTATTTGTATTCTAATCCGTAATAAATAAGGTCATCAGCAGGAATGCCTTCGTCAAGTAGCTTTCTTACCTCGTCTATCATTCCCTCATCAAGCCTTTGTTGGAGGCGTGCAGTAATGCGTTTGCGGCGCGTCTCTCTGTCAACGTCAATACCTATATTATAAGAAGTAAGAGTGGGGAAGGGGCGGTCGTCGATTGGGGTATGTTGATAATAATCCGCAATCTCGATAGCACGAATGGCGCGTTGCGCAGAATCGACGTCAGTCGAGTTGTGTAAAACCTTGTATTGACGCAGAATTGTAGTTAATTCATCTAACGACTTTCCTTTAAGCCTTTCGCGTAACTCATCGTTTTGTGGAACGGGTGATAGTCTGTAGCTACGCAGTATGCTTTCAAGATAAAGTCCTGTGCCACCGCATACAATCACCTTCTTACCCCTTGTTTTAATGTCGTTGTAAGCATTAAGGAAGTCTCTTTGATAAGCGTAAACGTTGTATTTCGTTCCTGGCTCAACAATGTCGATAAGGTGGTAAGGAATGCTTTTCCCATTAAGGGTGTAATCATTTAAGTCTTTGCCCGTACCGAGGTCCATGCGTTTATAGACTTGACGGCTATCAGCGCTAATGATTTCGGCATCGATTTTAGCAGCCAACTTTACGGCGACACTTGTCTTTCCAGAAGCTGTTGGTCCGAGAATGGTAATAAGGTCAGTCATTGTAAGTAGGTGGATAGAGATATGTAAAATAGAAAGCCGCTGTAATACACATCAAAAGGGTATTACAGCGGCTTAGTGTTCAATAAAGCTTGAACTTAGCTAATTAATTAGCCGTTTACCTTAGCCATGTGAGCGATGAGTTCGAGCACCTTGTTAGAGTAACCGATCTCGTTGTCATACCAGCTGATAACCTTTACGAAAGTATCAGTGAGGTAAACACCTGCGTTAGCGTCGAAGATAGAAGTGTTAGTGCAGCCGAGGAAGTCGCTAGAAACAACAGCGTCTTCAGTGTAGCCGAGTACACCCTTCAATTCGCCTTCAGAAGCTTCCTTCATAGCAGCGCAGATAGCTTCCTTAGTAGCGGGCTTAGCCAAGTTAGCAGTCAAGTCAACTACAGAAACGTCCAAAGTTGGAACGCGCATAGAGATACCAGTCAACTTACCGTTGAGTTCGGGGATAACCTTACCTACAGCCTTAGCAGCACCAGTAGTAGAAGGGATGATGTTGCCAGAAGCAGCACGGCCACCGCGCCAGTCCTTCAAAGAGGGACCATCAACAGTCTTCTGAGTAGCAGTAGTAGAGTGAACGGTAGTCATCAAACCGTTTACGATACCGAACTTGTCGTTCAATACCTTAGCGATAGGAGCCAAGCAGTTAGTAGTGCAAGAAGCGTTAGATACGAACTGAGTACCCTTAACGTACTTGTCGAAGTTTACACCGCAAACGAACATAGGAGTGTCGTCCTTAGAAGGAGCAGACATAACTACGTACTTAGCACCAGCTTCGATGTGAGCCTGAGCCTTTTCCTTAGTAAGGAAGAGACCTGTAGATTCAACTACGTATTCAGCACCAACTTCGTTCCACTTCAAGTCAGCAGGGTTGCGCTCTGCAGTTACGCGGATAACGTTACCGTTAACAATGAGTTGGCTTTTCTCAACGTCAGCCTCGATAGTGCCTTGGAAAGCACCGTGCATAGTGTCATACTTAAGCATGTATGCCAAGTAATCTACGGGGCAAAGGTCATTGATACCTACAATCTGGATGTCGTTGCGAGTCTGAGCAGCGCGGAATACGAAACGGCCGATACGACCGAAACCGTTAATACCTACTTTGATCATGATTTAAAAAAGTTATGAATTAACTATTTAATTGGTTAATATTCAGTGAGTTATCTCAAAATGGAAGGAGAGAGCGTTCGGTTCTGCTTTCAAGACATTGCCAAAATTTCCCTTTTTCCACCGCAAAAGTACAAAAACCTTTTTATTTTTGCAGTATGTTTAATCATTAAATTTTCAAAAAGTATGAAAAGTCTTTTTTTGCAGGAGTTTAAAGACTTTGCCGTAAAAGGCAATGCCATCGACATGGCAGTGGGTGTTATTATAGGTGGCGCTTTTGGAAAAATCGTTTCTTCAATTGTGAATGATCTTATTATGCCGCCCATTGGTTGGCTGATTGGGGGTATTGATTTTAAGGATTTGAAGTACCAACTTCCTGTTAATCCATTGGACGAAGGGGCGGAGCCTGTTTGCATCGCTTATGGCAACTTTTTGCAAACCTGTCTGGACTTTTTGATTATTGCCTTCTGTGTATTCCTTTTGGTACGTTTGATTATGAAACTTTCTCGCAAGAAGAAAGAAGAACCTAAACCTGCCGCTCCTGCTGAGCCGTCAGAGGAAGTTAAACTCCTGCGTGAAATCCGCGATGCTTTAAAGAAGGGATAAGCTATTGTATGCTCCCTTTCTTAATTAATAAGCTGAACTATTGCTTATTGCGACGTTAAGTCGTAATCAATGGTTTGGCTTATTTTTGTTAAATGGTTGTTTTGCTATTCTGATATTTCGCGCGGTTAATTTTATGGTGAGTTTTAAGCAAATGGTAAGGGTTGTCGAGAATGATGAAAACTTTAGTATTGTTAATTTGATTTTTAAGGTTTTCGTTTTTGCTCTGTAATACCTAATATGTTGATAATTAAGTGTATACGTTCTTGTTGGTTGAGCATTGGTTTTATTGATAGAGGTTTTAGAATTTATACTTTGCTGTATAGATTGTCTGTTATAAAGTTTTAAGATAGCGTTTTTACTATTAATATTCCTATTCTTAAATTGTCCGGCTTCCTGATTAAAGTAGAGCAGGAATATGCTTTCGAGCATGTTTTGTAGGTTTATCGGCAGAAAATTTTTATGCTCTCGGTGAAGAGTTTTTACATTCTCGGTGATGGGTTTTTGTTCTTTCGACGTGTAGTTTGAAATTTTTCGAGGAAAAGTTCTGATAAGGTCGGTGAGAAATTTAAACTAATTACCGTTATCTTTCGTCTCTTAACTTACATTTGCTCTATTTTTTAAGGTTTGAATGTGTTTTTTGCTGTAGTTGTGTTTTATTTTCGTGGCTTTTAGTCTGATTTTTTAGTATATATTTTGAAATGTGCTTATGCTTTATATTCCTTTATCTGTTAGTCGTCTATGATGAATGGTGTGGTGTTATTGTTTTTAGTTGCATATAGACCGTAATTTGTCGAACATATATCCATACGTTTCCAGAACCCTTGATTTATCTTTCATGTTTCACTTTTTGTTATAAAACGATTGAATATCAATCATTTAGAAAAATGAAACATACGACTTTAATGTTTCATTTTTAGTTTCATGTTTCACTTTTAAAAACACTGAGGAAGCGCGTTGTCGCTCCCACAGTGTTTTTGAATCGCTCCCACAGTGTTTTTGTTTTTCTCCCTCAGTGTTTTTAGTATGA